>Ga0179593_1462423_pt1 | contig 14136 bp, 11 predicted proteins | sample CZODoug2_1_08_16_FD_185931 | JGI IMG/M metagenome (GOLD analysis project Ga0179593, IMG submission 185931) | Vadose zone soil fungal communities from Angelo Coast Range Reserve, California, USA - CZODoug2_1_08_16fungal (PacBio error correction) | ecosystem: Environmental > Terrestrial > Soil >...
ACTTATATCGCAGGAACTGTCGAGAGGGAATTGGAAAGTCTGAAAACCGCGAGAAGGATTCGTAACAAAGGGGGGCTGCTGGGGATTATGCAAAGATACTCGAGTCGGACCACGGCGCTTTCATTGGAGAGGAACAATGCCTTCCATCTTATGGAAATTCCTCAGGAGACAAGGCGTCCTGAAAAGGGGTGCCTATCTGGGGCGCCTAGGGAAAATCTAAAATAAGAGTAAAAAGTGAATCGAGAAAAATTCACCCTGGGAGAAAAAGGTGGGGGGGGGGCTCAACCGAAAAAAAGAGGAATCAAAGACCAGGAGACGAATATGGAAGTCGAGGAGGAATGGTACTTTAATCGCTACCATGCCGGGTCCTTCCACGTGAGGTTATGATAGAAAGTTACGTAACGCGAAAACTAAAAGAGGAGAGATTAACATCGATCGAGTTCCTTTCGGGCCCTTCACTCTTATGGGTAGAGTTCGATCAGAGGGCGTGATGGGGAGATTCTTGAGGAGAGTGGAGGGGGGAAAAACTTCGACTCGTATGGAGAAAGATGATAAACGCACCCTACGATTATTAATTCTGATCACCGTGGAGGCTCATTTGTGCCGAGAAGTGGGAGAAAAAGAAAAGAAGCCCTAACGTGGGGAGAGGTAAAGGAAAGAACAAGAGTTATAATGGGAAAAAGCAGAAAAAGGAACAGGGGAATCGAAACTCAAGAGAGGAGGCATGATAGGGACTCCTCCTCAGTAAAATAAAAGCAGGGGAATCATCTTTTCTGGCATGGCCTGCAAGAGACGTGCTTATCTTCGAGACGATAATCTGGCAATTCAGCCAAGTTAAAAAAGGGGGAAGGCTAAAAAATAGTCAGAGCACGGATAAGGACTAAGGACAAGTTCTTTCATGTCGGGGGGGCCAAAAAAGTCGTTGACTGAGTGACAGAGAAGGTTTGAGCTAACAAACAGCAACTCATCGTTCAGAGTTGGTGTCAACAGGTACAGGAAGGTCTGGGGTACGAGCATGACCACAGAATCACTATCGGTCCTTAGAGGGAGGATAGAAAAGAGTCACCTAGCGACAAAAAGTAGGGGTGGGGTTGGGGGGGTGGGAATTTGGGTGTACGCGGGGCAGGTGGGTGAGGGGGGGGGGGTGGGGGTTTGTCGGTCAGAACGGTTGTGCGGGGGGGGTGGGGGGGGGGGGTAAGGTGGGGGGGGGGGGGGGTGTGAGCTTTGCTGTGGAGGGTGTGGGTGTGGGGGGTGCGGGGGGGGGTGGCGGTGTGATATCGGACGCGCTGCGCCGTAGAAGGGATTGCAAAAAGACGGCGGGCAAGGGGAGTGAGTGATACTAGGAATGGACGCTTCAAAAAGGCATGAGTGGGGAACGGGAAGAAAAGGGAAAGGAAGACGTAAGAAACACCGGCGATCGAAACTTCGGTCGTAATAGGGAATGAATACGACGCTCGCGCCGATAATCTTTCGATATGGAATTACAACTTCAACAAATAAAGATAGTCAAAAAGCGCAAGAGCAAAAAGTGGGTTCGGAGAAGTGTGCTTGGTATAGAAAAACGAAGTGAGATAAGAAAAGAGGGTTAAAAAAAAAGGGGTCTATTCCTCGACGAAGAAGAGAGAAGAGGAAGAGTAATGGGGTGTTGCTTCGAAGCAAGAAAAGAAAAAGATAAGGAAGTGGGGAACCGAAAGCGATGCTCTCTATGAGCCTAGAGGAGTAGGAAGTCTAGTGGAAAAAAGTGAACGAAAGAAGGGGCGAAAAAGGAGCCAGCTAAAAAAAAAAAAATCGCGATAATCTCTAACTGAGAAAGGGAAATATCACGACACAACTAAACCTTCAGCCAGATAAATTTGATCTAAAAACAACGGAGGGAGGAAAGATATATCTCAGAAAGGAACACAGGAAGAGTAGGGCTGGGTTTGCCTGAGTGGCTGGGGATAGACCAAGGGGAAGAAAAGGAATTCAGAGACTACTCGGGATGTCTTGGAGCGACTTGTAGGCGGGTCGTTTTCCGCACGGCGTTGGCAGAAAACCCTCACGGAAGTGGATTAAAGCACTCCACGGAGGCGGGCCGAAAAAGAGGGACAGAGGAGTGGGTTCTGCCTCGAGAAAACCTTTGCATGAGAAAGGGCAAAGTAGTGCGAACACCAAAGGAATTGACGGAAGAATGAAATGGTCAACGAGGCATCAATTTTTTCTAATGCACTGAGTTCAAAAAGCCATCACCACGCACAACTAAAAAAGGGTACCCATAGGTGGTGTACGTAAAAATGAAACAGTAGACGATAGGAAAAGAAACCGTCTTGTTGAAGTTTCCGACGAAAGGAAAAAAAAGAGCGTCTACGAGAGGCCATTATAAGAAGAATGGAGGAAGTACCTGAAACGATCTGAATGAGGGTGTGAGAGAGAGTGATAGACTGCGCCAAGTACCCCCGAGGAAAACCATCTGGAATATCAGGAAGCGTCCTTGTCAAAAAAAAAAAGAATACCACCGGGAAAAACGTCACCTTTTCCCAGCGCGCACTTAATGCTTACTGGCAAGATATAACAAATTACAAGAAGAGTCACACGCGTAGAGCCAGGCAGCTTTCAGCGGAAGACTACCATCCAAAGAACTCCAGGTTAGACGACGAGGAGGAGTAAAAACCAGAAGACCATTCCGGCAAGGCTGTCCTGCATCAATATCGTCGCAAAAAGAAGAGAGGGAAAAAAGTATAAAGTGACCTCCACAATGCTCATCAAGCGCGGGCCTTTCGCGTCGGGGACCAAGAGCGAAGCGGATCCAGCCCGCATACTCTTTGAAAAGATGCTAACTACCTCTTCTCCTGGAGATGAAAGAAGCACGCAGCAAAAAACAAGCAAAAAACGGGATAAAGTCCTTCATGGTCCGCTGCTGAAAAAACGACTAAAAACAATGAAACCGAGAAAGACATGAACCAAAAAAAGACAAAGGGAGGATCGAAAAACTAAAGAGGAAAAAGGAATAGAAGGAGGAAAAAAATTAGCGAGGCACCGTCATTCAGGTGGGACGGTAGATCTCATTCCTTCTTGTTTGCTTAAAAAAAAAAAGGTGGAGGAAAGCCCTTAAGCACTGGGATCATGTCTTCAAAGGGAGAGTAAGCCAGTAATATGTAGTTGACTACTCAGGATAAATAAGAGAGGGAGTACAAAAAAAGAATCTAACATCAGACTATGAAAAGACTAGATAAAGAAATAAAAAGACTTATTACTGCCATGGATCCGGAAACGATCTAGAATGTAAAAGTGGCAGTCAGGTGAAGAGCGGGTCAGTCACTTAGGATCTCCTCACTGCCTGAATCATCTTGAAGGGGAAGAAGGTGATAAGAAAAACCATGTGATTCAGGAGAAAGGACCAAAGAGCAGCTGAGTATCGAAGGTTAGCTGGAGGATAAAAGAGGGACTCGCGGGCGCGAGTATTCCTCAAACTATGTCAACGGGAAGTAAAAAGAAGGAAAAGTATCTTCTGTCCAACTGAGGGGAAAAAAGGAAAGAAGAAAATAGGACCAGAAAAGATGGAGTATTCAAGTTGATCATTAGAAATGAGAGAAGGGGGGGAAGTATTAATGTTCATCCGACGCATCGACGGACACGGGTCTAAAAAAAAAGAAAAAAAGATCGTCTCTTCGGTTGCTTGGAATTCTCAACCCACGAAGGAGGAATTATATTCGAAAAAGTCGACGATCCATTATAGATCAGAAAAAAAAGAAAATAATGGGGGAGGGGAGCTCGGCGTAAGATATTCTATTGGGGGGATCCTTCACGACCAAAAAGCGGGGTCGTCATTAAGGCGGAGTAGAGTCAACGGATGGCATTAATAAAATCCTGAGTCCTCCGAGGTAAACATTTCTAAGAAGAAACTCCAGAGGACTTAGGAGAAGGGGAAGGATTCGGAAATGGGGGAAACTATAGTTTACTCATAAAGGTATTCAGTAGCACATAAAGCCCGGACCGGGAGAGCCGCTCCTGAGAAATCAAATAAATAAGAAACTCGCGGCCAAGAAGAACAATCCGCGTCAGGGCAACGAAAGGCTAATAAACTCATGGGAATGTCATCGGGGTAGAAAAAGAAGAAGAACGTCAGGGCGGGACGATGGAAAAAAAAACGGAACGAGGGGACTAAAGAGAGGAAGGGAGGGGCGAAGCTGTCCCTGTTCTCCGGCGTCTGTCATGGCGCTCCTCTTAGAAGCTGTGATAGTAGCAGGTGCATAGGACAATTTACCGTGACTATAAAGAAGGGGGGGAAAGAAGGAAAAAAAATATAGCAGGAAAGGAGGGGCTACCAGTGTCGATTCCTTAGATGTCTTAATTTTTAAAAAAAACAGGACGGCGGGAGCGGATAAACAGAAGGGGGTCACCTTAGGAAGAAAACAAAGACCCAAGATGCCGGTGCAAAGAGAGCAACTATATCCGAAGGAGATGGAGAAGAAAGGGTAAGATCTCGCAATTTGGCCATCCGCGTTTCTTCATTCCTGGCAAAAAAAAAAAGGGAGGGAAAAAAGCGGCGATGCTAGAGACTATTCCTCAAACTGTTGTCCGGAGGAAAGAGAGAATACATAAGTTCGAAGCAAACAGAGGCGATGTCGAAAGAGGAGAGGGAGGAGGACTCGCAAAAAGCAGCACGTTGGAGGGTCATAGGGAAAGGAAATTTCGCACGATCCTGCGACGCAGGGGTCCGAAAGCGAGCCAAGGGGGAGGGATCGTGGGTGAAGACTCGTGAACACGGAAGAGGGCTTGGTAAGAAAGAAACCGATAGGTAGCAGGGTGAAAAAAAAAAAGATGTCCATATTGATCCATAATCCGTAGCCGAAGAGAAGAGGGGGGGGGGGTTAAAATGGATCTCAAAGTGATCTCGGCAAGAAGGGGGATAATTCTCAAAAAGAACATATCGGAGAGAAGAGGAGAGGAATCCACGAATTCATTAACTCGCATCTAGCCTCGGGACCGATAGGAGACGATGGAAAAACGAGTCACAAGAAGAAGGAGTTATACGGAGATAGGAAACTGCAATCTCGGGGAAGAGCGGCACCAAAGCTGCACACTGTGGTCGGGATGTCGATTGAAGTGCAGGGGGGGTGGGGTTTGGGGGGGGGGGTGGGGGGGGGGGTACTTTGGGGGGGGGTGTTCAACCTGTGGAAAAGAGAGCGCAAACGGCGCCGCATTGCATCGAATGAAGGTGCAGATTTCGGAGACTTATAAGGAAGATCCTTTATTCGGCAAGAACAGAGGCGAGAAAAAGAGGAGGAAACTCCTTGAGCTAAGGTTAATTCCACTAAGAGAAGGGGGGAAAAAGCCGGAAGCTCCGCTGTAAAACTCAAACCTCGCCCGCAACTAAAAATATAAAGGCTCCGGAAATGAATACGAATTCCAAGCCCAGAACGATCTAAGATGAGTGATTAAATCGCGAACAATAGAAAAAGGAAGGGAGAGGAAAAAAAAGATAACCCGCAAGAGAAGCATCTTGCCGAGAAGGGTGGCCGGGAGTGTGGCTTCAGGGTTTCTCTCCAGAATTATTCATCGGAGAAGTAGAACGAGCCGATGGTCTGGCGACTGAGAGTGGCTTTTTGGCCAAAGGCACATTGTAGAGAAAAGAGAGAAAAGTGGAAAAGAAGTCAAAAGCAGGGCCTCCCGCCTGTTGCCCTCGATTTGAGGGGTCAGGACTCCTCCTGCAACAATTGGCTCTAACGCATTGATAGGCAATCAAAGAAAGTGAACACCATCTTAATGAGTCAATGAATCTGAAACCGGAGAAGAGTGGGGGAAAGAAATGGGTCGCAATCAAAAACTCTCCGAAAAAAAGGGGTTAACCAGCTTTGGGTCAGCGAGTATCTTTACTTAAGAAAAGAATAGTCAGTTATGCTGATCTTCAAAGAAGAAACGGATCCTCTCTTAAAAAAAAGGGGGTTCTCTGAAAATAGAGAGAGAGGAGGGGAGAAACCGACGCGAACCGAAAAAGACTCTACATCAGTTTCCTACACTACGGAAAATCAATCGATCGGGGGGGCGGTCAATGATAAAAAAGAAACAGCCACTCTACTTTGGCACATACATCTTAAAAGACGGCACTTAAGGAAAAGGAATTACCCAAGAAGCAACTCGAAGGAAGGGAAGAAGAACAAAGTTGCCATAACATAAGAAGGAACGGGGAGGGAGGAAAGGCTTGGATCTCCGCCGTATCTCGCAGGAAGAGGTTCATAAGAGAACCGGCCGAAAGTATCGTCTTGACGAACCAGAGGGCTTCTGATTCTTTCTCAACAAGCGCGGACCGCTTAAAAATAGATCCTGCATGTGGTTTCCACGTCGCTGCGCGACTCTCTGTTTACGTATCACCCAAGAAAAACCAACAGGATAAGAACAAAAAGGCCGTCTCCGAGCAAGAGGCCAAACTACACAGTCGGCCAGGGGTGCCAGGGGGTATAGAAAAAAGGGGCATATCAAAAAATAAAAAAAAAAACAAAAACCACCCAATAAAAGACAATGAAAAACCGATTCAACTAAATGGCTCGAGAGGGAAACGCTTAAGCTGAAATGGGGGGGGGCGGGGGGGGGGGGGGTCAATAAAGCAGGGAAATGCCTTTATGGGGTCTGGTGTAGTATTGGGGGGCCCGCGACGCGCCGCTGGGGATCACGGTTTTCGTCCAGTAAAATCTTGAAACGACCAGGATTTGCTCGGCTCACAGTGTCTTCTTAAAAGAAGCTATCATCCTCATAAAAAATCTTATAAAACTCTTCTAAAGTGAAAAAATTTGGTCAAACGGGGAAACTTCAAAACAGAAGATTCAACGCTAGAGCACTCCATCAAGCTCAAGGCCTTACTAAGATGCGGAAGAAGAAGAATCGTAAGAATGCAATTGACGCGATCTGTTGAAGGACCTGTAGGGAAAGATGGGAAGTCACTTTCAATGAGGGAGGGATGTAACTCATCTCCCCGGTGCCCACGGAACCAAAGATTCAAAAAATGAACTCACTGAGAATGTGCCAACCATGTACTGGGAAGGAAGGATCACCGGACCACATCTTAGGGAAAGGGAAATGGAATTTCGATCTAGGGGGAAGAACCAGATGGAGCTAACGAAGCTGGGGCTCGAGCAAAGACAGAAGATAGGGGCACCGGCGGATGTTGGGCTCTTAATGAACCGGAAGAAGGCGAAAAAAAACAAAAGAATATAATAAACTCAGGTCGCCGAGACGATGGAGAGAGCTCGCTCCTGAATCTCCGGATGAGTAATCCGAGAAAAGTGTCATCCCTCATAAAAAAATTTTAGACTTGAAGAAAGATCTCGCTTCGGGGCCTCCAAGAAAACGGACTCCGTTCGAAGACTCTCTTAAAGCCCGCGAGACACGAACTCTACCCAAACAACCACAACTATAGGGGGGGAGAGAGATGATATAGCGAGGAAGTTAAGTGATAGATGAGTCGAACGCATTCTGCCCGACCGCTAAAAACGCGTGCAAAAGGTAAAAAATGCCTAAAAGGAGGGAGGCTAAGATGCACAGAATAGGGAAAAAACTGCCTTCAGGTCCGACTGAGCCTGACCCTACAAGATGAAAAAACGCGCCGCGAGTCCTAGGAGGACAGATTGTTCCGATCGTGTGGCCCAGATATAAATCAGACAAAAAAGAAGAACTCCCGGTTTCAAAGGGAGCAAAAAACTTCAACCCATCAAAAGCAATGTCAGGGCGCTAAAAAGAAAATGAACCGGCCGCACTCAGGTCCGATCGAAGCTCATTTTTTGGGGGAAAAAAGAGCCAAGGGGAAAAAAGGATGGAGTTAACAGACCAAACCGCTGGAACGAGTGAATAAGCGGCACTGACAAAACTACTCAGGGTTAAACTGGCGTTCTCGTAGGGGAGTGATTAAGGATGCGAAGAACGGAGTTCCTAGTCTGGATGGGGAAAAATTACCAATGACCGTGCGAGCAACCTCTCAGGAACAGATAAAATGACGCCCGATGAACGATGATATCGGTGGTTATGAAGACGCATTCGGTCTCACCTTGAAAGAAGTGTAGGAAGCGCCCCACTGGTAGTACGGGAAGAAGAATACAAGAATTGAAAACCGGAAAGAGAACGAAAAATCCGAAATCTAATCAAAGAAGAGGGCATGATGGATTCCGAAGAAAAAAGGAGACGTCGCGCAAAAAGGTGAAAAATCAGAGGGAGGTCTAGAGCTACGGAAAAGAGGCTTCTTGAAATAAGCTATAGCTCTTTCCATTAAGGGTTGTACTCGGAACGCGGAAAAAATATCTTCGCGCAGAAGGGTTGCAACGGATTCTTCGGGTCAACTGTCGGGGAAGAGTCTACTCGGAGAAAAAAACGAAGGGGAGGAACGGACCAACGAAAGGAAGAAGGGGGAAAGATTTTGCGCGATCTGCCCGGAAAGGGGGGGAAAAGCTCGGTTAACTGTACGGGAGGAAAGTCAGAGAACGAAGCAAAGAACCACAGTCCCCGTTAGGATGGGAGAATGACCAACCGTTTCTTTAGGGGGTAAATAGGAAGAGACCCTCCGAGGGAGGGTATGAATCGCTAACTTAAGAAGGAAAGAGGATAAACAGGTGACAGAATTGGCGGGGAAAGGAGGGATCCGTTCAGCAGCTTATTAAAAAACTCGAGGGAGAGGTGCCGAGAAAATGCGAAGGAGAGAAGAAGGATTCGGATAACAAGAAGAGATAAGTAAGAGGGCTTAGACATTCAAGGTTGATTCTTGCGGTCTCGCTAAACGAGAAAAAAAACTTCTAAAGGAGAAAACGTAAACAGAATACTTGGTGAGAAAAGAATAAGAAAGTCTGAAAAAAGCACAGGGTACAACACTTTTGTCGGAGCTGGGGATTGGACCCGCAACTAGCAGACTAAACGACTCAAAAAGAGTGAATATGCCCTCAAGAGCGCTGGAACGGCAGGCATTCTTTGTTTGAGGGGGGGGACAAAAGCCCCGTGGGAACCAACTGGGGAAAAGCAAAAAAATCTAGTTCCTCTCGAGTATGAAAGGAGAAGGGAAAGAATAAAAGTAAACTCAAAAATGGTGATCGAACGACGTGCCTCAAAGCGTCAAAAAAAAAAAACTCCAGCAGCTTAGAAGAAAAGAGAAAGTGCTGAACATCAGGCAAAATCAAGGAAATTTATAATCAAGGAAACCTCAAACACAGAAAAAAAAAAAAACACAAAAAAAAAAAAAAAGAGTCTAAAGATTCGCCTGCTGCGTGAGACTGGGGAAGGGAGATCAAGGCTCAAACACACAACTTCAGGATGAGGACGAGATACCGAAAAATCCTCACGCACAGTGCATCAGGAGGAAGGGGTGGGAGTGCTTTGCTGTATTCAAGAAAAGGGCAAAAAATGAGCAAGATTCGAGCATCCAAGCTGCGGAGGGGCTTTGGATCAAGAGACGGAGGAGCTTTTTACAACAAATGTCAACGTCGTTTCGATCCAAATAGAAAGGGAGTCACGGCAAAATCACTCGATCTTGGAATCTCTTTCGGGGGGTCTGAAGTACTCGCAGGGCTAGAAAAAAAAAACAAACTGAAAAATCGAAGTAAAAGGAGGGAGGGAAATCGGCACGCGCAGTTTTTACTACCTACAATGAGGTGCGCACAATCACAAAAAAGCCCGCAAAAACCATCTTTTTTGGAAGCAATGAAAAAAAATGGGCAAGGAAATAACTCGTCAACAACCAGGGCTTAGTGTGGGATCCTGAGGAACATATACTAAAGAGAGGTAATGCGTAGAAAAGCGAACAAAACTAGTTATCCGTGACGAAAGGCGCGTCGTTGTTCTCCAGCCTCGGACTTAATCGCCGTCAGTAAGAAACCAAACAACATCGCAAAGAAAAACGGTCGATCAGAAGCGGAAATGTAAGGAGCAAGCAAGCAATCCACACAAGCCAAGTAACCTTTTCAAAATCGACAGCAAAAAAAAGTACTGCACGGAGGAAAAAAAAAAGACAAAGTCAAAGAATCCGTACATTAAGCAAGGGAACGAGGACCTGCGTACTACTAAAAAGGCCTCGAATAGGAATGTGGGAGATAAGGAAAACTATATCCACTGCTATCGAAGGGAAAGGGAGCAGTGGCAGGTCACAGATTCGATCAAGAAAAAAACCGTGAGGCGCGACGAACCACGTTCCTAAAAAAAAAACGCGGGCCTTGCGCGGAGAAAAAATCAAATTCCTCTTCACGACAAGCCCGCCTCTGTTTGGAAGGAGAAGGGGAAAAGAAAACGGTTGAAAAGCACTCACGAAACAAAAGAGGAAGGCCGCTTCTTCGTCCGGAGCAAGTCTTTAAAAGAAGAGACAGAAGAAGAAAAACGGATGCAATTTGGAGTAGAAGTCGAAGGAAAATAAGTAAGGTCAGCATGCTCTCTTGACGGAAAAGAATTCTTGGGGACTCGAGGGAAGAAACTTGAATTTTTCTTACAGAGACGGGGGACTTTTCCGAAAAGGAAAAATCCTTCCAAATTAGAAAAAAAGCGACGGGGCGTCTTAAAAACGCATAGAGCATACTCAGAGGGCGGTGGGACTACAAAAGAAGAAGACGGCGCGGTGATCATACATCTTTAAAAGGTCGAGAAAAAAAAGTTAAAGACTCGCGAAAGGAAAGCACGAAGAACGGAGGAAGATCTCCATTGACGCGCGAAGAAAAAGAAAAAAAGAAGGTCGCACAGGACCGGTATGAGCTTCCGGAAATTCAAACTGCGGGAGCGCGGAAAAAAAGAAAAACGCAAAAGCCAGAACGGAAGGGAGGCCGGGCTACGAAGGGAAAAAAGAAAAAGGAAGGTAGTATCAAATCCCCTTAACATACGGGAGGAGGGAGGGTCTCATTACGATCGAAGTTTAGAAAAGGGTGGGGGAGTCTCCTCGATTGTAACTCTAGCGGTCATTCTCTCCTCAGGAAGGACAACAAAAAGTCAGGAGGGAGGTCCTCAGAGGCGGAAGACGGAAACAGCGTAATCCGAAGGACAGAGGGAAGGGCAATCAGGATGTGTAAGGGATTAAAATCAACGGGAAAGGGAAGCAACCCAGGGATGTGCTGCGTCTGATCTGTTCCGCAAGAAGAAGAAGGAAAAGTGGCGGCCCTGGAAGGCCTCACTGGGAAACAAAGTTCCCTGCCCAAAACCTTTAATAGAAGTCAACCGCCCCTAGAGAAAAATCGCGAGCACCCAAGCAGAGGAAGAAAAGCAGAAGTCATAATAGAAATAAGGAAAACGATCTCTCGACGGAGCAGCCTTCTTAAACGCCTTTTAGACGCGTTCGAAAGGAAACGAAAGGCGAAGGGCTTTGATGCCAGCTCAGAGGGAGGGAACAGACAAAGAGGGGAGGTCTGAATTAGCCTGAAAATCTCCCGCGTCGTGCTGCGCCGGAAAAGTAGCGGAAGTCTGGGGAGGGGAAGATTTAAAACAGCTACAAGAGTGAAAAAGACGATTAGTCCGTGCGCGAGAAGTTAAACATACACACAAACCGCGGGAAAAGAAAAGGAAACTAATCACAGTATGATGAAAAAGGGACAGGAACGAATTCATATGGTACTGGAGAGTCGAAGCGGGGAAGGTTTGGAATCTCCGGGCAGGAAGAGCAGACCGGGGGGAGGGTAGGCGATCTTCCGAAGAAGGGGTAATACTCGCAGACCCAGATAAGGAAGAAGAATACGATGAGGAAACTTTGCAGTCGCGAGGTCAGAGGAAGAGAGAAATCAGGAGGAGCTTGAAAGATTTTCGGGAAGGGGGGATAGGAAAAGACGACCGTGACCGTTACTATGCACCGCTAAGAAGAAGTACTACACTCCCTCTCATAGGAATGAAGGAGGGGATACGCACCGGGCTGAAGCATGAACGGCATTTGTCAAGGAGGAACAAGAATGTACGGCTTTAAGGAAAAGCAGAGGTGGACAAAAAAGACACAGAAAAAGAATGGACTGTGAAAAGAAAAAAGAAAATGAAGAAAAAAATTAGGCCTGACGTCGTGCGATCTATGTGTCCATAAAAGAGAGGGTCCCTGTCTATTACCGGGCGGAGATGTTCGTTGAAACGATCGCCAGCGTTGCTGAACGGGAGAACGCAAAGAGAAAGGTATACGCACCGACATCTCTTGAAAGCAAACGATAAGGCAGGGGATACAGCGCGATTGGGTTTTCTACGCGCAGGAAAGAGAGGTCGGAGAAAACATTGGGATGGGACCTCAAAGATAAAGAAGGGTCGGGTGCGCAGTGCTTCAAAGGCCATAAGCATCGTTCAGTGGATATCATTGGAATCGAGCAGAACTCAAGAAAGCGAGAAACGGAAAAAAAGATGGTCTACTTACCGCCGACATCTCGTGCACGGAAGTACGGGTAAGAGGAGGAAGAAATTAAGAGGCCTCCGTGAAAAACAAGAACGCCTCTGGCAAATTACTGTTCTTGGAGGATGAGTAATCCGGGACTACCGATTCCTTATGAAAATGGCGGGTTTGGGGGGGGGGGGGGGGGGGGGGGTGGGGTTTGGGGGGAATAGTGGAAAGTACTACCAGGTCTTAGGAGGACGTACAGACTTGGGGCGCAACACTTAAGCGTTTTGTTATGCAGAGGATGAGTAAATGGGGGGACATTCATCGGTCTTCTCTCTCCGAGAGATGAACACGGGAAAATTCCTAAAGGACTCAAAAGAAAAAACAAGAAAGGGACAGTCGTCATAAAAGCTCGCATCTAAGAAACCAAGAGGTTGACAAAAGGGGTAGGGCAGGGGATTGGGAAAAAAAATGCATTCTGAAAAAAAAAAAACAAAATACGGAGACGCCAAACCGTGCCCTACGTGCCGAAAAGAGGTGGGGAGGGGTCATTGAAAGGGGGGGTGTTGCGTCTCGACAATACAGGATAGAAAAAAGGGAGAAAGGGTCGAGTTCAGAAAAAACGAAATCTGATGGGGGGACACGCTCGATTCACTTCTCCGTGAAGAGAAAGGAAAGTCAAAAGGCTCTGGGCCTTTCCGCCCTACGGCGGGGAAACCCCTCGACGCAGCTCACGTCTCCAATACAGAAAACTTAGACGAACCTTCCGCTACGAAACGGAATAAGAAGCCCGAAAGCCACACCTCTACAAAAGTCTCAACAACGCATGAGGGAAAGGAGGGGGGGGGGCGAAAGAAACAACAACGAAGGAATTGTAAAATATAGAAAGAAGGCCCAAGAATCAAGCATAGCAAAAATAAAAGAGTCCTATCATTTTTTTCGGAGGGGCAGAGGGTTAGGGGGCCCGAAAGCAGCAGTCTATCTCTAAATCTGAGTCTGGAGCAGAGACTGTCTGAACAAAAGGGAGGGGAAGGAGAATAAGGGCGGTAGGGTCGACACTCGAGGAAAGGGGAAGAAAAGGCTTCTTCACGGGAAAAACCTCAGCTCGTATAGGGCAAAGACATAAGGGGGAGGGGAAAGGTAAGAAAAATCCCTTGCAAAAAACCGTCTCACCGGGAAGAAAAAAAGAGGTGGAGGCGAAAGGGTAACTTCGGTTGCCAGACGACTGCATAGGGGGCAAAGAAAAAGGGCATGGGGCATCCAAAAAACTAAAGCAGGAACTATAAAAAGAAGCTATTTGGGGTTCGTCCTAATATGGGGGTGCAACCAATCACAGATCAACACGGCCACTGTTTGTACACAAAGGAGGGGGGTCTCACATATTGAAAGACTCTAGACGTACTAGAAGGGAAAAGAAAAGAACCCTTGCGGAGTTGTTAACGTTGTTAGACGGGTCTTCCCACGAAGAAAACGCTTAGAAGACGAGCTCGCAAAGACGACCTACAGTTGAAGGGGTCAAAGGGAGAAAAAAAGGAAGGTAGAAAAAAGTCGTGTGTTCACCCATCCAGATGGGGAAAAAGGGGGCCAGCAAGACTTCTTAATCGGCCAATACGCGAACACGGAATGCGATCAGTGGATCGGCAAAAAACTGGAAGAAAACAAAAGAAAAAAAGAGATCATCCGAGAAAAAAATAACACGTCAACCTTTGGACAAAGGGTGCAGAAAGAATTCTTCGGCAAGAAGAAAAGGAAATGACATCGAATCGAGGCAGCACGCGGGGGCAAGAAAGGAAAATAACGATAGGGGGAAAAGGGAATTCGAACCTCCGCAAGGAACGTCGCGGAAAATGGGGAGCGCGAGA
>Ga0179593_1264909_pt1 | contig 14135 bp, 16 predicted proteins | sample CZODoug2_1_08_16_FD_185931 | JGI IMG/M metagenome (GOLD analysis project Ga0179593, IMG submission 185931) | Vadose zone soil fungal communities from Angelo Coast Range Reserve, California, USA - CZODoug2_1_08_16fungal (PacBio error correction) | ecosystem: Environmental > Terrestrial > Soil >...
CCTTCAGGGCCCAGAAAAAGAACAACTCTCAAGGAGACAAGAAAACAACATTCTTTCAGAAGGACTAGCCCAAGCAATGTGATTGGGACTGCACAGGAGAATGCCACAACACGTCAGTATTTATAAACCAGGACGATTAGCGCAAAAAGGGACGCGAACATCATAAAACAAAAAAAAATAAAGAGCCCAATGCGACTCGGCCCGGGCCTCTCGCTAAAGTGAAAAGAGCCCAAGGCGTCCGTTGTACAAGGGGGGGTCCACAGCAAAAGAAGAGACAGAAAAAAACGCGCAGAACCCATGCTGATGCAAGGTGCTGACAAGAGGCGTTTACGAGCCAAAGGAAAAGAGCAACTGTAGGGGGATCGGAGGACCGACTCCTGCTCAGGAAAAAAGGGAAGCAGGATACACGGCACGATTGGGAAAGGGGTGAAGAGCAGAATAACGGGGAGAAAGCAGGCCAGGGAAAAGATTTACTTCGGGGGGCCGAAAGCATAAAGAAGGAATTGATCAAAATGCGCACGTGCGCCCACGGAGTCATGACTCTTGGATAGCACAAAAGAAAGCGGGAATTGCCTTGACCTTTAATCTCGTCAGGATTGTGCACGCGCCCCTCAACGAAACACAAGGGTAAAACCAAGAAAAAAACCCACCCACAAAAGGGGGGGGGAGGGGGGGAGGGGGGGAGGTCGAGGGAAGAAAGCGGAGAAGCGGGGGGGCGTGGGGGAGGGGGATGAGGGGGTGGGGTGGGAAACGAGGGGGGAGGGGGGGGGGGGGGCAGGGGTGGAGGGGGGGGGGGGTGGAGAGAGGTAGAGGAGGAAGGGAGAGGGATTGGGGGGGGGAGGGGGGAGAGGAGAGTGGAGGGGAACGGGGGGTGGGTAGTAGGAGAGGTATGGGGGGGGAGGAGGGCGATAAAGGGGCGGAGTACGGGGGTGGGTGGAAGTGGGTGAAGGGGGGGAGGGAGGGGGGGTGGGGGGGGATCTGGCGGAGGGGGGAAGGTGAGGGTTTGATGGGCGAGAGGGGGGGGGTGGTTTATTAGTGGGGGAGGTGGGAGGAAGAAACAGGGCGAAGGAGGGAGGAGATAAGAAGATAGTGGGAGAGGGGCGGTAAGAGGGAGAAGATAGTGAAGAGGATAAGTGGAATTATGGGAAGGGGGGGGCATGGGGGGGGTGGGGAGGATGGGGGACGGAGGGGGATGAGGGGAGGATTTGAGTGGGGGGGAGGAGAAGGTGAGGGAGAGAATACGGGGCGGGTAGCGGCGGATAGGATAAGGGAGAGATGAGATATGTAGGGGGATGGGAACGGGAGAGGGGGAGCGGAAGTAAGGATGGGGGGGTGTGGTCGGGGGTGTGAGCTGGGGGGAGGGAGAAGGGGGGTAGGGGGGGGAGGGGGGGGGGAGACTGGGTGGGAGGGAGAGGGTGGGGGGGGAGGGAGGGGGGATGGGGTGAAGAGGTTGGGTGAGGAGTGTTGAGAGGGAGGATCGTGGGGGAAAGGGGCGGGAGCGTACGGGCGGGTAAGCGGGGGGGTGGGGGGGAGGGGGGGGAGGGCGAGAGAAGGGGGGGGGGGGGGGGAGGGGGGTAGGAGGAAGGGGGTAGATAGGAAGGGGGTTGTTAATAAATGTTCATATCATTAAAGGTCTCAAGACGCAGCCGGGGAGAAGTCACAGAACACCTGTCCCCTTAAATGTCGAATTGGGATTTGGGGAAAAAATTGAAGGAACGTTGAGGCAGGACGGGCGGAAAGAGAACCAGCAAAATTAGAACATCGGGTCTAAGCAGACAACGGGACGTCACGCTAGAGAAGGAATCGAGCTCTCACATCCCGTGAGAAGTTCTAACAAGCCAAGAACTAGGGGGTTGAAAATCGCCACGGAATAACGACAAATGGGACCGGGAACGCTCCTCGGGGGTCGGTTTAAACATCCCAAGTGAAAAGTGCGGCCACGCAGAAGGGGACGTCAGAGGAAAAAGCAGGTCCACGGGAAAGAATTACGCTAGAGCACTATTTGTTTTATGGGGGAGGGTGGAAGAAGGAAGGGAAAAGGAAACCCCAACTCAATGCTGAGAAACCAACTTTCGCAAATGCTTGCATATTTGGGGTGTCCTCGTAGTGAAGGGAAGAAACGGAGACCGCAAAAAAATGGGGCGGACCGAGTCTCAGTTCGGGGTCCGCAAAAGGGGTACAAGAGAGACGCTGCTAAAAAGAGCGCTCTTGTCAATGCAAAAAGAAAACGCAGGAAAAAGTCGAAGTGCGGGTCTCTGGAATAAGGAACGTTGGGGTGCATGTGAAGAGATCAAGTCCACGCGGCGAACGCAGAGGAGGAAAAGCACGAAAGCGGGGATCGAAAATCGTTGACTAGAAGATTGGCTAAAAAGAATCAGCTACCTCTGAAAAAAGCAAAGAGGGCGCGAACGTCCTGAGCGTATGGGAACGAGTAGCAACAGAGTAATCTCAACATAGGAGATAGTCAGCTAAAAATCGGGGGGGAACGTGCAAAAGCACGAAGGCGGGGTCCCTATTCGATTTCGCAAAGAAGCGCGAAGAGAAAGGGATTGCAGACATTAACGTCGAACATCGCCGGGCTCTGAGGAGCCGTAAAAAAAAAATGAAAGGCGCCACCTCTAGGGGTAAGGACGTCGAAAAGAGCGGACCAGATGGTAGCGGAGTCGTGGTATAGGAAGGAGAGGTACCCAACGACCACAGAGAGGTGAAGGTGTAATGGTGCGGTGGATAGGAAAACACGCGATCTAACAAAAAAGCAACGTACGTCTAGGGGAAACAACAAAATGCAACTGCGGTTCGGAAGGTGACCGGTCCACTGAGATCATGCCTTAGCTCCTCCCGCAACAAGGGCCATTACTGATAAAAAGTTCATCAATAAAGCGCGCGGAAGAAGCTAGCTCACTCGAGCTGGGGAGCGAGCTAAAAAAAATACATGTGGAAAAATGACAAGGACGAACGCCGAACGGAACATTAACGTTCACCTCAGAGGGAATGCCACTCGAATGTAGAGCACGGGAAGGAGGCCATATTGCCTGGAAAGAACAGCGACTCGAGCGGGGTAAAAAATGATCCTCTCAACCAGGGAGGAAAAATAAAAGGGGAAGAAGAGGAGAAGGATGCCGAGGGCTGGACTAGACGCACTACGCCCGATAGGATGCGAACAGGATGGAGGAGAACGGAAATGAAAAAAAGGGGCACGTGCGTGGCTGGGCGAGGAGGGGGGGCGACGGTTACTGTAGGAGAAAAACAAACAAGAGAGGGAGATGGGGGCAGCGCCTTGTCTTGGCTGATTAAACCAGAAGGGAGCAAGGAAAGGTCGCCGGCCTGAGGCAGGGGCTAATCTGAAAGAGGGAAAGAGTGAATCGTCGAACTAGCTTGAGTAGAATGAAAGGGGTTTCGTAGATGAGAGTTAGAGAGAGAGCATATGCTAAACGCTGGACCGGGAATGTGTAATTTGGAGGGGTTGGGGGCATGGAGAGCGCAAAGGAGGAAGAACTTCTCGGGCTTCGCAAAAAAGTGGGGGTGGGGGAAAGCAGAAAAAAACAGGGAGAGGCGCGCGGGCTCAGGAGCTCATGGGACCGAAAACTCGAGACCTTCGGAAGTTTCGCATGGGAAAATTGAAGGGGGGAACAATCCCGGGGGCAAAGGGGGGATAAAACGAGCTGAAAACAGAGGGTAAGATCTCCGTGGTGCCAAGTAAACGGGAAAAGAAGAAATAAGCCAAAAAAGGAGTGCTTTCTATTCCGGGTAGAAAAGGTTAAACACAGGCGTCTATAAATCTTCAATGACCTCAGTTCTCGGAAGGGGGGAAGGTCGGGGAAAAGGGGGGAAGGCTTAGACTATCATCTAGTAACATCCTTTATGAAAGAGGTCACGTGGGAGGGGTATTGAAGAAGGTCTTTAAAAGAGAAAAAGCAACGAGAACAGACGATCGGGCTCAGAAGGTAGCTTCCTCGGACCTACAGGAAAGACACGAGCGGCAAGGAAACATCAGGGGAAGGGGGGGGACGTGCGTCACGGTCGGAAACAGAGCATTTAGCGAAAGTCGCAGCTTGAAAAGGATGAAAAAAAAGCATTGGGCGCGAGAAAGGGTCAAAATGAAATTAACCTAAAAGACGAGCAATTCTAGGCCGCAGGGAACCAAAAAAGGGGGGTGGATGCTGCATCGAAATCCTAAGTTGGCTAAAAGTAGGAAAATCTTGTGTCAGGGGTGGGGACAACCAAAGAAGACAGAAGGGACGAGACAGGACCATTTTGCTTAAATGGGAAAAAGAAGATTCAGCCATAAAATTTGGGCTGCTTTAGAAATCTATCACTCGGGAAAGGGAGAAAAACTCGATCGCAAGCCTCGCAGGGAAAAAGCCAGGGGGGAGGGGTCAATCTAAACGGGAAAGAGGGGGGTATTGTGCCGGGCCGGTCGTTCAGCAAAGGATCAACCGGAGGGTCTTTGGTTTATTGCAAAGGGGGGGAGTGACATCGGGCTAAGGAAGGGTGGTAAAGGAGAGATATCGGGCGTGTCGCGAGGGGAAACACTAGTTCGTTCCTGTTCGGGACTGGAGCGAAAAGCGATCAGATGCTCAACAAGAAGAGAACGTTTTCCCATGAAGAAAAAAAGAATCAAAGACAGGAAGAGACGGATTACTGGGGACCGGTAGGACTAGGGAAAACTCAAACTTCGGCAGGGTCCGCTTCGAGAAATTCTCTGGGACTACAACGAACATCAGCAAAGAAGGGGAGGGGTGAAGTGGAGGTACTTGGTAAGTGGTGGATTTGGACATATCACCGGGGGGGAAGTGATAGCAGAATTTCTCGCCAGATATCATCGGGTCAGCAAGGGGCGACCGAATGGTTTCGGGCAGAAAAAAACTGCCTGGGATGGCGAAACTCGCGATAAAAGATCGGGGAAAAGACCCGACGCGGCGAGGGGGCGGGAACTGTGTCAAGGTCCGCAGCGGAGCGGGGGAGGGAGTAAATCAACGGAGATTCACGAGGGGTAAAATCGGTACGGTCGGTCTGGAAAGACTACGGAAGCGAGGGGGGGGGGAAAGCTATCGGCGTCTAATCCGAGGAAGGACTTTCCCGAGAAAGAGGGGAATCGATATTTGGGGACGAAATATTGCGGAGGGGGAAACCATCCTACGAGGAGGTGGGGGGAGAGGCAAGGCACCAAAAAGGTTGACGCGGAAGTCCATCAGGGGGGCCAGGGTCTAGGTTTCTGAACCCTAACGTAGTATCTCCCGACAACACACAAACATAGGGAAAAGAGAACCTCCGTTCGGACCAATAAGCAAAAGAATTGAGTTGATGACTAAGGAAGACGGGGAGCCTGAACTGTGCATCAACATACAGGAAGGGAGGGGGGGCATGCGAGAAAAAATGCGGAGTGGAGCCAACGGTCAGGGCCCGGCAACGTCGGTGATAAAAAGAGGACTATGATAGGAAGCAGCCAGAAGAGAGGGTGAGGGAGTACTGGCAAATCAGACCCCACCCGCAACCTCCTTGGAAAAAAAATAAAAAGGCGCTGAGTTGCTAATGGCGGAAGGGAGACGTGCAATGCGAAAATGAAGGGGCCCAAGGTAAAACAGTCGGGTATGACGGAAAGGTTTAGAACAGCTGGGAACATGAATCAAACCGTGGAAAAGGGAAAAAAAGTTACAAACTACTAAGGGTCAGGTCGGCAAAAAAGTAGCTCTAACACAGCCTGTGAAGGAGCTTGGGCGGAAAACTCTCGTCTTTTATCTTAGTGCCAAATACGGAGAACGGGCCGCCCGATTCAGCCAGAATAAAAACACATAACCCCAGACTCTCGGGTGAGGAGATAAGGTTGGAGCAAGACCGGCAATTGATCGTTAAGGGAGGCAGGGACATTCCTACATGCACGGCCACGGGTGAAGAGCGCCTGGCTCAACTCTGGGACAGTGTATTCCAAAAAAAAAGATTAAGGGAATTACCCGGCATATTCTCTCTGACTTTGTGGCATCGTCTCAGCTAATCTACCGAGAAACGAGGACCGATCAGGGCGTTAATAGACAGGACGGCACCACAAATTCTTACTCTGTATCGCGACAAAAAACCGGCTTAGTAAGAACGACGTCGAATATGGGATGTTCCAAAAAAAACCTCCATGACGTTGGGGAAAAGGGAAGGAAGGAAAACACCCTCGCCAGAAGGGAACTCTTTAGAAAGACTGGGAGGGTCCATATTCGGGTCTCGAGCGAAGAATGCGAGGGGGGTATGCAGCAAAAACCAAGAGACGGCTTTTATCAAGATAAAAAACCCCGAGAAAAGGAGCTATGAAAAAAAAGTCGAGTGGGTACCCCAAACCTTTGAGAAAGGGAGACAAGAAGAAGAGCGGGGGGGGGCGGGGGTCACCGAGGAAACACAGAGGGGGGGAGACCGAAAGAATCGCATGAGTTGGTTGATGTTCACAGGTGACGGAAATATCATGGGGACCCTGGGGGGCAATCCTAACAAGCAGAACCAGATTGGGAAACGTTTCCAGGACGCTATTCAGAAAAGTTCCCATAAGGAAAGGCTTTTCCGAACAGAAAGCAGGAGCGGGGAGGCATAGGGGGACGAAGTGAGCGAAAGGTCATGTAGGACCACGAAAAAAAAAAAGACGGATCACAGAGACCTGCCCGCAGAGGAAGGGAGATCATGCGGAAGAAGCGAAGGAAGAACTAGGGGTACTTCTCGTAAAAAAGAACCTGGAGTGAACAATGGCCTCGATCAAGAAGCAAATGACCGAAGAATCGCCAAAAGGGGACGATTGCGTTCTCGACAAGATTGCAGGTTGCATCATCAACAAGGAAAGGAAACCGAAGGGAAGGGACATGATTGCCCGTAAAGGACGTCAAAGGACGGTAGATCTCGAAACCATAGAGGGGAAGGGACTCGCTGGGGAAAAAGGGGCGAACAGGAGAGAAGAGTTAAGGGGGGATAAAGGGGGGAAGGACTGCCGCGGGGTTCCATTCAGGAGGGCAAGGACAAAAGGGCTCCGAAGGGAGAGAGGGACTACATTAGTCTATCGGGGAAAAAGAACGGCCGAGACGCCTCCGTAGAGGCCTTACGCTGGAAGAAAGGTGCAAGAAAGGGAGGGAAACGGCGTACGCAAGGATAAGGGATTGGTCGTTCTACCTAAAATGTAAACCTCATCAACCCCGGATCGGTCACATGGCGTTCAAAGGAGATGGAATCTCTACGCCCGAAACCTTAAGGAAAAGATTGCCGGGGACGAAAAATAGCACGGCTGGTGAACTAACTCGAGGACAAGGATCAGATCCGAAAAAAAGGAAACTAATCAGGGAAAAAAAGAGCATCATCAGGCTCAATCAGAAAATCTATAGAGGAAACCTGACTCTCCTCTAGAACCACGAACAGGGAACCTTCGGAGACAAAGACAGGACTTGCATTGCCCTTTGTTCCCAGCCGAGGAACTCTCAGGGAAAAAAAAAAAGCATGAGGCTCAATTGCCGGAGAACGGAAAAGGATCCCTCGGCAGAGTGACGAAAAGCGGGAATCTCGACAAAAAAAAAGGAAGGAGAATCTAGAAGAGAAAGAGGGAGGCTACTAGGTCTAATCTTTAGACAAGACGTTCAAGACAATATGGGACGCAAGCTCCAAAACTGGCTTAGAAAAGGCCGTGGCGTTAAGGGAACAAGGGGGAAGATGCGAGGTGTCGGCGGCAACATTCACTGAGAAAAAAGGGCTCAGGACAGAGATGGAGAAGGATTGGCTAAGCAAGGGTCTGTGTAGAGGGCTCGCCTGGCAAAAGAGGGACGGGGTGTGATGACGCCGGATGCTGCGAAATTTTCAGCTGGGGGATCACAAATTAGATATTACAGGAAACAGCGAAGGAACGGGAAGGGCGGAGAACGAAGTTGACGATCAGAACTTACATATCAAACGGGGAATGCCGCACACGTGATGGGGAGGTGGTCGAAGAGAAGGCGAAGGATCTGCGTACGCCGATGTGGAGGAAGGAGGGAGGAGGTCTTTCAACTTTTGGGGGGCCCGAGTTGAAAGGCTCGACAGGGGATAGGGAGGGGACACCGGTTCGCGATATCTATCTCAGTTGCGGTGCGCCTCAAAAATTCGCCCGGATTCTGGGGACAAAAGAGGTCGTGCGCAGGTAGTTGAAACTTGTAGTACAAGATAGAGAGGGAATAGGTGAAGCTCAAGCGGTGCCGAAGCGAAGGAAGTCGGAAAAAACTAAGAGCAAACGCAACTTGACTAGAGTCTGTAGAAACAAATGGGAGAAGGAGAGTCGAGAACAAACCTGTCATTCAACGGAGATGTTCGAGGAAAATCTGCGTCGAAGAGTGGCAAGGAAAGTCTAAAAAAGTCCGGGTAGGAAAAGCAGGAACGTGGAGCTGATTCAGGAATCCTCATCGGGGGGGGAAAAAGAAGCCGCGTATTCATTAAAGGAAAAAAAAGGAGGAAACCCCCTCAAGAAAAACAGAGACACTCGAAAAAGAACAACGACCTTACTGGGAGAGGAAAAGGGATCGTGGGAAACGCACAGAAGCGATAGCTCCCAACAGAAGGGTTGGGGGGAGTGAGGGGTAGGAGGCGGGGGGGGAAGGAACGGGGGAGGGGAAGGGCGCGCATAGTGCGAAAAGGGGAACGGGGCTTGGACAGGGTTCAAAAAGGGAGAGTCAGAGGAAAATGACAAGAAAAAAAACGCACAATGTCCATCAGGGAAAGGGACCAATGCGGGCCGGGCGAGAAAAATTAGAAGATCGGGGGGGGGAAAACTGAAAGCGGTTTGCGGGACCCCCTACGAAAGGAAAAAGCCTGACCAAAGGTATCGGATCCTCATAGTGCAAGAAACATTGGGGAGAGGTAGTAAGGAAGACCTCAAAGTATATCACTCGGAACAAATGCCAGCAGAAATCCCATGCGGCAAAGGACGGGGGACGCAGATGGGATCAGAAAAAGGGGGGAGGGTAGGCATATTTCCAAATATCCGGAGCGCCCCCGCGTTCAGATGGGGGGTGGGTGGCAATCCCCATCGGCAGGGAGGTTTGCCATTAATGGGGGGAAAAAGGGAGATATCACCACGGAACATCGTCGGGCGCGTCCAGCGGGACAAGCAAGGGTAGGTCTGTTCGTTGGCTTCAAGGTATCATAAACCTAAAAAACAGGAGCAAAAAAAAAAGGAAACAATCAACATTAAACCTTGGGGGACGATCAATATCAATGTAACCAAAAACGGGGGAGAAGGCGCAAATTAAAAATGAAAAGGAAGGTAGGGTCGAAACAGACACGCGTTCATGTCCGGCTGATGCACTGAAACCAGGGGAAAGAAGAAAAAAAGTTCGAGGAAGAAAGGGGGTGGGTAGGGCAGACGTGGGGAGGTTGAAAGCGTATTGCGAACAGGCTCACTTGACGCTCGAACAATCCTCTAGGGCAACGGCCGTGTACGTACTCTGGGCGCAGAGGAGTTTTGGAAAAGCGGAAACTGGAAGCCGGATCGTCACGACAAGACCAAAAGCGGGCTTCTCTGAAAGTATCCGTGTTGACTGTAAGCTATTCACGGAGGCCGAGAAGCTGCACGGAAACTAGGGGGAAACGGAAGTGTCATGTCGAGGGGGAATCGCCTCAATGGCGTACTATCGCGCTTCCTGTGAAGAGCCTTCTGGCTGGTAACATAAGGGAAAACGACCTAAACGGTTGTGCCTCATCAAGAAAGAAAGCCAAAGAAAACAGAGGGGGGATCGGGGCCAGCAGAAGGTGTTATCTCAAGCACGCGGGTCGGGAGAATGGCCCGGAACGGAGTCATAGAGACTAAACTCACCCACACGAAAAGGGGGAAAAGAAATGACCGCCCGCAGCCATGCTCAAAAAAACAAAATAGGGGGGGAGTACTCGGAAGAAAGGACGGGAAAGTGGCCGAACAATAACCGCGTATGCAGGGGGGGGGGGCCACGAGCAAATCGTCATGGGGCTCCCAAAGTGGGAATAGACATAAAGAGGAGAGACGGATTAAGCGCCGGATAGCCTTCTATTAAAAAAAACAGCAGACCGCCATGAGGGGGACAGCCCAAAGAATATAGAAGAGAAAGGGCGTTTCCTACGCGGAAAGTAACATTATGGGAAAAGAGAATCTCAGAGTGGAAGGGAATATCTGGTGAGCGAGCAGATAAAACCAAAGCTAAAGGTTAAAAGTCCCAAATCGGGAAAAAAGGGGAACAGAAGATCTCTGAGAAACCGCGGGGCGGTCCGGTGGGATCTCGGTCCGGAAAAACCCACTGGGGGTGAAAAGAATAACGTGAATATTGGGGGGGGAAAAAAACAAGTTATCTTCAGTAGCATAACTAAAAGGGGGGGGAAAAGCCATGATGCTCACGCCACAGCGGGGCGGGAGGATGAAAAGGCCGGGAAGTCAGGAGGGCAGTCGCGCCACTTTCTGGGAAGTCCTTATAAAAAAGGAGAAAAAAGTTCCTGGACGGGGGGTGGGGGAACGAAGATCGCGCTTGTTCTCATCAATAAAAGAAAGAACTCTTGCTGCAGAGCCTGAATCACCCCATCTTTCTACTATCCAACAAAACTGAGGAAGCCGAGGGATCGGGAGGGTGCAATCAACCTAGACCAGTCCATACGGAAGGAGAAAATGAAGAGAACCAAGACATGCAGAAATCCATCTTGAGGGCGGTAAGTACCGCCGATAAAATAGGGAGGCGTCTCTAGTTGTCTCAAAGAACTCTTTAGGGGAAAACTCAACAGCCATCTTCTGAAACGCCTTACATAAGACTCGGCGCCAAAAGCGTCGAGGGGAAACGCATCAACCCCGCTGTCAGGCCGCATGACAAGCAGGGGCCACATCAGGGCCGGGGGAGAAAAAAGCGGGTAAGGTGGAAAATTGGTCAGGGGACGGAGTGGGATCAAACGATTGAAAGAGAGCACTGAGAAAAAATTTCAGGACAAGGAAGAGGTCATAGTTGGGGCAAAATCGTCGGGGGAAGGGGGGGAAACGCAGCATGACGCGACATAAAATTGGTTCTCCGGGGAGGAGTGAGAAGAGGGCCAGGGGCAAGGAGCCGGCCGGATGGAAAAAAAGAGGAAGGAGGGGAGGGGAAAAAAAGACTAAGGGAAAGGAAAAAAATGAAAGACTGCTTCATGGAATACCGGAACCGGAAAAACATTTGGAAAACACTAAAACTCTCGACGCGAAAGGAGAATCGTCCAAAAAGGGGGGAAGACGAAGGGGGCGAAAGAGGGGGGGAGAAAAGGGGCATCATACCGCCGATCGCCGAAACGGCAAAAACGTTTCTGATCTTTACCTTGATCGATGAACCTTTCGAGGATGGCAATGCAGCGGCTCAAGAGGAAGGAGCACTCGAGGATTCCGAAGGCCTGTGGGGCGGGGTCAAGGATGAGGATTTGCATGCGCAGAGCGAGGCCGAAAAAAGGTCGGGGGGAAGAAATGAAGGAAGCAATCGAGACGGAAGCAACGAACTACCCGTCTGCGACGCAAAGCAAAATCGCAGGTGACCAGCCTCGAGCGTCGGAATCTGGGCAGGGACGTTCAGGAAAGGAGGTGAAACGCCTCACGGTGGGGGATGCGGGGCAAACAGGGGATAAAAAAACTATAGAGAAAGCACTCGTCCTCCGCCTCTCACTGATAAAGGGCGCGATATGAAGGGAGGATCGCACGGCTGTGCTGCTTCGGGGGTACACGGACGAAGAAGAATCTCCATCACGGCACCGAAGAATTGGCAGGATGACAAATCCCAAAATGCTAAAGCACCCGCATCTCAAGGATAAAACTACATCAGAAAAAAAAAGAACTGGGACTAAAGGCCACGCACGCACGGGATAAAAACCGGTGTTCCCTCCACACGAGCCAGCTAAAAAAAGGAAGAAGGTAAGGTCTGGCCCCATATTCCGGCCAGTACTTCGAAATAGAAAAGGTACTAGCAAACAAGATAAAAGAGAATCCTCTGAGAAAGGAGACTCGAGGAGCCGAGGGTCAGCCGAAAGAAGAAAGGGCTCGTTCTCTAACTGCTAAAGGGCCCGCCGCAATTTCCATTCAGAAAGAAGTGGGGCGATACTACTGGGGATACACTGTTTAGGGGGCTCAGACACTTCCAGCTCGGATAGGGAACAGAGTGCGCTCGCCTCGGAAAGGAACGCATCCGAACGTCCAGAGGGTGCCTTATAACTCAAGGCTGCTCAAAGAGGTCAGGAAAAAACCATGCGGAGGAGAAGGGATCTCGCGGGGGGAAAGTATTAACGGTGCGCGAGTACTGACGATTCATCTCTGGCTAAAAAAGCTGAAAGAAAAATGGGAAATTTTGAGAGCGTAATCGAAAGACGCCACCATGAGTGCGTTAAAGGCGGGGGTCGGTCCATCGGCAACGCTTGCCCGAAGGTGTAAGGGAAGAAGAGGGAGTGGGAACAAAAGGGTCGAGGGACGAACTGCTCAAATATCCAAACTATAGACCGAGAAGACGGAGCTGCTCATTGCAACAAAATAAAGTGTGAAAAAGAAAGGAGTAGGGGGGAACTGGGGAGACCACCTCTAGCGCTAAGCGTATCTTGGATAGTCCGGGGGCCTAAGGAACGAAAGAAAACGCGGAACGAAAGAGAACACCTTTCGTTTCTCTCTGCTGGAAAAGAGTACAATGGTTGACAAGAAGGATATAGAACGCCATCTGAAACAAACTGCGAGGGGAGATGGAGGGTTCATTCGTGCACAGAGATTGAGGGGGGGCGAGCTTCCGTGGTGGTTCTACACAACTCCGGTATGAAGGCAATTGGGTCTGAAAGGCGAAGGAGGCAATACCAGTCCGATCGGAAAAAAAATGTTTTGAAAAAAAAAAAAAAAAAAAACGGTAAATTCAGTGTCAGATGGAAAGAAAGACGGAGATCAAGACATCCGGGACGTCGCTGAGGGAAGAAAGGAGAAAACTGCAAGGAGATCCAACATATCGCTCGACTAAATAGGGGGGAGGCTTTGAGGAGGCCGGTAAACGCTGGGTGGGGGGGGGGGGGGGGGGGGTTACGGTTCATGAGGAAGGAAACAAAAGAAGAAAAAAGCGGGTCCCGGGAAAGATTACAAAAAACCTAAAAGGAGGGGAAGATCTGCCCGAACCGCAAGAGTAGGCGGGGGGGGGGTCCGACTTAAATGACATGGGGGCCTCGACTCTGGGCAAAATAAGGAATAAATTTTGAGGAGAACTAGAGGGATTCATAAACGTAAGGTGATTGGGCAGGCGGAGAAAAATCTCTCCGTCAGAATCAAATCGAAGCCAGCTCGCTAGAAAAATCAGGATCGAGGAGAAAAAAGGGTCCATTGAACTAAAAACGGGAGGGGACAGACCGGAGACTGCCTAGCGGGGGAGGGGGGGGAAAGTTGTTTATGGTACAAACCAGCGCGGGACATAGAAAAATTTACAACGGTCGGTAATATATGGAAACGCCGCGTCGGGCTGCGACCGGGTCAGCACGAGAGGGCATTCCTGTTGGTGGTTATAGTACGGGGACGAGAAACTCGAGGGGGAAAAGACAAGGGGAAAGGCACGCTTCCGTTTGTACTAAAAAAGGGCAACGGTGACACTGCGAGGAAGGGATAATGTAGGACGGGCACGCCGGCACGGAGAAAGGCAGTTATTAGAAGCTATCTGCAGAGAGGGGCGGCCAAGGGGGTGGGGAGGGGGGGAAAGGGCGACGGTGGAACACTTTTTATATAGGGACGAATCACAGCAGCAACGGACGGCGAAAAATCAGGGTGCACTGCTGGTGGAGCACTCTTGGAAAGGGGAGGGGAAAAGTGCGGTGGGGGATGGAGAGACTCGGGGAACGCTGAGGGGGGGGAACAGAGTCACGGACCCACGAAAGGAAAATCTGAAAAAAGGGGGGCGTTTTAAACCAGACTTAAGGTAGAGAGGCCAGGGAAGAGTAGGAAGCGAGGGTCTGCAACTGAGGCAACTTACGTCTGCTTAGGGGGAACGCAGCAGGGAAGGAGGATCGCTCTAATACGGGACGCGTCGCGACGTACAAACCAAAAAACGGTGGGAGCCAGAAGGTTTCCTGGAAGCCCAATCATCTCGGGGGTGGGCGAAAAAAGTCGGACCAATGGGAAACTACGGAGGAAAGCACAAATTCGCGTGAGCATGGGCAGAGGAGGT
>Ga0179593_1399700_pt1 | contig 14134 bp, 17 predicted proteins | sample CZODoug2_1_08_16_FD_185931 | JGI IMG/M metagenome (GOLD analysis project Ga0179593, IMG submission 185931) | Vadose zone soil fungal communities from Angelo Coast Range Reserve, California, USA - CZODoug2_1_08_16fungal (PacBio error correction) | ecosystem: Environmental > Terrestrial > Soil >...
GGGGCTTCACCGCCGTCCTTGGATGAAAATAACCATGGGAGGACGATGTCCGAAACCAGACAGGTGTGTGTAAGGTGGGGGTGGTGAGCTGGGGAGTTAAGAACATACACTGCCGGCGGGAATAATTGAAATAAATGTCTGCAATTCATGTGGTTGGGGAATTGCTCTAATGCGCCATTGTCTTCAAAAGTGGTTGGGCCTCAACTGGGGGGGAAGCCACGGTCAATATCTTTGCCACGCATTGGGTGGAATACGTGCTGATTGGTCCAGGGATTCCCCGGGGCAGCGAGGGATCAATAGTACCTCGAGAAACCACGTGATGAGTTGGCCCTGGGGCCGGGGGGTGGGGAACACTGTGAGGAGTACGAACTTCAAAAAAATGGGGCCCAAATTGTGGTGGGGGGAAAGAAAGTCCAACAGAAGACGCCATCTGAGGTTTTGAAAAGGAAGGGGCCAGGGGGAACAACTGTTGAACAATGTGGGTGGGTCATTTTGGTTCAATTGGGGGTCTTCCAAATCAGATCCTTGGGTGGGGGCGCTCAACGTTCACGGACCACGGGTCCCAACAAATGGGGGAAGGTTGTTTTGGGCATTCCGCCTATCGTTTGCCGTCATGTACAAGGGTTAAGTGTTGGGGGTGCCATCGATAATGCCCCATTAAACCCAAGTGCGGGTTGGGTGAGTGCGTTTGGAATGGATGGGGGGAAAAACCTCCTGTCTGCCAGAACCGGCAAAAATTGGTGGGGTTGCGGAGTCAACAGTACAAGGGAACGGTTGGCACTTTTACTGGAGTGCCGAGGGGTTTTTGGTTGTTTGGGGGGTCAGGCGGAATGTACCACTTCAGTCTTGGGGGCCGTTTTGTCATCTTTCATCAACCAGTTGGCCCAATGTTTGTGGGGTCAATGGGGGGAGTGTAAAGGGCAGTCGCGTTGGGGGTCAACAATGCGGGGCAAAGTCCCATAAGCACAGGGAAAGGGACAATGTCAAAGGCTAAAGAAAACGGGTTTGTTTGTGAACATACACGGCACATGGTGGCCTTTGGCAGGGGCGCTGGAAGAAAACATGAAAAATGGGTCACGATTTTCTCCGGGGGTGGAAAACAATCACCTACTTTCAGGAAAAGTACCAGGGTTACGCAATTTTTCAAGTGAGAATTCCCCCATGGGGGGGGGAGATGTGGGTGAAGGAATAAGGCCAAAGCCTTTGTTTGTAACGGCTGTCGTCCAACATACCCATAGCCCGACCAGTGTAACCAGAACTGTGTGTGGGAGAAATTATTTGCGTCACTTGTTGAGATTTCAGGGGGGAAAAGTCAAAAAAAAGAACAGTTGTTCCAACTCAAAAATTATGATAGATACTGTCAAAAAAACGTGCAGGGGCCCGTTAAGGACAACTTGTTAAAAAGGGTGTCTGGTCAATTACTCCACACAGGGGGGTGGAAACGGGGCCCCCTGTCGAGGGTGCTGAAAAACCAACAACCGGATAGACTTCCCACAGGCTTGATTCAGGAAATTCAGAAAAATCTTGGGAGAAAAAGGGAAAAATGCAACCTTTCCCCTTGAAATCGACAAAAGGCCGTGGGGTCCGGAAAAAAAAGGAGTTTGGGTGTCTTTTGGAGTGCACGGGGTTTGGGGTACTCAAACCGCACCTGGGATTTGGATGGGCCGGAATAAAAGAAATTGAGGAGGAACTATTCAATGTAAACCAGAAGGGCGGTTGTTGTTTTGGGAGGGAAAAGCGGAAAAAAGTTTGTCACCGTTCCCTGAAGGGGATTACTGCAGGAAGCTTCGCAATCTCACGGGTGGAAAAGGTTGGTCTTAGGTTGAAATGCAAATGGGTCGGGTTCAAAAAAGGAGTGGGGGTGTTAGGGTACGGGTTCCATGAGTGTTGGTAAAAACCTGGTTGGGAAAACTGGGGTAACAAGAGGGGGGAGCGAAGGAGAAAAAGCGGGGTTACCATGGTCACCTGCCCACGGTATGCGTGAAAATCACGCGGGAGGCAAACAAAAGCCGTCACAAAGGTGATACTAAGGGCAAGGCCAGCCTAAAAAGGGGGGTATCCAAAAAAAGTGGTCGGGTGGAAAATGGGGAATGGGTGTCGGTCTAGGACCAACCGGTCACTGGTAAAACAACGCTTGCGCAAAGTGGGGAACGAATGTGCAGAGATCCTGTTTTGAAGCGGGGTAAAGCAGAACTGGTTTACCCTAAGGCGGCAACGTTCCACCAGTGGGGAATGAATGTAGTGGGGGGCCGGTGGGGGTTGTCACAGCACCCTGGGGCATGGGGGGGAAGTGGGGGTGGGAGCAACCCCTTGAATAAAATAGGAGGGGAAAAAGGGAGAAAACGGGTTTTGAAATCCCAAGGGAAACTCCAGTTGGGGGCAGCACAGGACGCCCCGGGTGGGGGTGTTTGGGGGCGGAAAGGGTCATACCATGAAAAAAAGACAAAGCCAGGGAACCTGGGGGGTTTTTTGGGGGTTTTACAAATCGGGTGGGGGTCAAAAAGTTACGGGAGGGGTTGGGCAAAGAGGAAGGCAAATGGGGCAGGCCTCAAAAAAAGAATGTCACGGAATGGGGGGTGGTTGCGGGACAAATAACGGGTTGAAGGGCTTTGAGCGGGGGACATGATAACTCAACAAACGGGCGGATGTCGGGGAAAACCGAAGGGGAAACCCGTTGGAAAAAAACCAAGTCTCCCTAAAGGTTTTTGAAAAAGAGGGCAAAGAACAGCTATTTACGTGGGGGGGTGTAAGCCACATTGTTACCCTCCGACGAGAATGAAGGACAAAACTAAAGGATTGGAAACCAGAAAAGTGGGAAAAAAACCAAAAAATTCCTGGATTGCGATGAAGCCTGAGCGAGTATAGAACGGAAAAAAAAAAATCAAAACCCAAACCGTGAAACTGGGCCAAGCATGAAGCCGCTGGATCAACAAGGGTTTGTTTGGGGGGGGTGTCCCCCCGCATGAGGCTCATCGAGACAACAGTGGACCGCCCATTGGGGGCAAAATTTGGGGGGGGGGTTCCTGAAAAAAAAGACCAAGCTAAAAATGCTAAACCAACCACAACGTACGGACCGGCTAAAGAAAATCCCAGTCCTGGAAAAGCGCAAACCAACAAAACGGGGAAAAGACACGGGTCGAAAAAATCGGGTTGGCACGGATTGGGTGCCAGAAGTCATCAAAGTGGGGGAAGTGGGCGCGAGATACCCAGCCCAAACGAAACAAAATCGATTGAAAGTTCAATAAGCCAACCTTGTCCCGGGCTGGACGCAGTGTAAGGATCCACCTTTTTGACGAGGTCGCGGGGAGTGGGGAAATTCCCAAGAAACAAGAAAAAAAACGTCATACTCTTGTGAAAATTTAAAAAGAACCAAGCGTTAACGCTCTCTTTGGCGGAAAAAAATGGCGACCGATTGCGAAAGGAGAAAATGAGATAAAAAAGGAACGGGGAACAAGGAAGAAAAAAAGGAACCTCACCATTGGGCAAGCCGACCCAAACAAAAAAAAGGTTGTTCAAGCCAAGGAGAATTGGGGAAGCATCAAACAAAAAATAAAAAAGAAACGGTTAAAAGTGGACGCCTTTCCGGCAACCAAGGGAATCGGCCAACCAAATAGAAAAGCCATGGTCGTGTGGTATGGGCCCGTCGGAAAAAATCGAAAACGGGGCCATGTGTGTTGTTTCAAAACTCAAACAAGCCCACAAACACGCAAAGCACAATCCCTTACCGGGGCCCACCTCCGTGACCAACAGAAACAGTATGAACAAAAAATTCGTTCCAAGGTTGGGGAGGCAAAAAATGAATTGCCCAGGGAGCTTCTAAGAAAACCCCGTCCAGTTGGAACGCTCACAAGAATAAGAAAAAAAAAAATTAAATTTCCACCCGGGGTTTTCGTTCACACTTTGATGGGGGCCCCGATCAGTCCAGGTGGAAGCAATCCCGCCCAACCAACCCAGAGAGGAAACGCGCCCAAGAGTCGGGAGGTTGGGAAAAAAGTTGAGAAGGGTTATTAACGAAAGCGGCAAAGGCCGGGAAGCACAAAAAAAGGTTGAAAATGGAATCGCTTTCGGGAAAGTGTGGGTGATTGGGGGGTAGAAGCAATCAATGCCTTGTTGAAAACAAAAAGGAACTTGACAAAAAAGGGAATCAAAAAAACCTGAAGTCCCAGGGGTTCAAAAAGGAACCATAGGGGTGTGGGACATAATTTTAGGTATTCGCCCACAACAAATAAGATAAACTGAAAATCAAAGAATAAAAAATGTTGTTTCTCAGTGGGGTGGAGCCAGATGTTGAAAAAGTGGACCCAAAACCACTTCCTTGAACTGGTGGACTGGACTGCTGTTTACGATGGAGTTGTGGGTGTTGAAAAATGTATCAAAATAGCTGGGGGGGGGGAAAACGAAATTTTGGGTCCGAAAGAAAAAAGAAACAAAAGACGCCTTTTTTGGGCCATAAAAAAGGCAAAAAAAAAACCCAAATTCTGGGAGGTCTTTTAAAAAGAAAAAGGGCTGTTTCCCTGGTGGAATCAGACTTTCCAAAAAGGGTCACCCGAAGGGCACAATAAGAACGGTGTAAAAGAAAAACCAAAACCTACAAGAATTAAATGCGATGTAACGGAGGCCCACCTTAATCAATAGGACCAAAGTCTGGAGAAAATTTGACAAAAGTGGGGGGTTGTTGTTGGTTTGGATGGCTTTGCAAAAGTAAGGCGGACCCCCCAAACCACAGCGGGTATTTGTGAAAAAAACCGAACCCAATACAACGACCATCCACAATACCAAGTCTGAACAATGGTTTTTTGAGCCGGGGAAAACTGTGGGTTGGGGGGTAAACATCATTTTCGGGGATTACTGTGGGGAAGGGGGAAAAAAAACCACCTTGGGGCACGTGAGGAGGTGTGGCCGAACTCCTACCCTCACATTCTTCACGTACAAAAAAAGCCTTCAAGGGGTGGGGAAGGACGTAAATATCAGAAAAACTCAGCGAGGGTACTAAACGAAAAGAAGGAAAAACGAAACTGTGAAGCCTCCAATCAACAAAGAGATGACTTGTGGAACAAAGAAAAAGCAAGGTTATAAAAAAAAAAAGGAAAAAAGGAAAGCTGGTAAACCACGATAATACGGAAGGACGGGCGGCCTAAAGAGGAATTGGGTGTTTGTGGTGGACAACTGGAGGTTTTTGGTTAGAAGAACACAAAATAACAAAAAAACCGAAATGGCTGCAACGCCAAAAGCGCAAATCCAGTGGGGGAGGCGGCACCCTTTTCTTCAAAAAGGCGGCGGGGGGGGGTTAAGAACCCCCTCGTCATCACACCAAAAAAAAACGGAGGGGAGGAATATATCTAAAAGTCTTACAGGCAAGCCTGAGTAAAAGGCAATCTAAAAATGAGGTACGGGGATGGGGGAGGGACGCCATCGGGTTGTTCCTATGTGTGTGGGGGGTTGGGTAAAAAAGTTTTTGGAAAAAAAGTCACGCAAGCGCTTTAAAACCCGCCCGGAAAAGAAAATTTCAGGGTAGTCCTGGAGCTGGGGGATTGTGCAAACTCTCAATCATGGGAAGTAAAGGGTTTGCCTCACGGGGGAGATGGGGCACATCGGGCAGGGTGACCAGCCGTTTAAAAAAAAAAATGGAGAAATGAAACAAAAAAATTCACGAGCAGGAGACGCAAAAGGGAGAGGAAACTCATAACCAAAGGGGAAAGGCGCGGTAGTTGGGTGAATAGTGGCGAACTGTGTACGGAGAAGGCCACCATTCATGCCTTGGGGGCGGCCGTCAAACAAGCAAGACCTAGACAAGGGGGTACTGGTCTTCCAAATTTGTGGAAAAAAAAAAAAAAAGGGGGTTGTGGGGGGGCTTGGTAATTGGTTTGGTAGAAGGGCCGGTGCGGGGTGGAACCTCCCAGGGCAATCATTTTAAAATCAGGGTTTTGAAAAAAGGAGGGGAATATGTTGGGAGCCCAGAAGTAAAGGTTGGGGGTGGATTCAAATGGGTTGCAAGTATTGGTAAATGGTCTTTCGTGTTGAGAATGTAAGGTGAGAATCTGTTGGGGGGGGCGTAGAAAAAGGACAGAACACGGCAGTGGCCTGGAAGAAGAGTGACGCAAAAAAAATGGGGGGGGGGGGGGGGGGGTTGTTTGTGCCCGCTTTGGAGAAAAGGGGGGGCTGGTGGTATGGGCTGAAAAAAACCAGAGGGACCAAACAGTTTTTTGTAGGTGTGGGAGGGGGAAATCAAGAAAAGATTTCCAAACAACACTGACGGGAGAATCCCAGCAATCCAAGGGGTGGCCATTAACACGGGGCCGAGAAATGGGTGGATGGAAAGGTTTGTTTGTAGAAACGAATCAGGGGGGGGATTCATGTTTGTGTCAAATTGTAGGGCGGGATAAGAAATTAATGGGTGTCATGGCGAAGGGGGGTTCAGGTGGAAAACATACACGGGAGGGGTTCAATAAAGCTCTGTAAGGCCTTAACCCGGGTGTGTAGAAAAAAAAGCAATTTTGGCAGGCGTCGAAAATACTAAAAAAGCATCGCAACAAGGTCAGGGAAAATTTGGTTGTTGGGTGTGCGGCCTAAATTAAATTGTGAGGAAGAGGGTTATCCACCTAGGTGAGGACCTTGGTCACTCGCATGCCTAAGGGAGTCTCTGGGAAAGGCGGGAAGGAAAGGCGCAAGGAATGGTGGGAAACCACAAAAGGGGGAGAAATCAAACAGGGGTTTGCCGATAGTGGCTCTGGGTGGGTCGTCAAAAGCGGGTAAAAATAGGGAACATCTAACTGCTGGAGAGGTTGTTGGTGCAGCCAAAAAAAGATGGGACATTCCTCAAAACAAAATTAGGTTGTGGGATGAAACTTTGGTGTGGGTCCGCCCCAAATGTATTTGTTTTTTTTCTTTTTGGGTAATGGGTATTCCATTCAAACAAAAAGGGACAACCTTCCAGGTTAGCAGGGCAGAAATGAGCGGCGAAGGGAAAAAGTGTTGGGGGTGGGGGCAACATGCGGTGGTGGAAGCCGCTCAACCGGTGGGCACAGGACAAAGAGTAGTCGGATGGAACCTGGCTCGCAAAGAACGGTACAACGTTCTTCGGTGGACGGGAATTTGACAAATGTCAGGGTGAAGGGGCGGTTTTTTGATCCCTGTTTTGGGGGTTCACACTGGGCAAAGGGGGGGGGGAAGAGAAAGGGGGTTGTACTGGAGAAAATGACGGGGACATAAAAGGGAAAAAAAGCGTGTAAATTCACAGGCACATCGAGAGGGGTCTACGAAGGCCATAGAACGGGGCTAATTGAAAACCCCAAAGGGGTTGAAATATACAGTGGAGTGGAACAACACCATACAAGGTTAAAGACTCCGCGGTTTGGGGGGGGGAAACCGTTTGGGAAAGGAGGAAAACCAGCAATGACCAAATTGTTACTAAGAAGGAAAGGCTGCTAAAATGTAAAAGATGGGCAAGTCTCCCCGTGGCAACGGGCAGAGTCCAGAAAAAAAAAAAGACGATTGAGGAGCGAAGGACAGTTTTGGGTGGCCAAAAGCGGTTTTGGAAAAAACAGCAAAGGGGGAGGATTTGTGGAAGCGCAAGAATGAAAGGAACAAAAACGAACAATGTTTTTAATCCCAGGGCAGACCGGTGGGGGCCTTAAGCCACGGGGGGGTGGGGGGGGTGCTGTAAAATTTGTCCGGGTAAAACGAATAAAGCAGGAAACAATTGGTGGGGGCCCAGCGCGTGGGTGTGGGGGCCCTACATGGGGAGGGGGGGGGTGCCGGCACTTGCATCCTGGAGGCAGAACGTGCGAAAACCAACAATTTTCGATTTGGGGGGCAACTTACATAACGGGGATTGAGGACCTGAAACCATTAAGGGGGCCCAGTCGACAACACCAAAAAAAAAAACGGAAGGGGAGGAAAAAAAAAAGAGAAAATTGTCCAAACCAGAAGTCAAAGCCATCAGTATCTCAAAAAAATACGAGAGGTCCGGGGTGGGAGCCACCAGGGTCAACCAAACCTCCGCCAGGAATAAATCCCACCATCATGGCCCCAGGGGGGGGGACAAAAAAAGTCCGCACAACCGATGGGGGAAAAACCAAAAGAAATAATTTTTTTGAAAAAGGTGATGGCGGTTGCGGTATCAAAGACACCCGGAACCACCAGAAAAAAAAACAAACACAAAGACTGGGGGGGCGGAAAACGCTGGTGGCAAGCTATGGATGCAAAATGTTGAATAGTGCATTGTAGGGGGGGAAAGTTCCAGCAAAAAAAGAAGCCATGCCAGGGCTTTTGGAAAACAAGAAAGGCTGTGATGAACCACCAAAAACAAAGAAAGGAGCGTTGTCCAAAGAGGGGAACGGCTTCCACCCAAAAAAAAAGCACAGGGCGCTCCTGAAAACAACTCGTGTCCGATTGGTGGAGGCGACCAAAAGGTTTTGTGGCCGACATATCCCCAGGGGGGGGGGATGTGGACACGCTTGAGACAGTGGTTCCATGAACAAAAGACCCCGCATGCCAATTCAGAAACTGTGAACGGCAGGGGGGGTACCTCAATAGATCAAATGGGAAAGCGACCTTTGGAAAAGGGAAAAAAGTAATACATCATCAGGGGGGACGGATTTGGCAAAAGGGGATCAGTCAAAAAATCTAAAGGGCCACGGGGCCGAAAGTGCTCAAAACAAGGTACAACAGGGGGGAGAAGAAAACAGTAAAACGAAAAAACCGCCTGACAACATTGCAACATACAGGGCACACGAAAAAAGGTGGTGGGAAACTGGAGAAAAAAAGAAGGGCGAAAAAGTCGAAAAAATAATCCAACACACTGAGGGGGGGGGGAGAGGTGGGGGGTGGGAAAAGAAAACCAGTTGTTCGCGAAGGGGGGGAACAAGGGAATAAAAATTAGCAGCGACAAAATGTACCCGGTACCAAGCACCTCCGGTTGCCCGAAAAAAAGAGAGTGGGCGGTGTTTCAAAAATCACCGCCAACGAAGACCAAAGTAACTTCAAACCCTTTCACAGGGCATAAGGAAAATATGAAAGGACAAAGTTCCTGGGGGCGCAAAAGAAGCAAAATGAAACCAGGGAATATTTGAGTGAGATTGTTAAAGACAAAGCTGGATGCAGTGGGAAGACCAGACACAAAAATGGAGGGAAAAACCAAGTTTGGAGGAGTGTTGACGAACTGGGAATCCGAGTTTGATGATCATAAAGTCAAGAAACCCGAAAATATTATCAAAAAATTACGATGGAAGGTAGGGTCCAAGGTGTTTCAAAATTACAAAAAGCTCTAAAAACCGCAAAGAAAGTTGAACAGAAATGTCCCATGAAAAAAAAACTCAGGGCGAAGGTGGAGGGGTTTTCGAGGGACTCAATCAACCCCGTGTGGTTAAAATAAAGGGCCCCGGAACAGAAGGGGGAGGAACTGCCCGGTCTGTTTCCCACGAAAAAATATGGAAAAACCCATTGGTTGTGTTCGAGACAAGGAAAGGCAGAAAAACAAATTGAGCCGATAACCCCTTTGGGGGGAAGGACGGGAAGAGGTTGAATGGTCAAACTGAAAAACCGGATGCTGGGGGCGTTATCCAAATGAGCGGGAGATGATTGGGTCCAAAGCCCATGATAAAAACTGGTGACAAGGTGGGGCACACCATCCTCAACTTGGGGTTCACTCAACAGGGAGCGGCCAAAAAAACCACCCAAAGTATGGGGAAAGGTGGAAGATTTTGGCAGGGCCAAAGGTCGGGGGCCGGAATTCTAAGGCCCAAAAATCCAACGGACCAAAAATGGAAAAATGAAAAGCCCGACAAATCATAATGCGGTGAGGAAAGCTGGGGGATGGGTCACAACAAACACTTAAAAAAATTCAAAATCTAAAACCATATTTGATTTCGCCAAATTGACAAAACCAGAAGTGGGGGTTTTTCAAAAAGGAAATTGGGACAATTGGTCTGGACAAACCAGAAGTAGGGGGCTTAAAACCGAACCATAGCCAATACCGAGATACTGTTTGTGGTAGCCACTAACAAATTTTAAAGCAGGCCATTCTTGGCTGGGTGTGGGATTTCCTCAAACAAAAAAAAAGGTGCAAAATGTCCATGGGGTTTGTTGGCCCCCGGTAAAAGTAACCCCCACAAAAAAACCGGAAAGGAAGATCCCATGGGTGAAAAAATACTGTGGGTGGGACCCATCACCGCGGGCGGGAAAGAACCGCAAACCAAAGGAGGAAAAAAACGGCCTCGAACGGGAGAACATACAACTGGATGAGAAAAGCAAAAATAATCTAACAACAAGAAAAGAGAAAACGGAATTGGGAAAGTGCCCGGGGCCCCAAGCTGAAAGGGGTAACAAAAAAAGTTGGGGAAATTCTGGCCCACAAAGGAAGACCAACACCGAGGGCAGCAGGGAAAAAATCCACCCCCATTCAGGGGGGGGGGTTTTCCTGTTTTGTGTGGGACTCACATCGGCTGGGGAAAGAGGGTCTAGAACAACAAAAAAAAGGAAAGAAAATAGAGTAGGCATTGCATTCAAAACCGCAGGGGGGGCCTGAAAGTCCCAATCATGACACCACCAAAGAAAATGTGGGGGAGGGATTGGCGCGAAATAATTGTGTGGGGTCGAATTGGTGGGGTTGTGGGGGGAAGAAAACACAGGGGCAAAATAGAAAACCAGCGGGCCCCCGGACCGCAACATTGTGGGTGAAGAAAAACATGGGGGAGGGGAGCTGGTACAAAAGTGAAAATTCTCAAAAAAAATGGACACCGTAGGGGTGCTTGGAATGGGAAATAATTGGCATAAGGGCTGACGGGTTTGGGGGGCGAAAGTCGCTAAAGGGAAAGCTGTAAAACAAATGGGGCAAAGGCGTGTTCAACCGGGTGGGCGCATGTGGGGAGTTACGAAACAAAGGTTGAACATGTGGGGGGGGTGGCGGGAAGAAAAAAAAAGCCGCAAGGGGGGGGACCGTACATGTTGTTGGGCCAAAACTGAAGTGGCCGGAAAGGGTGTAACCACATGTGATTGTTGGGAGGGAAAGGTGGTTTCCAGCCGCGGAAGAGCTAAAGCAATGAAAAGTCAACTCACCGGGGGGGGGTTCTGAAAAAAATAAGTGGGGGGGTTTCGCAAATTGAGGTGGCCAAGAGAAGAAAATCGGCAACGGCAAAATTGGTGGTGGGGGGTGGCTTTTGTTAAAAATAGTTCGCACGTAAGAGCGTGTTTACGGAGGAAACAGGGCAGGCAAAATTGGCACTTGGGGGGCTCCACGCAACAAATTGGGGGGGGGGGGGAGGTTGTGTGCAAGCAGGGGAATGGAAGGGAAGGTGAGGGGCGGTGCAGAAAACAGGGGGGAAACCAGTGTAGTGTTAAAGGGTAAAGGGGCAATCTCTGTGGGGGGGGGCAAATGGGGGTCCCGGAAAGAAATAAGCTCAGACAGTTAAAAAAATGCAGTAAGCCACGCCCATTAAAAAAAACATTGGGTTGAGGATCAAAGTTGGGGGTGGGGGAGTAGGTGGGCGGGAGGGGAGCGGGGGGAAAGTTGTAGGTGCCCGAGGATTGGTCCGGGTGGGGGACCCGAACCCGTGGGCCATAAAACCGGCCGGAACGGTCCCAGTGGGTGTCCCGGGCCAAAGGGGGACTAAGCGGCAAAAAAGACCCTTGTCTCCGGCCGACGTGAGGGAAATGACACTTGGGGGGTTTTGGTGGGTATCCCTTCTTTGTTCACTTTGGGAGGTTCGAGCTGACTCCATATCCATGGGACTTTGGGGGAAAACAAAAACGCGGGAAACAAGGCGAAAAGGGGGACGACTATGGGCCAAGGGAAGGGCCAACCTCCGGATGGAATTGTCCAGGTAACGACAACGGGAGGGGGTGGTCAGAAACGGAAGGGAGTCAAAGGTTGGGATCCAACATCAGTGGAAACAGCATATCAATGTCCATGAAGCTTTTGACAGGGGCCCAGAGGGAAAGCCACCGGACTGGGTGTGGGAGGAAACAGGAACGGGGGGGGGCCGGACAAGTCACTTTGTTGTCAAACATTTTGGGGATTGGGTGTAAACCCCAGCCAAAAAAAGGGAAAAAACGTGACTTTCGGGGAAAAAACGGACATACACTAAATAGGGCTAGTTAGGGGGGTGCAGGGGGACGGGGGCGAGAAACAAAAACACGTTGGGTGGTTGGCAAACATCAGGGACGTATGAATAAACAGGGCTGTACCAAAAGCCATCACTAAAATGTAAAAAAAAACGGTCCTGCTGGTGACGGCTTTTGGTACCAATTGGGGGTACCAGGTGTTTTTTCCAGGGAGGTTTCAACTTGGTTTGGTCCAGGCTTTGGGGTCCTAATGGGGGCACGCTGGGTTTCCGACACTGTTCTCCCTCTCACCAAGAAAGGGGGGGGAAAAGCGGTGGGTGGCAATTAACACAAATGAAGGAGGGGGAGGGGTACTGGGAATAGGTCACCTAACGTCGAGGTCAAAAGTGGGACTACGGCGGAACAAGAAACAACGGTTGAAAAATGAAAGGACACAAAAAGGAGGGGCGGGTTGCCAAGGGGGACGTTGGGGTAACTCGCCACTCCGGGGCCGGGAATCGCCAAGAGGGCACAACACCAAAAGGGGAAAAACATTTGGGGTTGGGGACAAAGATCTCCCAGGGTGCGGGGACGGAATCCTTAACAAAACGGAATTCCAGGTAAGGGGGGAACTGTCAAAACCGGGGGGGGGTTATTCAAAAAGAAGAACTGGGGCAGTGGTTTTGTTCAAAAAAACCCAGGGGGGACCAAGGGGCGGGCTTGGGGGGTGGGGGATAGGCCTGTAGAAAGAGGGCATAATTTTGAGCACAACACGCCGGGAATCCGGTGGGGGGTGTTGGAAGGGGGGGTCCAAGGTTGCACAAAGGGGGAGTAAAACGCAACAGGGGAAGCCACCATTCAAAGGGGGGGGTTGGGGGTAAAAACGGGTGTTGTCCAAAACTGGAGCATGGGGGTTCCTGGAAAGTTCTAGGCGGAGCCTTGGAGGAGGGATTAAAAATATTGGACTGATTGGTGTAAAACCCTTCTGAATAAAAGGTGTGGGAAAAAGGGGGATTTGGCTCCTGGTGGGAAACTCAGGAGTCCAAACACAAAAAAACGGGGGTAAGGGGGGGAGGGAAAGGAAGATGAGAATGGGTCAAAAAGTGGTTACACAAGCAAAGAAACAGGTACAAAAGAAAGGACAAATACTAATCTTACTGGGAAGCCACCAGGCCACGGCTCCCAATAGGGGGTCAGGGAACCACCTGGAGTGGGGAAAAACTGAACAAAATTGGGAAAAACCAAGTCCTGCGGGTGATGGGGGGCGTTACGTAAAATCCTGGAAAAAACACAAGCAAAAGAGCAACACACAGGACGTTGGGGCGTGCACGCGTGTAACTCGGGGGAGAAAAAAACAAAGTGACTCGAGGTGTGGGGCGAAAAGGCCTTGGGATCGAGAAACCAAAAGCCCGCACATTAAGGGGGCAGACAAACAGCACATGCTAAACAAGCAATGTCCAAACCCAACGGCGGGAGAGAAGAATTCCAATTGGGGAGAAAACATCCCCCCCAAGGCCCGAAATAAAACCATAAAACGGGGGTGTGGAAAAAACATGCTCTCGGGAGAAAATCAAGACCGGGGAGGGGCAGGAAAAAAAATAATCCAAGTCCAAACAATAAAAAAACGAGGTAAAGTTGAATCAACGTTTTTGGGTTTTTGTTGGAAACCCGGAAGGGCTACGGTAAAAGAATCCCAACTGGTGGGGGTGAAAAAACTCCTGCGGTGGGGGAAACATTTTCAAAGTAAAAGAAAGGGATGTTGGGTGGCGTTTTGGATGGGACCTTCCCGGTTAAAAGGGTAGGCTCCCCGGGGAATTGCTGAAAGTTAACCAAAAAGGGAGAGAAACAGACAGGGAAAAATACGGACGCGGGAAAGACCAAAGACAAAAGTTGAAACCAAATAAAAGTGAACACGCAAAACCGTTTTAAAAGTCCTGGCTGGGGGGCGCCAACGACCCACAACAAAAAAGAACCGAGGAGTGGTTGGAAAAAAAGAACGCGGGTCAACGGGCCAAGGAGCAAATAACAGAAAAAACCAACTCACAATGAAAATCAAGCTCAGTCTTTTGAAAAAAGGCGAAACAGAGACAGGTGT
>Ga0179593_1493519_pt1 | contig 14134 bp, 17 predicted proteins | sample CZODoug2_1_08_16_FD_185931 | JGI IMG/M metagenome (GOLD analysis project Ga0179593, IMG submission 185931) | Vadose zone soil fungal communities from Angelo Coast Range Reserve, California, USA - CZODoug2_1_08_16fungal (PacBio error correction) | ecosystem: Environmental > Terrestrial > Soil >...
AGCAAAAGGGGTGTAAGGGGGAGGGTTCTCTATTCACGGTCAGATGGGAAGGACCCAACGGTGACTACAGACGAGCAAGAACGGGTAGCGCTACTCATGGGTAAAATGAGGGTCTGATTGCTAAGTAATGAAGTGGCGCAAATGTGAAAACGGGTCGTGTTATAGAGAGGGGCAACTGTTTTTGGTCGGGAGTGGCCCTTTCCCAGGAAACTGTGGAAAATTTCAGCAAAGACGTCAGCGAAAAAGGAAAAGGGCGTCGGGGGGACCTCTCTTTGGTACTAAGCATATGAACAGTGAGAAATGAAACAGAGTTTCCTTATGCAATGCAAATGGGAGAGGGAACACGAAATAAAGGACAAACTCGGACTCGAAAGACGAGAATTTGAAATTGAGACGGGAACCTGAGCTCGTTTGAAAAGAGCCCCAGATCGGCGGCTCTGGATCAGGGATGCGGGTCGAGAACATGTTCGAGGACACCGGGAAGTAGCAGCCCGATACCACATCGGAAAAAGTCCTTCTAAGGGGCGTCCGGCGTGAAAAAAAGATCGGCCGCGGCAAGTCCACTGACAGGATTCCAGGGCACCGGAAAGTAGGGCGACGGAGGAGGAGGGGAAATTGGAGGCAAACGAAAAAATTGAAAGTCGGTGCTGCAGCGGGGCGCCCTTGCACAGGGTGCACTCAGGAAAGGGTAAGATTAACGAGATAAACTCCTCTCTGGGGGACACCCAGGGGAGATGGCAGGGTCTCCCATGGCAGGAAGAGAAACCTCGGCAAGCCGCGGGATAGATCAGAAATACCCGTCAGAAGAGAAAAAATCTAACAGGCCTCTAAGGGGGGGGAGACCTCTTGACCGGAGCAGGCAGGATGAAGCAGCGGGGGCATTCTGTCCCAATCTTGGAAACTGGAACCTTCAAAGCAAGGAAAAAAATTGCCTCGCTATGAGGTGAAAAAAGGAAAAAAAAGACTAAAAAAAGGGGGGAGAGGCAACCAAAGGGTGGACAAGAGGCTCAGAGAGTAAAAAGGGGGGAAGAATTTGCCTCTCTAAAAGGTGGGGGTTCTAATTGAAAAAGGAAACGCGATGTCGTCGTTTTCTTGGAAGACGGGCCAGGGCACAGCGGATGAATGAAACGTCAGGAGAGCTGGACAAAAAGGGGTGGGAAAGAAAGATCAAATAACAATACGCGCCCAGAAGGCGAATTCGATGCCTAACGGGGAAGCTGCCAGGTCGCGCGCGGGACTCTCCTATTCGGGCACGATTGGGAGTTGGCCAGGGAGCGGATGGTCAAACACGCCGGGGGATGGGACGTTTCGTTCGGATAGGATCTCAATCTTTCATGCGGGGGGGAGGTAAAGCACCACCTTCGAGAGACGACGTCATCCATCAACAGAGGCCCCCGCACAAAGAAAAAGTACCTCAAAGGGAAGGGGCTACTAACCGGAAAGGAACGCAGAGGACTCCCCTTGACCAATAGCCCTAAGGAAACCGGAAAGCAGGCCGCAACCTTTAGGGGGTCCGCCGGCGGTTTTATCTTAGGGGGAAAGATCCAATGGGTAAGAGCTGCTCTTCTTAATCCTAGAAGCGGCGGGGAGGACACCGACTACCCTAGATGGAATGGGTAAAGACAATTAACCACATTCAGGGGGGGAAAGAAATGGAAAGGCTGGGGGAGGTGAAACGGGACGACCATGGAGTATCTACGGGGGGCTCGTCCCCCAGGAAAAGAAGTGCCGATAAGGAATCTTGAAAAAACAGGCTTCTTCAAAACCAAAAAGAAGAGGGGGGGGGTTGGGGGAAGTTGTGCGGCTGATCATAAGGTCTCTCAAAACAAGAGAGTAGGAAAATAAGATGAGGAAAAGACAACTCGTGAACTGCACTGTAGTGGGGTAAAGGGTCAAGCAAATCCCTTTTTGCACCGGAGGACGGCAGAAAAAGCCGGGGCCAAGAGCTTCCCCTTTCAGGGGGGTTGAGAAGATATCTTGGAGAGAAAAATAAGAAGGGGGAGATCAAAGAAAAACGTCGCGCACTAAAAAGGTAATTGTTTTGTAGGGCGGGGAGAAGAGGGGGAGAATTATCGAAGAAGTCGTGGCTGTGAAAAAAAATAGAAGGAAAGAAATGACAAGAGCAATTCTGGGAGTCGTGTACTTGGTAAGGGGAAAATCCTCCTACTGAGAAAAAGGGTGAAAAAATTGCGCGCTAAGAAGGTTTGGTAAGGCGGACGATGGGAAGACGTTGGTAGGAAAAGAAGAAAAAAAAAACTGGTGGGAAAATAAGGGGCGGGGCACCCGAAATGCTTGAGCCAGTTGAGCTAAGCAAGTACCCAAAAGAAGAAAATTGATCTGGGACCGAAGAAATACGGCAAACCAGTGGGGGGGAGGACACCATACTGAACTGCAATCCCTCAGAGAAGGAATCTCTGAGTCCATATGGACTAACCATTAAACGTAAGCCTCGGCACGAGGGCAAAAAAAGCGGGCGCGCGGGGAGCTGTAGTTTGCCCTTTCTGGCACAGGGGAAGCAGGGAATATGAAAAACACATCACGAGGAGTCCGTGCTCGGCGGTGGCTACCTGAACGAGATGAGAAGGGGGGGGGGGGGCAACCATTGCAAGCAGAAATTTGGGTACCTCAGACTAGCTAGCGCCACCCTGATAAGTTGCAGCGATCTGTTGCCAACTTGCAAAGGAACTAGAAAGGGGGGGGGCCCTTGTGGAAGGGGAGCTTCGAGGCGGAGAAAGAAGAACCAGCCCTAGAAAGGATGTCATCCGGTCCTGACATGAACGAAAAAGGCGATCGGAATGCAGCGGAGGGAAGCGGGATAGGAGGAATGGGCTTGGGATGTCGAGAATAGAGAGGAGTTCCCAGGCACGGGGTTCGAGTTGGGAGAAGGGACATCATAGCACATGGGGAAGCCGAGAGAGCCTTATCTCAGATTGAAGTAACACAACAGGCTCTCACATCTTGGGAAAAGGGGGGGGGAGCATGCACGCTGCAGAAAAGAAACTGGGGTGTTGGCAAATTCATCATGTGAAAAGGAAAATGCGGATGAAGGGATCCTTTTCGGAAAAACCCCTGGAAGAGCCAGTTCAGATGAGCATCACACACCCTCAGGAGTGAGCAAAAAGAAGTGGAAAAGCTGTCAGGGAAAGGATAGAAAGAAGCGAAAAAAAGCCCAGATGACAGAGCGAATCTCCAATCTGGTCTGGTAAAAAAAAAAAACGCGTAATTGTCAGGGTACAACACAGGGAGGGAATTCAAGAGTTAATGAGTAAGGGGGAACGGATTTTCAGAGTCTTACTAGAACGAAAGGCTGAACGAAAAGTGGCGTTACTAAAGCAAAGGGGGGAAAAAAGCTTCCCGGGATGGGGGGGGGAGACGCAGACGAACTGGAAAAGTGATGCGAAAAGACTGCGGGATGCCCATTTATCGCAGCGTGGAAAAAAAATTCCTACCGCCAGAAAAAAAAAAAAAAAAGTGCTGGAATCACGACACCGGGATTAAAAAGGAAAAGGCAATACTGCAGCTCCGAACTGGACACTTCAGAACCAGGATCAGCAAACGAAACGGGGACCGAGGGAAAAGCAGGGGGGGGAAACATCAATGAAAAGGTCTCGGGCAGGGGAAATAAACCGGGGACGGGCTGCATCTAAGAACAACAACACGAGAGAGGGAGGCAACACTCGGTTCTCTGCCGGGGGGAGGGGGGGCTACGATAAACGTGAAAGTTACCCAACAAAAGGAAGACGATCCAGGGGAAAAGAAGTGAAGATGCTAATTCAAGCTTTCTAAGGAGGAGACAAATTGGGGACGTGGAGCAAGTTATCCCCGGGGGGAAGAATGGATCGTTCGGAGGGGGGAGGCCCGTCGCAAGAAAAATGGGCCAACTACACTTAAAGAGCCACGACAGATCTCTGGTAGAAGAAGATCTCAGTGAGAGGGAAGGTGAGCAAGCTGGACTGGAAAAAGGAGGCAGCGCATGTGCTTAAGGGGAAGGGAAACAAATCTTGTCAGGATGCAAGGAGGGGAATATTGTAACACGAAAAAGAGCGTACCCCCTCTGTACGAAGAATCTCGATGTATTGTCCAAAATAAGAGGGACAATAGGCGAGGTGGGGGGGAAGAAAAACAGCTTGGGGGAGAGGAAGAAAAATTGTGTCGCCTACAACAAGAAAGAAAATCCGTCGGATAAGGAAGAAAGAAAAAAAAAGGCTTTCTAAGGCAAGTGCCGTGCGAAGCCTAATCAAAAAAAGTAGTAGATAAGGGGAGGAAGGATAAGATTAAAAAGCAGGAGGGATCGTCAATGAGGAGGGATGCAAATACTAACCAGTAAAAGGGTGGCTGCATAGGAATGCCTGGGAAAAAGAACCGCTGTGAGGGAGAAGGTAGCGAAGAGTTTAGGAGGGAAGGGAGAACGATCAAAAGGGGCAAAGGGGGAGGGGCCAGACTGGGAGGGTGGACAATTCAACCAAAGTACGAAAACCCAAAAAAAGGCCAGAAAGAAGGAGATCGGAATCCCCCCAACAAGCAAACGAAAAAAAAAGGACTCTAGTGGGCGAACTTTGTAGGATGCATTAGGTGAGGTCCGGTTCTCGTCATGATGGTCAAGAGGACGGGAATGGGGGGGAAGACAAGTCAAACCGCAACCAAAAGGCAAGTCGCTAATAGTCAAGGCAAAATCGAATCGTACTTTAAATATAAGATATGGGATCTTGTCTTGGTCGCCGGAAGGAGAGGCAAATGCTCTGCCAGAGGGCGGACGAGAAAGAGATGAGGGGGGGGGTTTAAAGAGCCGCCCTCCAGCGAGAAAAGGCAGGGAATTCGCTGGGCCCAACAGTGGAAAAAGAAAGTATGCAAAAACGCGAAAAAGGCCGCGACCAGTTCTGAGGGGGCCGACGGGGAAAACTGGGGCCGCACATTAACTCGCAGAAAAGACAATCGAGGGGGAAAACTTGGAGGGAAGTCGGGAAATGGTCGCCAAAAACGAAAGATTGCCGGGGGGAAAAGACGTATTCGAAACGAGACAAGGGAATTCGCGCCGGGCAAAAATTACGATAGAGAAAAAAAAGAAGCAGCGTGGTTGAAAAGATACAGTCAAAGGTGGGATTTCCGATAAGAAAGGAAAAGAGTCCAAAAAAAGCAGGAATGGTACCAAGAAGAGGGCCAAACCCCAAGAAAAGATTCCGCCGCAGGGGTCTTCAGAACACAAGTAAGACTCATCGCTGAGAAAGTTTAATCACCATCAGGAGGACGGCACACGAACGGGCGGTACAATGTAGGCTTGTAAATTACCAATACCAATCAGAGGGTTAACAGGAGCTAGTGCGTGATAGAAGGGAAAAGGTCAACTTCTTCAGCCGAGTAGAAAGGTGCGCGCACCAAAGGAAGATCGCATTAGTTGCGCAGCCAGACACAAAAGAGAAACATGCTTGCTGTAAAACAGGTTCCGGTATTCGGAGGAGAAAAACTACAAACACAAGGAGGAGGATGGAGGATATATGAAATACCGGGAAAAAAAAAACTACCAGCCAAGGGGTCGTGGGTGTCTTGCATCCCTTGGGGAGCGTGCCTTTATCTGGAAAGAAAGAGTTAGACCCTGGGGGGCCTGTGGGCTCAAAAGGGAGCGGGCGCAGATACGAAAAGGCGGCGAAAAGACGCCACTCGAATCAAAAAAAATAGCAATGGAAGGTGTCAATTGTAAAATTGAAGCCAATATACGGGAGGCTAAGGGAAGGGGGCGAAGCCTCCTTGCGAACAGAGGCATCTCTTTAGTACGGGTAACGAATTTAAGTAATAACACCGCGGGGGGGAGAAATGATTCAACGAGATCTCAAGAGGGAATAGGAAGCTGAGAGGAGGGGTCGTCTAGGATACAAAGGGGGAATATGAGCGTATCCTTGGCTTTTTCTACCGGGGCCGATGAAGGGAACGCGGCGAGAAATGTGGTATTCCAGGTTGCGTCCTACGAAGAACATCTCGGTGTGAGGCAGACCGACCGGGAAAGACACTGGCACAAACTCATTGAAAAGAGGGCGATCTCTCAGGGCCATCGAAGCTAAAAGCTCGGGATGCGAATTCGCAAAAACTGGGGGAAGCGTCGGTCTATTTGAATAGGAAAACTACGGGGGGCAAAGAAAAAGAAAGTTCGGGGAAGCTGGATCCGGGATTCATGGCAACCGCTCTCGTATACTAGCTAACAACATGGATTCAACAGCAAATTGGTGAAAGGAGCAAGAAACTCGCCTTTGTGGAAAAAGGGGGGAAGACGTGTCACGGTGGCCCTTTTACTAGGAAAAGACAGATGCGGGCACTGGGCAGAGGGGGCGAGGAAGGTAGCGTAGGGAAACCAATGACCGAAATTCACCAAAACTGCAGAAGGGGGGACAAAAAGAAACAGAGCGAAAAGGGCTGTACTTTCGCTTAACTGGAGGGAGGGAGGGATGAGGGATCTCCTAAGGGGCGCGGGTACGAAATTGGCGACCTACAATCGCGACCCGGAGGCACTCTATCTACCGGGCCTCGTAGCGGTTCTCACATCTGCTGGAAAGAATTCTGGCTGGGAGAAAGCAAAGCACGGGAGGGTTATAAGTGCAGGGGGCAAAATACAAATTCATAAAGGACGTCATCGGTCCGGGGCCGCTCGGAGGGGGAAAAGAAAACGGAGCACGAAAGGGGGATCGCTCAACAAGGAGCAGGAAAGAAATTTGGTACAAAACGGCGGATATCGACGGAGGATAGACAACCGTCTGGGGGAAAAGCCCATCTGAGCCAGAGCGGGAAGAGTGCTCTGTTTAAGCGTTGGGAGGACGGTCATAGGGATCGCGCCATTTTGGGAAATTAATGGAAATGGGGAATCTTGCTTCGAGACTCACTGCCGGAAAAGCCGGAAACGGCTGTGGGTACTCGAACTGACGCAATGAGTCGACAAGGATTGAAGTACCAAAAGTTACATCCAAACAAGGGGGGGGGGGAATAAGGAAAACTCCCGAGAGATGGCAAGTTTGGCTCGCATGCAAGAAGGTCCCGTTCCGGGCGAAAGAAAAGAGCTACAGATACAGATCTTAGAAAAAAAAAACTACCTGCGCCCGTCAGGGAGGCTCTCCTAAAGAAGGGCACTAGAAGAAATTATTCAGAAGGGCGGATAAATCCCTCTCTGTACATCTCCGTGATCGAGTAAGCAATGAAAGAAAAGGTGCTGAAATCAAGAAAAAAAAAGCTCTCTCAACAAAAAGAGGAAAAAAGAGGGGGGCAGCAAAGATTCTCGTGAGAGGTAAAGGTCACTCACGTGACGGTGGGACCCCACTAAACGGGGAATCCCCGCGATCACGAAATGAAACGAAGGTGAAAAGGAGGAAGAGTACTCCGGACGTGGCTCGGAATCTAAAAAGGGGGTAGGGTGGGAATAGGGAGAAAACGGTTTGGAATCTGTCCAAAAAAAAAAAAAATGTGCGCCGGTGGGGGGCAACAGGAAAAGGCGTGGGCGGCTGGAAAAAAAACAGCACACCTTGGATATCTCTAAAGGGAGCATAAACAGTGCGGCAAGGAAAAGTGCATTTGAGTCAATCCAATGCAAGCGGAAATGAACTGGATAAATAAAACTCTTTTCGCGCAGGGGATATCTGAAGGGAAGAAAATAAGGACCCACCGACTCGGCAACTTAAGGGGGGAGAGGGAAAAAGGGCTCGTAAAGGGGAAGAATAGCGCGAGGGGGGAAAAAGCAACACTTCGATAAGGGAGAATGTAGGGGGAAGAAGCTTTGGAAATCCCAGTATACTAATAACACGACAAAATGCATGGTCTCAATGAAGGATCCGAGAATCTTGGGGAGGAAAGGGGCCGTGAATCTTCCACGCCTCCAAATTCCCCGTACCAATGTCGATCTCGGTGAATGGGGGGGATGTATATGAGGAAAAAAAGGGCCGGCGGTTCTTCTGCTATTCTAACTTTCAGACGCTTTTCAAGGGTGAAAGTAATCGGGAGGGCGGAAGCTCGCAAGGGGACTCCGGGAGGAAAAGGGAAAAATTCAGCCAGAAAGGAACTGCTTCCACGCAGAATACCCAAACAATAAGCGACTTACAGCTCCGATAGGGCGATAGGGTGTTTAAGGGCAGGCAGGGGGGGAAGGGGAAAAACATCGGGGGGAGAGGGGCAATCTTTACTAAGGGGGGTGCCTAGAGAGCACCACGAGATATAGTTTACGGTAACAGACCTCGCCTCCTTAAAGGTCATCAACAGGGTGGACGAAAGCAGGGTGACTGCGCCGGAAAGGGAACAGGGGAAGGGGAGAGTGAAAAAGGTGTGGTGAGATAGAGGTCGGGACGGTTGCTTAGACCGAGAAGGATCCAGCTATGAGAAAAGTCGCGGCAAACCCGTGCCCCTAACGAGGGAGAATAAAGGCCAGTCCCGGGGGGGGAGGAAAATAGAAAGAGGCTTTGTGTAGCATGGCAAGGAAACGAAATGCAACTCCGATTAGTTATTGAATTGCATCAACGGAAATCAGCAACCCACGCCGATGGGGAAGGGGTGGAAGCAGGCGACAAAGAGAAGGACGTGCTTTCCCAAGATCCTACTGTAAAAAGAAGCTTTGGGGGCCCAAGCCCAGGGAAGAAAAAAAAAGCCTTCCATGGGTCCGTTCGGGAAAAACCTCCGCGAGGACAAAAAAAATGGGGGGCCATCGATCGGTCCATATGGCCCGGAGGCGGAAAAGGAAGACTGGATCAAATTCTGAAACGCTGGGGGTCAAAGAAGTCAAGCTGGACGAAAAAAAAACCCGAAAGGGCGCCGACCCGATAAGGCCTAAGGCCACTCATAATTGAGTGGCGTGATCGCAGGAAAGAGGGACTACAACCTATGGGGCGAGGTTGCTAAAAGGGGAAGAGACGCGCAGTGGGGGAAGGGAGAAGGCAAAAACATGCTGAATGCAAAGGTGAATATGACACAAGAGGAGGAGGAATATATCATAGCAGGCAACGCCTTACAACGGGGGGGGGAACAAAACCCCACGGGTGGTGGGGAGGGACAGCAAGTCACAGTTTGCCTCGGGGCGAGCAACTGCACGATGTAAGGGGCGCGCACAAGAAAAGTCGCGGGGAAGAATGATCGGCGAATCACAAAAGGCTAGCACGGAGGTGAATTGGGGGTTGGAAAACCCGAAACTCCTTATCGGGGAGAAATCAGTTCAGGGAAAGGCGCCAGGTTCGTAAGAGACGGCGAAGACTGGAGTGACGTAAGGGCTGACCTCCTAAAAAGGCATATGAAGAGGCGATCAGAGGGGGTACGGGAAGGGAGACGCTGCTGGAAAAAAGAGGTGGGAAATGAACTACACCGGGATAGGGCGGAGAGGGCTGGATTAAGCCGAGCAAAGTCAGGGTGATGCGGACCAACAAAAAAAATTGATCTCGTGCGATCCGAGGAAGAAAGGAAAAAGAACAAGCTTCTTGGTTGAGAAGCCGAAGGTCAACTTGTAAAGTCGATTGGCATCTGGCGAGTTCATGCGCGACCCAAGGGGGCAAAAGAAGAGACCGGCATGGTAATTATCCTCTTGATTCCTTTATGTATATCAAAAAAAATAATTCGGGAAATGTTTTGGTCCGAGCCTTCCCTTGAGGAAGAGAGGGTTCCGGGGAGGGTCTGGAGCAAACCGACGACCGAGGAGTAAGAAAAAACTTGCTTCCAGAGCAGAAATTGGCTTTCCGGAAACGAAAATCGCAAGGGTCCAAACTGGGGATAAGGAACTGATGCCAAGAGGGGGGGAGAAAAAAAGAGGGACGTGCGTCACGGCGAAGTGGTAGGAGAGGAGTCTTCCAGGTTGGACCGAGCTAGAGTCTGCATGAAAGCAAAAAGCCACAAAGGAGGAAAAAGAAGACTAGTCGGAGCGGCCGCATTGCAATTATGGGGTTCTAGCGAGGGGGCCTCAGGGTTAAGAATGGGAATGAAAGGGAACCAAAGGAAAGATAAAATGGCTTTCCCCTAAGATCGAAAGGAACAATAAAGATACCCTCCGAAGGGGGCGAAAGCGTGCATAACATTCCAATCACAACAACGGACACAGAAATGGGACTTATAGGGGAAAGGGTCCATCTAGGAATGCCCCGATTTCCTCTCGGTTGGACGGAAACATTCCGGAAGCGGCAGGGGACTAACCCACTCACTTAGCAGTTATAATGGTGTATGGCAATTGGGCTTCAAGTATCTTCAAATCTTAGGGGAAGGAAAAAGGCTGGAGAGGAAAAAGCTAAAAATCTACTAGTCATATGATGAAAAATAAGTGGGGTGTCATGGACACGCTGCGTAGGAAAAAAAAACGAAATTCAAAGGGAATTGTGGAATAGGGGGGAGATTTTCGGGTGCTTACAGGAAAAAAGGGAACGCGGGGGGAAATACTAAACGCATGCCGAGGGAAAAGAGGAGAATTACAAAAGGAGCCACAGAAAGGGAAGAGTGATCATAAATATCGTATCATTTGGCTCGCAGTTCTCTGGGAAAGGGCCAATCGACTACAAGATGGGATATGAGGCTCATAAACTAGGGGGGATACCGAAACGTCAAGGTTTGCTCTAAACGGAGAAAGGCCGACAATATGGGAAAGTCTCTGACCAATGCGGGGTGAAAGGGGAGGGAAGACGCCAACAGGTGTAAAAACCGTACGGGATCGTAGGGAAAGAAAAGAGAAGAGACGATTATGAAGAATCAAACAAACCACTTAGGGAATACCTCAACTCTTTCGTATTGAGGGATGTACCCGAGCACGTAAAGTTAACAGTCGCTGTGTCAGGACCAGGGGAAAAAAAAATTGGATCTACTCAAGTTTAGGAAAGTGCAGTGGGACTATCATCCGGAAGGTTCTTATAACCGGGTGAAAATGAGATTTAGAGCAACGGGGGGTAGAGCATTCAAGGAACCCCATGGCCAACGATCACTTGTAAGGCATACGGACTTCGTTAGCGAGCACGATCGTGGGGCTGAAGTCTTTTTCTGAGGAGACGTAGGCTGCTGGGGAAGAAATGAGAGGGTTCCGTCTGTCAAGGGGTGAAACTATAAAATCCCGTCCCCCTCTCAACTTCACCATGACGCAGAAGGGGAAGGGGCAGAAGGTGTTGGGTGAGGAAGAAGAAAACGTTGGGGGGGGAAAACAAAGAAACAGATGGGGAGGGACTCGAAAAGGAATATGTGGCGGGGAACTCAAATAGAGAGGAAACGAAGAGAGACATAGAAAAAAAAGGGGTCTCTCAGGAGGGGCGGAGGAAGATAGGAAACTCGGTCATCCAGGGCTTGATCACGACAGGAAACTACTCTCAAGTCCTCGGTATTGAGAAGGGTTAAAATATACGTAACAAATTGCAGAATTCTGCAGTAATCTCCATGGCCACCAGGAGGGTGGCGCCGAGCGGGGGAGGGGACCGGATCCGGTCGGAGAGGAAGGGGAAAGCCAGGCGTATTGCAGTGTAAAGAAAGTCCCGAGGGAAAACTTAGGGCAAGCGGAGGTCAGGAAAAAACATCCCAGAGCAAGAAGGGAAGAGCGCTAAAGCCTCTATGCATCCGGGCGGAAAAAGGAAGGAAGGCCTGAACTCGGGAATCATAAACTTGGACTTTGACTCGAAAAGCAAACGGCAGGAGAGAAGAGGGTGAGGACTGTCAAACAGATCTCCAAAATATCCCAGGGTGGAAAAAAAGACTCTTTGAAAACTGTTGCGCCACAAATTGGAGTGAGCTGGAACCAGGGGGGAGCGGTACTCACGGAGGGGTCGTAGGGGGAATTTCTCAAGCTCACCCGAGAATAAAGAAGTACCATCGATGCCCAACCAAGTGGGGAAATGCAAATAATACCCGGCCGACGCACGAATTAGGGGGAGGGAAACGGGGTACGTCGGGGTCGGAGATGGAAAGCCGAGCTCCAGGGAACCTGAATCGGTCGGGGGGGGGCTCCGACACCAACGAAACAAACAGAGGGGGATGCCGAAAGGAGCGGCGGGGGGGAAGGGAAAGGAAGAGTAGGGACGTCATCCGCCAGGCAACCAGGAACTATCCTTACAAGGGTTCTAACGAAAGCTCCCAAGGGGTCAAGAGAGAAGACAGCTCTTTGCCAAAGGAGAATGCTAAAGCGTTGTAGGAGGATTAGAGCGGACTCAAGGCGCGGCGGGGATCGTACCAGGGGGAAAAGAACAGGGCGCTAAACCCTAGGGGGAAAAGGGAAAAGAAAAAAAAGGAATTTGCAGAATGAGCGCGGGGGCGTTGAAAAAAGGGGACTGAGGCCCGAACAAGTAAAAAGGAATCTCTCGCGTGGCAGCGCGTCAAACAGGACTTACTGCCCGCCACAAAAAGGGGGGAAGGAGATGAGGGTGGAAAAAGAAGAAAGCACAAAAACAACTGAGGGAAAACAGCCGCAAGCAAAGCACTTTCGTGTGGGGGGGGGGCAGCAGCAAGGGCCATGGACGGGAAAACTGGAAAAGAGGAGGACATTGACGTGGGGCGGAAAAGAGGAACTAGGAAAAGATCTCGGGAGCTATACGCAACGGAATGAGGAGCACAAAGGAAGGTGGTCCTGTGGATTAAAGAACCAGGCCATACGGGTGGCTCGTTGGGAAAATGAGGAAAAACAAGAAAACAGCGCAGCTCTGGTACTAGGGGCCGAGCCCTCTAAAACGGTTGAAGGCAATGATGCTGGGGAGTCGAGACGGAAAGGTAAAGGGTGAGAAAAAGAAGAAGAGGGGGGTCGTAGAAAGGGAACGAAAGGGGGGGGAAGGGCCTCTGATGGGCGGGGGAAAAAAGAAGGGATGGAAAAAAGGCCGCCGGGGAGAAATAGAAAGGAAGGGCGGAAAAAAACAAAAAAAAAGGCAGAATTGATCGCGAAGAAGAGAAAAAATGCCGTCACATCGATGTGATTGGCAAACAGGCGAACGAAAAGTCACTGGGTCAAGAACAGAGGAGGGGGAGGGAAGAGTTAAAAAAGAAAACCCCGGCGAGTAAAGCTCGGCATTAATCGCGCGGGCGCGGGGGAGAAAAAAAATAATGGGGGAAACTGGCGGGGAATACGGTGGAGACACCTTCAATTTAACCACATCCGGAGGGGATAGAAGGCGGATGTAAGAAAAGAAAAGACGACAAAGCGCGGAAGGGACTGCGAGTCACCACCCTGGCGAAATAGACAGTTGCTTAAGGCGCAGAAAAAAAGGATCGGGCCAGTGTAACCAACATGGGGGGGACCCTTTCACTTCGATGCGAGTAGGTGACCCGGAGGCGAATAGCGGAGGGAAGGGAGTGAGGGAGAGGGGTCTTCAAGATTGACAGCACGGAGACCGTTTATGCCTTCAAAAAAAAAAAGGCGGCGGGTAAAAGGGGTAACGTTGAGAAATGGAAGGGAGAGACTTATCGAAAGGGAAAGGTAAGTGACTTTAAATGGGAAACGAGCATGGCTGCAGAGTTTCTCTATGAAATAAAAAAAAGAAAAGAAGAAGGGCGTCATTTCCAAATTCTATGCATACCAGAGCATGGAATTAGTAATTTCATATGTTTCAGGAAAAGTCACAGTCAAAGGGAGTAGTCGGGTCAGGGAATTTTACTCAGAACCCAAAGAGAAAAAAAAAAAGAAGACCGTTCATCAACGCGCCCGAGAAGAAAAGGACTGAGAAGAGTGGGCCGCGGGAAAGTTTATCAACGATCAAATCACCGCTGGGGGGGAACAACATCCACTGGGGGCGCGATGGCAAAAGAATTGGCTCTGTGCCAAAAAGGGGGGCGAGAACACAGTCTATCAATTCAGCGCATTGGCAATCAAGGACGAGGGGGTGGGATGGTAGAGGGCTTCACTAAACAAAAATAGGGAAGCCGGAACAGTGGAAAACGAAAAGGGCGCTGGCCACGAGATTTAATTAAAAAAGAAGCCAGCCGCTGGAAGGGATAGTGATCGCCAATAGATACTAGGATTCCTGGGCAGGGCTGGGTGGCCAAAAGAGGCAAAATACAACCCGGTTCTAAAACGAGGGAAAGACATAGACAACCAGGGGGGAAAGAAAAATGCGCAACTTAAGGGGACTGCTCTCCTTCCAGGATTGCGAACCATGTCAGGGCGGGGAGCTATCGGAGGGAAAAACGGGGGAGGTGGGTAAAAGGTCGGCGGAAGAGACCGCATGAAAAGCGGTGG
>Ga0179593_1723697_pt1 | contig 14134 bp, 13 predicted proteins | sample CZODoug2_1_08_16_FD_185931 | JGI IMG/M metagenome (GOLD analysis project Ga0179593, IMG submission 185931) | Vadose zone soil fungal communities from Angelo Coast Range Reserve, California, USA - CZODoug2_1_08_16fungal (PacBio error correction) | ecosystem: Environmental > Terrestrial > Soil >...
TCTCGCTGTCGGCTCGGAGTAACCCGGGGGGGGAAATTGCCGGAAAGTGGAAAAAGGCGTACCAAGGGAACGTAATCTACGGAGACCAGAACTCTATAACAATCCCTCACACGATAAAAGCCGCCGGTGTCAACGACTCTCTCGGAAATCGGTGGATTTGGGAGGGAGGAAAAGAAGCGCAGAGAAAAAAAAACGGGGGAAAGTAGCCGGTCTCAGGCGTCTACACTGCGATCGGAGGGAAACCAAAGACTCCGCCCGCAATCGCGGGGTTTAAATGGGTGGGGGAAAAACGCTAAAAATAAAAAAAAAGCGATTTCGCAAGGGAGCACACCAAGTCGCGCCGGCAGATCCGCCGGAGGCTGCTGGGGGGCTCGGGAATGGATCACAGCGAAAGGCGAAAAGATCCGGCCAAGACAAGCAGTCGCGTTGGTCGAATCTCTGGCTCACAGCAGAAGGTGCGTACTTCTCTATGAAAGGATTGGAAAGAACTGGGAAGGAACGCAACATCCTCCCATTTTAAGAGAGGGAGCGGAACCACCTTTCGCGGTCACCCACAGGGAAGCTGGGAGGGGAATTAAGTAGGGGTCTGAATACTATTGTCTACTTCCTTTAGATGGGGGAACCGCACAAGACCTGGACTCGCTCAGGAAAAATCTTTTCGTCGCCACCGTCCTCTCTGCGAAAATTAACGGACGGGCGAAACATGGGGATCCGATTGACAACACGGTTCTGATCAAGGAACACTTCGACGAGCGGGGGGGTCGCGGTCGTGCTACCTGGAGGAAAGTGGTTGGGAAGATCAAATGGATGACGCAAAAGACATCGAATGGTTGGTGAAGGGTGTCTTCAGGGTCGCCCAGGCACACAATAGAGGGTGCTGCTAGAGAATGGGGCAAAGCAGCTCGCACAGCCGAGTCTCTTGCCAGCGATAGAGAAAGGGCGAGGGGAAATATTCAAGAGGGGATTGAGAGAGTCCACACAAAGGTCACTAGAGTCCCATCGGCGGGCCCTCAGGGAAAATATGCAGAAACGAGAGATTCACAAATACGGGCGGAAAACTCAGACGTGCTCGCTAGGTCAATGAGACCAGGCTCCTGCGCGCCGAGAAGCAACTTGCGTGTCATTAATGGAAGGTCGTTGGGGGGAAAGTAAAAAGAGGGGACAAAACCTCCATCTGCTTGCAAGCGGTCGGGGGACGAGTGGCTGCAAGCGCGGTTCAAGGACCTGCTGTGCTGGAAGGAGAATCGAAGAAGCAGAAAGAGGGATGATCACGGTAGGAGGTAAGCCTCGATCCCCACGCTCGGTGTTCGGCCGAGCATGCGTCCCTGTCCGAAAATCTGGGAAAGGGTTCAAGAAGACACCGAGAGCAGTAAAAACGGCTCGGCGAAGTCGGGAGGCTCGTTATAGGCGAGTCTAACGGTCTGTAGGGCGGGAGAGCGAAGTTGTAGCGAGGGGATTGCGGCTCGGAGGCGTCACGCGCAGATGAATCTTTGTCTTCCGTAGAAAAAGGGACACATCGGAAAACTCGCACCGAGAATGCTCGAGAGGGGGGAGGGAAATGCAAAGACTGTAAATGCGTGACCTGAGCTTCCGGAGGACTGGGAACTGGGGAGAAATTCGGCTTCACCACGGCCTCATCACCATGTGGAGGAGATCAACAAAAAAAAAGATAGGAGGAAGAGGAAAAAAAAGGTTGGGAAGGAAAGTGAGGGGAAACCCTTTCCGTGAAGTCGGAATCTCATTGAAGGATACACTATCAGCATCCACTGACTCCAGGCGAAAAAATCGCTCAAAAAGGGATCAGAGGGAGAAAGATACATCATCTAGCGAGTAAGAAACTCTCCTCTCCATCCTGACATGAGGAAAGGGGGGAGGGCATCGGGGGCGCATCTCCGTGCAGATCTTACTCCTAACTTAAAAGAGTCAGGGGAAGTCCGGAGCGGTTGCGGGGCGCGGGAACAGTTTATATCGAAACAACGACCCGGCTGGAAACAGGGGCGCAGAACTCAAATCTCTACAAAGATCTTTTCTCTTCTCTATTCCACACCAGAAAGGGAACTCCTCAAGAAAGAGGAATTAAAGAAATAGTCCTTTTGCACCAAGCAAGCAGCCACTCTTAAGATCGGAATTGAGTTGCTAAAGGGGAAAAAAAAATTTTTGAATGCCCGCACGTCAGGACTGCAAGCCATGTCTAGGAGAATGAGTTCGCTTTAAGGAGGGAAAATCGCGTTTTGAGAGGAAAAAAGATGCTCGCTACTCCATCGCTGCGAGAACGGGGGCGGGGAGATGGGAGTGTATTCATAACTTCACTAGAGCACTCCTATTGGCGACTCTCAGACCGGGGTTAGGAGGAAGCCGAGGGAGAAAGGATGGGAGGAGTCCCAGGAAAATCATTTCCTCTATCCGGCGACGGGGAGGGGCACCAATTAGAGAAAACGTCACGCGCAGGAAGATCTGCTCCAAGTTCAGAACACTCGGAAAACCCAAGCGAGGTAAAAGCATCATCTCAGTTAAGGAAAAGGCAAAAATTCCTCCTTGCAACGTACCACTTTCGCGAGAGACTTCTGGGGAACTCTTCTTATAAGAACGCCAGTTGAAGAAGGGGAACGTCCGGGAAGGTTGTCCGATCCGAGAAGTTGTCTACAACGTGCCGGTCGCGAGTTCGGGCGGGGGCACAAAGACAGCAGTCCCCGCCCAGTCATACCAGTAGTTCAAGAAAGAGGGAGAAGCACCTACTGGGTAGGGGAAGCCAGGCCCGAAAGGATGAACAGATGGCGGCAGAGGATCTTAAAGGCCTCCGAAGTGCTCATCGGACAAAAAGATGGCGTCTAAGCGGGAAAAGGAAAAACGCGCTGCAGAAGATTTCTGGATACGATGCCAGGGCCCGCTGATCTACACCTCATGCGATGTCGGGCTCATTTCCGGGCGAGGTTTAGAGGCAAAAGCACGCGCAAGTGCGACAGATTTTTTCACACCTCCACCTGGATTTAGAAAAAAAAAGGTACTTGGGAAAAAAAAAAAGGCAGACGAGGGAGTAGAGGCGTGACAAAGGTGACCTCTCTAGCCAATGGAAGACGGGAGCCGGAGCGGGAAAAGCTGTGCTCTTGAAGCGCTGCGGCCCTGCACTAAAAACGAAAAGTCAAGAGGGAGAGCAGACCCCCCGAAGAAAGATTTGGGAAATTTTCTAGAGAAAGGAAGGAGCCGATCGGGTACGTAAGTTCCAAAAGACGGGCTTGGAAGTGTTATAATTTCATCCGATGCCTAGGTGGGAAAAAAGAAGGGAAAATATTATCAAAAAAAGGTAAACAGGAAGCGACGGGATTCTCGGGCCAAAAGACGGGATGACTTTACCCCGTTAAATGCCCGTAACCGGGTTGGAAAAACGACCGGTCACTTCCCTGTAGGGTCGTAAAGGAAAAGAAGAACAGGGAAAAGAAAAGTGTGGAAAAAGAACTCTCTCGAAAGTGACTTAGTTTTGCTTGAGTAAAAAAGCGGGTCAAGAGCAATGATGACGCGCCAGCGATAGGGGGAGGAAAGAAGGCGTAGAAATCTCACCAACGAGGTCACTCACGGAGGCTCAAGGGAGGGGACTGTGTTCCAAACGCTGTTCCGCCAAGAACGTGGGCGATAACAGCTTTCGAAAGGAAGAAGAATTGAACCTGCGAGGTACGCCATTATCAAAGGTAGTGGGGTTCGCCTAGGGAAGGGGTCAGCGCTTCGCAACCTCTCCCTTGACCTCCGCCTCGTCTGTGGAGTGGCAAAGCTGTTCGCAAAAAAAAAAATAAGGGGGAAAAAGGAATTATCGGGTCGCCCTGGATGAGAATAAATCCGCTAGGAACTGAGCGGACAACCGCACCCAACGCCATTGTCAGAAGATCTTTAAAAAGTTCCTCGAAAACAAGACAAAGGGGGAATCCTCGATGAAGGGGGGGAGGAATCATCGACTGGAGATCTGGGGGGTTCACACGACAGAGACGGAACGAGGAGGTAGACTAGCGGACAAATTAGGAGAGGATCCCCCCAAACCCCCACGGGCCCCCAGAAAGAAAGAGTGAACATATGGGCGCCACACTTTTTCTTGGGAAGAATCAACAAGAAACGTCGAAGCGAGTTGGGGGAGAAGCTCAAAGGTGCGGTTGCGAGCAGTCTCTCGATATACTAAGCCCTGCCCTAATCGCGAAGCTGTTGGTTGACGAGTTGGGTACATAGAGCTCAGAAAAAAGGAAAATTAGGGAGGCTCAAAGGGGGGGCACCAGCCAATCCATCGCCAGCCCTACGGGGGAAAGCGCATCTAGGTTACGACGTGAAGAAAAGGAACGAAGGCTATATGCACCACGGTCAGAAGAAGAGACGGGGAAGAGTGAACGTTCTTCCTAAAAACTCTTTAGAGATTTCAAACCTTTGCCTCAATCTATACCTCATAGGGATCAAGGGTCTGGAGGGTCGCAGAGGCCTCTCGCCCATCGAAGACCGCAGCTTGTCGTTCCTGAATGCGGTGCGAGCACTAACTCGTGTCAATAAATGATCTGCAGGAACTGCTTATCTTAGATTTTCTTTCTGTCTCTGTGCCCACTGCCTGGGAAAGGACTAATCTCCTGGATCAGTGGCGATTCAGAGGTAAGCCAGCTCACGCCAACTCGATGAGGGTGCGAAGAGGACCAAAGGCAGAAGGAGGGTGGACGTTGTTTAATCCTTCGAGAAAAGAGCAAAGCGCAATCACGGGAGCTCAGTAACTGCGATAGGCTAGAGAGGGAGGGAGAAGTGGAGGAAGTCTCAACCTGAGAAATGGAGGGGCTATGGCGGAAAGGATCTTGGCTCGAGAGTTTCTGAAATCTCCCTCTCATAAAGGAATCGGGGGAAAAATCATAAAAAGAAACTGAAGAGCGTCTGCCGCACTTCTCGACTTAGTTCAGGGAAGCTTAAAGTGGGAAAAAAGGAGCATTCCTAAGATGACTCCCGGTTGTCTCTCGCTTAAACGGTGGGTCATCACAACCAAAGCATCTCTCAACACAACACATAGATTATGAAAATAGATAAAATCAAGGGGAAAAAGTGGGTATCAGGGACATCTAACCCTTTCAACTTGTTCGGCCGAAGCTCGGAAACGCGGAAAAAATCATCAGAGGCCCTTCGAACGCAGTCGAATTAAAGCTCTTGATTTGGAAATCGTACCCCCCACGACATACACTTCGCGCTTCCGAACATCGCCTCACTCAGAGAAGTCTTAAAATAGGGCGCATCTCCATACTTACTCCATCTCAGGAACGCATCGGCATGCGCATGCCTTTGCTCGCGGGTTGCGGGATACTCAGCTTTTACGAGAAAAATACAAAAGAGGATATGAAGAAGGCAAGAGAAGCAAAGGTTCTAGGTTGGCACGCGGGCTTCACCATCCAAGAAGAAGCAGCTGCGGTATACGAGGCGTCCGGCAGCACCATGTCCAGTTTCAAAAGAAGCAAACTCTTAAAAAAGAAGGAAATTGGGAGAAGGTATGGAGGTGGGTGAAAAGAAGTTGTTGGAGGGGAGCGCACACTCCGCTAAAGCCAGCTTCGGCTGAACATGGCGATGGGACTCATGCCCATCCTCAGGCCTAGAAAATCCATAGCGCTCGATTCGGGGAAGGTTCATGCTCGAACAGCTGGTGATCAGAGTGACACTGCTGAGAAAAGGATGGCGACGAAGACCGGGGTGTATATCTAAGCCGCGGTGGAAAAAGAGCTTCGGGAAATAAAGTATGCTCTGAGACCTGCAGGAGGGGTCGAATGCTTGAGGGCAATTCTCGGAAAAGCAAGCTCTCAGCATCGATTAATACACCTCAACACCCTCTCGAGAGGTAAGTATCTAAGAGAAGCGAAAGACTCAGGGAAAAAAAATAGGAACCGGCGCACGAACGACGAAAAACTTCTGCCGCGCGACGGGGACGCGCGGACCTCCACCTGGGGTCGAACATAGAAAGAGTTCTAAGAATCCAGGAGGAAAGGTTAAAACGCTTTTTGCTGGAACATTCGCGTCCCCATCAATCCATTCTCCCTATATTCTGAAATTCCGGAAAAAGGAGAAGGTCTATGGGAAATGGGGGGGGAAAGAAGAACTTTTTTAGTACGTCCACCTGGCGGATGTGAAGCTCAATTGGCAGCTGATCTTATCGAAAAAAAAAGAAGTAGAAAATACATCACCTCGGCTTGGGCTCCACAGCCCCAAGCCACTACGTGAGCAATGAACGGAGAGGGGAAAAAAACCGAAAATGCCCCGCCCAGCCTCAACAATCAAACGGGGGTCGGCCGGGAATTGGCGCCCATGGAGAACTCTCGTGCGAAGAGGTTTCTCCGAAAACGGCGAATGTTCGGACAGAGAGGGAGGGGAAAACCGACGATCGTTCGAGAGGATGAAAGTCGCCAGTGCAGCTCTCCTCCTTGGGAGCGCCGGAGCCGAGATGGCGCGCAGGGGGCTCTTTTCCTCTGAAAAACGATCCGAAAAAGAAAGAAAAAAAAGTCACCGAGAAAGGAGGAGGGGGAACAAACCCGGGAGGGGTTACCTTGTTCTATGTAGGGTATGGAAAGGGGGGTATGCAGGGGGGGGCTTGAACCAGTTTCACCCGGTTGTCATTTGACAAACGGTTGTGTCAGAAGAGCCCAGTCTGGAAAAAAAAGGTAGAGGAAATGAAGAGAACTGGTATGAGCAGATGTAACGCCGACCAATAACCCGAGAATCACCGGGTGGAAATGACCGTCACGTACAAGAAGGTCCAAACTCGAACAAGGAAAAAAAAAAAGCCAGAAGATGCCTTGGTTCACTCTCGAGAGGTTGACGGGAGTTGTCTGCCTCGGCCGAGCGCAAAACAAACTCACTCTTAAGAAGGAAGAGGCTCGAAAAAAAGTTCGAGAGATGAAGGAGAGACAGGACACACGGAAAATCGCCTCCCGACGACGGCGTGTACGGGAACTACGCTCTGTCAGCCATAATGACGGGTCGGAGAATCGGAAGTTCCAAGACGGAGGAACGGTATTCCAAGGAAGGCTCACGCGCAGGAGATAAAAGTTTTCTCTCGGAATGTGATCAGCGAATTCATGGAGAAATCACGGCGCAAAGGAGGCGGAGCAGCAAGTAGTTCTACAATAACTGGTGCGCCCCTGCTGACCCGGGAAAATTGATTGAATATCGAGGAATTACGAAAGCAACCAAAGAAGGAAACTATATTCAAAAGTCAGAAAAAGACAGGAGGAAGTCGCTTCGGGCTTAATCTCAATGAATCTCGGAGAGAGTAATAGGAATGGGTTGAGAACGGCGAAGGACCACGAGGGGTTCTTAGACACTTCAGAGGGCAACGGTAATTCGGTGGGGGCCCATGTTCTACACTCAATGGGGAAAGGATGAAGGTGGAGGGGGCCTATCTGCCTAAAGACGTGACTGATCTCTAAAATTTTGGAGAGGAGGGAACAGGGTCAAGGGAAGATCTCTGAGCTGGCGACCGTCAATCGTCGCGGCGAGTTGTTATTAAAGTTCTATCTACGAGAGGAACGCTTGAGAAGGAAGGTGAAACCCCTCTTCCTCAAAGCCGAAGGCTATGACATCGAGGATCCAAAAGAGGCTCACGAGCACGCTTCTTCAGAGACCTAACCGTTCAAAAACGGCTAAGGGGGGAAAGTTCTTTCCGACAAAGTGGCGGAAGAGAATAAGTCGCTCCGCTGGGAGTGCGCTCAGACCAGCCGTGGCTCTCTGATCTTTCGCTCATGAGAAGCGAAAGGGAAAGCGGGGGGTTCCTTAGGAGGAGGGAGAGGAATGACCCTAGGGGGGGACCGATCGCGGAGAAAAGCGATTGACACCTGCAGCTGTGGGCGGCTGAGGTTCAACAATGACCAGGTGCTGAACGTAGAAAACCAGAGGCGAATGATGAACGGGGATGTCCCTCGCATCGCCAAGCGAGGGGTTTCTGAGGGGTCGCCACTCGCCAAGGGGTACTTTGGGAAAGAAACGAAGGGAGGCCTAAAAGCGACTCAAGAGCGCAAATGCTCGGGAAAGGCCGAGGCGCAGCTGGCTGGCGCAGACTGGAGATGCTCACCTATTGATGCCTTCAGCGATTAGGAAGGGCCGTCGTCTGGGAGAAAGAGACCCGCGAGACATGGATCGTGGGCGACGATGCTCACACCTTCTTAATATCTCACTCGTAGAGAGACTGGCATTGGGAGAGTTGAAAGGGACACGAGTTTTCGAAGAGCTTGCATTGAAGAACTCTCTTAATGGTTCGGTGCTGGAGGCTTCCCAGGGGTCCTCCGCACATCGTGCTGTCTCTCTCCAAAAAAAAAAAGAAAGTTAGGACGAAAGATTGGTGGAAAGTGGAAGCAGAAGGACTCCCTACACCTAAAAGTCGTTGTCACGAAGCTCACATGGGGGGAGCGGTTACACCATCGCCAAGTGCCCGCCCTTGATAACGCGCGGATCAAAATAGGTGGAGGGTGAAAACCCACTATCCTCCTAGTTCGACGACCCCACGCAAGGCGGGCCAGATAAGACAATCGACGCGTCATCCTGGGGGAAAACAGCCCAACAGGAGAAACTAACTAGGAACGCGCAAAAGTTCGCGCATGACGTGCTTCGAGAGAGGTACGGCTGAAGACCCAGGAAGGCTGTCGGCAAGGTGAGAATCACGGCACGCCCGAAACGCTAGGGCTCTGCCGTGGAGAAACCCATCAAAAAGGAATAGAAAATTCTAAGCTGAGGTTGGAGTACGTCAAAACGGTAATGGTAAAGACCGCAGCCACTCGGGGAGGGCTCAGTCCGCGGCGAAGCGATGGGGGTTCCCACTAATTGGTTTTGCGAAGATCTTCACGGAAGGATCGGCGCGGAGATGTCTCTCCAGGAAAAATCCATCCGCGGAGCAACGGGCTGACTATCCGAAGTCTCGCGCTCGTCTTCAAGCAGTGGGATCTACATGCTTTTATTCACTTGAAAGAGGGCGAAGATAAAAGAGGGGGGTCTCTAAACGCCGTAAGTGCGAGATCTTCAAAAAAAGGAGCTATGCTCGGAATCTCCGTAAGTTGGCGAGGGTCCCGGGACCGACATGAGAGAGAGAAAGTTAATACAAGCGTTCACCACCAGAGAGGTACCGGAGCTTCATCTCGAGACTCTTAAAACCTACATGAGAAAGACCTCGAATAGGCTATAATTAAACGTACGAAATGGGGGTGGAATCTGGACCTCATCTGTAAATTCTCCCGAAGATCAGGTTTCATAAAGGCGAGAAAACGTGAGGCAGGCTAAGTACATTAAGTGCGGGTGCGATCCGACGCCCGAGATTCAAACCTATGCGGAAGCACATCGCTCAAACGTTTTAGTGAAGTAGGGGAGAACAAGAATAAGCGGAAAGAAGGGGTTCGTTCCCTTCCAAGGTGAGGGATAACAAGGGCCATCGAGCAGGAAAATCGGGCTTGGATCCAGCTAACTACAAACGAAAAAAAAAAAAGAGAAAGCGAGTTGCGCAAAGCTGAAACCATTCCGAACACCACCTAGCAAGACTGGGGAGGGCTCCGGCCGATTTGAGAATGGCCCTCAAGGTGTCAGAGGAAGGGCGGGAACAGCGGGATGAAAAACCATGAACCAGCCGCATTTGAAGTCGCTGACGTGACGTAGGGGGGTGGCCAGTCGCCTATCTCCTTTGATCTACGAAAAGGTATATGCAAGAGAAGGGAGAAGCATGGAAAGAATCGCTTCCCTGAAACAAACTCAGTCACCTCATGGAGGAATCGTTGACCAAAAGAAGGTAGTGCTTGGAACGGGTCGATATATTTGACATTCAAGAAATTCAAAAGCGGGTGACAGGGGGAAGGGGAAAACGGGGAATTTGTTTACAAAAGGGATAGGCGCCCGAGAGGGGAGGTCAGGACATAACGTGAGAGATTCACAAGGGGGAGAAAAGAGAGATCGACGGGATTAAAGATGGTCCACGGCTCGGGGAATGGAAAATTCAACACAAAGGGGGGGCCACGACCAGAAACGTCCAGGTAGCATCGCCGGAGGACGCCAATCTAGACCGGTCACCTACTCAGAAGAGACGAGGAAAAAAAGAAAAAAAGAGGGAGTTTTCGTGCTGAGAAGATCTTCATCCAAAGAGCGAGATCCATCAGATGGGGGTCGACCACCAAGACTCTCTGCACTGGCCCTGCAAAAAGAAAGAGCCGAAAGAAGCAGTGAAAAATACTAGACCATACAGAGGACGTTTGGAGGAGAACCCTCGAAAGGAGCGTTGAGGGGAGAAGCGCCAATTCAATAACCTGAAGGAAGGAGGATGGTGCAGCGAGGGAAATTTATCATGTTTCTGACGGGGGGCGCAACCAAACAAAAAAGAGCGGCGCCTCCAGAGTCACAATCCCGAGTTGCGCTCGGGAAAGATTAGCGAATTAAGAGCAAGTAAATGAGAACCAGAAGAAAGTTGCAAAGAAGGACATCACCCCGTGAACACTACAAAGAGGACCCTTCGCGAGATGACCTCATCTGGGTAAATAGAAGGCACGTTTAGAAAAGGAATACCTAGCGCAACTAAAACCTTGTCTTCACGAAGGAGAGGCCAGATTTGCGCGGCCGCAAATGTGTATCCACTTATTTTAAACCACGGTGAGAGGTCCGGGAAGGGAAACGGTTGAAAGGAGAGGGGGGAAGTAGTTATACCTATTAATGGAGAAGCGTAATCGCTTATCAAGGCTACCTCGATTGGTTTTGAAGAGGGGCTTTTGAAAAAAAAATGATGGCCGGAATCAAATGTGCCCATCCCCAGCTTCCACAAACGGACTGACAAAGGTAGAAAGGTGGAAACTCCGCACGAGCAAGGCTTCTTAGATCCACCCAAGTTCTAAGGAGGAGGGTCTCAAGGGAGTAGGAAGACAGAGGTCGAGCTGCCCTCAAGCAAGCCGCGATGGAGGAAACTCAGCCGAGTTCCTCGAGGAGATGGGGTTGAGCAGGAGAAAAGCCTAGCAAGAAATCAAGAGGAGGTGAAGGAGAGGAGAAAGAACGGAAGTACAACCCCTGACTTGGGCAAAACCCAAACGCAGAAACTGCGACTTGCTAAAAGGCGTGCGAGTGGCAGAGGAAAAAAACTTCATTCGAGAAAGACGACCTAGATCAGCGCGTGTCACTGGATGGGAAGGAGCAGCGCTCTCTGTTGGGGGAGGAATCTTTCTGTCTCAGGAAGCCAAGACGTGGGTATCTTAAGCAAGAGCGCCCGCCCCTCTCGCAGCAACGGTCATGCGAGAACTGGGGAGAGATGAGAGGCTCAGAAGGGAGGGAGAGTTCAAGAGCGCTTTCTTAGTGCCCATCAGGTATCTAATAGAATCTACCCGCGCAAAAAGGCTTATCTGTTCTGAATCAGAAAAGATTAGAAGATCTAGAATCCGGAGTCATCTACTCTTTATTCCGACGGGGGTACCAACAAGCTGGGAAAAAAGGAGCTAGCATCCCCACTTACTTCACGGTTCTGTGCTCACTTTCGGGGGACGTGGCCTCATCCAAGAGGGAACATATATCTAAACAGAAGAGAATGACAAGGAGTGGGATATATAACAAAGTGGATCCTTAAAAAAACATGGGAAAGGGGCTGCCGTAAAATTGTGAACCTCTACAAAAGACATCAAATGAAATGCCGAGAAAAGCGCGGGAGGAAGGAGGGGCTCTTCTAATCTCAGTCGTACTCCCAACTAGAGAGTCAGGCGCATTCCTCACTCGCCGAGAGCGAAAATCCAAATCGGGGAGAAGAAACCTTCTCCAGGTCGCGCCTGAGTAAATAGAGAAGTTTGACATGCCGTTAAGGACTCTTTTTAGGCCTAGGAAGAAAAAGAATGATGAGGAGGCCATAAAAAGAGAAGAGAGAAGTCCCCGCGATGGTAAAATGCGCGAAGGAAAATCCGAGTGTACAGAACATCTGATGAGATCGTGCGCTGCGTCCTTGGAAAAACAGCATTTCCTTTTCACCGCTCCGCATACAGAACAAATCGAAGCTTGAGGGGAGGGGGACAAAGGGGGGGGGGGATGAACACGAAAGTCCGGCATAAAAGGAAAATGAAGACATTTCGTCATGCGCACCGCCAGCTACACCTTCCTTGGCGGCGAAAACCATCCTTCTACTCAGGAGGGGAAAGAACTCTAAAGAGTAAAAAGGGAACACACCAGATGGAGACGAGGGGAAGGTTTTATCATGGACAGTAACTTGCTGCTACGCGTCAACATTACGGCTCTTGGAAGACACGTCGCATAGGGGAGGACTCGAGAAAAGATAGAGAGAGATCAAAAAGGAATACCACCCAGAGGGAAAAAAAAGCCCTGAAGGGCGACTCAAGGGACGCGGCAAAAAGAACTTCCTCCGGGCCAACGCGGGCGACCCCTTCTCGCCTCGCTGAAGCGAAACTCAGGAGAAATTGGTGGAAATATGGAAGGAGGGGCACGTGCGCCAGAAGGATCATTGTGGCCATCCTAAGTTTTGGCGCGAGAAGCTCGGTCTTGCGTGCACCCGAAATCAGGTCTCCCAATTCATGACAAAGGAAAGGGGCCTCCATAAAGGCGGGGTGAAATCAGGTTTTTGCAAAGGCGGATGAAGACCTTAGGAGGGGGTGGCCTACGAAGTTTTAAAGTCTTCGCACAGTTCTCCGAATTTCTCATCTAAAGAAGAAAAGAGGGGCTTTTTGAAATGCCAGAAAAGGACTGGAAGTCGTGTGAATACGATTTGGAACGCATTCATGGGGACAGGACCATCCATCCGCAGCAAGCTCCCGGTCGCTTCCAATAAGTCGAACGGACTCATAAATGGGGTTAAGGCCTATGTGGGGGAGGAACTCTTATTTTCGGGCAAACATGAGAACTGCGACTTGGGAAAGGGATGATCGCGGCCGTGAAGAGATTCGCCCGTGGTCACGGAAAGGAGAGTCCCGCGAGGGACGCACAGAGGGATTTCCGGGAGAAAAACTCCTCAAGAAAGGCCAGAAAAGGAGGCGGATCGAGAAAAAATTGCAACCGTCTCGCCGGTTAGTGTTAAGGGTCTATTAAAAAAACGAAAAGACCGGGGACGGGTCGTCAGTTTAACACCCTTTTACTTGCAGGAAGTTGGTTATAAGGGCTCAAGAAGGGAAATCCTGGAGATATAAAAAACTTAGAGAAGATCGGGGAATTCTCGGAGCGCTCGGCTTAAAATTTGGGCTGCCGTCCCCGGTAGAACAAAGCCAAGCCGGAATTCCATCCTCAGTTCACCAAGCAAAAACTTCGCAGAAGGGGAAGTCTGAATAGGAAGGGGTGGAGTGCTGACGGGCAAACTTCATCTTCAAAATGAGTGAACTCCATCGCCGGAATATCCTACGGCGTCGACCACGTGCGAATCTCGGCTGAGCCGGACGCAAAAGGAAAATGTGGGGGGCAAGGAAAAATACGAAAGGTTTCCTCCATATTACAGGGCGGAAACAGGTCGCACTGCGTAACCACCAACAGACGGCACCCCTGAAAGGACGTGCGTCACATGGGCGCAGACGAAAAAACCGAGTGCCTGCGGGAGTGTGTTCCCGCTCTGAGGATTGATCAGTAGGCGCCGGAAAGTCAAGAAGGTGGGAGGGGGGCGAAAACATGGCTTCACAGACCCAGGGCTCTGTCGAAACTTGGAGCCAGGAAATATACCTCTATTAACTAAAAAACCTCCATCCTGCCAGTGCATCGAAGAAACTTGAAAACAAAAAAGTAATCTTATGCGGTCGTAAGAAGAGGGTTCAGAAAGGAGGAATGCTTGGGGTGCACAAAAGACCTGTTACTCTCGAAGGAAAGAGAGTTCAGAAAAAACTCGAGGGAAACTTAGAGAATTCATCACCCCGATAGGCCAAAAGCCATCGGGGCGGCGTCCGCAGGGTTTCCCCCTACGCTACAAGGGGATATGGTCGATTGAAACGGGAGGGAGCGGGGGGTTGATCTGACTATGCGCTTTCTCAAAAAGCTCTGGGGGGACGAGTTTGGGTATAAAAAATGGTCTCGCTCGTATATGCCTAGCGTGCGAAAAGCAGCAAAAGCGCCCACAGAAAAGAGAGGGGGGAGAAGCATCTTGGTGAAGAACGTAAGGAGAAACGCGGCTTCGGATCCACCCCTGTCACTTCGCCATCGGGGCGAAGGAGGCCTG
>Ga0179593_1615451_pt1 | contig 14133 bp, 14 predicted proteins | sample CZODoug2_1_08_16_FD_185931 | JGI IMG/M metagenome (GOLD analysis project Ga0179593, IMG submission 185931) | Vadose zone soil fungal communities from Angelo Coast Range Reserve, California, USA - CZODoug2_1_08_16fungal (PacBio error correction) | ecosystem: Environmental > Terrestrial > Soil >...
ACGGCGATTAGATGGGAGTGAAAGCAAAAGGGGGCAACGGCCAACACCCGTCATATTAAACGAACAGGAGGAAAACGTGGAAGGAATGTGGTGGGGAGAATAGTCATACTGTCTGGCATGGATACGATGGTAGGAAAAAAAGCGGCTCGGGGAAACAGAAGGGGAAGCAAAGGGATAAGAAAAAAAAAGAAAGAGTCCTCACAAAGAAGGAATGGGACGATGAGAATGCTTCTGGCTGCCGATCGGACCATGAGGGGAGGAGGCGAGCCCGATGACAAAGAAGGGAGGGAATGCTTCGGGCAATGGGGGGAGAACATCTTGGCCATTTAAATGATTGGCCGAAGTTTTTGAGAGGATTTTGAAAAAAGAGTCGGATGGATTAGAGGAGAGTTCTCTTGGGGGCGAATTCTGCAACGCAAGAAGGGTGATCGGACACTTCAATTGAATGGGAGCGTCGCGGGGTGTGCCGGATAGTGGACACGGGGGGGGTGAAAACCGCCCTAAGCGCGGAGGCACCCCCGAATAGTGGCGTTCTGGGGGTTTCGGTTGCCGGGAGGGCTGGGGGGCCACTCGGTTCGGGTGAAAGGTATCGATTCCACAACACGATTCTCTACTGGGGATGATGTCAGGTTCGGAAGGGGAAAAAAAAGCCACAGCTGCTCCACATCAATAGTAAGAGGAAAGGCTTAAACAACCCGTCGTCCTCGTCTGACAAACTCTTACAAACCGAGACTGTTGGGTGAAAGGTCTCTGATCGATGCCGGATCGGGACTTGTGAAGGGAAACATAAGAGCATCTGATGTCGAATGAACTTAACCCCCAGAGCGCCACTGATCCCTTCATGTCATGATCTTGAGAAGGAGTTGGGATTCCTTCTGCATTGGCTCAGCAGTTGCAGAAAGAAGGGGACGCAAGGCGAGGCGGTCCCGCTTCTTTTTAGAAGGCTCCCGGAGCACTGAATGATCAAAGGAGAAGGGGACTGATTATCGAGCACCTGAAAAGTTGTAGAGGTAGATTTGTCAATCTGATCGGAGCGAGGTTCAAATCCTTTTGTTAATAACCTGACGGGAAAAGGAGAGGGGGCAGGTCCAAACCTTCTCAAAGATTCCACGTTCTTCAGGATACGACCAACTCAAAAAGTATGGTCCCAAAAGCGTGGGGAACGTCGGAGGAGGAAGGAAAGGGGAAGGGATCCGAAGAGCATGAAGGGCCGATGGGGCGGAGAAGCAGGTGGGCACCGAAGGACGATTGGAAGCTGGAGAAAAAAGGGGGGAAGCCAGTCAAAATCCGAGGTGACGGTCCCCAAACTAGTGTTAAGACCTAAGAAACAGGAAAATAGTCGAACATAAGCAAAATCGTAGGACCGATTAAGGAACCCTGGGGCCCCTAACGTAACCAAAAAGAAAGCGATACGAAGCCGGCACTCGTCATTGAAAAGGGGGACGGGAAGAAGGCGCCAAAAGTCCGGAAGGGGGAAAGGTTTCAAAATGGGGGTCTCGACCAAACAACCGTTCCCCAGGGTACCTACAGGTCGTGGAAACTGGTGAACTATTCAGGTGAAATAGAAAATCCACAAGATACCGGGTTTACCGGGCCGAAGGGCGTGTAACGCAAAGGAAGAGAGAATCAACAGGAGGAGGATGAAAATAGATGCCCCTCCGAGGGGGGAGAGTCGGCCCGGTAACGGTAATCTTAGGGTATGATGCCCAGTGAATATAGTGTCCCGGAAGAACACCCTAAGGAAAGGGGTTGGGGGGGGGCGATGCAAACAATAAAGATTTTCAACGGGGGGAAAGGGGAGAGGCTGAGGGTCATTGAAGAGTTTGCCGGAAGGAGCGCTTGGATCCTGTGAAGAACAAAATGGCATAAGTGTCCAGGATGACGGAAGGAGGAGGGACAGGTAAAATCGAGCTGGGGGGAAAAGTTGGACCTAGGTCCTTCAAATAAACACGGGATCCGCAATCCAAACATGGGGAAAAGGTTTGACCAAAACGGAAAAGGGGAGAAGCGGCCTTCATTCGCTCTGGCTAACCGTTCCGCGATAAATGTCCAAGGGGGGGGGGGAAGGGGCAAAATGACGCCAATCTGGGGGGAAAGATCCGTAGTTGGTCACTAGATAACAGGGAAACTGAACGGAGAGCCGCGTAATGGCGAGCGCGCGGCAGTAACTTCATTCGTGGAGGAGGAAAAAAAGGTAGAGTCAAATGGCATCTCCACCATACGAACGTCCGGCGCGGTATTCAAAAGCTAAGAGGGAAGCGGAAAATCAGCTCCGGGTTAAAAAAAAAAGGGAAGACTAAAGCGCCGTGAACGACTATTATATTCAACGCTTGGCCCAAACCAAGTACGCCGAAGACCAGAAAAACGCAGCAAGGAAAGAATGAAGGGGGATCATAGTTTTTGTAGGCTGAGGGGGGGGGGGTAGGAAAGGAACCTGTATGCTCTTATCGGCAAACGCACAAGCCGATCGGATAGCGGAGAGAGGGGGGGCACAAAGAGGGGTTTTAATCGGCTTTGCCGGAACCAGACGAAAGGAAAACCTGGAGAAAAAAAACCGTGAGATTACCGAATCGACTGGATTGGCAGGCAAAAAGGGGGGAAAAGTATGGAACAAGAATGAATGGAAAGAGAAGAGCGGAAGCGTGGAAGGCGGGCTAGAACCAAAACGCACCGGACCAAGGGGAACAAGCCTCAAATAGGGAAGAAACCACTACCCCAGAAAGCAAAAATTAGAAGATGAACTACCGCTACTCGGAGGAGGGGGGGCAGCCCCTTCAACCGGAAGGCAAAAAGCGAAGATTGACCCATAAATTGAAAAAAGGGAAAAATCGAGCGGGGAGTTCCCGACAAAGAGACGTTTCCCTCATCCCCCGATGGCGAGAAGGCGACAGAAAGAGCAGCTCATGCAATTTGGGGGAAAGGGCTTAGAGCAGGGCATGAACAGACAGGGAAATGGGGGTCTCGCAAACCTCAATGGAAAGGGTTAAGGCGTCGCCTCCCGCGGAATTATTGAGTTATGGAGGAAAGGAAGCGGGGATGTTTTGTTAAAGAGAAAGTGGTCAAAACTCTAGGTAAAGACAATCCTACTCCGGCAAAATCAGGCCCACCCAACGAAGGAAGACTAGGGTCACTAAGGGGCTTCAATTTTCGGGGGGGAAGGATGAACGGATAAGGCTAACGAGAACGATCCAGCAGCCATAGACGCCAGTGCTACGGAGCTGCAAGAGACAAAGACAGGCGCTCAGGAGGCGAATTCAAAACGAAGCGTGAGAAAAGGGCTCGAACAACAAAGGATGAGGAAAAAGAGATCACACGCCGTTCTGTAGCCTCGCAGGAGACAAAGGGCACCGATCAGTTCAGGACGTTCCTGGATGAAAGAAAGACTGGGGATGAGGGGGAAAAGACGTCCCCTCGAATGAGGGGACGAATATAAACGAAAGGCCGCGATTGAACGAGGGGTGAGGAGGGGGGGGGGCCAGGTATGGTTCGAGGGGTAGTAACTAGAGGACGTACAAAGGGATAGTAAAAGACCCAACATATTGGAAGAGAAAAGTACTACCATGACCAATGAAGTGCAAGGGCGCCGCGAAGATAGCAAGCATTCACCATGAGGGGGAGCGAAATTGACACTTATCTGGTGAAGGCGGAAAAGACTTTCAAAGTGCCTGAGGCTGCTCTGGTGCCTTAGGATTTTGAGCGGGGGAGTAAAGGGCTGTGCAATCGGAGAGTGGTCAGAAAAAAAAGGTACAACAGCATGATAGGCGACCGAAAATGTCACGGAAGAAGAGGAGAAGGTTGGGGGCCTGCGCAATTTGGAAGAGGGTTAGGGAGCCCGCCGCCGAAAGCGCTCAATGCACCGGAATCATTTCCCAGAGCTTCATGGGGGGGGCGGGGCCTGAAAATTGCAGCGGGGTTGCCCCGCTTGGTCTGTGACGTCGGTGACTGAACGCAATACGGAGGAACCGGTACTGCGACGGCTTTGGAAGGAACTTTTCTCAATACTTTTCCACCAAGCCTTACAATACCAAGCTAGAGGAATAGACGTGGCAACGGCTAGGAAGGGGGGGGGGTAAAGAAGCTCGGATAAAAAAGGGGAGAAAAAGGTGGGGCCCAAAAAAAAAAGCTCGTGCTATTAAGGTGATTGTGCGGTGTAATAATCTTAGGGAGGAGGGGGGTAACGTAAACCTCTAACTAACAACCCCAGATAAGAAAAAAACTAGACAAATTCATAATTATAGGTGCTGCGTTGGCTTCTTGGGGTAAGAACCTGCGCGGTAATGGCTCAAAAAGAGACAAGTTAGAGGTCGGGGAGATGAAGGTTGGTTTAAAGTTGAAACGGAGATGATTACGTCAGGCAAGACATTGTACTTGGAGCCGACGGAAAATTCTAAAATTGTGAGGGACATCTTATTGACACGTCGCCGCAAAGGCCGGCGGGTTTGTGCAAGGCCTGAGGGGGGGCCAGGAAAAAGAGGGGGTACGATTCCCATTAAAGCGATAGGACGGTTCCGTGACCACGAAAGGGGACGTGGGAAAACAAAAAGCTTGGACCACAGGGGGGGGAAAAAACAGGGGAGAGATTTTGCGCCGGAAGCCGTAGAATGAAGGCGATGGAAAAGGAAAGGGGGGTGGGCCAAACCATCAGGGGGAAAAAAAGGAAAAATTTATTTGCAGCAAAGGATGTATGAAGCCTAGGTCAACTGCCGAGTTTATAACCGGCAGAGATTGCCAGAAGGACGAACATTGAAAAAAAAAAATATAAAGATCCGGACCTGGAAGCCATAGGGCAGACCAAAGGGGGGCTACCAAAAGCGCCTAAATGGGTCGGGCCGCAAACTCGGAATGGAAAAAGTGGAAGGGCGGTCTACCGCCACCCATCCGAGACTGGTGGCGAAAGGAGGATTTGGACGAACAAAGGGTCCTACAAGGTTTAAAGACCGGAAGTTAGTGGTGAACTTAGCAGGGTCAAAAGCCAAGCCATACAGGGGGTGCCTAATTTGTTACAAAACCGAAACCGGGCGCGATAGAGGAGCACAGGAAAAACTCAACAAAAACAAAGGAGGAAGGAGAAAAGAATTCCGCGCCGCGGTTCCGTTGTCCCGAAATAGGGGCCCTAAACACTTATCTGGGTAATGGGAAGGAAACTGGGGGTTTCACCAAACACTAAAAGGGGAGTACTGCAGGAACGGTGTTGTCGATAAAAATCCATCTGCCGGGGCCACAGTCTAGAGAGGGGGGCCCAAAAAGTCAACTTGAAGAGTTTGCACCGGAAGGAAAGAACTTGAATTCCGCAAGGTGTCGAATGGCGACAAGACGGATAAGAGGGAGATGCGCGGAAAGAAAGTTTTCTCGGTAAAATCGCTCGGGGTGGAACGGGGTGAAGGGCCGCATAAATCAACTGAAAAAAGGGAACAAGAACGATAAACCATATGGTTTATAACCACTCACTTGGGAAAATAGCTTCAGGCTCGAGACAGCTTGCCGTCGAAAAATGCCTGGAAAGAACACGACTTGCAAAAATGACGAAGGTTGAACGTCCAACCTGAGTTGTCGAGAAAACGGAAATTTGCAAAGCCGCTTTAATGGAGCCCAGCGTCTTCGGCACGGGAAGTGAAAACCAACCAGGAGGCAGTCGCGAGTAGCAGAAAGGAAACGCCACCATCAGAACTTTTCGTGCTCGAATGAAACCAGCCCTGCGTCGAAAGCTAAGGCTGAACGGCGCCAAACGAGGTGACCATAAAGAGCAAAGTATAGCACTGCTTTTAGCCAGTAACGGACGCCCCAAGCACCACCGCCTCCCCTAGGAATGAGGAAGGAATGTGTTGGGCGTTTAGAGGGAGGAGGGTTTAACCTCGCAGGAGATTATCGTGAAACCGACAAGCCGAGGGGAAATATCGGGCAGAGATAGAGGGAAAAGGCGAAGGTGTTTGAGCGGAGTTCTGGAAAACGGAAAGCGCCTTAGTTCGCCCTCCTCGAGGACGCTACAACTGGATTGGGAGCAGGCTGGAAGTATTGGGAAAAGCGAAAGGAAATAATAAAAAAGGAGGCTTCAATCTAAAAGGGGCAAAAAACAAGAACCTTAACAAAAAGCGGACAAACAGCTACCCAACCGAAACCACACGAAAGCGCCACCTTGCCCTCCTCGGATCCCGGGGGACGAAGGGGCTTGCCGGCTCTGGGTGAAAAGGTCGAATGAGGGGGAACAGCAACAAAAAAATCATGATCTACTATGCAAAAAAACCAAAAAAAAAAAAGAAAATCAACAAACAAAAAAAAAAAACAAAAAAAAGTCAATGATGGGGTGAATACGGCCCGGAATAAAGAGGGGGATGCCTCCCACGAATCCGCCCGAGTGGAGGATATAAGCGACACATGGCATCTCCAGGTGGCAATTCAAGATGGCTTTGAAATTTGGGCCGAAGCAATCAACAGACAGGCAGGGAAAGCCTGAAAAAAGAACTCATACCAAGAGGGTTTACCTGGTGGATAGATAAGAGGCGCTCCCGCAACTTAGAAAGGGGAGAAGGAGGTAAGTTCGTTGAAAAATACGCTTCACACGGGATGTTGTCGTAGAGCCCCCGGTGGCGTAATCTAGGCAATATCGACTTCCGACACATCCCGGAAAAACCGCAAAAATTTTAATGAAAAGGCCTCCTAGTTAACTCGGCGGAGTCACGTTTGCCAATTATCCGGCAAACCGCCTGCGGGAAGCAGTCAAAAAAAAAAAACGCCTCCCGCCGGCGAGAAATACGAAGAAACGGATACAGGCGGCGGGAAACTCCCAACAGGCCCGAGCGAGGGAAAACAGGGGCGTAATTCCGGGGAAGATCTTTTCACCCCCAAACGTATGGTAAGAGAAAGCCCGAAGAGCCGCCCTCCAAGGTGAGGGGATTTTGGGGGGGGGACGACCGGCCGGGGCAGCGAAGCGTTAGTCAGGTTTCCGCTAAGGCAGACGGGATGAGTTTCTTAGGAGAGAGAAAACTCATGCTTGGGGTGACGAATAAATTGGCAACGGAGCCGAGGGGGGAACGAGGATGCAGGGGACCGGGGGCGATGGGTCGGGAGGAAGGAGATCGAGTGTTCTTCCCCCTATAGGGGGACGAACCAGGGGAAACTGCAGAAAACCAACATCCAGGGCGGAAGCAACACCGAGAAAATACCAGTAATGAGGAGTGGCACTGAGGGCGAGGTAGATATACATCATTTCGAAGTCTGGTGAAAAGGACGACCGCTAAAATGTTAAAACTTGCTCGGCATGGGAGACACATAGGTCAATTGCAATGATCTGGTGTCCGCATGTCGCTGTATAAGATGGGGGAAATCGGGGAGCATCGATCGGTGGGACGATGTGGGGGGGGAGATCTGGGATCTTCATCTTTCATGAGGGTCATAGCTTCGCTTTGGTGTGCCTGCGAGGGGAAGGGTAGAAGAAAAAACCTCCGCCGGAAAGCGGCGGAAATGTGCCCCAGGGCAGCATTGAGGTCCCGGGACTTCGGGTGGTTGAGGGGTTAAAAATGATATTTGCGGCGGGTTGGCAAAAAGTGGTAGTAGCGGTCCGGCTGCAGATTAAACAAAAGGCCGCTTAACAGCCTATCGTCTAACGGGGGAAGGGGAAGGGGACCGGCCGGGGGGAAACAATACGGGGGAAAGCCTGCTCCAATCAGTCCGAAGTATAAGGGGGAAAGGCTGGCTAAGCTCGTAGGGTGGCTGCAAAATAACGCTCTCCGGGTTGTGCCTAAGAAATCTAGGGCGCTATCCAGCTTGGGGCGGTTGACAGAGAAGGGTCAGGGAAAAAAGGACAACCTCTAACCCCCATATCAAACAAAACTTAGAAAGAGGTCCCGGAAGGCGGACGTGGGCGGAAGGGGGGGGGGGGGGTAGCGGAAAACGGAAGTACTTGCGGGGGTGTTGCATATAACAGGCGTGACGCAGGGCGCGGCCGAGGCATTTGGGACGCCTGGTTAAGAAGGCGCGGAAGAAAGAATGGAGGGAGGCGAGCCGCAGGAAAGTTCCAGAGTTGCGACAGCGATTGAAGCGACCGGTCCAGGGGGGCAAAAAAAGCGGGGTGGTGGTTATGATCCCTGTAGACGCGCGGCCGCGCCCATGGAAGCGGCCTGAAAAAAGATGTCCATTTATCAGACCACTGAGGGACTTTGGACAAAACATTGCGGACATGGTCCCAAAGAAAAACAATGGGGGGTAGTTATCGCACCGCCATGGGCGGAGAGAGAAATGTGCAATGGTAAGAAAAGGAGGGGTGTTAAAAAATAGTGTTTGACATGGGGGGAGAGGGGGGGGGCTGGCTAAGATTTATTTAAGGTAGTGCCGCGCCAAAGCACATTTTTACCGAGGGAAGAAACAAAGTCCGCCCTCCCGAAACAAACCATAAAAAAAAACGACCATTATGACAGCCCTACCGGGAGGAACCGGCTAGAAGAGGCCTCCAACTCAGAACAGGTTTGGAAGGGGGACTGCGACGCCAACCAATCGAGACGGTGGCAATGGAGTTTGGCATGAGGGGACAAAAAAAAGTTCAGGGCGGGATACCCTGTGTTAAACTAGATAACGTCATCAAAAAAAAGAAAAAAAGAACTGTTTACCGGACGCTTTCGTTGACAACCGAGAGCTCGGGAAAAGAAACGGACAACACAACAAGCACGGAGGGATATTCAAGCACCAGGGGTCAGGTGAAACGAAGCGGCCCTGAAAAAAGGGGGGAGGGAAAAAAAAAAAAGTATCCGGCTCTTATAGAGTGGACCATGAAAAACAGGGGGGAGGGCCGGAACGGGGGTGTTTTGAGGGGATGCATCCTATTCAGGGGGCCACCGGATCGTGAGGGAATAGGGCACAAATTTCAACCTTGCCGGATTTGCGCGAGTCGAGCGGGAGTTGACAGGGGGGAAGCCCTGTGACAAGGCATAAAAAAGGTCCTGGATATGGAGATACAGTGGTGGACTAGGGGTAAAATCGATGGGTGAAAAAAACGCGGGAATGGGACCGTAGGAGGGATAAAAGGGGAACGCAAATCCAGACGACAGGGACCAGAAGACCACAATTCCTTAGTTCAGCAAAGAAGCAGAAGTCGAGACTCAAGCGCGGCACGCGCGAAACAAGAAAGACGGGAAAAAAAAAAAAAGACGCAAAGCCTTGTGTGGAAAAAAGACCCATCCTGAGTTGTTCGAAGGAGAGGGTGGCCACTTATATCCTGGGAAAAATGGAGACGGGAAAGGGAGACGGCCGGCAGGGATATGGCAAAAAACAAAGCAAAAAAAATGAGTCGAACGTAGCTTCAACAGCCGCACAATATAAAAAGTTTAAAACATGGGGCTCCCGGACCAAAAAAGCCAGTATATTTGCTGCGGATCCGTTGCAAAAAGGATCGTGACGCCGACCATGCGGAACTATAGCGGTGCAACGGGGTTTGAAGCGCAGCAAAGAAAAAAAACAAAACCACGCAGCACCTATGTTTACCTGAAGTTGATCATGTTGTCTCGCTTTAGAGTGGGGTCCGAAAATCTGTGAAGAGGCCACTTAGGAGGAAAACGCAAAAAAAAGTCGACGAGATCGCAGTTGGCACAAAAAAAGTTTACGTGAGACCCCATAAGGAGGAACGGAAACTGAGAGAATTCTTACTCGAGACGTAAGGGGAAAGGCGGGAGGGAAAAGCGAAAGGAAATGCAGTAGAAAAAAAGATCGAGGCGAAAAGAGCGTAGGAATACCCTTACAACGATACCCAACAAAAGAGGTTGCAAAAAAAAAGCCTAAATAGGGCAGCCAAGGCCAAAAAGAAAAACCCAAAAAAAAAAAAAGTGAAAGAAAGATCCCGGGCAATGAGCCCGCAGAGGGGGGCGAGAACCCGTCTACAAAGGAAAAGGGCTGCGATGACAAAAACAAAAGGCGAAGAAAAGCTTGAAAAAAAGAAGAAAAAAACTACTTTTTAATAAGCCCGAAAGAGCTAGTAAAACCCATCCGCCCGAGGGGCAAACTCTATGGAAGTGACAAGGACCCCATAAGCTCAGAGGTAGAACTAAGCAATTCAGATTCAGATCAAGGAGCGGGCTCGAGCATCAAACCTATTTGTTGCATGAGATGTGATGAGAACGGCACAAAAAAGTCCTTAAGCTACTGGTAGGTAATTGACGTAGGGGGAGCGCCCAAAAGCGGAGGGTTGGGGAGTAGATCCCCTTGGCGGACTAGATGAAGACGAATCAGGAAAAACACGGCCCACCCCATCCGAAACCAGTTCATTGAGATAAGGAAGAGGGCTGGGGATTGGCTTTTGCCAGGGATCAAAAGAAAGGATCGCTCAACCTAAACCAAACCAGGTAGTGTGAAAATCCAGGAACGCTGAAAGGGCTGCCAGGGGGGCCCACATCTCTTCGAGGAGATTCAGACCGGAGCGGGTTAGTATCGGATCAACACAAAAAAGATGGGGAGGAAGAAAAGAAAAGTATGAAAAAACCGTTTGAGGAATAAGCCTCCTCGGGGGGAAATGTGGGGGGAGACACGCCGCCGGAGGCGAGAACCGCGTTCAGCGTTCCGTGGGGGGATTCAAAATAGGCGCTGATGAGAAAATGAGGGAGAGAAGGGGGGGATCGCCTCTCGGGGCGAATAAGGAAAAAGTATGAAAGCCTCCCTATGGGGGAAAAGAGGAAAACAATAACTCGGGAGGGGGTGGGTCCGGGAAAGAGAGGAAGTGGACTTTAACCTATATGAACAAAAGGGAGCGAAAAAAGCCACTCTACGTCCCAAGAAGTACAGAACAAGGAGAGTGAGAAAAAAAAAGCGGGGCACGCTTAAATATCCATCAGAAACCATGGGGATGTAGCTATCCCTAATGAAGAACGGATAGGGGGTGCTGAGAAAAATGCGAAAGGAAAGGGGAAGGAAAGAGGCTCTGCTGTCGGTTGGCGCCTTGGAAGGGTGAAACGAACGGTCTTTATGTGGGAAAAGGGAGGGCGAGGTTGGGGCCGGGAATTCGAAAAACAGGGAAAGGGAGAGGATGAGGGAGGGTAGCTTCGCCTTTGTGCCAGGCCATTTGGCGGGGACACTTGTGTTGGAACGGGAGGGGGAAAAGAAAAAAGAAAGAGCGGGTCATTGCCCACCCGGGAATCAGGGAGGGGGCCGGTGGCGGTGGACTGGGGGGGGGGGGGTGAGTGGGGCCCGGAAAGCGTTGGGAAGTGGGGGGGGCGCGGGGAGGGAGAGGGGAAGTTCTTCGATGACATCTTACGAGGTGTCACGATCGCGGACTAAAGTGCATTAGGAACTTGCCGGAAGGGGGGGAACCAAATGGTCAAAAAGAGGTACAATCCCAGGAAGGAGAAGGTAATAGAAGGCGAAAAAGAACGGCCGTCCAGGTATGGGGCGGGCAAAGAAAAAAAAGCGCTGGGTTGGTGTTCCTACTAACGCGGAATGAGGGGAGTGGGAGGAAAGAAAATCATCTTCAGGCGAGGTCTTCAGTAAAAGAGAACCCAAGTAAAAAAGGATCAATTCATCATAAAGGGAGGTGTTCGTGGGAGTATCGAGAAAGAGGATGGATCAAAAGCATTTGCTATAATAGGGAGGGAAACGCAGGAGCACCGAGGGAGTGTGGCACGACCCGGGGAAAAAATATCATGGAAGGAACAACTGGTACTAAGAATATGCCCAGGGAAAAGTGGGAAAAGGGGTTCACAGGACTTAAAGCTTACCGCAACGCAAAGAAGGGAGGTTTGGCAAAAAGCGGAAAAGATCAGGACGCTCCATTAAAGAATCTATTGGCCACTATTACCGGAGCTCAAAATAAAAAAGAAAAGAGGGGACGGTGGCTGTGCGAGGGAACGAGGTAAGAATTTAAATCAAAGGCCAACGATAGAGGAAAAAGAGAGGGTGGGAAGAAGGGCATTTGTAAAATCTGTGGGAAGGGGGAGACGGGATTGACTGCAGAAAGGAGGGAAAAACTTATGACCGGTCAAGAGAGGTACGAAAAAGCCTCGGTGGCCGAAGACGTTGGAAAAAAGGAGCTAAAAAAGACGGGGACCTGGAAAAGAAGGTAACCAGGGAAAGAAGTGCGAACCGGCTATCCAAGCTAGAAGAGGGGACGGCAAAAAAAGGGAAATTGTAACTGTCCGACCTATCGCCAACCATCCCTCGGAACTGGAAAGCCACAGGTGGTAGTGTGTTCCTCGAAAAAACAAACCGTTCAAGAGGCCAAAGAGGGGGAGTGTGAAAAAAGGGAATACCTCGAAATACCGTTTACCGGAGGAGGGACAGGAAACCTCTTCTCTGTATTCTCTCAAAAAAAACAAAAGTATTAAGGAAAGATATAGAAACCGGGGGATTCGTTGTAACGAATTCGCCTGTAAAAAAGGGGCTAAAGGAGGAGGCAGGGTACTTCTTTTACAGAACAAGACCGGGGAAACAGTAACTGGTTGTGGGGGAGAGAAAAATCATTCCAGGGGGAAAAAAGGATCGAGATGGGGGGGGCTGATAGCTAAGGGACCAAATGTCAAACTTGGAAAAGAGGGGCCGGCCGGGATTGGACGGGGGGCCGAAGCCGTGAACCCCTGCAGAAAAAAAGGGAAAAAGGGGAACTGATTCTCTTATACGCGGAAAAGAGGGTCGAAACAAACCACAAAAAAAAACACACCACGAGGTCAGAGAAGAGACGGGTGCAAGCACCTCGCATTTTGGGTTCATGCCGAAAGGACGCTAGCCATAGCAGGAATTCATCAAAAAAAAATAGTTAAAAAATAAAAGAGACCTTCAACATTCTCCTCAGAGGAAAAGGGCGGGGGATAACTTCCTCCTGAAAAGAAGTAAATGCCCATATTTGTAAAAGACCAGAATGAGGGGGGTCTAGAATACTGGAAATCTGGGGGGGAAAAGGAAAGGCCGAAGGAATGGGAAGAAGAGCGAGGAAAAAGTCAGGAGAGGGACAACCAACCTGAAAGGGGAGGGTCGGAAAAAAGGGTAGGATCCTTCCATCGCCACCATAAGAAATGGCAGTGGACTGATATTGCCCAACGACCATAAAGTTGGGAAGGCGTAAAAAAAAAAAATCAGAATTGAAGCGCCCAAAATGTCGGAACAGAAGGCGTTCAAGAAAAACTATTATTAGGGAACAGGCGGGGTGGGGTGGGGGGGGGGCGGTTTGAGCAGCCGAAAAAAACAAACTATTAATGACCTGAATTTGATCATAGTTTTTGGAGCTTGGCTGGTGGTGAGATGTGACTAGGCAGGAGATATGAGAAGGGGCAAAACCAAAAAAAACAAAGAGCGCCGATCGCATAAAAAAACGGGGGTTTACGATCTTCTTTGCCGAAAAAAATACGGAGCAGTAGTAGTTAGCCAAAGGCTATTACCAGAGGGATAAAGAGGGTGGAAAGGGGAAGGAAATAATGCAGTAAAGAAATAGAAAGGGAAATGGAGAAAGGAAGACGAAAAAAAAATAAAAAAAACCCAAGACCAAACAAGGGACGGAAAAACACAAACAAACAAAAACCCACTCACTAAAAGAAACCTTAAGAGGGGATACTTGGATTATACTTAACGGGAAAGGCCAGCCTTCAAAACCGTGAAAAGGGAGCAGGGAAAGCGAGAGGTGTACCATTACCATGGGAAAGAAGAATCCGAAAGGTTTTGAGAATCAAGGAACAAAGGGAGAGCAGGGCAACGCCCTCATCCGCCCTAGTTGTTCAAAACGAAAGAAAGGGAGTCAAGGGAAGCAAAAAGAGAAGTCAGGGGGAAATAATGTCTGGCACTTGCCAGAAGGAAAAAGAGAAAGAGTCAAATGAGAAATAATAACAGAATTGGTTGACAGAGGGGGAGTGCCGAAAAGCCACGCATCACACTAAAGGTTGGGAAGGGTAGGGGGGTGACCAGAGGGGTGGTCGTAGCGGATCCCCCTGGGGATCGCCAGAGGGCAGAAACAAAGATCGAAAGTCCTAAAAGAAAAGGACCAACCAGGCACCCAGGAAAAATTTATGAGACTCAAAAAAGTCATTAGGTGCCATTATTCAAACCGAAAGGCGAGGTCAGGAGAAAAACAGAAGACCAGAAAGGGGATAGCTGAATACGCCATTAAAAATGAAACGCGGAAGGAAACAATTTAACAAGAAAAACAGCAGGGAGGCTGGGGGGGGAAATTTCGGG
>Ga0179593_1629307_pt1 | contig 14133 bp, 19 predicted proteins | sample CZODoug2_1_08_16_FD_185931 | JGI IMG/M metagenome (GOLD analysis project Ga0179593, IMG submission 185931) | Vadose zone soil fungal communities from Angelo Coast Range Reserve, California, USA - CZODoug2_1_08_16fungal (PacBio error correction) | ecosystem: Environmental > Terrestrial > Soil >...
TTTCTGCGGTAGGGGAAAGAGAAAAAACGACTTGCCATCGTCGCCATGGGAGAAATTGGCGTCTGCGCCGGAGCGTCAAGGATCGGCAGCGGCGAGTGGGGGGGAAAAAAGGGGAAGACGCTTGCGCCAGGAGAGAAGGGGGGGGGGTCACGACTGGGGGGGGGGTGGGCGCCCTCTCCGTCAGAAAAAAAAAAAAAAAGGGAGAAAGACAGAAAAAAAGGAGAAGGGGGCGCGCCTTTGAAAAAAGCCCATGACGGAATCTTCGAGAAAAGGAAGTGCGTGTCGGTTCTTTCTACGGGGGGGAGGAGCAAAAGGGGGGTCGAGGGGCCAGACGACGGTGTACGCAGTTCACGACTTGTAGGGGGAAAAAAAAAAAGGAAAGGGACCAGCACGCCGCTCTGCACATGTGGGGGGGGGGGGATAGGGGGGGAAAGTCGGGTGGCGATAGCCAGCCTTGGAGGAGCCGTTGATGGCGACAGGGGAAAAAAAAAAAAGAAAAAAAAAAAGGGGGGTAGTGGGCTTATCATTGGCAAGGGGAGGGGGGGGGAGCGCGCCGCCGACAAAGAAAACATTCCTCTGCCGCGCAGGGGGGAAAAAGGGGGGAAAAAAAAGGCGTGCGATGCTGTGGAGAAAAAGGAAAGAAAAAAAAGCGGTGAAAAGCCATGACACTTCGTTGCGCGCAAAAAAAAAAAAGAAAAAAAAAAGAGTGCTCTCTGTCTCGACTCAGGAGAGGGGAGCAAAAGGGGGAGTTTGCCGAATGATGATGGGCGCGCCAAAGCGCCATTGCAAGAAAAAAAAAAAAGTCCCGACACTGGGCTTCGACGAGGTCTTGGAAGAAGGGGGGGAGGAGAGGGGGGCGCCCGCGGCAGTAAAAACACGCAGCATCACGTCATGCTTGTCTGGTCGCAAGGGAGGAAAAAAAAAAAAAGGCGGCCGCGATCTTGACGAAGTAGGCTGGAAAAAAAAAAGCACGGCGTCAGTGCGGAACGGCGCCGAGAGGGCGATTTGGGTCCTTGCTTGACAGAAAAAAAAAAAAAGAAAAAAAGGGTCTGCTCCTGAACGGTCGGAGAAGAAAAAAAAAAAAAGAAAAAAAAAAAAAAACGTCGAGGGCTCCCCACTGGCGTTCCTGCCGCCAAAGAAAAAAAAGTGAGTTTGAAGGGGGGAGCGGAAGAGGTCCGGGCCGTGAGGGAAGGGGGGAAAAAAGGGGCCGCTTTGCGGCGGCTGGGAGAAAAGGCGGATGGCGAAAATCGGATCTTGTGTGCGAAAAAAGGGGAGCTGTGCGGTCCACGAAACCTAAGGATCGCGGTGAGCTGGGCGACATTCAGAGGAAAAAAAAAAGGAGCGCGCTTCTTGACGGCGGGGGGAGGGGGGGGGGGGAAGCTCAACTGCGAGGGGAGCCGGGCCAGTCTCGGTAAGCTTCTCCCTGAGGGGAAGGGGAAGAGATTTCACCATTGTGCCTACTTTTCTTGAAAAAAAGGGTCATTCCGCAGCTGCTTCGGATTCGTGTACGAAGGGGGGGAAAAAGAGAAAACATTGGTCGAGCTTGTCTAAGCGGTGCCCGGGGGGGAAAGGGCGAGATCGCAAATTGGCCCTCGTCCTCGTAGAAAAAAAAAGGGAAGTAGCGCTCTCCTCACCAGGACGGGAGTCAAGAACGAATGTCATAGACGCTGCCTGCAGCTGAGAGGGGGAGGAAAAAAAAAGCTGGATCTCAGAAATCCTGTCAGCAAAGGGGGGGGAAGGAGTAAGGGAAGGCGGGGTCAAACGAGTTTGACCTGGTCTCTTCTTGCCTAAGGAAAAAAAAAAAAAAAAGGACGATGAGATAGCGGGCGGGAGGAAAGAGGCATGTGTGTCGGTATTGTTGGCGTCAAAGAGGAAAAGAAGAGCTTCCTTACACCCGAACGGGAGGGGGGGGGAAGGGAAGGGGAGAGGGGAGGAGAGATGTGGGCCGGCCTATGCCTTCGCTTGGGGAGAAAGAGGACGCCGTTCTGTTCGGCCCCTTCGGAGGAGAGGAGGGAAAAAAGGGGGGAAAAGGAAATAGGCTTCTGCTATCTATCCTCACAACGAACAACAATCCTGATAGGAAGGGGGGGGCGCGCATTCTATCAGCTGGCATAACTAGGGGAACTATATGCAGGGCGCCCGATCTGCGGCAGTGCCTCCATGCCGTCTGCGACAAAGAAAGAAAAAGGAAATAAGCGCGCCGGCATTCAAGGCCGCCCATCCTCATCAAAGGAAAAACGAAAAGGAAAAAAAAAAGAAAGTGCAAACGGGGGTTGTCGGGAGCATGCCGATTGGAGGGGGGAGGGGGGGGGGGAAAGCAAGCAATACGCGCAAAACAAAAAAAAAAAAGGGGGGGGGAAACGCCACACTCGACCTGCCATCATCTGTACAAAAAATCTAATCTGTTGGTGTGAAAGAAAAAGGGAAAAAAGACGAAACCCGGGCTCTCAGAGAGCGATGCCTTCGGTCGAGGAAAAGGGGGGAGATCCTAGCGCGAGTTGCCTCGAAAGGTGCCACGGGAGGAGGGAAAAATCAAAAGCATAGGAAGATGAAGTCGATTCGCGTCGGGAGGAAGGGGGGGGAGAGGCACAAAACTTGTGTCGGACTCTATTACTATTCCAAGGAAGGAATGGAAAAGAAAAGGGGGGCAAGGCCGCCTTCGACAAGCTTCAAGGGAGAAAAAAAAAAAAATTGGGCCCGTTATGTCGGCGACCAACGAAAAAGGAAAAAAAAAGGGGGGGGGGGAAAAGGGGGTTCTCCGATCGAAGCCTTTATTGCGCTCAAGAATGGCAGAGAGGAAAGGGAAAGAAAAAAGCTCGCAGTTTTCGGCTACCACATCATAAAAAAGAAGAAAAGGGGAGACCGACGCACGCCGGGCGTTCTAGAAGCTGGGGGGGGGGGGGCAAAAAGAGGGGTCCCGCGCGCTAGGATAAAGGGGGGGGGGGGTCGTGACTGCCCGAGAGGAGGAAAAAAGGCGCCAAGATCGATGAAGGTCAGAAGAAGGGCAAGGCCCACGAAGGGCCAAGCCGCTACCTGCCAATTGATGAAGAAGGAGAGAAAACGGCTAACGCCCGCCCCGGAAAGAAAAAAAAGAAGACGATTGGCAGGTAAAAAAACATGCACACGTTTTGGGAAGGGGGGGAGGGAAGACCGCGCTTTCGGAGGTGCAGGGAAAGGAGAGGAGGCAGGCACAAGGGAGTTTGCACATGGGGGCCTGTCTAGCAACGTCCGCAAGAAAAAAGAGCGCCCAGATTACCGGGGCGGCCGCGCGTCAACGGCGGCTTCAATTCTCGAGGATATGAGGGACCCGCTAACAACAGGACGCGAAGGGGGGGTGGTTGGGCCGGGGCGGGCGCGCATCGTTGCGCCCGGGGGGGAGAAAGAAAGCCTCCGTGGCTCCGTTTTCGACTGGTGGGCCCCAGAAGGGGGAAAGAGGGAAGGGGTGTCGCGCCAATCAATTTCGCCAACTCAGCTCGCACAAAAAAAAAAGAAGGGGGCCGCGACAGGCTGTCTAGTAGCAGCATCCGCAGAAAAAAAAAAACTAATCTTGTGCCCAGAAGGAGATGGGAAGAGGGTGTCATAGTCGCATCTCCATGGCGTGAAATGGGAAAAGATACGACTGAAAGAGTCTCCGCCTTTTCTTTCTGACCATCAGAGAAAAAAGGGAGGAGAGAGGGTCGTCGGCCCTTCCTCCGCCGAAATAAGACCGAGGACATGCAGCTACCCTCCATGTTCCCTAATATGTTCGGCGAGCGGGAAAAAGGAAAAAGGGAAGAAAAAAAAAAAGGGGGTCAACTGGGCATGAGAGAGGAGCTACCCGACAGTTCTCCACCACAATGGATGGAGAAAAAAAAAGGTGCCGAGGCGTGTCGTAGCTGCAGCAAGAGGGAACCTACAAGGGCGGCTGAATTGTGCTTCGTCAAAAAAGGGGGAGAAATTCGACTCAGAGACACGCTGCGGGGAAAAAAAGAAGAAACTCAAAACACAGCCGAATCGTAGTAATCTAACTAAGTAAAAAAGGGGTTTCAATGTCAAGCTGCGGAAAAGAGAAAAACATGTGCATGGGATTCTACCTTGAGAAAAGAGGAAAGCGTCTCTAGTCTTGGAAAAAACCCAGTGTCGTTACCATCAATGTAGGATTCCTCTGCGCTAATGGAAGGAGGGGAGGATTAGGGGGAAGGCCTAACACAGTGCGCTCGAGGGGTCCAGGAGGGGCGAGACCTTCCAACTTGGGAAGGGGACGGCAGAATTCTGTCTAGCGGGAAAAAACGAAAGGGAAATTCCAACATTGAACAACGGGGGAGTATTGTATTATAATTATATGAGTATGAGCTTTGTAGAGGGGGGGAGGCCGACTTGCCGACCGCTGCATTACTAATGCGGAAGAGGAAAAACAACCCAAAAAAGCAAAAGGGCGTATCGCATCTCTTCTTGAGAAAAAGAGAAAGGGGGTCGACCGTAAATCCCTATCTTGCGAGAAAAAAAAATGGTAACCGTAGTTCTCTCTGCCGAGAAGGGGAAAAAGAACTTGTTTCAGCTCCAGAGGTTCCGCGGGCGCCGCAGATAATTCTTTCTGCCATGGTACGAAGGGAAGAAAGTGCGTCGAGGTCCTGCGCGGTGGGATAGGAAGCCATAACGTTTTCCTCGATCGGTGAGGGGAAAGAAGGGGGGGGGAGAAAAAACAAGAGCGGGGGGGCCTGTCTGATGTGTCACGAGAGAGAGGAAAACAGACTTGTCGGCGGGTTCAATAGAAAGAAAAGACTCACTCTGCAATCCTTGGGGAATCTTTAAGACTGAAAGGCAAGAATGGGGGGGTCACAGATCAATGCCTGCGATGCCGCATTGAGAGAGCAAAAAAAAATAAAGGGAACAAAGTTTGCCGGAGGGAGGCGAGCTGGGAAGGTGTCGGTGGTAATGAAAAAAAAAAAGAAAAAAAAAATGAGCCAGCGCCGACTTGATTAGGGCTGGGGCACGACGGCAGGAAATAAAAGAAAAGAAGGGGGGGGAAAGATTCCGCCGGTCAGGACAAAACACGAACCTTCGTTGGCGCGAACAGCACGAGAAGGAGCCTCGACTGCGCTCTGTCTCCGGCCTTCGCCGGGGGAAAGGGGGGAAAATGGCAAGCGCAGAGCACTGACGCACGGGAAAAACAGGTCGACCGGGTCCGACGTGTTCCACTTGAGGGAGGAGGGAACAGCGAAAACCTTGGCGTCTAAAGAACGGTCACCACACAACCAAGGAAAAAGGGGTCCTTGTAGTCTCACTTTTCCGATCGAAGAAGGAAAAAAAAAGGAACCACGCGAGGGGGCAGTCCTTCTGTCGTCAATCGGAGGAAGGGGAAGTGTCTTGACATTCATTGAAAGCTCTCCGGAGAAAAAAAAACTGGGTGTTAGCCGAAGGAAAAACGGCTGATCTCTACACCAGAAACCGCTAAAAAAGGGGGGGACAGGCGCGGCCTTCTTACGGGCTCGGCGAAAGAAGAAAGAAGAGGGGGAAGGATTGGGATCTTGGCTGGTCGGCTTTATCCACGGGAGAGAGGATTGGCGAATCTTGGCAAGGGGGGGGGCAGGCGTGGGCAGGTGCACTACCGCTCGCGGGCAGGGGGGAGAAAGGGTCGGACGTTTCCTCGAATCTTCGGGCGAAAGAGGAGGGGGGAAGAGAAGTGATGAAGGGGGGAACAGAACTGCGACTATTACCGGCGTCTTCGGGGAAGAGAGAGGAAAAAAAAAGGGGGGCCATGCGTCGGCGAATCTCATTTGCACCATGTGAAAAAAAAAACAAGAGGTATGCAGCAGACTCGGCTCCCGGACGCCGGGTCAGAAGGGGAGGAAGACTTGTCGAATGCGGTGCCTTCTTGGGGGGGAAAAAAAAAGGGGGGGGGGGGGGGCGCAGGCGTCTCTCCGGGAGAAAACAGGATATGTCGCTCCCGTGCTGCTCTCCATCCTGCAAGAACGGCAGAGAAGCACAGAGCGGCTGCTGCAGCTTCTCGGCTTTGACCAGGAAAGGGAGAAGAAGAACGACAAGCACCTTGGCGAGAGACGAAGTCGATGCGCTTCTTGAAGGGCAAGGGTAGAAAAAGGGATTCTTGCCCCTCCTGGACCAAGAAAAAAAGGGAGGAAAGGGCGAACTATCAGGGGAAAAAAAGGGGGAACAACCGCCTGCAGCGGTCCATGTTTGCGGTATGTGGCAGGGGCTGGGCACCTCGATCTCCGGAAGAAAAAGGGAAAAAATCGGGGGGGGGGGGGGGAGGGACGATTCGGTACATTGAGAGGGGGCTGGGCGCCTGAGCGCGGCAGTGGCGGGGAGGGGGAGGGGGGGGGACGGCTGCGGCGGCCTTCTGCTGTGAAAAAGGGAAAAAGCGAATGTCAGGGAGAAATCCTCCTCACAGAAAAACAAAAAAAAAAAAACGGAGGAAGGCAGGAAAAGTTATAGAATAGCCGCAGCAGGGAAAGGAAAAAAAAAAATGGGCACCCTCTCACTTGCAAAGAGAAGACGGTGCTCCTACTCCTTTGCACGGCCGAAAAAAGAAAGAAAGGGAGGCACACACAAAGCTCTCCCCGAAAGAAAAAAATCGTCATTCCGCACAAACAAGGCACTCTCATTACTCCGAGGAGTTCCTCCACGGGGGGAGGAAAAAAACAACCTGGGGGGCGTTTTTCCGAGGAAAGGAGGAGTCGCCCAGCAAATTTTTGAAGAGGAAAGAAACTAAAATTCCTCGGGCAGGGAAAAAAAGGATCGACTTCTCGGAAAGAGAAAAAAGGAAAGCTTTTGTTCAGCCAGGAGGGGGGCCAAACGACGAGACGGTCAAGGACAGTTCAAAGAGAGCGCATGGCCTTCCGTCGGAGGGGACTCAGAATTTTGCTGGAGAAAAGAAGGGGGCGAGGCCGCAAGTCACGACGACACCCCAGAAGGGGGACGAGGAGAGACGGCTGAAGTCGATAAAGGCCGAGGAGGAGGCGCTCACAGAAAAAAACCCCTGCCATAAAAAAGGGGGGGGGGGGGACTAGGACACAGGGCGATCATCCCGTCGCGAACCATAGGGCACGCGCTTCCGACGAAGCTCCCGACCCAAAGAAGGGAGGGAAGTGACGTCGACGGGGCGTCTGACCTTCGGCTGGGGAGGGGGAGGGGGATCATATGGGGAGAGAAGAAGCTTTTGTGCGACTCAAGACATTGCTGAGCCAGTGAAAAAAGGACGGTGCCAAGATCGCAGTTCGGCTAAAAAGAGAAAGGAGAGGGGACAAACGCAAGAGCAAAGCCGACCGTCTTTCGAGAACTGTAAAAGAGAGAGGAAATGGCCGGCGAGGCCTCAGAAGGGGCCAGCCATGAAAAGCTGGCGTCTTCGACCCGCGTTAAAAGGGGGGGAGACATCAACACAGAAAAAAAAACCACCAAAAATCCCAGAAAAACGGCCAAGGCCTTTTCCACGGACCGTCCCGCGAAAAAAGGGGCAAGAAGGAGGTCCTGGCAAAGGAAAAAGCTCACGTTTTTTTGTTTTCTCGTTAGGGGGAAAAAAGAAAAGGGGGGCCGTTTCGTTCTAGCCGACCACAGGGGGGGAAAGGGGTGTCTTAAGTGGTTGTCAATTTACATTCAAAATAAAAAAAAGAAGGAAAAGGGCAGCACGAGCAACAAAAATTTCGTCACTCTTGCTGCACGAAAAAGCCGACTCTTGAGGAAGACGCGTCAGGCTGCGGTCAAAAAAGGGGACGTCTCTGATCGTGAAGGGGGGAAAGAGGAAAGGCGAGAAAACTTATGTCGGGGGGTGGTTTTCCTTTGGAGCCAAAAGGAAGGGGGGGGGTGCATTGACAGAGGAAAAAAAAAAAAAGAAGGGACTACTCAAAAAGAAAAATCACGTGCCAGGACCCTCCTTTCAGAGTCTTGGTGGAAAGGAGTAGCTCTACCTCGCAAAGGGGGAGAAGAGAACACGCCTCAATCTCCGAACAAGCCACGGGGAAAGGCCCGGTCGACAATTTCTTGTCTATTAGAAGGGGAAACCTTGCGCTTGAAAGAAAAGCCCCAGTCGCTGGCTGGAAGAAAAAAGGTTGGTTCAAGGGACCGCTGCTACCGGCCCAGGGTGATAAAGCACGCTCGAGGGGGGAAGAAAAGGCGCTAGGGCCCGTGCTGTGCCCCCAAGCCAGAAAAAAAAGTTCAGGGCGCGTACTGACGGATGGCTGGTAGAAGAAAAAAAAAAAATGGCTCCGAAAATCATTTACTCACCTACACCCTTTCCAAAAAAAGGACAACACTCGCCATTTTAGACCCTACTATCAGAGAAAAAAAAAAAAAAATGTAAAAGGCCTTCCCATCAATTTGCTGTCAGGGCAAGGGCCCAAAAAAAAAGAGAAAAAAAAAAAAATATGTCGATGTAAAGGCTCCAAAAACCGATGCCCAAGGTGGCCGCTGCAAAAAGCATGTGGCGTTCTGCTCCCTAGTGCCCAGGGGGGGGGGGAAAAGGAGATGAAACTGAGTCATACCTGTCGAAGGAAGCGACACGCCTCATCTTGGGGGGGGGGAGCACCATGAAAAACGCACTCGATACGTAGGAGAAAAGCCAGTTCCTGGGAAAGGAGGGGAACACAACCGTGCTGACGAGTTTGGAACACTGTCGGCAAAGAATGTAGTTCTTTCTTGGAAAGGCCGGCTGGCGCGCGAGCGGAGGGAGAAAACAGAAGGGCCGTGACCATCAATGTTCCCGGCGGAGGGGCACAAAAGACAAGCGCTAGCAATTATCGCTGAGAAAGGGTCCGTTAGCACCAGACTTGACTTTTTCCTGTTGTATCAGATTTGGGAATGGAGACCGCCTGTCAATACAGGGAGAAAAAGGGGGCGAGAAGCCAACTTGTGACGGAGGGAGGGAGGACAGAGTCGGGGACCGAGTCGGGCCGGAAAAAAACAAAAAATCTCATTCCCTGTCTAGAAAAAAAAAAAAAAAAAAGAAACAGGAGGAGAAAAGAGAGAGATGAGGGCTTCTTTTCGTCGGAGCGGGTCACGGAAGAAAAAAAGAAAGAGAAAAGGGCTTTTGGGAGGGAAAAAAAAAGGAAAAAAAGGGGGGGGATGGCCAAAAAGGGGGCGTTCTCGCCGCGAAATCGGGAAAAGAAAGCGGCGAGTTTGCGACCTCGAAAGCCGAGAAGGAGGGGGGGGGGGGGAGATGGGGGAAATCCAGATGCGGCCATTCGACGAGCGAAAAAAGGGGGGCAAGAAAGGGGTGTCGCCAAGAAAAAAAGAAAGGGGGGGCCGCTCAATCTAGAAAAGGAGACCAACGTTTGGAAAAGAGGGGGGGGACTCGAATTTCAGAATCGGAAAAAAGGGAGTCGCTTGCTTTTTTTCCAGAGGAGGTGGGGGGGAGGGGGAAGGTCTACAGGGGGGTCTGACTGCACTTCAATAGGTTGTTACGCATGGGGGAAGGTACGCCTTCGACTGGGGGACACATAGGGTCCGGCGCATTTGTCCTCAAAGAAAGGCCGGCATTCAAGTAGGTGATTCTCTCTAGGGGAAAAGGGGAGGAGCTTTGAAAGGGGACGGGTAATTTCAGCATATGGTGGCTCGTTTTGCTATCATGAGCAGGCTTAGCTCTCTTAGGAGAGGAGGTTGGAAAGAAAGATGACTTGGCCGTTGCGGTAGCTATCCTTGGGGGGGGGGAAAGGGGGGGAAAAGATCCGAAAGGCTTAAAAAGGTTCAAAAAAAAAAGCTCAATTCTTCCTCTTATCGCGCGCCGAATGGGGAGAAAAGGACGTTCCTTCCGAAAAAAAAAAAAAAAAAAAAAAAAAAAAAGAAAAAAAAAGAGGAATGCAGGTTGCGATCCAGTCTAAATCGTTCTTTTCTATTCCACTTAAAAAAAAAAGGGAGGAGGAGATCAAGAAATTGCTCCTTTCTGAATGGAGGCCTCCAGAAAAGAAAGAAAAAGGAGGAACGGAACCTTGGTCGTCCCGTCCTTGTTGGAGAGGTCGGTTGGTCTTTTCTCATGGGGAAAGGGGAAAGGTCCGCGAAAAAAGGGAGTACCCAAGGAGGCAACTGGCATGTTCACTTGGAAACATAAAAAAAAAAAAAAGGAAAAAAAAAAAGGGGAAAAGGGGGGTGTTGGGGGAGCGTCGTTCAGGCTCATGTCAACCGGCCGACGTCTAAGAAGAGTGCCGGGGCAAAACCTCTCACAGTCATCAGCTTCCATTGCGCGGAGGGGGAAAAAGAAGGGAACATCCGAGAAGGGCTCTCTATCCTTGGGAAAACTTCAGAAGGTGGACCTCAGAAGCTAGTTGAAAGGGGAAATGGACTTAGTCCATCGTCGGCCCGAAAGGGAGAGAAGCCATTCTATTTGGGGGGGGGAGAGAGGAAAAGAGAAGAAATTCAAACATTTCGAAGAAATAAAGAAAGTCACACTCCCGTCATTCATCTCAGACCAAGGCGGAGATAAAAGAAAAAAAAAAACGTGAAGTTTTAACCTTATTAAGAAAGAGAAGGAAAAATGGCGGGAGGGCCAGGCGCTGTCCGTGGCAATGAAAAACGGCGTGGACGGGCTGGGTCTTCGTGTCTTGGGGGGAGAAACTTTGAAAAATAGATCGGGGAAGGTCCGCGTAATCGTCAACTGGTCGGAAGGAAAAAAAGAATCTCTTCGCATCTTTCAAAAAAAAAAAGGGGGTCCAGAGACAAACAAAAGAAACGGCGGCGGCGCGCTTGCGGCGGTCCCTGAAGGATTGATTGTGGGAAAAAGGGGAAATTGGGGGGGGGAAAAAAAAAAAAAGGGGCGGTCCTCGGGAAAAAAAAAGCACGGTGCTTTGAGCTCAAAGGCTGGAAAAAGGGGGGAGGAAAGAACACCACCATAGAAACTGGTTCCTAGACTGGAAAAAAGGGGGAGGGGGAGGGGAAGACCTCACGGACCGGATCTCCTTTGTCGGCGAAAAGGGGGGGAGGGGGGAAAAGACCCAGCTTGTCGAAGGCGGTGCAGAAGGGAAGGGAAAAGATGAAGAGAAGGGGGGGGGGGGGGGGGGGGGCCGCGTCGATCGGGGGGGGGGATAATGGCGCCATGTAAAATAAAACTCTCAGAAAAAAGAGACCTTTCAAGCCGCTCTGCATAGAGAAGGAAAGGAAAAAAAAAAAGAAATTACAGCGGCTCTACTTCGCGAGGGAGGGAGAAAGCCCTCTGGTCTCTGCGACGAAGGAAAGAAAAAAAGCGGAACTGTCGGGGGGAAAAGGATTTTAGCCCTCTCCCTGGACAGCCAGCGAGAAGGGAAAAATGCCGGTCGATCTAGGGCGAAGAAAAAAACAGGAAAGGGTTGCGTTATAAAAAAAAAAGGCCCTTCTTGGCGACCCAAAAACAGTACTCCCGAAGCCGACACGGGTCCCTCTCTGCGCGGTGGGGGGAGGAACGATGCGTTTTGCTTCTTGGAAAAAAAGAAGGAGCCCAGGGGGGACAGGGGGCTTTTGGCGGAAGGAAAAACACGCTGGGCGGGCGCAGGGGAAAAAAAAAAAAAAAGAAGAGGGGGGGGTCTGAAAGGGGGGAGCAGCATGATACGCTGCAAGAAAAAAACACAACAACGAGGAGCTTCTTCTCCTCGACGTACAGAAAAAAGAGAAAAAGCGGGGTCTGCTCACCCCCTTTCTATTTCCGCCCACAGCCGGCAAAAAAAAGCAGGCCCCTCTCTTCTATTCAAAGAGGAAGGAAAAAGAACCAGCCAAGAAGCCGGCTCATTCCCCGCTCCAGCGAAAAAAGAAGGAAGCGCAGCCACGGTCAGCGGCCAGCCGCGTGCGGTTGTAAAAGAAAAAAGGGAAGCATGCAGGAGTTGGCAAAAAAAAAAAACAGGGAAAAACATGCGACTGCCGGCGGGGGGGGAAAAAACCCCTCGGAGAAAAGCATCACATCGACATCTAAAGCTGGTGGAAAAGAAGAGAAGAAAAAAAAAACCTTCCTTCAAGAATCTCATGGGAAAAAAGAGAGGAAGGGGGTCTGGAATCCCAACAAAAAAAAAAAAAAAGTCCCCCAGCCGGCGGGAAGTGTCCCGCAAGTCACGCCGCGAGAAGCGGAAGAGGACTGAAGTCTATTCCTTCGGGGGAAAAAAAAAAAATAAGTCCATTCCTCGCACCAAGGGGGGTACGAAAACACTAGTACTATTCACTCTAAGGGAGAAGGGGAAAAGAAGAAAAATAAAGCAGGGGCCGACTCTTCAATAATGTCATCGCTTAAGAAAAAAGGAGCAAAAGGAGAAGTCATATCGCACCAGACAGGGGGGGGGGGGCTCTCTATACCATCAGGGGAGGAAACAGGGGAAGAGTCGCCGACTCAGTAAGGGGGGGAGGAAAAGACTGAACGCGAGAAAAAAACGTCCTGTCAAGTCGCAGTTAAAAAAAAGAGATACGGAGGAACTTCTGCCTGCAAGGCGAAAAAAAAGGGAAAAAAAGGGGGGAAATACTAGCACGAAAAGGGAAGAGGATAATGGTCCGCTCTATACGTCGGGGAAAAGGCTCGACCAGCCTTCTTAAATCCGAAGAGAAAAAAAAAGAGAGAATTGAGGGGAAAGGAAAGGAGCGTCGGGTGGGGGGACCCCCTAATCCAGAAAAAAAAAAAAAAACTAAAAAAGGCCCCGTCCTATCGCGGCAAGAGACAATGGCTAAAGTAAAACTCACTTTTTATTTGGGGGGGGGGGGGGGGGGGGGGGCGTTGATTCTGGGAACGGTCTGGTGTAGTGCAGCTATCACCGCGCCGGAAAAGGGGGGGGAGAGGTTAGCCTGTGCCGCAAGGAGTTTCATGGCCGGTAAGGGAGCAGTAGACACGCTCCTAATATGCGACGAAGAAAAAAAAAAAAAAAAAAAAAAAAACAAAAAAAGAAATAAAAAAAAAAAAAAAAAAAGGAGGAAAAAGGCACCGCGCGTCTTTCTGCGGAAAAAAAGAAGGGGAAAAAGGTAAGTGGAGGGGGGCCGCATACAAGGACGCGAATTACGTGTAGCTGGTGGGAAGCAACGGGTACGCCTTTTTTCATGACTGAGAAAAAGAGAAAAGAAATTTCAGAGTCGGCCCCTTTCGACGGTGGGAGGGAAGACTGTGTCACTCTCAGGAAAAGGGAAAAAAAAAGAGAATCTCCAAAAAGGTATTTGATGGGGAACATACTTAAAAGAAAAAAAAGAAAAAATTACTCCCTTGTACAAAGATCATTACTTCACTTTCTTTCTATCCTACAATTCAGGGAGAAAGGGACCCATCTCCCACGCAAAGAGAGGCTTTGAAGGGGCAACGAATTGTTTCATGTTGGGAAAGGGGGGGAGCCACGGCCAGCACGCTCTATCTTACTTGGGGGAAGGAAAAAAAAAAAAAAAGAAAAAGAAGACACGGCTCGGCCTATGATGCTGGTCAGGGAAGGGAAAAAAAGCAATGGACACCCTTATCAATCCAAAGGGGGAAAAAAAAAGGAGGAAAACCCAAAAGGCGCCAAGATGCTTTTCTTAGCGGAGACGGGAAAGGAAAAAGGACCGCGGGACAATTATCTCAAACAAAAAAAGCTTACCAACATGGCCCTACAAGAAAGAGAGGAATTCACTCTTTATTGTCCGAATTGCCGAAAAAAAAGGGGGGAAAAAATCAGAATTGTGGGAAAGATGTCGCTTCTCGATCAAGAAAGAAGGTCTCTTGAAAGGGGGGGAAAGGAAAAAAACAGCATCGTAACTGGAAAAAAAAAAAAAGGGCATAGTGGGTGGTTCGCCAAAAAGAACAAAAAAAAAACCACCTTAGTCGATCGAGGAAGCGAAGAGAAGAAGTGAAAAGAGTTCACAAATCAAAAAAAGAAAAAAAAAAAGGGAGGAACCCCATGTTTTAAATCGACTCGAGGTGAGGAGAATGGAGCACTTCTGGAGGGGGGGGGAGAAGAAAAAAAGGAGGGAGCCCCCCTAACTCTGGGCCGAGGCGTGTCGGAGAAGAAAGGTGAAAATTGAAAAAGTCGTCGTCTGTGCGCATAGGGAAGGGGCAGCATATCTCCATGCCCAAAAAAGGGGGGAAGGTCGAGGGTCAGCCAACCGGGGGGGGGACGAAGGGGAAGGAAAAAAAGGAGATTCATCCTGCGAAGAAGGGGGGGGGGGAAGCATCTGGGTGCGGAAGGGGCGGTCGGGCAGTAAAGGTATTTTTCTACTCAAAGGAAAGAGATAACCATAATG
>Ga0179593_1757922_pt1 | contig 14133 bp, 27 predicted proteins | sample CZODoug2_1_08_16_FD_185931 | JGI IMG/M metagenome (GOLD analysis project Ga0179593, IMG submission 185931) | Vadose zone soil fungal communities from Angelo Coast Range Reserve, California, USA - CZODoug2_1_08_16fungal (PacBio error correction) | ecosystem: Environmental > Terrestrial > Soil >...
GCTGAAAAGTTGCCCTATTTGGGGGAGGGGGTCCAAGGGGGAAAAAAAGAGTTAAAAGGACCGGCAGAGCCGACTTGGGAAACATCAGAAATCCCGGAACTAAAAGTTGGAACGGAAAAAAAAAAGAAAATGAAAGGGGTCGGAGGGGAAAAAGATCGATCAGAAAGAAAGGTAGGGAAAGGAAACAAAAAGTCCATAAAAGGTGCACACCGATCCACGGGGGGGGTAGGACGGGAGAAGTGATCAAAAGGAAAATATAAAGGGGAAAAACAAAGGGAGGAAAAAATGGGGATCATAAAAACGTTTTTGGGGAGGGCTTGTCTCCGCTCAGAAACAAGTGCGGACCAGCAGAAGACATAGGCGAAAAAAAAACGGATAAAAGAAAAACCGGACAAAAAGGGGGAAAGTCAGGAAAAAAAGTTGGGGGGTTTACTTGCGGGAATTGGTTGAAAACGAAACGATTGCTGGTTTCCCTGAAATTTGGGGAAAAAAATACGACATAAAGGGGGGGAAAAAAGGGATAAAGGACAAGCAACTGAAAGAAATGCAAGAACATTAGCGGGCGGGGTCACAGGGGGAAAAGCCGGTGTTCTCTCAGATGAATGGTTCTAGAGGGTTGAAGGGGGAAGAAGGAATGGGGGGAAAACACAGAAAAGAAAAGGGGATCTAAGGCAGTGGAAGACAGTGAATCCAGTAGACGCATTTTTTACGCGGAGGACAGAAAAAAAAAATGGGGGTGAAAGGGCGCTACGAAGATGTGGATGTGGCGTCGATGGGATCCTTCGCTTGAAGTTGGAAAATCAAGAAAGGGGGGGAAGTCAACCCAAACTGGCTGCAAGTCGGACACGTCAATCGGAGGGGGCCAGAAAAAAGCAAAAAAAGGAGGGAAAAACAGAGAACAGGGTGAGGACCATCCGGGTGGGAATACCAATATCCAGCCCAAAAGGAAATAAGGATTCGGGAGGGCATGCAAGAGGAAAGGAGGAATCAAACAAAAAGTTTGGTGACAGGAAAAAAACAGCATATTCCCAAGTGTGAGAAGGACGTGAAAAAGAAAGGGGAGAAAATGAAGAATCAAAGAAAGAAAAATAATTGGGGCCTTCAAGACAAGAGCTTAAAAATCCTTAGGGAAAAAAAACATCCGTAAACTGATCGGCGGCTGGGCTGGGGAACATGTTGGGGGGGGGGGATTCAAGAAAAGACCAAAGCAAAAAAAAAGGGGCAAGAGAGAATCTTTGGGAGACGTTGTGCCGTAGGGCTTCCGTATCTAAAGAATCATCAAACCTTCAACAAAGCATGCAGGTGTTGAAACAGAAAGGGGAAGTTAGGAAAGGAAAAATAGGCGGCGAAACCAGTTCGATTTCAAAGATAAGGGCTGCCTCCACTAAGCAGGTCGGCCGCCATCGACACATTCGCGAAGGCGGACTAGAGGGGGGGTGAGGGGGAAAAAAAGTGAAAAGGGAAATGGATAAAGAAATCCACCAGAATTAGGGGAAGGGGGGGCCATGCTCGGACAAGAATCGCGCCCTAGTCTGACAGGCTGGAAACGAACGCATTAAGGAGGGGGGGGGGCAGGGAAATAAAAAAAAAGGAGGAAACCATGGCGGAAAGGGAACCACAAGTAAGGACCCACTCCAATTCAACAAAACCGAAATCGAGACGACCTGAAAATTCTCGGGGCAAATGGGGCTGGGAGCGAAAGGTTCGAAAAGGGGAAGTGAAGGGGGAACGCAGAGAGGAAGGGGTCTCATGGTGTCCCAAAGCACGTCCCCACTGTGATGCGCTACTCGTACGGCAGAACACGCAAATTCGGGGGGGGGGAAAAAAGAGGGAAAGCTGAAGAGGGACAACAGACAGCCTTGGGGGGGACAGCTTCATTAGCCAATAGGATCCCCTCATCGCCAAGCGAATGCCGCGTTCCGGGAGTGTTAAAGGAAAGGTCAAAGGAAAAAAAGGGCTTGAAAAAAAAGTCCCGAACAAGGGAAGGAGGTAACAGAGAAAGAGGGGAACTTGACCCGGACGCCTGGATGGGATAGGGCAAAAGGGCGCCGGGGAAAAGGGGTGGAGGAGAAAAAAAGCCGGAACAAGGGGGAAAAATTGAGGGGGCGATTCAGTTTACAAAAGGGCTATTAATTAGCTTGGCAAGGTGAAGGGGGAAAACGGAGGGGGAAGGGTCTGCCGGGAGAAGACTAAGGGACATTTTGTTAAAAAAGTGACGGACCACTACTATAAAATGAGGAAGCTAATAAGAACGAGGGGAAAAAACGCCTAAGGGAAGAAGAGAAATGGTAGAAATGGGGGCGCGAAAAGCGGACAGAAGAAAAAGGGGTCAAAGCTGTCGCGTATGGGGGGTCGTTTTGTCCTGCTGGGAAAGTTATGCCGGGGGGGGGAGGACGCAAGAAAAAAGTGAAAAAAAGTGAACAAAGGAATTCAGCGGAAGGAAGGTGGAAAATGTACTCGGCAGTCAAGCAAATGGGGACGAGGGGGAAAGGATCCAGCGCAGGGGGAAGGGCAGGAAAAAACCACAGCTCGGCTTTCTGGGAGGGGAAGTTGTCGAGAAAAGAGGGGGGACAACGAGGAAAAACCTTACTAGGGAAATGTCATTCACTTGGGGGGGGGGGAGACAAAGAATGGGAAGGAAAAAAACGGGGGAAGAATCCTATAAGGAAAATCGACACTGTGGAAGGCCGACGACCGGCGTGCAGAAACTTTAAGGGGCCGCACGATAGGGGAAGCGTTCGTGAATAACACCTTGCAAGGTCTTTGATGACTAATTCGACCTCACAGGGGCCAAAAAAAGCGCAAAGGTTTTTTTTGTCCTGGGGGGTTGTCGAAGGGGGAATAAAAAACACAAAAAAAGGGAAAAAGGAAACTAGGAACCCCGATCTTTGGACGTCGGAGGGGACCAAACAGGGGGGGAAAAGGGACAGGGTTGGCTACGTGTCAGGGCCAAAGGAAGAGCCAAGGCTATAGGGAAGACGAAAAGGAAATCTTTTCCTTGGGGTTTTGGCTGTCAAAAAGAGGGAGTTGGGGAGGGGCTGAAGGTGCGGCAACGCAGAATGGCTAATGAGCGGTGTCAGGCTTTGGGCAAGGCTGGACTAGGGGAAGGTGGAAAAAAAAAAAAGGGGGCCAGAGAGGACGTTTAGGGGGGGTTTGAAAGGAAAATTGCGCCAAAGTGTAGCCTTGTTTTACACGGGATTCTCAACTGAAAGGACTTAAAGGGGGACAAAAACCAGGGGGGAGGGAAAGAACAGTAGGCAGGAAAAAGTTCCGAAAAGAATCATGACTACTCACAGAAATCGCTCTCCTGGTTTGCGGAAAAAAAACTAGCATTAGGAATGAGGGGGAGCAAAAAGGAGGGCAGAAAGGGGGGGAAAGAAAAAGGATTAAGAAGTCGATACGAAGGTGCTAAGGGGGTCGGAAAAAAGAGTCAAAGGGAAAGAGGCGAAAAAACAAAAGTGTCCGCAAGAGGCGAACGCCAGGGAACCTTTCCTCCGCCGCTCCAACAGAAAGGAAAAAGGACCATGGGGTCCAGGAAGAAGGAGGAGCTTTGGGCAGTCGCGCTAGACGGGGGGGAAATTAATACCAAAGGTAAGGAAGATTCAGGAAAGGAAGGTTGACATACGGGCATTCCCGAAAAGGAAAGCTTCAAAGGGGCAGACAGGGACCCCTGGAGACAAGGGAGGGCCTGAGGGGGAGGGCGTTGGGAAGGTTCTGGGGAGTCCGCTTGCCGGGGTCCTCAAAAATCGTGGCGAGCAGAAAGAAAAACAAGCCCGAAAAAAAGGGGCACAACAAGGGATGAAAAAAAGGAGAGGGCACGGGTGATATCGTCGAAGGTCAAAATATCGCAACTCGACTCCGCGAACTACAACAACGGGGGGGGGATAGGGGGGGAAGAAAGAGGGGGGGGATGAAAATGAGGCCCCGCAAGAGGAGAATTTGGGCAAACGTGTTTACGAAAATGAACGAAATCAAAAGCCCGCAGCAAAGTAAGGAAAAATTGGGGAAAGGAGTCGCGCAAGGGAGGGGGGAATTAAAAAAAAGAATAGCGGGGGGTACGGAAAGAAAGAAGTCTTCTCACGACACAAAAAAAAACCGTCAGGTCTTCTTAACAGGAAGGCTGATTATTTACGATGGGGGGATAACTTTCAATTGTGAAAAGAAAAAAGCTGCTCAAGAGAAAAGGCAATCTCAGAGGACATAAACGGGAGTTGGAACATGCAAGCGGATTATTTCATGTTCACGAAACTTTTTTCCCAAAGAGATCCGTGCGCCTAAGTGAGGGAAATAAGGGCCATCAGGTAGTTGGGGTCGGACCGGGAAGGGGGGATAAACCAGAAGCGCTTCAAAAAAAAGGGGGAGTGGGGGGGGGGGGGAATGAGAAACACCACTTGTGTGACGGACAAGGGGCCTTGTAATTCGCTCGGGTGAAAAGACGAAAAAAGGGGATCGGGCATACCGCGCACGGAGGATTTCCCGAGGGAGGTCCATGTCCGCCGGAAATTGGGAAGCTTTTAAATTTGGGAACAAAGGGAATTGGGGGAAGCAGGGGGGGAAAAAGGGGAGTGGCAAGATACGACATCAAGTCCGATCCGCGGAAAAAAGGGGGGAACCAAAGCTAGCCGTCTCGTGGGAGACTGAATGGCAAAAAGAAACACGACGGGGGCAAAGGGGGGGGCGCCGATTCAAAGGGGGGAGGATCGGTGAGTAAAAATGGCCTTTAGCCGGCCTTTAAAAAAAAAAAAAAAAAAGAAGGGGGAAGGTGAAAAAAGTCAGTCCAGTGAACGGTCGGTGGAAAAACTCTGTGGGAACTCTCCATAATAACGCAAAGGGGCTTGGAAAAAGGGAGCGGGGTCAATGGGGGGGGGGGAGTGCCGCCTTTCAGACATCAGCGTCACTGAGAACGACGCGGCGGAAAGGGAACGGAGGGAGACATGCCGTCCTTCCTAGGAGTGGGGGGAGGGCAAAGTTTGTCCAGGGGACACAATAACTGCCGCCCCTCGTTGTTGGTGGGGGAAAAAGACAGGGAAGCGCTTAAAAGGATGAGGGGGGGCTGGTTTAAAAAAAATTCCTCCGTAGAAAAGCCTGCTCCCAAGAAAGGGGGTCCTTGACAGAAGTCCAAGAGGAAAAAGATAAAAGGGGGGGGGCCAAGGGAAAAGGGGAATACAACGTACAAGAAAAATGTCAGGGAACTCACCATGCTCTTGAACCTAATGCGTCTAAACGAGAGAAGCGGGGGAGTAAGGCCAAAAATGAGAACACAAGTGCGCAAACCAAGACGGACTAATCTTGAGGGAACATCTTTTTTTCTAAGGGGTTGGAGGTCGTTGGCGCGGAGGCAGGAAAAAGAAACTGAAAGTACTAGAAGAAAGCTGGGGGGTGAGATCCTAGGGAGTAATCTCCCAAGCAGGGAGGCCTTCCATTAGTCCGATTTGAAGAGGGAAAGGGCTGCCTCCACGCCGCTGGGGGAAAGGAAGATCAAAGGGAGTAAGAGGGCTTTTCAAAAAAAGAAGGGGAGGGCAGCAGTTGCCGCAGAGGGAAGGGGGAAAAATCCTGTCCAACAAGAATTCTAGCTGTCTGGCCAAGACTCGCCCAACAGCTTGAAGAAAAAAAACCGAGGGCTGAAAAAAAAAAGCGGTGATCGGGAACACGTCTATAGATCCATTGGAATACGGCTTCGGACGTAACCAACCAGGCCATCAAAGACCAAGAAAGAATTGAGGAGGGGGGACCTGCGGGAAGTGAGGAGGAACCGGGGGGCTATATGCGGGGGAAAAAAACCCCCATAGGTCAGGGGTAAAACGCAGAAATCTTTAACAGCAAATTTGGAAAAAAAAGGGGGGGGCCCTTCAGGATGGAAAAAACTAAAAGAGGGACAGCACGCCAGAAAAAAAAATCCAAGCTCTAAGGTAGAGCGGACATCTCCAAAAAAGCACATGGCTCCAGAATTGGCGAAATCAGGCCTCAAACGGAGTCCCCGCAAAAAAAAGACTCGGGGGGGAAAACTCTCAAACACCAAATATAACATGGTGGGTGGGGTGTCACTATAAAAGAAATCAAAAAAAAAGAACGCATGCGTCCCCTTTCCTTCATAGCGGGTGAACTTCCCTCCTATTCTCTAAACCAAAAAAAGGGTAGGGGAATCTAAGAAAGGAAGCAAGTGGATCTTCTTTCAGGAAGAAAAGGAGCGTTGGTGCAGGGGGCTTGAAAACACTGACCAAGGGGGACGGGAGGGCGCGGGGGGAAGTTTGAAGGGAGAGGCCAAAAGGGCAGGGTCAGGGGAGCTCAGGTGGGTGGGCGTGGAACAGGCAAGTAGCAGAATCTGGTAATGAGAACCAAGGGAAGAGTCAAGCCGTGGTAGGTACACTGGGGGGAATTTCCAATAGCTCACCTGGGGGAGATTTCGACTCAGGAGAGAAAGTTTAAAGGGCCGCTAAAGGGGAGTTAAAGGAAATATGTGGGGGGGGGGGTGAAGTGGGAACGTATCGCAAGGGGACTAGAGTGTCAAATCAAAACAAAAAAGCAAAAAGTCGAAAAAGGAGGGGGGAAGAAAAAAGACGACGAGGGCAAAGAACTTGGCGCGAGCATAAACCCAAAAAAATTCAAAAAAAATGGCCTGAAGAGGATTGACTGACCAAAGGAGATCCACGGGACTGAAAAAAAATGCCAAGGGTAGTCCGACACTGGGGCGGACATAGCGAATATTAAGACAGTCGGGCCGACAAGTGGGAAGAGAAAAGACAAGATGGAAAAAAGACCCTGCGGATTGCTCTTTTTTCCCGGGGAAGAAGATACGGGAAGAAGGGCAGAGAAAAAAAGATGGGCAGGGGGAAGGTTTTGAAAGGAAAGGTCAAAGTTCAAGCCTCCCTGACCAAACCACCGAAAAAAGAAAAAAAGATTTCGCCATGGGGAAAAGTGGGGAGGACGAGTTTGGGGGGAGTGAATTCCCCAGGGAACTAAAAAAAAAGGAACGTGGGGGAGGGGGGGAATGACCTAGGGGCCAAGAATTGGGGAGAGAAAAGGCCATTTAGGGGAAGACGTTTCATCCGAGAAATGAACGCCTCCACCGGCTAAATCTTGGAGTACAGCAAAGGGCTCAAAAAATCGGGGGTTGAAGGACAAAACCGAAGGGGGTCTGTAAGACGCTGGGGAAGGCCTTACGGAGACCATGTTCAACAAAAAGACATCCTATTCGATGAAGAGGGGAGTAGGGAGGAGGAACAAACGGGGGGGACGGGAACAGTGGCGGGGGGGTTATTTAAGGACACTTTGCGCCAATACAGGGACTTGGAAAAAGGGGATCCACGAAAGGATGGGGAGTGAGGGGGGGGCAAAGGGGGAGAAGGGCCTGAATTAAGAAGCCATCGAAGCACAGAGGAAAGCACGAGGGAGAAGGGGGGGATTTATTCTTGAAATCTGGTGCGGAAACATTCAGGAAAGCAAAAAGAAAAAAAGGGATACGGGGAAGACTTGAGGACAGGACGATAACGCTCGGGCGAATTTTTGGCGGGGGGGGAAGGCCCAAAAAGGACCAGGGCAGGGTCAAGTACAGAAAGGAAGCCCGGGGGGGGCGGCGGAGAAAAAGGCTAGGTTAAAAGCCAACCCCTACGAGGGGGGAGGCATCCTGGTGTGAACCAAATTGGATAGCTGAAACAAAAAAGGGGGGGAGGAAGACGGAAGCCTGATGCGGGTGCGTTTAAAAAAAGGGACAAGGAAGAAGGGGAGGGAAAAGAAGCCCAGGAAAGGTCACAATGAAAGCAAACTTTCATCTGACTGAAGACGCCGAGGAAGAGGGGGTCAAAACCTTGGTCGGAGGGAGGGAGTGGAGGGGGTGCAGGGTCCTCAAGAGGGGGACCGACAAATGCGTAAAGAAGAAAAGATAAAAAGTTATAAACACTCCCAAGGGGGGGGGGGATGGGGGAAAACGCGGGAAAGGGGTGAGCAAAGATATCGGGGACGTAAGAAAACTCGAAAAGGAACAGAAAAGGAAAGTGGAGAAGAAAAAAACTTACTTGGGAGTTTTTCAAAAGGTTAGTTCGGCAGAGCGGGATTTGGGCCAAACCGTGTTAAAAAGTCACAAAAACATCGAAGGAAGAACAAAGGAGGGCCGGAAAAAAAAAGGCAGGTGAAGGGACCTGGTTTTTACGGAGGAGCATTCAATAGGAAAAAGTAAGTTGAAGAAGGGCATGGAACAAGGGGGACGATGGAGAGGAAAAGAAGAAAAAACGATGGGGGGACCAGACAGAAAGGGATGCTCAAAATCGTTGGAACACACGCAAAAGAAGGCAGGAAAGTGAAGTGGGGGGGGACCATGGAGAGGGGGATTTAGAATTTCGTAAAACGGGGCCCAATTCACGATCAAAAGTGAGAAGGAAAAAAGAAGGAAAAGGTAAGAAAAAAAAGAGAAAAAAGGGGAAGGGAGTAAAAGGTGGGATATTTTTGAACGACGATAGTGCTACCCTAAGCGTCGTGACAGCAAAAATGAGTTGGCTGAAAGGGTGTCCTGGAAAAGCGCGGAAAAAAAAGGGGGGGGGGAGGCAAAAAAAAGGAAGCACACCCAAGAGAAGAAAGTCCAGGAACGCGCCGACGGAAGTTTCCCAGCGGCGTCAAAGTCCCATGTGGGCAGGGGGAAGGGGGAAAAGGGTGTGAAGAATTTCCTGGTTGACGGAAGTCTTTACTCAACAGATACGACATAGGGTAAAGGAAGAGGGAGACAGCAAAAATCGGAGAAACACAAACAAAGGACCAAGCATCGCGTGGAAGTGGCCGGGGAGCGAAGTCCAAAGGGGGCGAATAAGAACAGCAATGGCCGGAAATCAAGGAACTGAGACGAAGACGTCGGTCACGTTGAGAAAAGGTAGACCTCTTTAAGACGCGCGAAAGTGGAAGGCACGCACAGAAATGCGTAAACGTGCCGCATGCCGCAAAAAGCGAAAGAGGTCGAATGGGGGGAAGTCAAGGTGAAAAAAATGAAAAAAAAATCAAAACGACATCCTTATACAATAGTAGTGACATTTAAAACTTCTCCTGACTATGCTCAAGGGTTTTAATTGAAAGAACTCAAACAGAAAAAGGGGGGGATACCAAGGAATATGCCAAAAAAAATCACCGGGGAGGCTCATAGGAGGAGATTTTGAAAATTCCTCCGAGACACCACTACCAGAGGAAGGGAAGGAAAAAAAAAAGTGAAAATACTTCAAAAAGACAAGCGTTTTTCCGTGTGGACAACGGAGACACTTAGCAAAAAGGAAAAGGGAAACTGGACATCAGAGAGGAGACAGGAAAAACGGTGGCTGCCGGGACATTTGGATTAAAAGGGTATTCAAGCCCCTTAAGAAACTCGTCCAAACCACAAAGAGGAAGCTCGCAGGGGAGTGGAAAGGCGGGAGGAAAAGGGGAGTCAAAGTACAAGATGAGGGTTTCCTCGGACAAAACCGCGCGGCAGTTTATCACTCGTGGAAAAATGGGAAACGTGGAAAAGACAGGGGGGAGGAGGAGAGAAGGAGCGGGGAGAGCACATGGCGATCAAAGAAACGATTCGCAAGAATTGAATAACTGGGAGTGCAGGTTTGGGGAAAGTCGAGCAGCCGCCGTGCAAAAAAGGAAAAGAAAATAGAGAGAAGGGGGAAGGACAGGCGAAAGAAAAAGTCAACACTCAGAACATTGATCGGCGTATCCGACGCTGACGGGCCGGGGGAAAAAAGGGAAAGCAGGGATTAAAGGGTCAAGGGGAACAAGGCCAAAAACGTCATCACAAACGGAAGAAAGGCCCAACACATCAGAGGACCTCCCGGAAAATGATCATTAATATTCTGAGCAATTCGAAAACAAGAATTGCAAAATGGGGGGGTAAAAAGTTAAAAGGGGTGAGGGGTAATTGGTCAGGGAAAGTCGTAAGGGGTAGCAGAAGGTACGCATACAGTCGGGGGGGGGGGGGGGGGGGGGGGGGGGCGAAAAAAAAAAAGAAAAAGCAGAGAGGAAGAGAAGGAAAAAATCCAGCCTTGGAAAAAAGGAGTCATTAGCCTCAAACGATCAAGAGCCCGAAGACCTCAAAAGGAGTGTGGAAACAAAAAGGGGGAAAAGGCAAGAGGCAGGGTTGAGTTCCCAAAAAAGCAGGAAGCAAAAAAAACGGAGGGGGGGGAAGAGAGAATCGGTCTTACAAAATGAAACCCGCCGAAAAGTGATTGTGAAAAAGGGCCGGAGGTAAGAGAAACAAAAATGTCTGGGACAAGGGGGGGCTAGGGGTCTTTTCGAGAGGAGACAAGGTTTGGCTTGAGGGGTAATATAAACTAATTGCCGAAGAACTAATCAAGGTAACAGTTTTACGGGGAAGACCAATAATAGAAGCCTGCAGGGGGTTAAGACTAAACCAGGGGGGGAACTGCAAAAACTCAAAGAAGGAAAAAGGGAGCGAAGCAGATTGGCCGAAAGGGGTTCCAGGCAGGACCGATGGGTCGGTGGGTTTTGGCCTTTCGTTGAAAAGTGTCAGGTCCGAAGGGAGGAATTGAGAAAAAAGGGGAAAGACATGCTCACCGCGGGGGAGGGCTCGTGAGCCTCGAGGGTCAATGAAATTCCTAATGGTCGCTGATCAAGGAGGGGAAGGAAATTCTGATTCAGGGGGGGGATGAAGGGGTCCTGGAACCATTCAAGCAGACGACGGCGCTAAAGCAGCAGAAACGGGGAGACGCGGGATCGGGAAAATGCGGGGAAAAACGGGAAAAAGGAGAGTGGAGGACAAGCAGCATCCAAATCTACAGGGCAAAAAGACCTCGGCTTGGAACGGAAAAAGATAAGGGGGGGAATAAGTTTCTGTGGAAATCGACAAACCTGCCAAATCTGGGGACAAGGCCCTAAAAAAAGCCAGAGTTACGCACACCCACCTGGTAGAAAAACCTTAAGGCGCCCGGGGGGAAAGTGGGGAAGGAGGGGGGGCAATCCAAAGCGCCTAACTTCAAAAAAAAACATCAAACGAGGGAACTTGAGGACAGCCGCGAAAATTGTTCAAGCGCAAAGGAGGTCCCACAGCCATTAATGGCTACGTGGGGAGGAAAAACAAAGTCCAAAGAGGGGGAAGGGGGAAAAAAAAAAGGTTAACGTGGAATCCTGAGGGTTGTCTTGTCAAAGCCATTTCACTGCCAGGGGAAAAAGGTAAAGGGGCCATGGTAAAAGGGAAAAGACGGGAGGAAGTAAAAAACATGAGGGAAGGGGGGGTGTCCTATGGAGATTCCTCACCACACCGGCGGGCTAACAAATCTTGGGGACCAAAATAAACGTGAAAAACCAAAAAAAAAAGGGTGACATTGTGTTCCGCCCAATGGAGGTGGCTTGGGAGGCAAATTGACGCCTGCGGAAGGAGGAGAAATCAAATCGGAACATGGAAGAACCACGAGGAAAATTACAGCATTCAGCATTTCAAAAATTGCGCAGGAGACCGGGGGAAAAAAGGAAGGGGATGAAACCTTCGATACGCAGGGAAGGGGCGAATGTATGGGTGGGGAGAAGAAAGCTTTGGCACCGCCAATGAAAATACGCCCCGCAGGCACTCCATGACCTTTTACTGGCGCTCCCCCCTGGAGAAATTTTCACTGGAAACACGACGGAGACACTGGGAAAAGAACTCAAGAAACTGCTTCTTTGTTACTTTGACAGTTGAAGGAGAAACAGCAGAGGGAAAAAAAAAAAGGTCGTAAGGACTTCCTTCTAAACACCAAAGCGTTGGGGAACCCATCGGCCAGGAAAGCAGAAAAGTGAAAGAGGCAAATTTTCAAGGGGGACATGGAGCTAATCCGGCGCAGCCTAGATTAGGGGGGGGGACAGTAAAAACCGAGGGAGTGAAAAAATCGTGCAAGAAGACCCTCCCTGCAAAAGCAAACGGGAATCAAAAAAAAATTAAGAAACGGCGCCTTAAGGGGGGAGCCGGGGACGGGTCCAATAAGGAAAACTCTTAGGCTACACCGGGAAGAAGAGCATTGGGGGGGTATTGAAAGGAACTGAGGCCGCAAAGACGGAAATTTGGGCGAAACCCGTTTTTTACGAATGAAACAGTCGCAGGGCAAAGGACCGGAAAAAAAAAATAGTGGGAGGCACCTTGTGTTAAAAAAAAAAAAGGGACAAGGCAAAGAGGAAAAGGTATCTCAATCCGGAAAATAATCATTCCTCTAAACAACAGGGGGAAAAGAGACCGGAAGGGGAAAAAATGGAGCTGGGGGAACCGGCGTAACACCAGGCCTAAAGGAGAACGGGGACGGCAGGAAAAAAAGCTGTGGACAGCGGGGACCTGAAGCTTCGGAGGTTCGTAAAAAGGAGATTCCGTAGGAAAAAGTCAAGGAAAAAGATAAGCGGGGAGGGGAGAGTGATAATTTGACAGGAGCACTTTCTCACCAACCCGGCTCATCCAAAAAGTGGCTGGGACTTGGGTTTTAACGGGGAAGGCGAACCACGAATGTCAAAACAGCAGCGGACGAACACCAAGCATCGGGCAAAATCCAGGCTTCAAGGCCCGCGGAAAATGTCAAAAGGGGGAATGGGGGGGCGGCGGCATGGGGGGGTGAAAACGAGCGCTGTCACTTATTGGGTCGATAACAGATAAGACATCAGGAAAACTAGCAAAAACCAAAGGAGACTCGGAAAAAAAGTCGAAAACATTAGCGCGGGGGGTGGAAAACAGTGAAAAGAGGGTTTGGCGAGAATAATTCCAACAGCGAAAACGGAGGGCCAAGACCATAGACAGGAGAGGAGTCAGAGAAGGTGAAGAATTCCTGGAAGGAAAGATTTACGTCAGCAAGAAAGTCCACAGGAAAAAGCGGAGAAAAAATGAGGAGTGGCGTCGAATGGATGGGGGAAAAAAGTCCGTTGCACAAAAAGAGTCCACTTCATCCCCAGACAAGTCCACTGCGTCATCCGGGAAAAGGGGGAATCGGGTAGGCACGAGCCAGAGTAGTTGGGAAGGAAAGGAACCCCTGGGGAAAAAAAACAACGGTTTTTGAATACCAGCACGAAACCGAACGAAGAAACGGAAAAGTCATAGGATTGCGGCTTTTGAAGGGAAAACTACCAGCCAAGAAGCAGGGGGCAAAAAAAAAAACAAGGGAAGGCAGGGGGGGGGAGTTCCGAAGTGGAGGCCGTGGCAATCGTGAGACACGTAGGCATAATGGCCATGGCCACCGCACCAGGAGAGGGGAAAAAATCCTCTAAAATGGAGGGGGGGGAGACGGTGGAAAAAACGAAAACCCTTAAACGAGACGGACGCAAAAAACGCAAATTCGCGAAATCGAGAAGAGGGTTTCGAAAGTCGTAGTTGCGGGGGGAGGTCAAAGACAAACCTTTCAAGAGGAAGGGGGGTTCAAAAACGCACTGAAAACGAACGCTCCAAGTAATCAAGGAGCGGGGAGGACCAAAATCTGTCAAAGAAAAGAGAAACAGGTCGCCCGAAAAGGACGAGACGCATTCGCACGATGTGGAACCCAAGGAATGTACTAACGTGAAGGTAGGTTGAAAGGGGAAAGCCGCGTAGAGAAAGTGGAGAATAAAGGGGAGGGGGAATGAAAAACGACGCGCCCAAAGAAAAGCCCCCCCATTCTAACAGTAAACTGAACGCTAGCTAACTTCAACCTTCGGGGGCTCATGGAAGGAAAGGGAAGACAAGAAATCAAAAGGGTCCACGAAGGCCCAACTAAAAGCGGGAAAGACCTGAAATGAAACTTCAAATCTGGCCATTAGAGGAAAGGGAAGGACCCAGGAAAGGGATTGACAGGGGAAAAGCAGGGGAAAGGGAAACTTGTCAATTCACTGGAAAAAAAGTTACAGATTCGGAAATCAGGCTGTCTTCAGCAACGGAAGGAAACAATCATAACGCTCGGGATAAAAAAGCAAAAGGGGCGGAAAAAAGGGGGCAAAAGAGCATAAACCCGCGACCTCCGAAAAGTTTGCAAAAAAAAAAAAGGGAGTTGAAAAGACAGAAAAACACACTCCAGACAGCTTTTCATCGCTCCGGGGGGGGGAAATCTCGACGGAGGGGAACGAGAGAAAACGTGAAGAAAACTGCAAATTGAAGGGAACGCTATCTTTGGGATTGTGGAGTGGAACATGTGGGGTCGGGGGGGGGGTGGTGGTGTGGGGGGGGTGTGGGGTTGG
>Ga0179593_1509846_pt1 | contig 14132 bp, 13 predicted proteins | sample CZODoug2_1_08_16_FD_185931 | JGI IMG/M metagenome (GOLD analysis project Ga0179593, IMG submission 185931) | Vadose zone soil fungal communities from Angelo Coast Range Reserve, California, USA - CZODoug2_1_08_16fungal (PacBio error correction) | ecosystem: Environmental > Terrestrial > Soil >...
GTCGGTGCCAGGATCACCCCTAAGGCAAAGGGTCGGCCCGTGATGGAAAGTTGGGACCTTTGGCCTCAGACCAAAAGGGAAAGCGGCGCGTGGTGATCCACATCTGTTGAAAAAAAAAAAATCCGAGACTGAAGGGGCCTAGTCGCCATGACGGGAAGTGATCCGGTTCGGTCGACAAAAGGAAGAAATGCCAGTATCTATCTTTTTGATGGGGTAGGGGGCGCTGCAAGGAACAAGGGTTGCAAAAGAAGATACATTCGACTTGCACGCTACTGGAGGAGCTCTATCGGGGACCTCGAGCGGCTCTAGCAGGAAGAGCTCGCCGGCGCAGCCAAAACGATGATCCGCGAAAAAAATAGCCCTAGTTGATCTCTGAGTCGAAAAAGCGCGGTCAATACGCGCGAAGAAGGGGCAAAAACTAAGATTCGAGCTCGAGAGGAGTGAGGCGCGTGCACCTGGGTCCATAAGCATCTTTCTGAAAAAAAAGGGCGTTTCGTGGCATGTCTAGAAAAAAAAAAAGGTGAAAAGGGGATAAGAGGAGGTCCGCCCGTCCGCGAGAGAGATGGGGGGGGAGCCCGTTCACAAAAATGGCACGCTTGGCAAAAAGGAGGGAGGTGGAGCGCGGGATTCTTCATGCCGAAGAAGAAGGAAAAAGTCGGGCTGCTCAGCAGCAGAAAGGAAGGGTCTTCAAACAAGAGGGTGAATTCCTAACTATTCTGCATGGGGTTACACCATCGTAGAGGAGAGGGGAATCCCCCGTTACGGCAAGATTCGTCCGTCTCGATGTGAGCGCAGATGACTGCGGGTTTACTTTTGCCGGAAAGTTTTGTCCCACGAAAGAATACGGTCGTGAAATCGAGTTCGATCGGGAGGGGGAGGGAGCAGGAGCTGGGATAGAGAGAAACCAGAGAGCAGCATGGTAGACACTGAGAAATAGCCACCACACAACCGTCGCGAGCATTTGGGGAAACATAATCATCGACGGGGCCGTCATAAAAAAGGGGGAAGAATAGGGGGGGGTCGTAGGAGGAGTCCGATTTCTGATGGGGTTCACCAAAGGGAATATGTTCAGAGAGAGGGGGGGGGGATGTAAAAGCCATTTGGCGAAAAAAAGTGTCTGTGGAGTATCGGTGAGAATCGTAGCTCTCTTGGTGGGGGGAAAGGGAACGATCGACACCCCAAAGGAGAATCCATAAGGGGAATGTCAACAACCGGGGGGGAGAAACTGTCGAAAGAGGAGGATACGCTTATTTATGGGGCCTGAAAAGAAAAAAGGGGACAATAATAATGGTAGGCGGAGGGGTTGTGTCGCCGCGGGGAAAAAACCCGAAAACACAAAGAGTGTTGTAAAGGGAATCAAACCTCAGGAAGGGGGTCGTCAGGAAAAAAAAACGGGTGGGCAAAAATGGAGCAAACCGCGAGAAGCAAGGGAACGGGCGCGGCAGAAAGAAAGAAGCAACGGGAAGCAATCGAAAGAAGGGAAACTGATCGCCAAAAAAGCGAGCAGGCGGGGGTAGAAGGCGCACCAACAAATACGGAACAGGAAAAAAAACCAGCTGCAACGGAGAAATTAGGAGGAACGGGAGAGAGAGCGAGAAAAAAAAACTGCTGTTAGGAGAGGGGGGTGGGGCGATGTTCAGAAACTGCCCGGGCAAAAGGAAAACGAGGTGTTTCTCGCCTCCTGAAGGCCAGAAAAAATCACGGGTCAAGGGCGCCGGCCGAAGGGAAAAGAGGATGGCGACAGAAAAAGAATTTCTCGGGGCAAGGGAATGAACATCTATGCGTGACGCTTGCTGAGGAAAAGCTCGATAGGTCAGAAGAAAAAGAGAACAAGATGCCTCGCTCATAAGCGAAGAGAAGAGGCCTGCACGCAAAAATAAGGATGGAGGGGGAGTCGTCGACAGAAAAGGGATCTTAGGTCGACTGGCGCTTTCAAAAAGAGGGGAAAGCGCATCCTAATCAAGATGAAAGACGAATGGAAAACACAACTACCCAAAGGAAAAAGGGAAGTGCGCGGCGGGCATGATCAGGGGATCATACGCGGCGCACGATTCCGGGAAGTCAAGGTCTCCATGGACAGGGTGGGGCGGTTAAATCTCCGGGCGGTGCTCGGGAAAGGTGGCTGAATTCCTCTGACCAGGGGACCGCGCCGTCTTCTCTAAGCGCAAAAGAGAAGCACGAGTGCGAGAGAAAGAGGAGAGGGCGCACCGTGGGGCACCCTATCTTGGAAAAGCAAAGGGCCTCTTGCGTTACCCGTCAGCGACGGGTCGAAAAGTCTTCGGGAGGGGGAGCAATCAAAAAGGCATATCTCTCTCACAACACGTGAAAAGGAGAGATATCCAGGGAAAAAAGGTTGTGTATGAGGCGAAGAGAAGAACTGCTCCGAATCTCGGGAAAGGGGAAGATGCACGCCGCAGGGTCTACGAGGGGGGTGTCGGTGCCACGACGCTAAAAAGAACTCAGACAGTAGCCGGTCCATTTTGGGGAAAGCGGGACTCGCGTGAATGGCGCGAGAAGGCCTCAGACTCCCTATAGCAAAAAAAAAGGCCTTTCTGCTGAATTACATTCAAAAGAAAAAGTGATCCCGGTCAGACCAGGGGTCGAGTCTCTTCTCGGGATACTACGAGACATTAGGAAGGGAGGGTGTTTGGCGGGGAGGACAAGCGGTAATAGTATGGCGTATTCTCCGGAAAAATATGGTGCTTAATTAGCAAAGAAATATGAAAACAGGGGAAAAAGGAAAACTTGCAAGGATAAAGAATTATTCCGGGCTCTCGCTAAGCGTATTATTCCTCGGAAAGGGGGGGGGGCCTTTCTCTCTACCGAGGGGATATATGGGCAGCGGAGGTCCTCGCGAACGAAAGGAAAAAAGCAGGAATGTACTTCCAGAAAGGACCCATAAATTGGTCGATGCAGAAAAACATGGTAGCACGACAGCGGAACATGCAAAAAGAGGCGAAACGCTTCAGGAGGGCGAAACACCGAAAAAGTCCCCGGGGCTCCGGAAGGAAAAAAGGGAACGCAGAAAAACCTCATCCTAAACCTGGTCTAGGAAATCGGAGCGAGAAAGGGAGGAAATTCGAAAATTCGTCCAGCCACTTAATTCGAGAGGGAAAACCTTTTCATCTATTTGGGGGGGAGAGAAAAAGCAGGGCAAAGCCTCGGGAAAATGTCAAACTGGATCAGATTAAGGACATGGAGATGCGCTCTCAAACTGGAGAGCCGTCAGAAGGGAGCTGCCGTGGAAAAAGTCAAAACGGTGGCTTGACGGGAAACTTTAAGAACGCGGAGGAGATCGAATGACAACACAGTGGGGGGAGTTTACACGATGTCGCAATCCTGCCTAAGAAAGAAAAAAAAAATTCAGCGTAAAAAATGGTCGAGAGAACGATGGCCAGAGCCAACCGGCGGGACTTAAGGGAAAAGAACTGGGGGGAATTCATACTGGGGGAGAGGGGGAAAGGACATAAAAGTAGAAGGACTGGGGAGGGGCACAAAGGACGTGAAGCCGGAAAAAAAAGAGGACAAAAAAGGCAATTTCGGGTTACATCAAAAGAGAAAGTAAGGCTTTGGGTGAACAAACCGTCGAAAAAGGGGACGGAATCATCCGCACGGAAAAAAAACGATTTAGGAGGTTCTAAGAGGCGGAGGAAGGTCAGAACACCGCTCGCGACGGCTCATTGAGGGAAAATAGCGGTCTACAAGGAAGGAAATCTAATTCCTGGGGCAAACTACGAATGAAAAGCTCGATCCGCAATCGACCGCCAGGAAGGACAGTAACCTGCAAGTTCCGAAGAGCGCTGCTCTAGCAGAATTCCCGGAAGCAAAAGATCGAGGCTTCGCAGGGACTCCGATGTGGAAACACATATGATACATCAGCGTACGATTTGCACAAAAGAAACGCTCACGTCGAAAACGTGTTCTGCCATACCAGGGAGGGTGGGAGCACTCAAAAGAAATCATTGGGAAGGCTCACCTTCCAAGAGAAGGGGAGCCCCCAGGCAGCCCTTTTTTCCCGGTAAAAAACTGCTGCTCGGAGACTTTCTCATCTCGCAGGGGAAATAACGACTGGAAGGGGATGATGACTGACAAACTAAAACCCACTGATGGTTCCCGACCCTCTGCTGGGGTAGGTCAGAGAGGATGAGCGCCTCAGAAGAATTCCGCTCAGAATAGAGGGCAGGAATCGAGTATTGAAAGTCTACAGCGACTTCGACCGAGAGAGTCGAAAAAAGGTGAGGTCGTCTTTTTTAGAGGAAGAAAAACGAAATCAGGGGCTAGCGGGAAAAGAAAATCTGGATCTTACGGGCTCAGCTAACGGAGGTGCGAGCTGGTAGATAAGCAGGGCGCTAGCGGGATCGGCGAAGGAGAAAGCGGCATGTACAAAAGAAGTTGGGCGGAAAACGTTGCTCGGAAAGAAGAAAGTCCCCAAGCTCTCTAAGGGAAATTCTGGGCTGACCGGAAAGTCAGTCCAAAAACTGAATAAGCAGAGCCCCAAAGCAAGGTTGCGGGTAGCTCCTAGCAAAAATGTGGGGAAAACTCCAACGAACTTGATGACAGTAGTTGGTGCGATTTTACGAAGCGTGCTTCAGAAAATCTGGGTAATCTAATGAATGGTATTAGTCTCTCGAAAAGAGCTCAACCACACGGAGAGGATAATAGAAAGGAGGAGAGTGTGGCTGACCTAAGCACCCTAAGAATTTAACATACAGGAATGTATAAATCTTCGGTAAGTAGCCCATAACCAGATGCGTTCCTCATCGGAGAATCGTGTTGAAGTCAGAGCCGTCCCTTCCCTTGGGGTCGCCTATATCTAATGAGGAAGGGGGGGAACGTTATATATAAGAAAAAGAACGGAAAATTAACCCAGTTATAAAAAAAAAAACCAACAGGCTGGGGGGGGTGAGTTCTCTTCGACGAGGGGGAAAAATCAAATAGTTACGACTAAGGAGCAAAGGACGGAGACGGGAGGTAGACTATAGGGAACTCTCGAAAAAGAGATGACGATCAAAGAAATATTGGAGAGAACCAGCATAGCCCTCGATGCTAGCCGGAAAGACCAAGAAAAGCTCTTTCATGAGGATGCAGGTATAAGCGCTCTTAGCAGGGGAAGTCACTAAGGCAATCATCTGCCGGTACAATCCGCGCGCTATAAGGGGATGGAGATACTCCTCGTTGGGAAAGGGAAGAAACAAGGGGAAGGTACCAATCGGGTACAGGGGTGGGGTGTGGGAACAAAAATCAAATACTTGATAGGGATTAATATATCTAATGAAAAACGGATCTTCTTCATTTGCGCAAGGATGTGAACGGGGGAAACGCCCTTTCTTGCGGAAGGAGCAAATACGTCCGGACAGAGAGACGTAGTCACGGTCCCGTGGCCTCCGAAAAAGAGTCTTGGAAAAGGAGAACTGAGAAAAAAAAAGAGAAATCGATCTTAGACAACAAGTTACGAGCAGATAAAAGGATCAGGGGGGGCGGAGGTGCTAACGCTTTAAGCATCTGGGGGAAAAAGGGGTTGGGGATGGCAATAAAAAAGTGTAATTTGAGGGGCTCGGGAGACGGCGGTCGTCAGCAGTCGGGGGCAGGAAAACGGGCCGTCGAGTAAAAAGAAGAAAGGGGGTGAATTACCTCTTCAACGGAAGACGAAGAGGGTTGTTACTCAAGCCGCAGAAGTAAACGGGGCATCATCCAAGCGGAATCAGGGTTTTGGGTCGGACCGAATGTGCTGGGGGGGGAAGAACTATGAGTTGGGTTTTCAACCTTCAGAGGTATTTTGACTGACGCGTGAAAGCAAAGTGAGTAAGTTCAAACTTGGCACGACGGGAATTTAAAAAGAAGGGGCGATGGGGTGGAGTCCCGAGAACTAAACAAAGATCCAAGCAGATCTATTACTTAAGGGAAAGCCGGGGAGTCTGAAAAGAAAGGACACGGCCGCAAGAGAAATCGGGTAGCCGCGGACATTCGCAATGCGAAAAGGGTAATGAGTAAGATTGGCTCTCCGTTGGGGGGAAACAAGAAACTAGGGGGGGGGTCAAGGGAGATAAATCAGGCGATTTCGGCAAATGGCCTCTCCAAAGGGGGTTTTCAGCGAAAGAGAAATCCGGTCCCGAACGGCTGCTAAAAAAGCGGAGAGCAACGCAGCAATCCATCGAATAGAGGACCAAGAGAACGGATGGGGAATGGGATGACCTGGGTCCCGCTCAAAAAAATACGACAGGTACGCCGGAGACTGCTTCGAATTAGTCAGAAAGGAAAACTCGGAGCGAGAGAGGGGGGCCCCGTCTGGTGTTGGGGAGAATTGAACAAAGCTGCTTTCCGACGACTGAGACGGGGGATCGAAAATGAAATACCCGGCGACACGTTGAGGGAGCTCTGCCCAAAAAGATGACTCCTGTCGGAAATCGCCAAAGTGGAAATGGTTTCAGGGGCCAGTGGTTCGCCGAAGGATGAGCGAAGGGGATAGACATGAGGAAAAGTGCTGTCCGCAGAGCTCGAAGCGGCAGCAGGAGCAAGTTAACACCGCTTCCCGAGAGGACGATGGGGCTCTGGATATTGTCAAGTCCGCCGCTCGGAAAAAAGAAATAAAAAAGTAGGAAGAACCTCCTTCTCAGACGACGAAGCCAAGTGAGAAAACGGCATGATCCTTTGAGAGGATCAAAAGAGGGATGAGGCGAGGTAACGCGTTCTTCCCCTGAGAGGGAGAAAATGGCAGGGGCAGACTAAGAAAAGGGGAGACTAGGAGAGGCCGTTCGTAACAGATGACTCGGGACCTCTTCCCACAGGGTCGAGAAGTGAAAAAAACTGCGGTGCAATATAAAATCGGGGGAGAAAAAAGAGGGATAGGGCGGCACGACACCCAGATTCGGAAAAGGTAGACTCGGGGGGGAATAGAAGAGGATACTCGGAGAGGATCTCTTCTCAGCAGAGGAAGTTCAAGAACAGCCACCAATAAGCGCATAGAGAACAGAGGGGAGAAGATGGGAAAAGAGTGAGGATAAATCGTTTGAAAATTTAGACAGGTTCGAGCAGAAGTGAGCAATGCTAAGCTTAGGAGATCAGGGGAGTGCGATTTTCATTCTCCGAGGGGGAGGTTTTTTGTGGTCCAAGAACTTTCGAGAAGACAACGTCCCTGGAGAGCATGATCAGAGTGGGTGTTGTCATCATTAGCGGACGAGGGGTAGTCTTTCAGAGGTCGAATGAAGGAAGAAGGGACCTCCGGCAGAAAAAAACTTTGCTATTACATGTAAAAGGAAGCCCTTTCATCAGGGGGCTGACTCACTCGATCATAGGGATCACTCAAATGTAAAAATTGCAGGAAGAGGCAACTCGCAATTTCTGGGGAGCGTCGCGGACATGGAGAATTCTTGGATTGAGGGGGGAGGCAGAGACGGAGCAGCGAATGCGAAAGGGCGAGACAGAGAGAGAAGAAATTTCCCGAGAGGGCTAGGGCGGAAATCGTGAGCGCGGGAGACATGGCGATGAAAGGAAACACGCACCGGAGGTGTGGGTGACCGGGCGCAAAAGAAGAAAAAATCGAGGGGCGACGCATCCATAAGAGAGACAAGCCAAGCTGAGAAGGAAAAACTTAAAGGAGGTTGGGTTTGGAGAGGATGCAGTCAGTACTTCGGAACTAAAAAGCCCAGAAGCGTGAGCACGGGGACCTGCATTATTATGAAAAACAGTAGTAGACAATCCGGCATCTTTAAAAATCACCAAATCATCCGAAAAAAGGTCCGAGGATTAGATCTGAGGGGAGGGAGCCTAAGATGGAACTAGGTAGAAAAAAAACCTTATCCTAGGCGTCCCAAGGAAGCAGGTTGTGTGGTTACTTCTAAAAAGCGAAAATCAACAAAGGACGTCGAAAGAGAAGGTTATGGAGGAAATATATGTCGTTCAAGGAAGAGCTCAGCGGAGAGAACTGGTAGAGAACTCATCCATCAAGGGGGATGGTTCTACAATAGGCTCTGCTGGTCCGTTATAGACGAAAAATCGTTAGAAATAGAAGACAACCCCGTTATCAGGGTTAAAGCTCCCAATCCTGCCAAGAAAGAAATAAAGTGATTTATAAGTGAAGGTGAGAGCCATAAATTCGCTTTCGTCGCAAGAGCCGAAGGGTCTCCATATAAAGAAGGCAGGTGACGATTTATGGGATCGGGGTCGGGAAGGAACGAATAAAACAAAAGAAAGATATGAGGTCACAAGAAGTCGCACCAAAAGAAAAAATTACTTCACTCGGGTGTCGGGGGGTGTGAGTATTATTGGGGCCCAACGAGCGAAAAACCGAGAACATCAAAAAGGAAACACAAAAAGAACGAAGTTGCTGCGAGACGCTGGACGTCGTAGGCTGAGTAAACAACACTCTCTCTAAAAGGGGATCCATTGGAGTTGGCTAAACAAGAGGACTCTAAAGGGGGGAACTTCCAGGGGTAAGCAGACTATCTGAATCAAAGACGTAAAGAAGAAACTCTATCACTCACGAGGCAACCTCTAAAGGGCAAATATGTCTAAAGCAAGAATCGACGAAGACGACGACTAAAGGAGAGTAACGGGGGGCTGGGGACAGGGGAAGGAAGTAGAAGCAAATATTCTCTTATGAGCGAAGTCAATAAGGGATCAGGGCGCGGGCAACAAGGGAGTCAAGGAGGAAGGAGGTCCTCGAAGAAAGAGCATTTACTGAACAGGCCTCCTCGCGCAAAGTTGGAAACCGGCCCTTGGTTAAGTTAGCAAAAGCCGACAGGGCAGTATCGGAGAAAGGTGTAGCTTTGAGACAGAGCACGAAGGAACTACGGGGATAGCCTCATGGAAAAGAAACCGAAAAGGAGGGGGGGGGAAGAAAGATGACTGGGGTTGATTACATTCGTGCGGGAGGGCCAGCGCTCAAGACCTATAATGAAAAGATGATGCATCAGAGTGGAAAAGGACAAAGCTCGAGGGAAAGAAAGATGGCGGAAGTTGGTGTTAACTCCGACGGGGGAGGGGAGCCCGGTGCGAAGGATAAGGAAAGGACTCATCACGCGAGGGGATAGACGATATTTATAGACCCCTATGAGCCGTATCCTCGTAGTTAAAAGAGGGGGAATTTACAAAAGGAGCCGGAAAGAATGAACTGCCCAAGACTAAACATGAGGGGGTGGACCGATCTAAGAGGCCCCGGCAGACAAGGAAATGCGCTCAAGGAAATGCGGGAGACGCTTCCCGGCAACAGGCAAACCAAGAGGAGGGAAGAGAGCTTTGGCCTATTCAATACATGAAGAATAGGACGCGGGAGCTTTGTACCGCGCCAAGGCTTTCTGTTACCATGCGAGGAAATAACAGCAGAACAACAACACTGAGTAGGTGTAAGAGAGGAAGTTTGGAAAGAAGAAGCCCTCCATTTTGGGAGAAGGAAGCGCATCAGGACGCCGGGAGTCGTGAGAGACTAAATATTCGCAATGCGTTGGGAGAACCTATTGGCCTGCATAGAAGGGGCAAGCCCGGCGCATTTTGTCGCAAGTCACCTCGGGATTAGGATTTTCTCAAGACGCAAAGCAGGCCGAAACATAAGCAAGGAAGCTTGGGAAAGGGGGGGGAGGTCTTGGAAGGCTCCCTCTGGGCCAGAAGCAGCTAGGTCAATTACTCTCTCGACTGGAACGACAAGGCGGCGGTAGCAATAGGACCTTCACTACCGACGCTCGTACTTGACCGTAAGAGACATGTTAACGAATATCCCTGCGATCGTAGCAGAAGAAAACCTCCCGAACAGAGATGAATGATCAGGTCGAAAGGGCTGGTGGGTAACGAAAGAAGGCATAAGCTGGGCCTGGGGAAAAAGGCGAATAGCGCGTGAGGGCAAAGAACGAAGGACATTCCTAGTAGCGGGGCCGATCAAGGGGTCGTGCATGCGGCAAGAAAAAGACCTCTTAAGAGGGAAGGTGGGCGAAAGAGAGAGGGCACAATCCCGGGACGAGATGGCTCTGTCCCGGCAGAGCAAGATGAGAAGTCGTTGAGAAAGGTGATGGTTAAGTGTCCGTAGAACTAAAAAAATTCGCAAAAGGGAATGAAGAATCTCTAGGGATTCCGGCCGGATGCTAAGAAAAATCTTCTTGGGCATGACAAGAGGAGTAAGTAGGTGGGAACCCCTCCCAACATCTATGGGGAAGGCTAAAAAAGCCAACTATCGATATTAGTCCCGGCGTAAAGGGGTTCGAGCGGCAGATGACTGCTTGAAGAAGAGGAAGAGGGGCCGTCCCTCAGAGTTACATCATCCGTGCGGGAAGGGGAAGAAAGGAAGCGAAAGGAGGGCATTTAAACATGGGGCAATGAGGGGCCAGCGACTTGTAGAAGGTTAATAGTCCACTATGAGCACGGTTGGGGTGAAGTAAGCGGGAAAACGGACGTCAGCCGGTCACAGCAAATCGGAAGAGTGGAAAGGATGGGGAACGGAAGGTGCTTGCCTCTATCGGGTTGGGGGGTAAAAGCGCTAATGAAGATGTGAGTCAACCGAAAAAAGAATTGGACCGAGGGTAGGGTGGGCATTAGCGGGAAGAAAGGGTTTGGGCAAGAGTCTATTTTAGGGGGGATGGCTGGGAAAAAACCAAAAACAAGAAAGAGGAGGACTTTCACAAAGGTGGTCTGGCGAATTCCTACGGCGACAGAGGGACTAGAAATGCTAGTGTAGCAAGCTTACTACAGATGGCTGAGGCACAGGGCTCCTCCTTTGCCGCCAAAGGCCAATAATCAAATTGGAAGGCAAAAGAACCTGCCTGTGTTGGAGGTTCCTAAAGAGCCAACAGTTTTGCAAAGGGAAACCAACGGCCAAGAAAATAGAGAAAAAAAGAACGGTCTATCAACCCTGTATGAGGAGATCGTACGGGAGCTCTGACAAAGAGAGTCTTCTTGGAGACCCGGGCCGATGTTGGGGATTTAAGAAGAAGGTTTTCTCCGCGCCCAAAAGAACTTAAGGAGGAGAATTGAAAGGGCATTCAGTTTCTTCTACGTCGGAGGAGGTGGAGCCAATTCGAGCGACCAGAGGGTGAGGGAGGCGGTTTGCGAAAGGGAGAAACTCAACGGTGGCGCCCTGCTAAAATAATGGGACTCTCCCTCCTTCATAAAGGCCACATCTGTCATTAGGGGAGGACCTAAGGGCAAAGAGGACGAAAAAAATCCCCAAGTATCGGGTGGGGGGGGGGCATGCCTAGATATGGCGTGAGCACGCAATTTCGATGAGGGTCGAGCGACCATAAAACATCGGGCGACCGGGAGCGAAGAAGAGGACGCCGGCGGCCCGGAAAGAGATTCGCTCAACGTGTTCAGCTACGATCAAGGGTTGGAAGCTATCTTTTTGGTAGAAGGTACGCAGGGAGGGAAGACTCGTCCGGAAGTCACATACCGAATTCTGGATGTCCACGACTAAGAAAGACAAACAATATAGTGCCGAGAGGGAGTTGGAGAATTTGAGAGGAGCAAAGAAAGAAGCTCTTCTCAAGAGAGGGTAAGCATCACTGTACCCATCATCCGCCGCCCAGAGGAAGGCTCTAGGGGAAAAAGGGATTCAGGAGGAGTCGCCCTATGCAAAAGAAAGTCCTCTCAAGTTCGGAACAAAGAACGCTCACGAGGAGAGGCTGTCTCAGCAAGAGGAAATCGTCGGCACCGACAAGAATGTCTCCCACAACTAACTTGCCGCGACCCGGGTAGGAGCTTATCATTGCATGAGACGCGACACGCTAGGCTGCAAAAAAAATCATAGAGGAGAGAAAAACAAACGTTAGGGAAATAGGGGAGGTTCTTGTGGAAGTTTTAAAAGGGAAACGCTCGCGCCTGATCACAGTCTGCGGGAGGAGCGGAAAAAGGGGGGCCGCAGGTCGAAAAGTGTGGGCTGTTGGATAAAGCTCAGCTGAGCCCCTCCTAGAGTAGCGTCGAGAAGTGTCGCCTTAGGACGACGCGCGGGGACTAGGTTCGCTAATTACGGACATGATACTCCTGAGACGCCATCAAAACAAACAGGGGACACCCAACAAAAAAAACGAGGGGGGGGGGCTATGATCAAAACTGTCCTCCCTTTATCAACGGGGAAGAACGATGAGACGCTTCTGAGAATAGGAAAGGGAAGAATCCTACGAGGGAGGGCAAAGGAGGCAATGTCTTGTTTTGGGGAACGGGAAGTCTGGACGAAGCGTAGATTCGGGGGAAAAAACTAAAGAGAAAAGCCAAGGAAATGCGCCATTTCGACCCATACGCAACCAAAAGCACGGACGACCTCGATGACAGTCGGAGGCGCTACAGGGTGCGAAAGATATAAGAAGTTGTGTGTTTCGTGTCACCTCATCGGAATTTGCCGCTCCGACCCAAGAGCAGCCAATCTTAAAGCACCAATGGCCTCCAGAGAAGAGGTTAATGCGGCAATGAGAGATTTGTAAGTGGCGGACCAAGAAGTAGGGGACGAAGGCGAAATAGTGCGGTAAAGACGAGCGCTTGGAGGCCTTGGGCCTGGCATGGAACTTACATGGATCCGAGGAAGCACCTGAAAAAAAAAAACCGGGTCGCGAACAGATACGCGAGGCGGTATGTATACGCGGAAGCAGCCACCGGGAGATCGAAAAGATCAAGTAAGAGAAATTCTTGGGGGGGGGGGTGATGGGCGGCGAACTCAAGGACCCTCGCCAGCCAGCGAGACATGGGGAGGCTGAGGGAGAAGCGGATCTATTATGTACGTCAAGATCGAGTAGGGCAGCCTTCAGTTCATGTAGATAAACTGGCGAAAAGGAGTTGTAAAAAAAAAGGGGGAGTTCGGAATGAAGACCTCCAAAACTTGTGGATCTTAGGGGGAAGAACGTGCCCAATAAGCAATCGCCTACCAGACTAATTCATCTTCCCTACCAAGAAAATGCGGATCCGCCCGTTCTTTCGTATACGGAAAACAGGGGCTGGGCACTTGAAAGGGGGAATGAGAGTCTGATTGTGGAATTAATAGGGTCGTTATTAGTACACCTACAGCGCATCCAGTCGGGACAACACCTCAAGTCGTGAACGTCTCACTAAAAAATAAAATCACTCATGTTGTCGGTAAAAGGTCGCAAGTGAAGTATTTGGGTGGGTACAACCGATAGAAAAGACGAGGTAAATCCGCGAGAAAGAGGGGGGCTGTTCAGAGAAGGTCGCTTGTCGCTGATGGAAAGCAACACTCAATAGAAGGGGGAGGTTGGCCTGTCCAACGTAGAATCCTTGAGTTGGACCCGGTCCAGTTGTCACATCGGAGAAGATTAGCCGAAGGTCAAGGGATACCGCTCAGTCCGATTAGATTATATGCACTAGGACGGGGGAAGATAAAAAGGGGGATTCATAGGGAAGTACCTGCAGGGAAGGGAGGGTGCGCTCGAATTGGCTAGGGGGGTAAGGGGCGCACAAGGAAGCATGATTCGGGAAGGTTTGAAGAAGGGTCATCGGGATGGAAAAAAGTTCCGGCGTGAAAAACCGCGGGCGCCGCAAATTCCTTTGGGGACTGGATCAGCACACAGGGCAAATAAATAAATGGTACCAGAGCGCCTTTTTGCACCCGAAAGCCATCGCTCATCGGAGGAAAAAGGTGGGAAGATCTCGACTCCGACTGCCTAGGTCTTTGTTAGGCACTACATCGTAACAGGAGGGGGCCTAACCTCTGCTATTGAAGGAAAACTATTATTAGCTCAGAATCGAGATCTCGTCTATTTCCAGGTAAAGAGGGCCTGACCGCGAACCGAAAGCAAGTATGAGAAGCTATATCATGCGGAGAAGGGCGGGCAGAGTTTTTTAGTAGGGTATCGAAAGGGTGGAAGAGGGAGAGAAACAGGAGGGGTCTTGGAATCTCATCTCGAGATAGGGGTAAGGGGTAGAGGGATACCAGCTCGAGATGAACAGGAATAGTCCTCCTTATTCGCAAGAAGATAGTAGAGTAAATACAGAAGAAAGGAACCAGAGAGAGTGACGGACTATGTCTGATGCATGTCTACCCGCCGTATCACTTTTCAGATAATCAGAATCTAAGATCGCCTGCTTCATGTAGAAGGAAAGGGCAAACAATATTGGGATCACAATTTGCTTAGAGTTTTTCGTCTCGCAAGAGCAAGGAGGGGGCGACATCAGCAAAAAGGGGAAGAGAAAAATTCTGGGCTCTG
>Ga0179593_1707312_pt1 | contig 14132 bp, 21 predicted proteins | sample CZODoug2_1_08_16_FD_185931 | JGI IMG/M metagenome (GOLD analysis project Ga0179593, IMG submission 185931) | Vadose zone soil fungal communities from Angelo Coast Range Reserve, California, USA - CZODoug2_1_08_16fungal (PacBio error correction) | ecosystem: Environmental > Terrestrial > Soil >...
GGGAGCTTAAGGGTTGTCTCTGATGAAGGGCACCTAGGGAAAGGGGAATGGAGGGTAATGAGTTCTCTACATTCTCTGAGATACGCGTCTACGGTTGCGGGAGGATTAGAGCCTAGAGGTCGAGCAAACCTTGGAGGATTTTGCTTTTTCTGGTCATGTTGTGGAGGAGGACAAAGGGAAACTTCGGGCTTGCGTCCTCCGAGGCGCTCTGGGGGGGGGAAGATAATGCTACCTCCTCAGCCTGCAAGAGGAAAAGGCCAGGGAAGTCCTGCTGGCCTATTCGGAAGGGGGGACGTGCCCAAATCCAATCTCGAACAGTTTGGCCTTTTCCTAAGAAGAGGAGAAGGGGTTATCAGAAAGGCGAAAAAAAGCGGCTTTGAAAGGAAGAATCGCGTTTCTGGGCGCTCCAGGGTCGGGGACTTCTTTGGGGGGGGGATCGAATCAATATTGGAAGGTCCGTCTCGCACGTTCAGACATGTAATAACTGCCTTAAGAGGGGAGAGTGAGGAAGGGGGGGAGGAGCACGAAAAGATCTCCCCGTCAGGAACTCAATCCCGCCGCGACGAAACACACTCGAGGGATAATCGAAAAAAAAGGTAAAAGAGATATGAGGGGGGCGGTATTCTTTCGAGGGATGCTAAGGCCTGCCGAGAGTGGGATTGTTGTGAGTCCAGGGGAAACCAAAGCAGCGGCATGGAAAGAGATTTTGCGCTGTTCGGCAGGTTCTGAAGCTGGCTAGAAGATGGGCAAACTCGAGAGATCTTGAGGGAACGCGTCAAAATGAATTTAAAGAGGGATCGAGTCGGAATTGAAAGCAAAGGTCGCTCGCATGCTGCGGAAGCCAAAGAAAAGGGACATACGGGATAGGTTGGAAGCAGAAGCGGCTGGGAGGCAGCGCTGGGCCGCGACAGCGAGTCGGAGGACCACACGAGGGGGGAAATGAAAGCGCAAAGAAAAGAAGCCTGCAAGGTCTCATCGGACCCACGTCGCAACGGAAACTTCACCTATCGTACAAAAAGAACATGAAGGAGGATGGCTTCGGATTGAAATCGGGGGTGTCTCTGCAAGAAATTTCTTTCATCGATCAGGAGAGGTGGGTAAAGTGATCAATGCCAGAGAAAAATCTCGTACACGGGGATCAGGCCTCATGCATAGAAGTCAAAGGACGTAGGGCGCGAAGTACGGAGCGACCGCCAAGGAAAAAAAAAGGGAAAGGAAAAGGTAAAAACTGCGGACCGCAAGAACCCCGATAAATAAAGAGATCCAATGGCGGCTTCTAAGCACTAGAGGGGAGAGGGGGGTGTGACATTCGCTGGAGGAAAAAAAAAAGTTCCTGTTTTCAAGCGGGGGCGGGGAGAAAGTGCGTGCAAGGGCCTTGATGAACAAAAACAAGAAGGAAAATCGAGGAAAGGAAGAGGCACAAAGGGTTGCAAAGAACTGGACGGGCGCGAAGGGCGGGGATCGGAAAGGGGTCGAAGAATAAAGGAGGGGCATTGAAACATTCAAGCGGGATTGCTCCGGGTAAAAACAAAAAAAGGAACCAACTTACAAGTAGAATTTCCCGGAATTCGAATAGTGATAAAGGAGACAACGGGGGCACGGTGTCGTTTCTCTCCCAAGGGACGGATTCTAAAAGCCAGAAAGGGGAAATCCCAAAAACAACGCTTCGGGTTGAACACCCATAAAGACCAAGAGGGGAAGAAGAGTCGGAGCTAGTTAGAAAGAAAAACATGTTTGTTAAAAAACCATTTATCTGTTTTGAAGAAAATCGCAAACGGAGCGGAAAGCAGTATTTGAAGAGTCCGTAACCACGAAAAGAGGACCAACTCCTGAGATAACCGACATATGATAAGGCACTGCACTGTCGAATAAGAGAGGTCCGAGAGAAATTACGGGGCAGCACCAAACAAGCTAAGAACAACATCGATGGGAAAGGGGAGGCTCGGCATAACTACCTTGACAAACATACGTGATAGGCATCCAAAAAAATGCAGCTAACGTTTCAAATGTTGGGGCCAAAAGCAGGGAAAAAAATACGAAATTCGCCAGCCTGTTGAACGGGGCGCGCATCCAAAGAAAGAATTGAAAAAAAGAATTCCAAGAGAATGGCGAGTCATTCAAGGAAAGGGGGCACGCTAACAATAATTGTGTGACAGAGAGAAAAAGTGAAGGCTGCGATACCACAACAAAAGGCAAAAAAGGCGTTCGGAGAAATGTTATGAGTGCAATGAAAAAGGCGCCTGATCTCAAGACATTGATCGTGTGACGAAAGGTCCAGGGTCCGACGTTGCTGTCCAGAGCTGGGAAAGCTCAACAGGGGAAAGGTATGTGTGTGCCAGAGTTGAAAAACGTGTCGGCCTGATCTCAGGGGAAAGAAAATATGATGTATGGCAAAAAACAGGCGCGACCGGCACAGGGGGGAAAAAAAGTTACGGGGAACCTGGGGGAGCGCTGAGGCTGAGAAAGTGTTGTTGGATTGGGGGACGGAGTCATGGGGATCAGTACTGAAATAGCAGGAAAAAGACCGGAAGCCAGTTCATGGGGCAGGGGGGTCCTATACGCGCAGAAATTTTTTAAGTACGTTTAAGAGGGTTTCTTTACAACTCGGAAACAGAGGTGAAAAAATGAGCTAAAAAGTTCGGCAAAGGAAAGTTTGGGAGTGATCGAGGAGGGGGAGTCTGCCGACGAAAAGGAGAAAAAGAGTCTATAACAGAAAAGGTGAGGGACATCTTTGGGGGGGGGGGTAAACCAATGGGGCGTTAAGGAGGTTGAATGGAGACGGAAAGGTATACTCTTACCGGTCCTATAGAAAAGGGGGAAATTTTCGCCGGGAGCACAAACTGTCGACTGGGAGAAAATGTTTTGATCCAAGGGAACTTTGCAAGGAAGGGGGTGGTGCAAAAGAACTTAAAAAACCCACGGGAATTCTGAAAGGGGGGATCGCCTAGGAAGGGAGGCCGATAAAAACGGACTCGACGAGAACAAAAGGTCCGCTCTCAAGGAAAAAAAAAGGGAGGATTTTTGCAAACCGTCATGTTGGGGAATAGCGTTCTCCCTCGGGCTGGGGGCGAGGTTTAAGGGAGTGTGGGAAAGCCCAAGAAGAACTTGAAAAATCCCGCACGCAACAGGGGACGAATTCCGCTAGACCTGGTGATCTTTCCGACCACGGACAAAACATTCAAAGGCGTGGAGGGACCATCGTCAGAGCGTATGGGGCATAGGGGGTCAGCTTTCTTTCAGGAGGGGTTCCGTTCGCCGGGCAAAGGTGGCTTGGGGGAGACCGATAAAGGAAGAGACAGAGGAAGATTCTGCTGCAGTAGCCTGACGCTGAGAAATGCCGTGTTGAAGAAGAGATTGTGTGCGGATAGGGAAAAGAGGAAGGGATTCCACTGCGTCAGTGAGGTGAAAATGATCTTGGGGCGCCCGAGAAGTCGTCCTTTTAGGGGGGCTGGACTAAGACATACCTAGACTTCATTAAGAAGTAGGGGAGACTACTTGGGGAGGTTGGTACAAGGACGCCGCCGTGGGGCCCGGCTTCTTGCGAGAGGGGCGCTGCGTTACAGGCCGTCGATTCGAAGAAAAAACCAGAAGGGGGAGAGACCAGCGCTGGAAGGGGACCTTCTGGATCTTCGACAGCAGGAGCTTGTCAGACGCTCCCAAGGCATCTCTTCGCCGGGGGGGAGGTGCCGAATGATCCTCCGGGGGAAACTCGGAAAGCATGCGAAAGAGAAGAGGGGGAGAAATTCCGGGCCTAGCGTGAGTCTGGCATGCGAGGCTAATCGCTTTTGGGGGGAAGACGCGTTCGCTGGGGATGGCCTCAAGAAGAGGGGAGTGACACCGGCTCCGCCAGCTTCGAAAACAGGGAACGCGCAAAGTGCGCCTTTCAAATGAAGGGGAGGGAAGTCGCGATGGGGTAGGAAGTCCAGGAGAAAAAAACCCCAAAAAAAAAAAAAAAAAGGGGGGGGGAGAAAAAATCCTCACAAAAATCGGGGCGCTCCCGCATCCTGGAAGGAAACTGCGACGATACAGCCACTCTCATAGGCAATAAAAGAGAAAAAAAAAACTGATGGGGGGGAGAGATTGCAAGAGAGGAAAAGGTTCTGTATTCTTCTCGGGTATGTCTAGTCAAGGGAAGAGGAAAGATTGGGGGGGATGATGGGATCGACGGAAACCATCAGCGAAGGAAAAGAGGTTGAAGGCGCGAGTTTCGCTGTCGGGAGGTTCTGACGCTTTTCGAGGAGAGGGCTGGTCACCAACGGAATGTCGAGAAAGATCAGAAAAAAAAATCGAACACAAAGCGGGAAGGGAGGGGATCTCATTAATGAAAAGAGGGAGGAGGGTTGAAATCCTAGGTAAGGCATGCTTCTGGAAAGAAGAGGAGGGAGGATACAACAGGGAAACTTTCGGCAAAGGGAGAATCAGGGAGGGGGAAAATAAGCGGCTGGCCGGAAAAGAAAAAAAAAATGCGCGCTGATGCCCGACGAAGAGGGAGGCGGAGTAATAAGACTCATCAGATTCCTAAATTCACATCATCCGGGCCAGGGGAAGAAATAATCCGGTACAGCCTGAGACTAAAAAAGGGGGAAGATTCTCACTCAAAGTCACCGATCCTGAAAAAGGGAATCCATCATTAATTCGAATTATGGCTTCTTCCAATCAAGGAAATCCGCCAGGTTAGCGGTCGCCAACATAGCATGCTCAGTGGGGGGGTCAGTTAAAAGGGGGAAAATAGTCCATTGAGAACATCTCTGCAAGGAGCCTTCCTCAGCGACTCCGCTGACATCTGAAAGTCCCAACTCTAGGAAGAAGAAAAAAACTGCGAAGGCTAGTCGCTCCCGGAAAAGACGCGAAGAAAAACCGCTTAAAAAGGAGAAAATCAATATCGGGCACGAAGGGCGGGCTTCGTAAAACGCCCTAAAAGGTACATAACAAAGGAGGGGGGGACGGAAAAGTCAACATTCGAAGAAAAGTTCCTTTTGCGAAAAGTGGCTTGCCAGGAGGGGGGCCCTTTATCTGCACCAACGACAACCTAAAATCTGTTCAAAATCGCAAGCAAAAGGAGTAGAAAAAAACTCTAAAGAAAGACGGGGGCAACGAATTTGGACTTGAATAGTCGGTATCTGTTTGACCTTGAGAGAGACACTTTTCTTGGAGAAATAGGCCGGGGGAAGCCATGAAAAGGAGTTATTTATCGACCTGGTGTCACCACCAAGGGTGTGGCCCTCCCTTCGGAGAGGGAGAAAGGGGGGACCTGAAAAAGGCTGAGAGTAGTTGATAAGAAAGGCAGGGGTAGAGTCAGCATATTGACGCTGTACATCTTAACGCCACCTGCCTCTAAAAAACGAAATACAAGCCAAAACAGCCCACCCTGTCGGGGGAAGACAAAGCCCAAAGGTCTAAGTAGGAGTCTATCTTCTGGCTACGGGGGATCCGGCGGCCGAGGTTGTGAAAAAGGAGACAAGGATCTTGTTTGGGAATCCAACAGAAAACGTCGGCCGAACGAGGGTTCACAAAAGGGCGATGTAACGAAAAAGGAAATAAACTACTTCCAACGTCCTGCGATATACGCCAGAATAATCACTTACCGGGGCAGCCCAGCGCGCAGGGTCCCTCTAGGAAGGAGGGGAATTTCGGGAAGGACGTCTTCAAACATCAAAACCATTCTCATCACAACGCAGGCCTCCTCACAGAAGCAGAAACGTAACTTTGAAAACATTGGCAAGGGGAGAAGGGCGCATCAGGCAAGGGAAAAAGCAGGAATATCAGAAGAAAAGTTGGAAAACATTTTTTCCAACCTCGAAGAACCCATACGAATTCGCCCCGAAGGTTTGGAAGAGAGAAAAGCGACTGCAAGCAACGGGAACCTACTGAAGGGAGAAAAAAAAATACTTTGAAAAAGGGGGAGAGGGCGCCAAATGTAAGTGGAACGCGAAAAAGGTGACAGCGAACGCAAGTAAGGCGGAAGGATCTCTCTCAACAACAAGGCTGATTAATTAAAATGCTCTAGAAGGAAAAAGGAGGTGCGGGACAGGCTGGGGAAACCCTATGGTAAAGTACATTTGGGCGAAGGAAGAGAAAATAAATGAGCGGGGGGGGTTGGCGACTCTGCACAGTATGAAATCTCGTTGCTTGTGGAAGAGATTTGGATGCGCCGACCAATCAAAATCAGCGGAATGGAGGGGGGATGGGTGTTGGCGGGAAGGGGAACGTGGACGTCCGGGGACAAGGCGTTACGAGAAAGATGATAGGGTCTTCAAAAAAGGAAAGAGTGCACCGGGAAAGGGTCGTCAAAGTGTGGGACCGAGCAGAAGGGGGGAGGGAGGGCCGAGAGTTGTCGCTGAGCAATGGGTTTGGGTAGAACGTGGAATGAGGAAGTAGCAAGACGGGGGGAAACGACAATGACGAAAAAGGCGAAGAGGGAGAGGCTTATCTATGTCGGGTCTAAAGAAAGCTCATTCTGGGACTTACTTTATCTTAAGGGGTTAGGGAACATCGAGTAGACCAAGCGGGTGCAGGCCCATGGGGTGGCTTGCTCGAGGCGGGAAGACGTGGCTATGGTTGGAGCCAAAACAGTTAAAGGGGGGGACGATTTCTTTACAACAAAAAGAAGGAAGAAAGAAAGCCAGAGGCAGAGAAGACAGAAAAAGGGGGACATCGTTGGGGGAAGGGGGTTAGCTGGGGTGACAACAAAACATCTTTGGGCCTTGGCTGTTTTAAAGGGATGAAGCGCCTTCTGAGGGTCTTCTTTAATTAGAGCTGTAAGGTTAATAGGATGACTAGAGGGTGGGGGAGAAAGTGTTGTAGCTTATCACTAAGCGTGAAACGGAAATTTGAAAAACATTGCTCTTTCCCAGAAGGAAAAAACTGGAGACGGTTTTGTTCAAAAAGCAGCTATCAAATCAAGAAAGGGGGAGGACAATTGCAATCGAGAAGTCTTCCTTGAGAGGAGAATAATCAACTAAAAAAGAAGCCGTCCCACCCAATAAGAATAAATAGGAGGGAAAGGGATAGGCGTTGCCAAAAAAAGGTCCTTTGTTGCAGGACGGGAATCACGAGGGAGAAGGGGGTGAAAAAGAAAACTTGAGTAGGTTTGGGGGGCAGTAATGAACGGAAACACTCGGACAACTTTCTCGACGAAACAGGAACTGGGAAAATCGAGCCTGTTTGGAAAACACGTTCACAATTATGTCCTCATCTGGGAGGGGGAGCCAGCGGGGGGGAGGAGAGGAGGCGGGCCATCCGTGGGGGGAACGTTCCGCCAGTTGTGTGGAGCGGGCGTGAAGGGGAATGAGAGTCCGGCTCAGGAGAAAAGGAACGTGTGCGGCGAATCCTCTAATTGGAGGAAAAAAGGACCGGAGGGCTGAGGCCTGCTTACGGCTTGGCCGTATTTGTTCTCGGGGAAGTGATTCATTGGCAACAAAAGGGAAAGAAAAAGAGCTGAGGGAAAGGGGTGCGCGTGTTCTCGACAATGAGAGGGGGGAAACCTACTGAGGGAGTTCATGAATAAGGCTGGAAGAGCCAGAAGGCGACTGAATGAAAAGTGCACAAAGGATCTTTGCAGTTGCGAAAAAGGATCATGGGGGGAAGAGGGGCGCCGCCCGCAAGAGGTTTGCCCGAAGGCGGCCTTCGGCGGGAGCGGCTGGGAATTTGAAAAGATGAAATGCCATCAGACGCAAACCACTTTCGGAGGGAACAGCGCTGCAGTGAAGGAGGGAGGGGAACAGTCCGCTTCTCTGCGTCTGCCTGCCCAAGCCTGGCGTCGCACGCGCGGGTGCGCCGAAAGTCTCGAAAGAATGAAAGCAGCGACGCGCCTCCAGCAGCTAGCGACAGAAAAGGAAAGAGCCTCGGGAGTGGATTCTTCATTCGCTCAAAGCATCGCTTTGTTGGAAAGGATTCGCTTGATAGGGGAGGGGAAAAGGACATGTCCGATGACCATTCCCAGCTCGCAAAAGTCATAACCTTTAGGAACAGCGCACCGTAGTCGATCAAATGAAGAGCGAATTCTCTATTGTAAAAAAAGAAAGGCGGAGCAGCGAAAAGACACAAACGCGGGCCCACCGGCATTCCTGTCGGGGAATCCTCCGCGCCGAATACCAGAATAATGCCGTCAATCCAGGAAACAACAACACCAAGGGGAGAGAAGTTCAAAGGGTTTAGCGAGTTTGCTGTAGGAGCGGCGGAGAATGCCTGCCGGGAGGCGCGTATTTTTTGAGTTTTGCGCGGGGGAAGCCGCAGGAAGGGAAGACATCAGCTCTCGACTGCCTGGAAGGCTCGCAAGTCCTGGGAAGGGTCTGAAGCTGAAAAGAGACTGCAGGGCTGGAAACTCGGCATTTCCCCGAAATGGGGGAACAAGATCAAAAGCGAAAAAAAAAGAGATGAGGGAGAGCTTAAGAAAAGCGAGGGGGAAAGAAAGGTCGCTCTAAGAGCTGGAAGGAAGCAAGGGCGTCTGATACCCAGAGAAAGAAAATTTCGTGGAACAAAGCGCGTCTACGGAAGGGGCAGGAGACACAGACGCAGAAAAGATCCAGAAATTCATGGCAGAAAAGGGAGGCAGGGGGAAGTCAGGGGAGCTGATTAGGAGCCGTCAAATCGTATTCCTAAAAGAACAAAGCAAAGCCTAAGAGGAAGAATCCTTTAAAACAGCCGCCACAACTTAAAACTGACGCCAAGTCTCACGAAACTTCAAAGCGCATCATAAGGGGGGGGATTGCTTCTTACAAGCCTATAGGCCCGTCCGCCGTCAGAGTTCTGCAAAGAATCATGGTGGGAGGGAAAAAGCGGAACCAGGGAAGCTGAGCATTGACAGAAACCTGATCAAGACATCGTAAAGAGCGGCCGCAAGAAGGAAGCCAGCCTCGCTGACTGACTGGAATCTTCAGGAAATAGGAGGCCTCACACTTGTATCCGAAAAAAGGGACCTCCAAGCAAGAAAAGGGAAAAGCATCGAACTGAAAAACTGGAGGACCCCCAAACCCCTCTGGACCCAAAGATATAAAGGGCTTAGAAAACGCAAATACCGATTGAACAAGTTGTGGAAAGGGGGGGAGGCCAGAGAAAAGACGGCGTCCTCAATGTTTGAAGGGTTGGCGGGAGGGAGAGAGGGGAGCCGAGTTGGGCCCTTATCTTTCCCGAAAACAACCTCCTCAAGAGGGCAACCTCGCAAAAAGGAGACAACTCTCTTAACAAATGACGGGGAAATTAGGGGGCCCTAGTCAAAAAAAATATCGGACTATTGGGACGTCTGGAAGTCTCGGTGCGGTCGGCAAGAAAGAAACGATTTTCAAGTTGAAGCAGGAAAGGGGATGAGAAGGAAGGGGTGTCACCACCAAGATATGTTGTTCCTCACTTAGGCGCAATTGGTAGAAAGTTCCCGTCATTAAGAAAAGGAACGACACTGGCACCACTGGGTCGTTCGGAGGAAAACGCGCTGGAAGAGGAGAAACCCCGCCTCTAAGCCGTCTCCATCAGCAGGTACCCGTAACCCAGAAAAAAACCTGTCGGGTTTAAAAAAAGAGAAAAGGGAACAAAGCTGATCTAAATCTGCTCTAAGAGGTGATCCAGATACACTCCAGTGGTTCAAGCCCATCGACACAACTTTCATCTGTGGGGGATTCCACCATCGAAAAGGAGCCTAGTTTCCCACTCTGGTCGGAGGGGGACCCCGGCAAAAAAGACAACGTCCTCCTCGATAGGACGACATATCTAAGCAAGAAGGGGACGCCCATCGTCGCCGGTCCGCTATGAAAGGGGTCGTTCAGGCGGGGGGAAAAGTCTGAAAGGACTCTTCAAAACAATCAAAAGAAAAGCAACAGAGCGGGACGAAAAAACAGGTCGTCTCGAGCGGCTTTGCCACATTGAAAGTAAGGGATGTCGCGGCCTGGCCAAAGCAGCATCTTTCTCTTACAGAAACGAAAACAAGTGGAATTTTGCCAACTCGCAAAAAAGAAGGAAAGCGGAAAAAAAACGTGGTCGACAGCTACCGGACAAGTGACCTACTGGAAGGTGAAAACATGTCCCCCACGCTCCATGGGGAAGAAAGGAAGGACCAGGAGTGGACGCTAACAAGATGGGTGAAACACAAGGGGGCTGCGAAAAGAAAAACAAAGGAGGGGAAAAGAGAGAGATCGCCATAATTGCGTTTCGCTTGGGAAAAAATAGTGTTTAAGCTTGCCCCAAGGGGGAGGACTTATCCGCAAATCAGGAGAATGTGCGACCGGTACAGTGGACACGGAGACTTTGGGGGGGGAGAAAAAAAAACATGCCGGTTCCAGGGGAGTTCTTATGGGGGGGACCTAGTTGGAAAAAGAACGGGAAGGAATGATCGAAAAAAAAGAGAGCTGGGTCACCAAGGTCCTCGAACGGGGAACCTGAGACATGGTTGGGGGGGGGGGGGGGGTACTTTATTCCCTATCAGACCTGTGACACCATGGGGGTCAGGCGGGCAGGGTTGTGTTTATGTTTGAGAGGAAGGCTTACGACAAGGAGCGGAAAATGCCGATAGTCGGGACAAAGACGCTGGTCGTGGCGGATGCTTTGGAGGGTAGAAGCGCGCAGTACTGTGGACGTAACGGGGGCCGGGGGGGAGGGAGAGTCCGTACGGACACCAAAGAGGTAACATTAAGGGCTCTCTTTGACCGACGTTTTGCAGGTGGGGATAGCCAAAAAACGATGGGGGGATGAACAACGGGGATGCCGATAAAAGAGCTGAAAAAAAGGTGAAAGCGTTGGTCTTTGAGATTGGGGAACTCCGACAGTTGGGCTTGTTGGAGGGGGAAGGGGAGGAATCGCGGGCTGATGGGGGGAGCGGCGGGAGGGGTAGAGAGGTAAAAAAGGTGCTTACTAGAAAACGACAAAAAAGGGTTGACACGGGGAGCCTTTACTCACTAAGATGGGAGGGGGGGGGGGTAAGTTGAAGCCCATTTCTCAGGTGCCAGAAGGGAATGATCTGGTGGAACCGTCAGATAAACAAATCCCTCCGTGTGGGACTTCTTCAGAGAAAGAGGGGATTGACGCGATTGGGTAATCACCTGAAAAAGACCAATAAGTAAAAAAAAAACCGACCTTGAGCCCGCCATAAAGGAGGGTGCACCCGTCATGTGGCAGAGTACGTAACACGTTTGCTGGATGGGGGTGGGGTGGGGCCGATCAAGGAAATCGGCCCGCCACTTTCATCAGACCCAAACGGCGGAAGCCGGAAGGTTTGAGAGGAAAACACCGGTTAATGCTGTGGAAATCGTTTAGGCGTTGGTTCTAAGCCAGGCGGGATCTTCTTTCGGGGGGAAGGGGAAAAGTCCAAAAAGTTTTTCCAACTGCAAGCGAGGGAGGGGGGGAGGGGGGGGCGGGGACCGGGCGCGACATGCCCAACGTGTGCTAGAGGGGGACCTCGAGATTGGCTCTGCAAGTAGCCTGAAGGAAAAGGAGGAGGTGAGACCGCTTGGGCCGAAATTGGGAAAAGATGGCTTGGAGGACATCTGGCCCTGAGAGGCCGCACTGCTAAGTTCGTGCGCGACGGGGATGGGAGGCCCGCGTCGGGGGGGGAATTGGGCATTAGAGGGGACTTCCAGAAGGAAAGAAGCTTTCCGGATCTAATTTTGCGGCAGGACTTTGGATAGGGGCCTATTGGAGGAAAACACAGCCCTATTTGACGGCCTCAGGAGGGGAGGTCTTTTCGGGGAAGCGATGAGGGAACTCTTCCTCCGCCGCATCTTGGAGGACGGCCTCCATCGCTTGCCATGGGATGATCTTTGTCGCAAAACGCTTACTGAGAAGGCCCAAGCAGGATCTCTGTCGCCGCGATGGATGCCGAAATAAAGGACTCCTGGCCCAGAAAACGGGGACAGCATTCCGTCGACCTCAGGAAACCGCCTCGCGTTGAGGAGGAGACATACTCATCGCGGGGTGTTTCTACTCTGTTCTGGAGATGCTTCGTGTGAAGAAGCCCGTTGGAGAATGACGGAGCACATCTCGAAACCTGCATGAAGGCGGAGCGCGGCAAAAAGGAATTGCTGAGTCGCTTGGAGGGCAGGAATTCCGGCGAAACGAAACAATCATCACCAAATCAGGGGGGGACGCTCCCGGCATGACCTGAAATAGGCCTCTAAGATACAAGAAAAAGAGGAAATGCCGTGCAATATAGAGAAAACAACAACGTCGTGAGAGAAAGAAAGGAGTTGCCACGGCTTAATGGCTTTATTCTTGAAAGGAGTTGCGAAGGGAAAAGGGAAGGGGGGGAAAAGAAATTTTGGGGATGATTGTGGCGCTGGGATCGCCGATGCCGAATCATCTACTTCCGAAAAAAATGGGGAATGGCGCTCTTTGAAAGGTGCCTGCAGGTTCTGGGGGAGGGGGGCGGAACGGGTGGCAAACTCAGAAAGTCGCTCAGTGATGGCACTAGGACGTCGAAAACACAAAAAAGAGAGGGGGAGCGCATTAAGAAACCGCGTAATTTAAAGCAGGTCGCTCGCATTCGGAGGAGCCGAGGAAGCCGGGTATAACAGAGGACGAGAAGTTACAGCAAGACAAGGGAAGACGAGGGACGAGATGCCTTAGACGCGACAAGCAGAAGCTAAGAAAGATCCAGCTGCAATTGACGGGGGGGGAGACGGAAAAACTGAAGGACTGCTTATTAATAGCGTCGCAGACGAAGGAAAAACAGCATCAAAAAAAGAAGAGGCCCTCAATAATCTTAAAGGCTTCTGGCTCCATCGGAAAAACCTGATCCCAATTCAGAGAAGGACACGATCCGTAAATCAAAAGTCGGCGGTGGTCAAGCCTATAATGGCCCAGGCCGCAGGAGGCGAAAGATCAGTAAAGCGCACGAATTACGCATTGGAAAAGCTATCAGGGCCAGCTGGTGCGATCAAGGCCATCGATAAACGAGGGGCAAAAAAGGAGCAGGAAAGAATCTTTAGAAGCCAATCTCGAGGGGAGGGCTCGAAAAAAAAGGGAGGGAAAGATGTCGCGCCAGAAAAAAAAGCACCCGCGCCGAGGAAACGTAAAACTTGCTGGCAATGCCCAACGTATTCGAAAAATCGACGAATGGCGGCAATAAAAGGGGAATAGAAGTTGACGGTGTGAAAAAAGGCGCGTCTTGAAGACAGCCCTGTTTTGCGTCGTCGAGAAAGTTAGGGGGACCTTGATCTGCAAAACAATCCTCACTGTGAATATCACAAGGGCCCCAGGACCCGACGCGGAAAAGGACTGTTTTGCCAGCCAGATCGTGACGTGAACTAGTCTTTAGAGAGGAGGGGGACGGGGAGGGAGGCGGCGCTTTAAATAGAGAAAGAGGAAAAGGCCTATTGCAATGGAAAGCCTTGCTGATTGAGCTGCCGTGTGTCAAAAGACAGTTTGTTCAAAAAGGGATCAAGCAAAAGGGGATCAAAGTTCAAGAAAAAAGCTAGTGGGAGAAGAAAGACAACGTGTCAAAGTTGTCGTGAAGGTCAGCAATATGAAGTACAGCTCTAAAAAAGAGAAAAAAGCCGCAAAAAATCGCAGGAGAAAAGTAACCCAGCAAAAGAACTCTGTTCATTTGAACCCAATCCAAGAAAAACGCCGTTCTCTAAAGCGGAAGACTCTGGCGGAGAAGATAGGACGACGTGTTCAGCCATCGATCCTTTATCTGTGTGGAAAAATCGCAACGGAGGAAGACGATAGCCAGTGGGGATTGACCTCTGGAACCTCGAGGGGGGGAAAAAACGTAGTCCAACGAGGCGCGATAGAAGGGCACGACCTTGGCAAGGAAAAGCGGAGGAACAAAAAGCTATCGGCATGGCTTTCAGCGTCAAGAGGAGGCTCAATGACGTCGAAAACATCACCAACTCATTCTACAGGCACAGAGGGGCAACATTACTCTGCAGACTGACAAGGGGCAAAACAGGGCATGACTGTGCCAGATGTTCGAGGAGGCGCCTCAATCATCTTCCAGAAGGGCAAGATATCAGGACGCCACGAAGTTTTTCAAAAAGACATACGAATGAACGCTGAACCGAGGGGAAAGTGGTAGAGAGAAAAAAAAAAAAGCGCCCTTACAGAGGGAAGGGAAAGTCGCCCATGGAAAAGAAGTTAATTGCGAGATCACCGCCAATGGAAGGGGGAAAAGGAGATGGGGAAAAGACGAAAAGAAAGGGCATGCG
>Ga0179593_1299818_pt1 | contig 14130 bp, 15 predicted proteins | sample CZODoug2_1_08_16_FD_185931 | JGI IMG/M metagenome (GOLD analysis project Ga0179593, IMG submission 185931) | Vadose zone soil fungal communities from Angelo Coast Range Reserve, California, USA - CZODoug2_1_08_16fungal (PacBio error correction) | ecosystem: Environmental > Terrestrial > Soil >...
CTTAAGCTTCTAGGGCCCCCTTGTGATCCGGCAGATGAAAAGAAAAAGCACGGGAAGGTCGGAACACATCGTAGGGTCAAAGAAAAAGGGTGGGGGGGAGGAGCTTGCTAATAGATGAAGGCGGCATGCTGAAAGTATGGAAAAAGTCCTAGGGAAGCAGATTTCCTGGAAGGAGATATCTCCCCTCACGAAAGTGAGACGAGAGCGCCCTCATAAGGGGAGAAATGCGGGCTGTCGGAGGGAGAAGGATCATTGCGGAAATGCCAGATCTCAACAGACTAGATCTCTTGTCAAGTGACCCTTCTTCTTAAGTAAGCTAAATAGAGACCCAGAGGTGGCTTTAACATTGGACTCTAAAATTGAACAGAGGAAGTGCACTAGGAAGGGGGAGAAGAAGGGGGAGTCATGTCCAAGTTCCTGCGTACTCGCTAAAGGAGGCGCTTAGAGCAAAGGAAAAAGTAAAATAGAGACGCTTATAAGGTTCAAAGAGGGATTAAAGAATTTCATTAACAAGGGGGGAGGGTTGAAACTCATTTGGGAGGAAAAGAGAAAAAGGGGGCAGCAAAGCAAGGGGCATCGATGGAAAATCGGAAGGAAGCATCGGGGAAAGTCAAAAAAAAGCGTGAAAAGGAAAGGAGAGGGGGCTTTTTCCAGGCAAGTTCTAATGTCAGAAAAGGGGCCGTTTGCCGATGTGAGGGTTGGAGGACATGGCACGGTTTGCGGGAGGGGCAGAGCAGCTCAGATGAAAGGGCCGCTTGCAGGAGAAAACAAAAGAAACCTCGTCGCATGCTACCGCTATAAGGAAGGCGCTTCAGGCCTCCTTTAATGCGAGATTAAAAGAGAAGAAATGAGTATAAGAGGGGAGAAAGCTTTAGGAGGAATCAGAGACTGCATTTTTGCCCCCGTTTGGGGGCGTGCATTCACGGTCTACAGCTCAGAAGTGGGAACTTAACAAAAAGACAAAGAAAGAAGCAAAGCTTGGCGGGGGATCGTGGGGCTGTAATCGTAGCTTGACGGGAACATGAGGGGAGAGTTCCGGTGCAAGGAGGGAAGAGGCGAGGGGGAGGGAAGGAAATTGCTGGGACCCGATGAAAAACGATGGTCCTCCCTTTTGAACAAGAAAATAAGTACCAACCTAAAGCAAGGGGGGACGTGAGAGTCCAAAAGTTGAAAAGAGACGTTTTACACTGGTTTGGTAGAACGAAGAGGGTTGGTGGAGAGGGTTGGTAGGGGGACTGGAGTAAGGAGAGGGTGTGGCTGCAGTGCGGGAATGTGAAAGAAGAGAACGTGAGACTAGTGCATTGAAGTGAAGAAAAAAGATAGGGGGGAGGGGGGTTTACCATTAGGCCAGGTTTGCGTAAGTGAAAGAATTTTGTAGGGAGACGGGAGAAAAAAAGTCGGGATTCTTTTGGGACCTTGGAAGAGAACACATGGATGAAGGGGGGTACGTAGAGGGAGAGAAAAGAAAGTCGTAAACAAACGAAGGCTCGCGTCGGTTCGTGTTTTTGCGGGCGTTGTCTGGTGGGCCGGTGGAGGGATATCTAGATCGCAGGGGAAACAGCAGCGACGTTCCGAAGGGGAGTAGGGGGAAGGCCGGTCGGGACGCGTTCTCAGCTTCAAATACTCCCTCCACCGACGGTATTAGAAGCTTAGACATAGAAAGAAGAGTTGCCTTTCAAACTGGGGGGAGCAGAGGAGTCCAAGACATACTTTCGCAACTTCGTGATCGGAGCGAAAACGAAACACGATTTGAGCACACAAGGTCGGGATTGTGGAAGCCTCAAAACGAAAGGGAGGATGGCACTAGCGCAACACGGGACAAGCGCCGGACAAGTAAAACGCGGGGTAATGAACAGGGGCGTCTGCCTGAAAGAATATCAAGGGGGAAGGATTGAAAAGCTGGGTCCTATAAGGTTTTTCCCGAGAGGATGGAGGGGACCTTCAGGAAGGAGGAAAAGGCCCGGGTGATCGGAAGGGGTGAGCAAGCAGAGACAGCTACAGTCGCCGAACCCTACCGGCACGCCACCACCTGGACCTCGGCAGACCGAAAAATCAAGACGTAAAAAAAAAAAACGAAAGAAGAGAGATCGGTGGTCTCGGTTACCAAATCAAATAAGAACTAGTTCTCTTGAAAAAAGAACGGGGTTCGAGGGCGGGAGAGAATCAAAAAAACCATCGCTGGTGAAAAGAAGAAGAAAGGGAAAAGAAGGTTACTCAGCCGTTGGTCTGAACGGCTCGTTGAAACCCTTACAGCTAAAGCCGGCACGGAAGTTCTAAAAGTTCACTTGTCAGGAAAAAAAAAGAAAGGAAAGGGCCGAATTGAGAAGGGAAAAGAGGGTTCAATCTAGAACGGATTTTGCACCTCTCATGTGACTAAATGGGGTTGTACTGGGATTTAAAGGTCCGCGAAAGAGGGGTAAGGGTCCGGGAGAGGAGGAAAGGGCGACGAAATAAGGATGTGGGAGATTCTGGGCTCCGCCATAAGAGCTGGGGTCGAAAGTCGGATAAATTCCGACTGAGGAAAGAACCTAAATCTTCGGAAGGGAAGGGAGGTATAGTCGTAGATCTCTGGCTTTAAGGACTCGGGTCCGGGAAAAGAGCAGGCCGATAAAGTGGACAGGAGGACCGGGCTGCGGGCGCCCGGTCTGAAAAAGGGGAATCCTCATCAATATCCGTCCAACGAAGTCTAGATCAGCGAAAGTGTCCTCGGCTTGAGGTTCCATCAGAAAAAGAAAGAAACGTTCAGACACAGAGAGAGGATCGTGAAGGAGAAGAGTCAAAAACCCAAGGGAGGGAGCGAGAAGGGTAGGAACGATCAGCTCTCTCCTGTAGGAAAGGATGTTCAAGGGTTAGTAAAAGGAACGAGGCCCTGTATAATGGTGTCGAGCTAGCCATGGCCGGTAGGAAGGGGATCGATTTCTACCGGCTGAAAAAAAGAATAAGGCGATGACCGCAATTACTGTATTAAAGATCGGGGAAAGAGGATTGTCCCGGAGACAGGAAAAATCTGCCGAAAAAACGGAAGAGGGACGAGGGTCGGCAATCGACTATGAATCAAACTTCCGACTGATCAGAGGATTTTAGAGTAAAAAAATACCGAGGGAGATCAATACACAAAAGGTGGGGGGCGCGACAACGCTAAGAATCCGAAAAGAGTACAGGGGGAGGAATCGGTTAACAAAACAACCCAATTGTCGCGAAGCTAGAGCGTGGCAATGAAGTTCAAGAAACCCGCAATTGGCAGGTTAAAAAAAGGAATTATCTAGTGATAAAAAGGGGAAATTGTCCCAGTTAAAAAAAAGAAGGGGCCTTCCCGGGACTAAAGAAAGATGAGGCCGCTTTCGTGTATGGATGGGCGGTGAGGGGGAAAAGAGAAAATGGATGATAGAAAACAGAAGTGAGGGTCATGGAGCCGTTAAGGGGCGCTTTGAGTGGAGCGTTAAAAGAAGACAAAACTAGCTAACGCGAGGGGGACTAGAATAGGGGTAGGCATGCGCGGCCGTTCAGGGAAGCCGGAATTGCTGCTGTCGGGGTCGGAGGACGGAGCGAAATGTTGTAAGTGAACAGTCTTTTGGAAATAAAGATGTGAAGGCTTGAAGTACGGCCGCGAGTAATGATAGGTAATCTGGTCTCAAAGACAGGAAAGCGGAATCCGGGTCGTCCTTGGAAACAAAAAGATCGGCACAAGTAAAAGGTTTCAGGGGCAGTGGCTGCCAGCGCTTGGCAGGGGCGACGTGCTACTAGGTTTGCATGCACACAATCGGCAGGGACAGCACGTGGTGAGAAGGCAGAAGGGAACCGCGTTGGAAGGGGGAACGAACTACCGAGAGAGGGGTTCAGACTATATCGCGCCCAGCAAACAGGTGAAGTTGGAGAGAGAGGCCTTTAAAGCCAAAGCTGAGGGAAAAGTACGAGGTTTCCGAATGGAGCGGCGGGACGGCAAAGAGAAAGGAGAAACCGGCACGGCGGCGACGATGTTCCAGCGCCCTTCTCCGAGGAAGAACATAAAAGCCGCCCACAAAAAACTCAGTAAGCCAAGGCGATGATGGAAGATGAAATTTTGCAGACAGAGTACGACGCAGATTCGTGGGGAAGTTACAGACCCTGGAGAACCTCGAAAAAGGAGAAACAGAAGGACTTGGGGGGGAGAAAGCTCGCCAACTGAAACAAGGTCAGTTCAAGCCACTTTCCTCCCTGGTCAAAAAGGGAGAGAGTTGGTGATACGATAAGGCAAGGGAGGACTAAAGGAGGCTTGGCTGAAAAGTCACGAAAATAAAAACGAGGCCGTCAACAAGGCATTACAACAGAGCATACCACACAAATCGAGGGACAACCAATTTGAAAAAAGAGGCTTCAAAGGGCATAGTCGAATTGGAGCGTTTTACTAGGAAAAAGAGTGGGGCAAAATGTAATGGTACTTCCGTCTGGGATTTCATTACAGAGTTCAAAGAAAAAAAAGGATGTCTACAGCGCGGCGCCGTCTGGTAACTCTCACGTGAAGCAAGAGAGACATGAAGAGAAAAAAAGCCAATGGAGAAAAAATAGAATAAGGTCGAAGGGGTTTTAGGGGGGGTGTCCAAAATCTGAAGGGCAAAGCCCCAGGGTCACGAAAGAAGACCAATGGGGGAAAAAACAGGCAACTTAGAAGGGGGGCAATGAAAAGCACGCGGTAGGAAAACATCGAGTTCCGTTCTCGAGCGCTCTCTCTTGAGAGGGGGATTCATCGGCGAGAACCTGTCATGAAACAGGCCAAGCTCGAAAACTTTAAGACTGAGAAGGTTACGTGATCAAGGTTCCTCCAACCTCCATATCTGGCGCGCCTACAAGGGAGATAGAAGAGGCCCGCCGCACGAAATCCCAGGTACGCCACTAGTCTTAAAGGGGACCGTTGTAGATGAAGGAGCCTTGTTCAGCAGAATTGTGCCGGGACGGATGCTGAGGCGATAGAGAAAGATGTGACAAGGGAAATCAGGTGAAGGAAAGAGACGATCAGGGTGGAAACTGATGAGCCATTGTTCCCCGTCTTGTAGATAGAGATGCAGAGAAGGGACTTAAGAAAGGTGATGTACAGATGAACAGCAGTTGTCATCGGGTAGGGGAGTTCCTTTTGTAAGAGGGAAAAAGAGGAGGTTCAGTGAGGGACCGGCTCTTTAGTACACTCAAACCGGAAGGGATCAGGCAGACATTAGTCTGAAAAGGACAGGGCTGGGAGAGGGTTCGATAGGAAAGGGAAGCCCAATCGGGTAGTGATTGGGAAGCAGGTCGAACGCCTTCTTTTAATAGGAGTATCGTCTACTCTGCTCTGAGGAAGGAAAACAGACCGATATCACTGAAACCGATTGCCGAGAGCGCGAGGCGAGAGGAAGGCGGGAGTTTGGCTGTCGAGCTTCTCATAGAAAAACGTCTTTCAAACTAAGGAGTTAGATCTGCAGGAAGGAAGAAACTAAAAAAGCCACGGACCGAATCTTTCAATAGCCGGGGAATAGTAGAGGAAGGAGAAAAAATCGATCTGATACCCTTAGCCCCGAAAAGGCGTGAAGAAGCAGCCGTTCCACATGGTACGGGCGAGGGGACACAGAAAGAGTGGGTGAAAAGAAAAAAGAGGATTAAACCGTAACTGGCTGGATTTGGCAAGCTGGTCTCTATGAGAAGGGGCCTAGGAGAGGGAAGAACAAAGGAGGTTCCAGCTCATTTGGGCTATATAAAAAAGATAGTCTAGATGAGGAGGTACTTATTTATCGGAAAGACGAGAAGCAGAGAAAATCAAGTCTTATCAGAGAAAGAGGAAAAGTCCAATCTGCCGAGCAGCCCTAAGAGTCAAGAGCACAAAAAAATCGTCTCTAGGGAAGGCCTTGACTGGCAAATGCCTCTATCGCACTAAGAAAGATATATATCAGAAGTTAAGATCTTGAGCAAGGAGTCTTCGTAAAGATGAAAAGAAACTCTCGGACCGATGGAAAGTTGACAGGTGAAAAAAGAAAACGTTCCCTCAGGGAAGTCCGATACCACCCCCCCCGCAGCCAGATTCTCGGAGGGAGACAATGTCCAGAAAAACGTCGGAGGAGGAAAAGATAGATTCGCGACACTGAAATTATCCGATGATGACAGGCTGTTGATGTCCCTGATTCGCTGTAGTGTGATTTCAATAAGGGGGGGAATACAAATGGAGCATCGGGGACCCGCGGCTCGGGGAGCGACGGCCATCTTGCTCGATGAGAAGGTTACTTCCAGTCAAATGACGATGGAGGGGGCAGAAAATGTCTGAAATGGGAGAGATAAAAAAACTGGCCCGTTTGCCAGGGTCGAGAAGGGGGTTCAGAGAGGAGAAGGTACGTGATGTTCTCTGAGCAGATAGGAGCATGGCCCGGCCGTGCGGAAACCCAACCGTAAACCGGCTCGGGGGACGCCGCTCAGAAGTTACTAAGGAAGGATTTCGAGAAGAGACGGGGCGCGTCGCATCGACCTATAAGGAAGGATGGCGCCATGGATCTCACTCACGTGAAATTATTGACCCTTGGGTTTCGTGCGAAAAAAATGGGGAGGACAAGGAAGGAAGGTTCCAAAAGAAAAGAAACCAGGAAGGTCGGGTTTCGTGCTTCTCAGTGGGCGGGGCGGGCGCTTAGAAGAAATCTTCGGGCCCAGGACGCGAATTGCCGGAAACTCTAAGGAGGGGGGGAAGTGTAGCAGTCGGGGAAAGAAGGATTAGAACTAGCAAGGGAAAACCGTGGTCCATCTGAGTAACAGTAACAGGAATCAAGGGGAAAAAAGTGATAAACGAAGGAAGAAAGGTTACGCGACGTTGTTGTCAATGGGGGTTTTTGGGTCCAGGCGTTTCAGGCTATGTAGGACTGGAAAGAAAGGGGGGGGAAGATGGGTGTGGGGTATAAGTGGTTGACGGCGTGGAGAAGCTAATGAGGCTATTTAAATTATCTATAAGAATCGAGGGAGTTGGGAAATGATCCCGTTTGGTCTGGAGTGAAACGTCACGGGGGGGGGGAGGCCGGGGGGAGAAGATGCAGGTCTGTCTTTGGTATTCATGGTGGAGAGGAAGGACGACATGGATGGCCCTTTCCAAGGAAAGTCTGAGTATAAGGAGGTCACCGCCGAGGACGAAGGAGGGACTAGGCGTTGTTGAGGGGGGGGCGGAGGAGGGGGGGGGGGAAGTGGCGACGACGGCGACTAAGGAGGAAAACGTTCCTTGCGTAGGCGTTGCCTACTTGGCCCTGTTCAAAATGTCGCGGCAGGGCTGGAAGGCAATAACTTTAGAAAAGAAAGCAGCGCTGGGGGGGGGGACGGCTAGGACGACAGGAACGAGTTCTTGGCTGGGGGGGCTCGATATAGAAAAAAAGAGGTTGCAGAGGGCGTTCAAAAGAGGGGAGTTAAGATCTCGCACCACGATTTGCTACAAAACGATCTGGGAATAGGGGGGAAAAAGCCAGATAATTGCAACTAGGAAAGCGGAAAAGCTCTGGAGGCCAAGAAAAGGGAACATCGAGGCGAGAGTATCCCTTTTCTCCTGTTTTCCAGGAACATGAGTAAGCTGGGAAAGGGCTTGGGCGGACATAAGAGGGTTGAAAGGGGAAAAACCGAGGAGGGGTCAGTCATAACAGGGAAGGGAATGGAGAGGAGCGGTTCCGCAGGCTCGCACTGTCGGGTGGGACGAAACCCCTACCGGGTCAGCAGAAAAAGATGGGGGAACGTCTTCTGGAAAAGACTGCAAAAAAAGAAGAACGATTGCTAGAAAGCCGCACGTCTAGTAGAGCTGCTTCTCAAAATCCCACTAAAAATACTCTTTGGCGGCATACGTAAATAAGGGGAGGGTCAGTTGCATTAACATCCATATTGGAAGAAAAGGACATCGAAGTGAGGCGTGTACTATAAAAGGATGAAGAATGGGTAATGAAACTACCCAACCTCCCAAAAGGATGAGGAGCCGAATGTTCAAACTTTTTCAGAAAATAAAGAACGTCAAACTGCATAGTTGAAAGTAGTACCGGCTAAGGGACTCAGTCACGGATGGGGAAAAGGCCGCGCTGAACGAAAAATTGGTTGAAGGTGGTAAAGAGCGAAAATCGTTAAAGGGGGGGTTTCAAGGGGAAAAGGGATCTAAAATTACTTATTGAAGTACGAGAGGAAGAGCTACGGACCGGAGAGCGAGGCCGAGCTGATGGGAGAAAAGTCGGAAGAGATAGCAGTCTATACGGGCCTCATGGAATTACTGTCTTATATCGGCAAGCTCTCGACTGACGAAAGAAGCGAGGCTCTATGGAAGATGAAGTGATCGCCTACGAAGTCCTAGGAAGGCTGGGCCGTCCCAACTCCTCACCGAAAATCCGGAAGACGGCAGGATCTGCTAGCAACAAATAAAGATTATGCCTGATTCGGGGAAGACGACTACCAAGGGGAACAAAGGAGCAGAGAGAGAGGGGGCGCAACACGATGATTAGAAATAGAGATATGCATCAAAGCTCTGAGAAGCGACGGGATTGGTACAGGTTAGTCGGTCGCCAAAGGATAGGGGAAGTCAATGGAAGAGGTTTTGTCTTCAAAGAGGAGTTAGAGAAAGAAGAGGATCGAGGTGACCTTTACGGACCCATCCTAACCGTAACCTAGTGAGCCAGCGTATTTCCAGGCAGAAAGAAAAAATCGGAAGGATGATGGCGTTAGGAGGAAAGATTTCCGGCGAATCCGCTCTCCGGGTCGGTAATCGAGTGGTTTTTCAGAAGAAGTGTAGCGAGATTCGGGAGGGGAAGGGGGACGTGCGAGGGGATCGTCATATATACTAGTCATTACGCGAATGGGAGAGACAGCAATGCGATCCGCAAATTAACGATTTCCTACGTTGAACGAAAGGGAAATTGATACATCTACGAGAGGGGAAAGCCGTGACGCCGAAAAAAAAGGGATAGGACACAGAAAAAAGGCGATTAGAGAGAGAGGAAAAAAGTTAAATGGGGCCGCCTCCGTTGAGGACGGGCCGGTGGGGGCCTTCTGGACGCACAAAAGTCGCAACGGCAGGATAGAAAAGGGAAGTGGAGGCTGATTTCTCGATCAGGGGGAGGAAATAAACCGAAATTGCTTAATCCTAAATAGGGATTATGGCAAGGGAAGGTTTCCGAGAAGAAGATGACCCCGCAGCGGAGAAAAAATGCTGCGCGCAAAGAAAAGGGGAGTCGGAAGAAAAGAAAAGGAGGCGTGGCGGTCGGGGTTTAACAGGAAGAAAGTACCGAGCCTGGGGTATCTTGTTCCAGGGGATCAATGCCTTGAAGACTACGAAAAGGAAATTGCAAACCGATCTGAGTTCAAAAAAAAAGAAGCTCTCCATAGAGAGGTCCGGCATCGAAGACTGTTAAGGGGGGTACGGGCCCTTTCAAGTGACGTCGCCTTGTAAGAACATACGGGACATGGAGGTGCGGTTTGGGCCTCACAAGATCAATAAATTGGTGAGAGGGAAAGGTATTTGTGCGAGAGAAAGGGAAAGAAGTGGGCCGCAACAAGAAAGCCGATGTCGTTGGAGAGGGAAGAAAACCCAGCCAGCAGTGTCTATTAGACTTAGAGGGCCAACGCTGAAGATGCGCAAGGATGGGGTCGATTCCAGAAGGAACGCGCCCTGGACCGTCAAGAGAAAGACCCCCCAGCACTGCACGTGATACTCGGGGAGAAAAGCTCGACGAGAAAAGAATTAGGATAAAACACCACAAAAACAGAAAACTGAGGCGGGAGCTTTTGGGGTGGTGTTTTTGGGGTGTTTTTTGTGGGTGTTGTGTTGTTGGGGGTTTAGGGGTTTTTTGTTTGAGAAAAAGACGCCGCGCCTATAAGGGAAAGGACTCCATGTCCGTCTAGAACAACCTGGAAAGGCCCCAAGCAGAAAGCTTTGTGGGAAATAAGCGACCAGCACAAAGTGGAAGGGTGCCACTTACACGCCAAGGGAAACGGGCAAACAATTGTTGTTCTGAGAGACCTCAAGACAGAGCCTACGAGATTCAATTCACCTCCGTCAAAAAAAGGAGAAAAGAGAATCGTTCCGTCGAGAGGCCCAGGCCAACCGCGGATGGACCAAAAAAAGTCAAAACACTTGGGGAATCAAAGAGAGGTATAGAAAAGGGGGGAAGGAAGGGTAAGAGGACAGGGGAAGGGGGACGGCCGGAGTTCTCAAGGCGGGCCACGCAAAATGATAAAACATCAAGGGGGGAGAGTCGCCAGGAAAGAGAGAGACGGGCCGCTCTAAGCTGAAAGCAAAAAAAGGTATAAAACTAAAGAAGCAGGACTTCTGGTGAGGGTGGGGTCCGGGGGGCAAGAGAAGACTTCCCAAAAGGGGAAATCACGAACCACGGGGAATAATGGAAGTGAAAAGGAAGACTCGTTTCGTACGCATATAGAGATGAAAGGCGATCGCCATCGAAGCTCTCGGCGATCACAAAGGAGTGCTCCGAGAAAGCGCGAGGGTCGACTGTCAGGACACTACTGTTAGACGGGTTTGGTTTTATCCCCGGGGCCTCTTCCCTCATCTCCTCGGTGCCTCGGGGAGAAAAAAAGAAAAACCCGGAAGAAAAGCAAAACTAATTATCGAACCACTCGGAAAAGAAAGGTATGGAAAAGTGCCTGAACAAGCAATAAAGCATGTTCCGGACTTTCGAGAGGAAAAGCGATCATGTGGGAAAGGGAGTGCGACCGCCCGCTCTTGCAAGGACAACTGACTAAAAGTTGGGGGGGGAACGAGGGAAAAAGGAAAGGAAAAGAAGGGAGACTCTGAGGTAGGGGAAAAGCAGGGAGCGAGAGAATTTCTGGGAGAAAGACTGGGAGGGGTAGCCTAGGGACGAACGGAGAGTGACTGAAGGGGAGCAAGACGAAGAGAGGGGGAGGGGAGACAGATCAGGGAAAGCCCAGGGGAGGAAAAGTTTCGTGTCCCATGTCAATACCTAGGGCGATTTGTCGGTCAGCAGGAGGCGCCGCCAGGGGGGGCTAATCGGGAGGCAGATCTCTAGGGCGGAAGCTCGGGAGTTGCGCATCCGGAAGCTAGAGACTATACGGAAAAGTCCTGGAAGGAAAGAGGGCGAGAAGGAGGAGGGTGGAGGGCGAAGCTCATACATTGGGGAAAGGAAGAGTTGAAGAGAATACGACCCTCCGAAAAAGAAGGCACAAACCCTCTTATCTCACTAAGAGGTGAATCTCCTAAGCATCGAGATGAACGACCCGATGGTAAGGAAAAGTAAAGGGGAAGGAAAATGCCAGCCCGGAAAAGGAAGGTAAGGCATCATCTCAAACACAGGAGGAGGAGGGAAGAGGGGGGCAAAGGAAATAGGATTTTGGCCGTGGCCGATTCACTGGACTCGAAGGCCAAACCATCGGTAGGGAAAGGATAGGGATTTTGGGGTCGGCGATCAAGAGAGTCAAAGATTAAAAGAGAGAGGTGGTAAGAAGTCAGAAGTCCGGAGGGGACCGCGAGTTTCAAAGCTCCTCGTCGACCGCCAAAATAAAAAAAAAACAAAACTTTAAGAAGGGAGAGAACTCAGAGGCTCTGGAAATCGGAGGGGATATGCAGGCGGTGAGAGGTCTTCTCCTAAGGGCCGCTGACGGAAGAGAGAACGACGAATTTCAATGAGGGAAAAAAAGAGAGTAGGACCTGATGAAGAAGATAAGAGGGCTTTACCAGTGAGATCGAATTGGCCCGACATGAACTTGACAACGGGGTAAAAGGGAAATAACCGAGAAACGTGGGAGGATCCGAAATCTTACTCTCTGTTAGAAATCCGCTTCAGCGAATGAAATGGAAAAAGCAGGTGACATGCATGGGAGCTACGGGAAGCACGGGGAGGAAAGGGATTTAGGGGGGAGGGGCAAGTCAGGAAATACAAATTTATGCATCGTCGAACATATTGTGGGGGCTTACATGAGATTTTCTGAGGAAAAGATTGCTCGGTAATCTAAGAAGGGAAAAGACGTAAACGGGCAAGGCGGATTTGGGCGGGGTTTTGAGGATGATTATCTCCCGACAAGGGGCCATTTGGTGAGGAGGAAAGGAGGTGGGATAAAGGGCCGGTTCGGGGCGGAGAGACAGGAAGAAAAACAGCGGCTGGACCAAACACCTTCCCCCTTCGAGAACGTCGCACTCGCTGACTTGGAAAAGGGCGACTGAGTGAAAGAAAGGGAGCAGCTCAATCGTATATTCTCATCAGTAAGAAGAGTAGAAGGGGTTTAAGACAAATCGGGGCTAGAAGCAAAGATTTCCCCTTGGTTTTTCTTGCTTAAAACATGGTGGAGGAAGGTCGCGAGTGTCTCCGGAAACCCCGACAACCAGCAAAAGAGGTATGTAGGTTTGTGGTTCTCATGGTGCGTTTGCTGAAAGGCTACGCTCGGAGGACGTAAGAGGGCGAGATGGAAGGAACAGACGGCGTAAGTAGGGAGGGATCAGCATCTCGTGGGGCCACCTATTAATTAAATCGGGGTTCCGTAAAGGGCACAATGGGAAAGAGGGACATCGAGGAATAAGGGTGGAGGAGAAGCAGGAGAAAGTGTCTTGGGCGCAGTGTTTAGGCAATACTAAGGTGGGCTCGCGAGTTGAATTGGAAGACATAGGGGTGTCGAGGGGGGGTGGACGGCGGGAGAAGAGAAGTGGGCTCGTCATTTTATCTATACAAAGCTCGACTGTGGTGCCCGGTAATTCCCGTTTGAGTGGAAGATCAACGGAGGCATGGGAAAAAGGAGCGTGGAGTCGGTGGGGGGGGGAAGTGAGACTACATTGTCTTAAAAGGAGATGTCTTCTAAAGTCGTTAGAAAAGGAGAACGGGTCGAAAACGCGTTGTGTGGGCAGAGGGGTAGGGGGGGGACGGTGGGGCGGAAGGAACGAAGAGAGGGAAACAAAGCGTCACTGCCGTGGAGAAAGGTAGTTCTGGATAGCCGGAAAGGCGCGTGAGATCTTAAAAAAAAAGGAAGGGAACCGGAAGCAGGTGGATCGAAGGAGGATAAGAGAGGAAGAGGAAGATGCGTTTCTTGGGTGCGCGAATCCAGCCACACAATACATAGGCGGCTTGGGGCGGCAAAGAAGGGAGAGTCTTAGGAAGAGGCACCCGATGGCTCGCACAAAACAAGAGGGGTTGGGGGAACGAAAACCAGACGGGAGACGTCGACATCATAAAAAAGAGAGCGCGGAAAAAAAAGGGGCACCGCAAAGGAGAATATCCCTTGGGGGCGAATGAAGGGGCCAATACTCATCAATATGGGCGAGGTGCAGGAGTTGGCGATAGATCGTGTTAAATCTGTAGTTTTCGGAAACAATCGGAGCCTGAAGAGGTCCTTCAAAAATTGATATTAAAGGAGGGTAAGGAAACAGGCTAGAGAATTCGATCCGAAAACGGCCGCCGAAGCAATCGAACAGGCTGTCTGTCTCAAGACGGAAGCCAGCCAAAAACGATGCGCGCACCGAAGAGGGGATCAGAGAATGAGGTCAAGGTTTCCTTAGAAGAATGAAGCGCCAGAAATCTCTTTCGGCTCAGCCGAACTTTCGGGACATGTAGGTCAGGAGAAAAGAAAGCTGGAATCAAGAATCAAGCATGGCCAGGGTCGAAAAAAGAAAAAGGGGGGCAGGCATTAATGACAACTCATTCCCAACCAAAGAACGGAGGAGCATTTGACAATTCCGCACAGTACTGAAAAACGAGCTTGGGTCCGCGTTGAAGGTGGACCGGGAGGGTGCTCCGTAAGAATAGTTGAAGAAGAGCGCGTGAAGAAAAGTGGGGACGGTGTTAACGATCGGGAAAAAAAAGCGGTTGGGGTCTTATCGGAGGATGGCTACGAAATTTCGATCTTTCGCTGCAGAAAAAAAAAGAGATTCAAAAAGGGGAAAGGAAGCATCGGCTGAGAAGAATCTGAGGGAGGGCTTCATCTGGCTAGGGACGAAAAAGGACTCTCTGGTTTGCTGGTAGAAGAGCCTCTAGATACGACAATCATCTGCTCTAGAGAAAAAAGGATGCAAAAAGGACATCGACGGCGGGAGAAGAGACGGCGATCCTCCAAGGACACACAGATCCTCATCATTTCCGGCCGAGGACGCGCTCGGAAAAACAGAGACAGGGTCAGGGCGGGTATGAGGTCCTGACGACTACAAAGACAAATCGTAAGGCTGGGAGAGCG
>Ga0179593_1365553_pt1 | contig 14130 bp, 12 predicted proteins | sample CZODoug2_1_08_16_FD_185931 | JGI IMG/M metagenome (GOLD analysis project Ga0179593, IMG submission 185931) | Vadose zone soil fungal communities from Angelo Coast Range Reserve, California, USA - CZODoug2_1_08_16fungal (PacBio error correction) | ecosystem: Environmental > Terrestrial > Soil >...
GAGGAGGGGGAGGGATGAACAGGGGAACTAAACTTCAACAAGGAGCGGAAGTATAATTTCCGTTGGAAAACTCAATCTACCGAATTAGGAGGGGATTCCAATGACTTAAAAAAAAGAATCGGGGAAAGAAAGCCAATGCAAAAAAGAAGGCGTCCACCAGCCACGAGACGGGAGAAAACTCCCCTGCAACATGGAATGTAAAACGAATTCTGTGAGAACTCACCAGACACTACCGTTTAAAAGGAAAGACACGAGGAGTTCCTAAAAAAATTACGCGAGAAGTCATGAGCAAAATGGTAAGGGTTATTGGGGGGGGGTTGGAAGAAACAGAAGCAATAAAAAGGATCAGCTAGCCAAGTTTCCTTCCGATTGCAAAAGGGGGGGTCGAGGAGGATTGAATTCCGCAGCGTCTGTTTAATAGACGTCGTTGAAGTATCCTATGTTGAGGAAACGAGAAGAAACAAGTCGTTCGCTGTTGTAAAGAGGAGAGCGGGTAAGCCGAACAACACTGATCGACAAGGTCGTGCTTGGCGACAAGTAGACATTTGAGGTGTGTAACAAATAAAGATTTGGCGAAGGGAAGTCGATTACTTCCGATATGGGGGAGTCTGGTGTAATTTAAAGTATCTTCTAAGAACGTGGGGTGGTAAACAGTTGAATGAGAGGCGGGATAGAGGATTAAAAACTCTGGAATCTAAATTTACGAGAGGCTACCACTCACGCTTGCCTTCAGGGGTGAGAGCAAGGAGGAGGGGAGGCTACTTGGAACGACCGTAACCACCATGACCTTTAATAGCTCTCAGAGGTCGACGTTATGGTGCGAAAGAGAAGAAGAGGAGTGAGGAGGGGGGTTGTGCTGGGGTGGCCAAGGATATCATGTGTAAAGATAGGAGGGAGCTGGGCAAAACTGTGCGGGAGGTGGAGGTCAGCCTTATGCCTATGTCATGAAGGGGGGTCAACGGGCGGAACTTTACATTAATAGAGAGAAAACAAAAAGTAGTAGGGATATAAATATTCACTTAAAATTCGCCAGAAGAACAATGAGTAACGAATACCTATGCAAAGACACACCCGCAAGACTCGACCTCTAAAGCAGGAAAAAAGTCTGGGATCTGGAAACATACAGCCAGAACACAACTAAATGCATCTGCTGAGGAGGGTCTCAACCCGCAAGTCGAACTCGAAGGAATAGAGCAAAGGGGAATTACTAAAAAGGTCTAAAACGAGAGCCAATCAATGTCGAAACTGAACAAACCCCTGAAGGAAGAGGATTTTCAAAGCACGCTTCCGTCGCTCAAAGGAAGGAAGAAAGAAATCCTTGACCTCGAGGGGAGGCATTGACCACCTTGTTTAACAAACAATTACGAGCAGACTAATTTCTCAGAAGAAAAAAGGACCCACTAAGGAAGGAATTCTCCTTAAAGGGGAGAAAAACTTTTTACCCAAATATGGGGGGAACACTAAAATTTACAGCCTTGAGAAAAAAACCGCGTAATGGATGGACGGGGGAGGTATACATCTGAAATGACTGGAGAAAAAGCGGAAACTTAAGAAAGCCAGAGTGAATTGCCAAACAATAGAACCAACAAAAGAAAAACATACACTTTACAAGTTGGGAAGAAACCGCAGCCCCCCAAAAGAGGATTCACCTGCGGAAAGAGGGGGAGATGCAAACTTGAGGCTGTGGAATGAAAAAAAAAAAATAAACCTTCCCATGTGGATCTGAAACGCTCAAGGAAAAAGGCTCCGGGGTTTATTCTAGGGGTTAGGTAAGGAAGATGAACTTTTGCTTCACTTACCCTAGAGGTGGAAAGCGACAGAACGTTGCGTTTCTAAGGGGGAACTAGGGGGATTGGGTCGAAAGCGCTTTGGAAAGCTAGAAGGTGCGTATGGGAAAAACGGGGGGGTAAGTCAGTGTAGCCACGAAAGAATGAATATGCGTTGAGATAAAAAATGCTGAAAGGACATAACTCCTCCTCATGTGTCAGTCTTACGGAACGGACAAAAAATTTCATCCGCTACAGGAAGAAACTTGAACCAGCGCCTTCGATTAGCTACTGCCTAGGGGAACGGCACCAAAACGAAGGAACCAGCAGCAAACTTCAGGGAAAGAGAAAGGGGAAACACCCCTCTTGAGAAAAAAGGAAAGGGGGGAGAAAAGGAGAAAATTTAGGAGGTCAAGCACACCGAAAAGAAAAAACCCTCGGGTGGAAGAAGGGGTGGAGGGTTGAAAACCCCTGAAAAAAAAAACAGAATCAGGAAAGGACACTCTCCCTTGAAGCAACGGTGGTAACAACAACACGACATCAACGGTTCTCTGTTGGAGAAAAAAGAAAGAGAAGCCACTCAACCAGGGAAGAACACCTCAACGACTAAATCAAGGGCGGCTACTGGGGGACGAGCAGTGGCAGCGGCATGGTCTAGTTAACGAAGCGCTGCGAGCTTGCGTGATCGCGTATCAGAAGAGTCACGAAAGAGACTGGTGGGCAGAGAACTGGGAGAGGGGTCCACGAACGAGTGATCAGGATTGGAATGATCGGGAAAAGTGAAGAACGGGATGGAGAGCAACATCATGGGGAAAGAAAAAACTAATCCAAAACGAAGGAGTAATCATTAAGCTTCAACAGCGACTTTTCACGGACTTGCAAAACTACATAAGATCTTTCAGGGAGACAAAACCGATAGCCAAAAATATGGGGAGAGGCTCAAAGGAGTGAGCCCGGAAAAGAGGAAATCATCTCTTCGAAACGCTGGAAAAAGGAAGCACCAGTCAGGATAAGCTCTTGAAGAGAGAGTAGCGCTTGCGGCAAGTCCTCTCGGAAGGAAAAACACCATATGGTAAACAAGGGGAGAAGGAAGTAGTTAGTTTCTTGACGGGGAAATCTCAAGGCAAAACAGGAAGTGCATGGAAAGCTAGGAAAAAAAGTTTGGGTTGGTCGGTATGAACTGACCAGAAATTTTCCCCCTTGAGCGGCGGCATACGTCATAAAGAGGTGCCAGGGAAATAAAGGGGAACATCGGAAGGGAGTTAGACCAGGAAAAAACTTAAAACCCAGCCACCCAAGAAAAAAAGGGGAGCTGGCCAAGGGACTCCATCTCCAAAACCCTCCGGAAGCTCTAGAGGGGATAAAAGAGAGACTCCTTCACCATGAAAAGGTAGAAAGGGCCAAAGAAACGGAAGACGTATCTCCCAACACAGCCCAAGCCATGGGGGGACCTCAAAAGGGATATGAAAGAAAAACCCTGCGCGCAGACAGCTTTCTTACAAAAGATTCACGCATCGTAACGGGAAATGGCCCTCAACGAATCGAAAACGAGGGGGACTTTCACACTGACGGGACATTTCGCACGGAACTCTCTGAGTACCTAGAAAAACAGTAAAGGGAGGTTACGATCGTTCAAAGTCTTCACTTACAACTGGGTTCATGACTTTCTCAGACAAGGAGGGAAAGAGGGAAAACGCCATGCCCAGGCAAAACCTGCTGTCGCGGAGAAATACCTAACCGGCGAAAAGAGCCGAAGTTGAAAAAGACTGGGAAGATAAGACATCGAGAAAACGAAACCAGCGACGCATCAAGAAGAAAGATTCCCGGCTGGGGAAAGGAATACCGAGGCTTTTCCGGAAGGAGAGGAAAAAGAAGGTCTCCTGCAGAGTTGCCATGCAACAGCACCAACTAAATGTAAAAAACCCGTAAACACAAACAGAAAAAAAACCAGGTCCTCGATTACATAAGCGCAGGACTCTAGAAGCAAAACCAAGGGTAAGGGAGAGATCCGAGCTTCAAGGACAACTACGTCGATTCGCGGTTGTAAAAGGGGGAGACTCAAAGTAGAGGAAGAAACGACGCAAAGGGAGAACCCTTTCAAATGAGACGGGGCGCGAAAGCCGAGAAAGGACGCTGGTCGCTCCGGCTCAGCAGAGAGCGGCGCTGGTTGGTCTCTTTTGTCGGTTAGTATCTTTCAAAAGGGGGAATGAATATTCCGCGGGAAAGGTTTGGGATCTAGGACACTGAAAATAGGGGAAAGGGCGGGGTCCTGTAAGCTGCGGAATCCTTGCACAGTGACACCTGAGGAAAAAGTTCGACTTTTTATTAGAGTGGGAAGAGATTGTGTTTAAAACTCGAAAAGGTATGTGCGTCAGGAATCACGCACATGGTCACACACCGCGCAGTGGAGCCAAGTCAAAGGACAGTTGTTACAAAGTATCTTTTCGAGTCCAGAGAGCTTTAACTGCAGAAGGACTAGGAGAGGGAAGTGTGGACACGAAGGAGGAAATAAATGGTTATTCATCATTCATGCCGGTGATGGACAAGTGGGGGAGGGGGGTAGTTAGGTGGTGTTAGAAACGGATTGTGAACGGTAGGGGCCAGGAACAAAAAAAAAGAGATTTTAATGGGGTGAACCGAAAGGGGTTAGGACTATCGGAGAATCTCGAGAAAAGGGGGGGAGCTGTGAGCACGTGCCCGCTCAAAGGGTTGGGGAAGGTTTGGCTTGGGGTCATTTTGTCTGCCAATCGAACAGGGAAAGGAAACTCGGTCACCTGTCACAAAAGAGTGATGAAGGCCTTCCTAATCCTGCAAAGGGGGCAAAACTGGCCTTGTCATGCGCCGCAATGACCTCAACCCAAAACCCAAGTTTTGCCTAACTTCTCAATGAAATCACTGGAAGAAGGGAAGCGGTGCCTGGCGTGAATTTTCCTTCAAACAAGAAATATGTAAAGGAGAAACCTTGCATCTGGTGGTTTCCCAGGAGAATGCCGGGGGGGGAGAAGGGCCTAAGCTCTCAACCAATCGGTCTCGGAATAGCTGATTACTGAACCTTTTTCTGAAATGACCAGCGGGGGGGGGAAAAAAGAGAGTGGAATCCCGCAAGGGCTCAAACCCGGGAGGAAAAGGCGCAATTCTTGGATCGCCAGGCCCATCACACCTTGCAATCTTCTGGTAGTCGTGCACAGGAAGGAAAAGGCGATAAAGCTTCATGGTCCGCACTTTCGTTTAAGATGTGGATAGGAGGTTTGGGCCGGGGAAAGGGGGCGTCAACCGCACCCGTGCTGAAAGATCCCAGTGCACGGACATACTGATCACCTAGGAGGGGCAAATCGCCGTGTGGCGCGCCCAACAGATGGGAGAGTGCTCTCTTCACTCAACGCTCGGATGACGCGGAAAGGACATCTCCAGAGAGAAGTCAACTCTCCATTCGCGGAAACGGAGTGCGCAACCATAGCCGATACCGAACTAAGAAGGATAAGGGGTCGGGTGTAGCCTCCGGGGGAGGTATTTCGCTTACGTTTTTGAGACAATGATACCGGGGGAGGGGGGGACGTTGTGCCGGTGTTACCACTAGTTATCTGAACTGCGAAGGGAGAAAAGATTGTTGTTTTCACGGGGTGAAAAAAGAAGAGAGGTAAGGGGTGGTTTCTGGGGGCTGTTCTGCAGAAGTACCCTCAGGGGGAGCTGGGCTACACATGCCGGATGGGGGAGGGGTTGGGAAAAGCAGAGAAAAGAACCCTGGCCGTCCTACGCGTTGGGGAGCTAAGGTGGGTTGTTGCCGTAAAGGTACCGGGAGGGAATTCCTAATAGGGGTAGCGGGTGTCCATGATGACGAGGTAGACGAAAGGGGGGATCCACAAAGGGGGACACAGGATCGGAATTATCCTGCCTGGGAAGGACATTACGAACCGCATCTGATCGTGAAGGTGAATGAATTACTTAAACAAGAGCGGCAGAAGACATTCCAGGGAGAGCCCAAAAGATTAGACCCCACCCCTATTCTGAAGGGGAAAAAAGCAAAGAAGTTAAATTTCCACACCGACTTGAGGGGAAGAAGAAAAAGAACAAAATTAAATGGGACACTCGTCCTACCACTAAGGTCTCGTGAGAGAGAGATCGTCAGCCCAAATGGGGTATGTGGGTGAAAAAAAAACAAAACAAAACACAAAAAAAAAAAAGGAAAAACTCGACCTGGGAAATGGCAAGCGCATACTGGCGACCTTGGAATTACAGAAGGGGCCCCCTGTTGTGTGCTGCGCGTGGTGTCACGCGCATCCGTCACTGTCGCGCGTTTCAAGTATCAGTAGGGGGGCAAAGGAGACCGCATCCCATTACTTCTCAACGTGGAAGAAATTCAGACCAGACTTGTTAGCCTAAGTCAGGGACCGGTAAATAGTCGGCGGCAGACTGCTACCAAATATTTGACTGGTTTTGTAAACAGAGTGGGGAAAAGTTTTTCGACGGGCAGGAACATTAGAAGAGATTTGGGCCTTCGGGTTTCTGCTTGTAGAGAGATGAGAAAAGTACGTTGTTTTGGGAAACAAGGGTTCACTTGAGAGGAATGATGGCGGGAGGAACCCTTGAGCTACGTGACTACGGCTTGACAATCCCATTTAAGGCGGGTTGGCGCTCCATCGGACTGGAGATAAAAAGTTTGGGGAGACCTTGTATAAACACAAAGCCCCTTTCTCTATATAAACAGAAGACAGGGAGGGGGCGCAAGCGCCACTCTCAGGATTTGCGTAGGGGTATTGCTTGGAATGGTGCCCGATAAGGGACTTGCGTGCGGTCGCGAGGCAGCCTTTTGAGGGTCAGGATGCAAACTAATGAGCGCTTAAGGGAGGGGTATGCGCGGCGACTTTAACAGTGCAAAATAGAAACTAAACAAAAAAAAAAGAGGGGGAAAGGGGGGGAAATATAGATATCACTTTAATTCTCCCTCATCCACGGAAAAACGCGCAAGCCGCTGCACGCAAGAAAAAACGCACAATTATTTCAGGGACAGCCAGAAACTGCAAGGGAAAAAAATACTGATCGGGCGAACAGCAATACCTCCGCACAGGAAGAAATCACCTGGGACAGTGCGCTTGGGAGACCACAAACGTAGCCTCGCTTGAAGATATCTCAAGGGGATGGGAGAAGACAGTGGAAAAGACGAAAACACCAGTAACGCAGAAACCTTGGCGCCGCCAACCCTGACAGGCAGAGTGGATGGGACCAAGAAGCTGCTGAAAAAGTCGCCTAAAGAGTTTCTGCAGCACTCAATCATGACCTCAAGAAAGAGATTGCACAGGGGTTTTCCCCCACCACGGTACACTTAGAAAGAGCACTTGGGAAAGCATACACCCGAAGACCCACAATAAGAGGAAGTCATTCATCATGTCACCGTCGACCAACGGGTAAAAAAGGATTTGACAACACCCTCAAAGGGGACGCCTGTCAAAACTGCCCAGCCGCCCGCGGGGGAAAGGGAAAGGGAGCGGCTGATACATCGCGCCCCTGGGGACTGAAACAGAGAAAGAAACTTTCTGACAAGCAGAGTTTTACTGAAACCCCGCGAAATAGGGCAAGCTCTCTAACAGACAGAGGGCGACTGTACTAACAGAGCAGTCCCCCCAAGGGAGGACTGAAGGCAAGGCGCAGAGCGCTCTTACAGGGAGGGGAAGGGGGGGAAACCCGGACACCCCCCTAACCCGGTCAAAGGGGAGAGCTGAAGGATCGACTTGGCAATGGTGTAGGATGGGTATTTCAGCACGGTCAGGACTGTGTGAGGATACACAAGGCCGTTTTAAATACCCAAGGAAAGGGTCTCGGCATAAGAGGGAGGGGTGCTGCAGTCGCAGGGGAAGTCTCAAAGGTGAAGGATGAGTGCCGCGAAGTGTTGCATTCCTGTGAAGGACCACGCAATATAAATCTGATTGAAGCTCTGCGTCAAGGAAAAAGGAGACTTCCGCTCATGTTGGACGCGGCAAGGAGGTGGGACGACGGTCACGGAAACCCGCCCTACCGCTCCGTGACACCCTATCCCCGGCAGGAGTGTGGCTCCGAACGTCGTTAAGGAAATGAAAAAAAAACTGCATCGACCACCGCTGAACGGACAGGGGAGAGTAGAGACGGGGGAACACCACCCCCGGTAGGAACAGAGGCCTGGGGGTAAACGATAAACCTGATGGAGATGCAGCACCCATCCAAAAAAAAAAAAGGGGAAAATATTGTATTTTTGTTAAACAATGAAAAAAAAAGGGGGAGTTCATGAAAGGATCAGACGTGATCACTAGTGTGAAAAGAACCAAACGAAAAAAAAGGTATCGAGGGGGTCAAACCCAGTCCTCGACATAAATAACACTGGAGATACAACCCTCACAGAAGACCATCTCGAAGTATCGGGCAGAGGGGGGGGACGGCAGCATTGGCAGAGGCATGGCTGGTTCCGTCGGCGCTGCATGGGGGAAGCTGGCTAGAGAGGGACAGCAAGGGACGAGCTCACCTCACTCTTTGGGGCGCAAAAAGAAGAGGTCCACCCTATTTGAGAGGGTAATCCTTTCAAGAAAAAAAGATCGTGCTCACTGGCATGGGGGGGGAAGGAGGAAGAAGGGTCACCAGGCCCCACCAGCAAAACAAAAGACTCAGAACTTAGAATAATGAGAGTCTCATAGAAGTTGAAAGGACGTAACAGGATACCAGAATCTCAGTCCGTTGCTGGCGCAGGATCTGAAAAAAGGAAGTGGGGAGAATCATAAGGGATGCGCCCGGGTCGCGGATAAGCTCAGGATAAGATTTGGACCTGGAAGAAAATGGAAATTACATCTCTGCCGCTCAATTGGGGGGAGCGCTTGGGGAAAGTCGCGCCTTCATGAGAAGTAACCAGAAGAAATATGGCCCAGGCTTGAAGAAAGTAAGAGGGAGTGCTTGTGGACGGCTAACCATGTCACAGAGAAATGATCCATTTAAGGAGAAGAGAAAGGAAAAAAATTGGTGGGTGGGTTGGCGGGGCATGGACGGACCATCATGTGCCACAGTGAAGGCAAATCGTGAGTGAAAATCTCGGGGGAAGGGGGCAGCGTGAGATGTAAAGGGCGGGCCAAGGGGAGGGAAAAAACTGACTACAAAAACCCATAAAAAAAGGGAAAAACGGGGCCACTGCTCACAGCTCACACCCCCGAGATAGAGGGAAAAACGCGATTTCCAAAAAGCGTCTCATGAAAAAAGGAAGGGGGGGGAGTTCAGCATTGCACCACGACCTGCACTGGGTCTAGACAAAACTCAGACCAAAGAAAAGGTGAACGAAAAGGATATGATATTGCAGACAACCTTCTCTTTCATCGGCGGAGAAACGGGCACTAAAATTCTGGAAGACAGTGCCGACTACAATGATAGGGGCACAAGAGGAGGGGGAGAAAGGCCTTGACCGGGAGAAGACGGGCTGGTGACCTCGCAGGCCCTCGACGGATCCTTGCCGAAGGAAAAGAGGAAATCGCACTACAACCTTAAAAAAAAGGACTTTGAAGCAAAGGATGTCTGGGGAAAGGGATGGGAAAGAAACGCAAGGCCCAAGGGACCAACATGATGCGGCCGAGATCCATACCTGCACGCTTAACCCTGCACGCCAAGCTGGGCCGAGAAAACGAGAGAAAAAAGGCCCCACCAAGCTAACGCACCAGCTACGGCGGTCACAGCGGAAAGGAGTCTTGGCCAGGAGGCCGTTTGAGAGGGGAACGGGGGGCACTCACGACACGGGGAAAAAATGCCTAGTGACAGGAAAGCCCCAGAAAGGGGAAGCGACGAAGACACACCAGCGAATCGAAGGGAAGAGTGGACGGCTCATGATCAACTAAAAAAACACCACGGAGGAAGAGAGGTCCGGATCTTCATCACGTTCATCGAGGACTGATCTGAGAGGGGTGAAAGAGGGCGCCGCTCCCTTCGTTGGCTGGGCACACGGACAGAAAGCAGGCACCCAAGTTGACGCGTGCGACGAGGGAATCTGTCAATGGCCAGACCGGTCGCTCCGGGGAGAAGAGGGAAAACTTTTTTGCGTCTCTGGTGGGCGTTTGGGGACTAGAGGGGGTGATCGGAAATAGTCCTGCAGATGGCCCGCGGGAGGCACAGGATGGAAAATCGGCCTCCAGACATGAGTGGAAGGAATGTCAGTCGGCAACTTAAATCCTGGAACGGAAGAAGGATGAGGGCCAAAGAGACGTTGGTATTGCTCTGGCCGCTCGTCAACCTCCGCACGTGAAAGGGGGGGTAGTAGAGGGGGTCCTCGAGAGGGGTCACAACAAGAATGAAAAGGAAGGAAGTGTGAAGACGATATTTTACTGATGCAAAAGTAGCGGACCCTGAGTACCCGTAATCGCAGTTAAGGGGGGGAAAACACGCCTGCTGCTTCAAGAGAAGGGTGTCGGCATCTGAAGATAAGGGGAGTCCACTATTGCTTGGGATGCGGGGGGGAGAAGGAATTTGAGAACGGGAGTGTACATGCTGAAGCTCACTGACTTGTAATTTTGGGGTAAAAGAAAGACTGTGTTGAACCCTAGCGAGGCTAGAGAAGCTCGTGTGTTTGAGCTTAGAACTTGGGCCCAAGAAAATTTGGGTAGGGGGGGGATTTGGTGCAGGGGTGCGACAACGGGAGACTCAGTAACGAAAACTCTGCAACAGGAACCATAGGGATGCATTTCTTCTGGAGACTAAAACGGGACTAGGGGCCTTTCATGACAAACCTCACAACCTGGGAAAAAACGACGACCTTTTTTGCCTAGCTGCGAAGGAATGAGAAAGTGCGAGGGGGACGGGAGAGGGGAAGGGAAAAAAGACAACTATTAAAGGTCAATCAAAGCATGGGAAATATGGTTTGTCCGTGGAGCGAAGGGAGGAAAGGTGCCTGAAGCGAAAAGAAGCGAATTAAAAGGCCTACAAGGATTCCAAAGAACAGCTTTAGCCGTTCTGATCCGCCCCTGACGCCGAAAGTGATCAGGCGCATATTAGAAACGAAAGCCCAACAAAGTCTGGTATCTTGTTCGAGTAAGGAAACCGGCGATGAGAAGCTGTCAGGAGGGGGGGAATCAAGGGCGGGGAGGGGTTTCCTTTTTTCCTCTGGTGGGGAGGTTGCACAGCTGGAGACTACACCCAAATTAAGCACTATCCGAGAACTGCATCCCTGATCACCGAAAGGGGGGGAAAGTAAGTGGGGGGACGGAACCCAAAGAACAGAGGGAGCTTGAGCCTCGTAACCGGCTCGGTTAGAAAAGATCGCGACAGCTCAGAAAGGGTCGGCTGAACCCAATGCCGAGGCAAAATGAGACCCAACCAAGCCGAGTACAAGGGGTCGTCGGTAGAAAAATGCTGGGGTACGGGAAAGAAAGGTTAGGGATTGCCTGGGGGTACGGTGGGGGGTCGCCCACATAGATACAGGTTCTGGGAATGGTAAGGGTTACCATAAGTGAAGACATTAGGCTCACTTTCCAGAAGAATATTTTTGGGGGGGTCGGGGTTAAAAAAAGGAAGAGGTCGAAAAGGGGGGGGGGTAGGGGGGGGGCTGTGTCTGAAAAGGGGAAACACGAATTTAGCTGGGGAGAAACCATACTCGTGGATAAAAGGTTTGGGGTAAACAGGAGAGATCTACTCTAAAGGGGGACTGAAAGACTGTGACGATAAAGTGTGGGGGGAGGAATTAGTCGCAGGGAGGAACCTACTCTGAGATCTGGGGCAAGAGAGGAGGGAGTGAATACAGGAGCACGACAGAAGAAGAACACCGGATCGTTAAGGAGGCCTGGGCCTTTACGAAGCACCGCGTTATCTTGAGTGACGGTAAAAGAAAGGAAAACCTAAAAAGACTGCCAACACCTCATGACATTGTAGCTTCCCCAACGGGGCGCAACCAGCCCATAGCTTGAGAGACAAGCGCCCGGGCCATTTTGTTCAGGGAAAAGCCTTCTGTCATCACCAACACAGCCCCCGTTGAAAGAAACTACGTAAATACCACCATATCTAATTAGATCTTAAAGAAAACCCAGGGGATTTGATTTTGGGTGGCCGAGAAACAGCCTAAGCGCTTTCATAGAGCCGCGTCGAAGGGTGACCTGCCTCATGGAACCTTGTTTTGGGAGGGACGAGGAATTCAAGGCGCATGCTCTGTTAGAAGAGAGGTGGACCTGTCCTATTTTGAGAAAGGGAGGAAAGGCATCCCAGGAAAAATAGTGAACGGTTACATCCACTTCGACGCTGTATCAGCCTCTGATACTGAAACTGTAAAGGCGGCGTGGCAACAGGTCTTACCTTTTGAAAGGGGTGGTGGGGCCCACCGTTGGTGAAAGTGGGGGCGAAGGGAGGCGTAAATGATTAAAGAGTGGCTTTGATGTGGGGAATCTTGGGAGACAAGGACATGATAAATTAAAGTTTTTGGTGAAAAAAAGTGGCAATACCGAATCTCGTGAGGGTGCTGGATTGAACATAAACCTGCTGGGCGAAAAGGAACGCGCGGACTTTCCCATCCGCGGAACTTCAGGGGGGGGAGACCATCAGTCGTGGGCGTCTACGGTGGACTAGGAGAAAATCCCAGCGATATCTCAGAAAGAGGGAGAGTTCTTGGGGACTCAAATCAAAACGGAAGGATTTCGGGGCAGTGAGGGGGGGCTGGATTGGTGAATAATCAAGTTTTAAAGTGGTTGCGTCAGGAGGGCGCGGGGGGGGGAACATCCTGTTCTGCTGGAGTTAATCCGGAGGTCTAAGTGAAGGGGGGGGCCGTGCGACTTTACAGTGACAGCTAGAGAAAAACAAGATGATGGGAAAGAAAGGAAAATCTTCAAGGGGTGCCAAAGATACACATTAATTAATCGCTCAACCCCCTAGGAGAATAAGCCCTCCCCCTGGTAAAAAGTAGAGAAACCGTCAACATGCTGAGCAGGGAAAAAGCCACATCCCTCCCTAAAAAGAAAATACGGACGTGCGGGGGGGAGCAACCCAGCACGTCGACCTCGATGATAGATTCTCAAGTGGGATGGGGGGGACGACCGGTCGTCCCCAAGAAACTTAGACTCCCCTCTGGCGCCTCACCCTGGACGAAGAGATTGGGTTCCACAGCGCGTCAAGTCGATTACAAGAGGGGGACTTCTCAACGCAAAAACTTAAACTCGCTAAGGAGAATTTACACCGTGTTTTTCAAAACCCCCAAACACGTTTCCTTCTCAGTCCTAAATTGATCAAGAACCCCGAAAAGAAAAAACGAGTAGGCAGTCAAATGCGACGAAAGAGGAGGAACCACTGGACAAAAAAGGATGTGACCAACGCAAGGTACACTTTATTCCCAAGCCGAGGAAAACCAGTGTCAGTGCAGAAGGCTGAGAGAAGAGGCCTCTGGGAGGTGCCAACGCTCACGACTGGGCCTGCCATCCGAGGGAAGGAAAACCATCGCTCGGCAACGAAAAGGAAAAAAGTTCGCAGGGCCTCACCCTCTCGACAGCCCACAGACAAATGCGGAGGCCCCGGGTGATCCGCTGCTCTCTGGCCCGTGCGGCTGTGACCTGAAAAACCCCCCATCCCAAGTCCCAGGGGATCGGGGAAATCGACTGCGCTACTGGTGGTAGGAAGAGGGGAGGGAAAAAGGGGAACGGGCTGTGTGCGAAGACAAAAAAAGTGAGGGTTAAGCTCCCATGGAAGGAGGGTCTCGGACAGCCTCTGGGCTTGGGGCGAGCGAGGTGGGGCCGCTCCACCTGGCCATGAGAGGAAACAGGCGGTGGAAGGGAAGGTGAGGCCACGCATATAATCTGAGGGATCGACCTGAACGTGAAGCAGGGAGTCCTTCGGGCTCCTGTGTCGCGACACGTCTTGATCACCGGTACGTCCCTACGAAATCAGCACGGGTCACACGCTCCCTTCGAGTTAAGGAGAAGAAGAGGGAAGTACGCAAAACAACAAAGGCATCAGAAAGCCTCTTACGCCAGGGGACGTACGCCTGTTTTGACAGCCCCCCCTCTTAGACCAGAGGCCCAGGTTATCCAATCTACCCCTGAAGTGTCGGCGGACAAACCACAGCCCAAAACGGAAATTTATTTTTTTGAAACTGAAAAAAAAAAGGGATTGCAGGAAAGGAGTCAGACAGGGGAACTATGGTGGGTAACAAGCAACAAAGACAAGAACTTTATCGATGTTGGGTGGCTAAACCCGTCCTCAACAAATCACGCACAAGGAGGCCGAAAAACCGCAACGCGCCATCGCAGGGAGGAGAGGGGTGAGGGCAGCGTGAGAGAGGGGGCTAGTGAACTGAACGCTGAATGGAGCTGAAAAAACGGATCACAATATCTTTACTAGAGAACGGTCAATCTGTGGTGCGCGCCACGGACTGGGGGGGGGGGGGGGGGGGGGG
>Ga0179593_1370496_pt1 | contig 14130 bp, 20 predicted proteins | sample CZODoug2_1_08_16_FD_185931 | JGI IMG/M metagenome (GOLD analysis project Ga0179593, IMG submission 185931) | Vadose zone soil fungal communities from Angelo Coast Range Reserve, California, USA - CZODoug2_1_08_16fungal (PacBio error correction) | ecosystem: Environmental > Terrestrial > Soil >...
GAAAGTGACGGGCAAAAAGAAGAAAAGAAAGGGGAACTGAAGAAGCAGGGAGGACGGGCTCGCGGGGTGGATTCGCTACGAGGCCTATGAAACACTATCTCTGAAGAAATCAAAGGCGTCGGGGGCGTTAATCAAAGGTGACCAATTGACAAACATTGAGAGGTGTTCAAGAGTAGGCACTACTGCGCGTGAAAAAAAGGAGGGGGAAAATGCAAGGGAAGTGATGTAAGCGCGGCGGCGAATTGAGACAGGTGGGCTGCACCTAATTCTTCTGAAGGGCGGGGACACGTTGGAGACGGAGGATTGTGTCTAAAAGGCGTCTGGAAGGGAGGGAAACCGAACCTGCCGAATGCAGAGGGGGGGTTATGATCTTGGTATGTGTGAAGCTGAACATCTGTTTGGCGACCTGGGAGAACGCGAGATTGAAAAAAGGAGGGGTGGCTGGGGGGGAAATGGTCGTTGTACGCAGAAAGAAGCGTTACGTGGATGGACGACTGGGGGAAGAATGGGGGTTGGGACCCAGGAAGGTTGAAAGGGAAACTATTACCCAAATGACGACGCGAACAGAATTGAGTAACGAGTGAAGCTGGGGGGAAGGCGTGCGGCGGGGTTGCGAGCTTGGAAAAGAGACATTCCTGACCAAAACTTTAAAAGCCTAGGAAGTTGTTGAAGAATCTGGGGATACGAGTAATGTCCGAAAGATGACACAGGGAGGGGGGAGGATAAGGGAGGCACTTACAAGACCTAGGTCCAGCCCAGATTGGAGAAGGAGGATAACCTTACCAACCTTATAAACCAAGATAATACATTTGCGTAAGGGAGGTGAGGGATTCCTGGGAGTCGGGTCCAAAACCAATGCTAAGAAAATGCAAAAAGGTTGGGATCACAACTGGTACAAGGCCGTGTTGAGAAGTCTTCCAGTGTGCACTGGTGACTTGTCTCGAGAGGAAAGAAAGACACACGAAATGGGAAGAAACTTCGATGTTTTAGCAGGGAGGGGTGGGAAGAAGGGGGGGGTGAAGCTGGGCTCCAATTCGGAGCGAATGGGTCAAAGGTCTAGCTTTCCTATTCCTCCGCAGCTGTCTGGGGCATGGATTCAAAAAGAGGTTGAACTGCAAAAGGGGTAATTACTCCTTCAGAGGGAATCCGTAACGATCCAAGGAATTGAAAGGCCGCAGGTCAGAAAGGAAAAAACATCAGGAAAAAGCGAAAACTTATTTGTATAATATGTGGGTAGACAGTTGGAAGAATAGATGGGGGGATTTGGGGGTACACACCATCGCGCTCAAAACGGTGGAGAGGGGTACCATGAGGGTTCCGAGTGGAGGTTTTGGGGCGTGACGGCGGAAGCCAGGAGGGGAGGGGGGAGGTGTTCATACGGAGCCAGGGAAAATTCTGATGCAAGAATATCCTTCTGCGGAAAAGGGAAAGTGCAGGAACGTTATAACTGCGGTTTGTGCGGAATTTTTTAAGTCTCGGGTATAAGGAGGAGAAAGGACAATGGTGAGACTGGCTAGAGACGCGGTAGGGGCGCTACCAAGTGCAGACGGCGGTTGGAAGTGATAGAGTTCCGGAAGATGAGGCAACGCGATGGACCGGAGAGGGAAGCTCTGGGAGCCGGGGAGGTTAAGGGGTGGGGCGGGGAGTGGGGGGGGGGGGGTCAAAAAACTCAAGCTGGAGCGGGCGAAAGGGCTCCTCTGCTAAGGGGACCTTACTACCGGGGAGGGGACTCCGGTGTGGGTACGTATATACTTCGATTTCCGGGGGGCGCTTCGGTTGGCAGCGGTATTGAAACTTAAAATTTCAGAAGGAAAAAGTTAAAATGAATAAGGGTTTGTTGTTGTGCGTGGCGGGAAGGCGAGGGGGGATAAGGAAAACACCGGAGCGGAAGACTGGGAACTTTTGTGGGATTCGTGCTGGGAAATTCCGGGACCGCTACCAAGACGTTCAGGACCCGGAAGAAAAAGGTCAAAAAAACACTCCGCGGAATTAATTAAAGGTGGAAAAAGTTGCTTCAGGGCGTCCCACGACGGGGCAGGTCGAGGGGGGAAAGAGAAAGGAGGAGAGGGAGAAGTCGGCTAGAAAGGGGGGCCGAACGCTGGCAGACGGAAAAAAGGGGTCTGTTGTCGAGTTACTATTCAAATTACACCCGAAAATCGGGGGGAAGGGACTTGCCAGGGAGAGGAATTGGACGGAAACATCCAAAAAGGAAAAATGGACTTTCTCAGGGGGAGGGGGGGAGTTGCTGAAAGCTTCAATCTAAATTCCAGAGCTGAAGGGTTGACGAAGTAAGGGACAGAAACGCAAAGTAAACTTCACTGAGTTTGAGGGGTGAGAAGAGGGCGGATAGTGGGCGGGTAGCTTTCAGCGGTAGGAGCAAGGGGGGATGACCTCAAAAAAGAGAACTGGTCGGACTCTTTAGGGTGCTTTTCGACAAATGATGGTGGCGAATACGACATCGCAAGTCAAAAACGTCGATCAAGCAGGGGGATCCAGAAGCGGGAATCTGGCGGAAGCACGGCGATGAAGGGATAAGCGCGGCATTATGGTCCTAAAAATCTGGCAGAAGAGAGATCAGTGGAAAGAAAGGGAGAAAAAGGGCGGCGAGAGGGGGGGGTTCGTGCCGCAATGTGCGTTTTGGGGAGGAAAAAGTGGAGGGTCAATCTATCAAATGAGTTCAAGAACGAGCCAAAGGTTCAGCAAAATTAAGTATGGCTAAGCTGCAGAGGAGGCCGAAGGAGCAGAAAGGTCTTGGACGGGGAGTCAAGGGAGAGAGGGTTGGCGTTCGCAGTAGCTTGGATCTGTTTTCGCTTTCAGGCCAACGATTACTGGTGAAAAGGAGACAGGTTAAAGGGGTAGGGGAGGTGTCGGGCAGTTCCTCGGGTGGAAAAAGGTTGTTTGGGATTTTTCATCTAATCCGAGACAACAAAAAAAATGAGGAAAAATATAATCTTGCAATCAAGGAAAACAGGGCCACTCAGAAAGAAATGAAGGGGGGGAACGGGAACGGCATCACCGACTAGAACAGCGCAGGAACAAAGAAGAGTGGACAAAACACCGAACTCCAGACAAATAGTCACCATGCCCCTTAAGACCAAACGGCCCATACCGCAGGCATCAGAGGCAAGATCCGCAACCTGACAGGAGAGGGGCAAAAGAATAGAAGAGGCCGCCTCAGGAACTGGCTCTTTCATGCCCATATGGAGACCTCCTCCAGGAGCCACCAACCAAAAGGAGGAGGCAAAAAAATCCGCCGCCTTCAGTTTGAAAACAAGAGAGATAGGGAAAGCGAAGATCCAAGCTCGAGGGGGGCTATTCGTAGACAGCACATCGCCGAGACGAAAGCGAGCAAGTCAAAAGTCAAAAGTTCAGGTCTTTTATCTACGACGCTTCTCACCAAGAGAAGAAAAATCGCACCAAGCAGAAACGCCATGTAAGTCTAAACTAGTGAAAGTTAATCTGAAAAAGCAATCATAAGCTACACTACGCCAACTAGCGGCCCCAGACACCATAAAACCATTGCACGTAATGGAAGCGTCCTTTATGACGCAACAACTAAAACCTGCAGCGTGAGGGTATGATAGGATTCAATGTGAATAAGAGCCCTAATAGCCGAGAGATGACACCATCACCACAATATTGCGCGTCCACGATTCTGCGCACAGGCAGCAAAAGAAAAAACCAAGGAAAACACATCAGCCTCGTCTGGCAGAGAAACGAGAAAAAACCAAAGACGTCCACTTCTTGACACCATTCAAATTCTCGCAGGAAACGCTTAGCACTCCACGCGAAATATCAGGGAAAGTCTGTCAAACCGTGACGGTGGAAGAAGGGGGACAGGGAGAGTGAAGTGGAGCCAGTGCATCCCGCGGGGACCTCATGCGGTCCAGACAAAGTAGGGGAGCTGGACAGTAAGGGGGGGGGGGGGAACACAGACCGCACCCCAACAAGGAGCACCGTAATGCACTAAAACGCGTTAGACTAATCATCAGCGTTCCCGTCCAAACTCCCAAAAAAAAAAGACCCTCAGTGAGCATAAAATTTCTCGGTACCCACAAGAGTAACGAAGAAAACTCCCATAGATCACCATGAATCCGTCAATGCTGGTCACACCAACTTAGCCTTATACATAGTCTTCGCTCAGCAGAGCAAGCTGAGCAAAGAAACCGAGAAAGAAGGGAGGGAAACCAAACAGTCCAAAAAAAACTTAACCAAAAGCTCCCAGCGCATACTTGCAGCCGGCAAAAAGACTAAATCTTCCTAATCTAAGAAAGGACACGCCTCCCAAACACCCAGACAACAGCGAGAAGTACAGACAGGTCTGAGAGAACAAAATTATCGAGCAAACTAGCGACGAGTACTCAGCAACCACCAACTCCAAAAATGAACAAAAGCGTGCGCATCCAACTTAATGATATTCGCAGCAGAAAATTGAAAAAGGGAGAGAAGGTCGCAAAAAAAACAGAAAAATCTCCACCGACTAGCCTGCACGCCCAAAAACAAAACGTCGTGTAAAGAAGGAACATCTCCTACCCCGGTGATGAACGCTATGCAGATAATCACTTGATACTTCCCAAAAATGTTGGCCTAACTAAATGGGCGGCGAGAAGAAAGATGTGGGATTCCGAAGAGACATTACAAAAAAAAGAAAAGCCCAGAGAGGAGGATCGTTCGGATAGTGAATTGTTCACGGAAGCATCAATGGGGAAACGAATATACAGCGTAAACTCTGATCGAAATCTGCAAAACTCGAGCGTACAACACATAGGGAGCGGACGTGACAATAAGGGAAAGAGGAGCACTTCAACAAAAAAAAAAAAGCATCTTACGAAGTTCTCAAAGAATAGAGGTAAAACGCCAGTTGGCGTGCGCCGATCCCGGTAAACAGGGAAGTACAAAAAACCCTCTTTAAAGGACTCAATGAAAGAGTTTCAGAATGGGTCAGGGGGGGAAGAAGGAAAAACCGAACGAAAAAAAGGCCTCCTTTATTAGCGACAGGTTTTTCATGAAACACACGAAGAAGCCAGAGGAGGATACATTATTTCTCGGCAAGTGGTCCATCAAAATGGGGATATTCAGGTCGGTATCTCCTGAAAAGCTCGTCAGCAAATAGAAGAGGCCGGAAATGGAGGGGGTAAGAAGGCGTAAGGTCCTTCCGAAGCATCCAAACAGAAAGCAAACGCCCGCCTCCAGGGACCACTCCCGTCTAGAATCGCGCCGTCGTCATTGGGTAAGAAACGGTTCTTCCAGGGGGGGTAGGGACAAAAAAACCGTGAAGACAGCAATCAAAAACCGTTCACGCCCCGTAAAGTCTCAAAGCTAAACACCCCAAAAACGAACTGTCAGGGAAAAAAATACCCTTGAATCCTAGAACTACAACCAGGAAAACAGCGCTATAAAAAGATGACTTCGAAGGTGAGGAACCGACAACGGGAACGCAAAGGCAAACATCAACTCTCTCCCGGCAGGCAACTCTTCGGAAGAGAAAACAAAACTCAGCCCCAAAATGACAGATGTCCAAAGAAAGGTCCAAGAAAGATAGGCAAAACCCAGTCACTGGGAAGATCCTGGCAAATCAAGGAAACTTTGAATACTGCCATTTCAAAACCAGGGATGTTTTTCATCCGTTTACAACAGGATGAACTCAACAATCCCTTAGGACTAAGGAAAACGGCCTCAGGCAACGGGAAAGATAAAAAAAAGATAATTAAATAGAAACATCCATCAAGAAAGGTGGGATCGCATCTCTAGAAACAACAAGGCAGAGAGAATGTATCGGCACCCAGATCATGCCTGCCGAACCTTATGAAATGATCTGAGGGGGGGGGAAGATTGCAAGAGATGGCAGGTCGAAAAGTATAGAAAAAAAAAGCGGGGAAAAAGTGGAGGCCTGAAAAAAAGAAACTAAAAATGGCGGAGGGAGGGTCGCTCGAAATACTTTGAAAAAGGAGTTTCCCCGCCCGAATATAAAAGGAATCTTAATAACTCGGGTGGGGTGAGCGGAGGGAAAGGATATACGAGGAAAAAGAAAGAACGGGTGAAAAAACCTGGTCGGCTTTAAGGTGCTGCTCCCTAACTGGGGAAGGGGGAAAGGGTTAAGAAGGGCAGTTGGGTGAGGAATGGTGGGAAATTCTGTAGACAGGAGAAGACAGAAAGAGTGTTGGCGGGGTGGGAGGTTAGGAAACAGAAATCGGGTTTACAAGAGGGAAGCTTTAGCTACGGGTGGGTTTGTTTGCTACAAATAAGACTAACCTATTACTAGATGAAACCGGAGGACGAAAGGGCGAAAGAGTAGCGTGGAAAGAGGGAGGAGTAAGGTCAAGACGCGTTCTCGATATTTAACAAGGCTTACTGCCAGGCAGACAAGCTTTAAAAGGCCGAATGATAGGTTCAGTACGAACTGGCAGGAGAGGGGTAAGGGAAATAGCAATTAGGGGGCATAACGGGCTAAGTGAAACCATATAACTATAAACGGAATATGGCTGCTAGTGGGGATGACCGGAACCAACCTGCTGAGTAGATGGCGCAGGAGGACCGCAGGGGGCTTGATGTCTTTACCAGTAACCATACCAAGACTTAAGAATGCAACAAAGTGGGGAGACTCAGGGGAAAAGGAAGTGGAGGGAAACGAATGCTTCCGCTTGACTTTAAAAAGCATTCGAAGAGCCGCGCGACAAAGTTAAGAAATAAGGAGCCTGTCGGGGGGGGGGCAAGTCATTGGTGAGCGGCTCCGCTGGGAGAGGGACAACGCGCGATTGGGGTTGGTGGTAAAAACTACTTCAGGAAAAGGAGAAGAAGGGGATTAATGGTATATCCCGTAACGAAGACGCTGCAGCAGGGGCCTTCTCTTGATCCTACAGATAAGTCCAGGACACGCGGGGCAGGGCCAGAAAAGCAAGGAAAAAAAGAGTAAGCTGCCCTGCCATTGGGTTGGGCCAATATTTGTTGAGCAAGTGGGTTTTGGGATCGACTGGAAAGACGATAAAAAAGGGGGGGGGCGCTTTGATACTGAAAGGGAAGGTGTCTTTTTGGGCTGCAAAACCGGGAAGAACGGATTTGGCGATTGGGGCTGTGTTGCGACGGGGGAGTAATAAAGAAAGGAAAGGACAAAGGTCCAGATACTTGGGAAGGTCGCACGCTGGGGCTTCAGACTGGGCTCTTGATGAATTCTCGGTTGGATATGCGAAAGACAGGAAAGACGGTCTAGCAAGAAGGCGTTTAATGGGCTACGGGGGGGGTAACAGTGATATGACGTCTTTTGGCAGATGGTAATTCAATTTCAGCAAGGGGACAAGAAAAGGCCTGTCTCAAGACGATTGGGTAGCGAGAGTTCACCGGGGGGGAGAAGGGGGGGTGAAGAGGATGAGCTGAAAAAAATTTTCAGCGCCTGCTGAGAAAGAAACGCTGTCTCCTGCAAAGTTTACTTATACTTCGGAAGTTTAGCAAAAGAGGTGGAAGGGGAATGGAAAATGGCGACAGGTGGGACAGAGAAAAAAGGTGGAACCATACTGATAGGGTTGTTTGGGGGCGGTAACGCTTTCAAGGCGTAAAAATGGGGGAAGGAAGAAAGTTAAATGTCTGGGCAAGGGAAAAAAAAATGGTAATAACATTAACCAGACTTGGTCGGGAAAAACGCACAGGATGTCAAGGCGAAAGAAAAGACAAAAACAATAATAAAAGGTCAAGGTCGTTTCAAAAGGTCTTCAGTATCACAAATAGGGGAAATTCGTTGTGAGCCGGCAGCGGGATAGCTACGGTCAAAGAAAAAGAACTTTGCCGCCGGGGAGTTGGAAAGGTAAGGAAAGGGTGGGGGCTAGGTGGACGGCAGGAAGAGGATTGAGAGGGAACGTTGTCAAAGGGTCAGAAGACGAAGCTTGAGGACGGCCATCTCGGAGGAAATGGCTGTTAGGGTCTCAAAGTTTACGTATTCACATGCTACACAGTTCAGGCGAGAAAATCCAGAAGAGGAAAGGGGGTTCCGAGTACGGAATAAAGAACAGGATGATTCAGGGGGAAAGGATTGGTTAGGGGGGTCTATTGGGTGTCGTCAATTAGGGGAAAGATGAGTTTGACGTACTCAGTATTCTCGGCTCTTTATGATCGAATGTAGGGATGTTAGGGGAAAGGCACGGGTGCGAGGCAGGGAAGATCGCCCGAAAACGAAAAAAGAAAAGCCGCCGGCGAATGAATCTATAAGCCGCGATGTTGAGCGAAGCTAGCAGGTACCTGCGTCGGTCACAGGACCGAGCGAGCAAGGAAAGTCGAAGCGCGAGGGTGGTTCTTCCCTAATTGTTTGGATTTGGGCGCCATTGGAGTTCGCCCGTCTATCATGAGTTGACCAGAAACCAAAGTTAGACTCAAATAGGATGCGCTTTAAGGATGAGGAAGGCGCTAACGGTCTTGAGAAAAGGCTGCGGCGTAAGGGACAGTGGCTCCTGAGAGGGACGCTGGTTTAAACTGCTGGCCAACGATGCGGGTTCTACATCGGGAGAGGCGGGGATGGGCACGGACAGTGACAAGAAGGGGTATGAGGGTGGAGGTTGAGTTGCAATAAGCGGACCAAAAAAGAGGGGAAAGAGAGAGAGATCAACAAAAGGGGTTTAGAATACCCCAGGAAACTGGAAACAAATCAAAGCCTCACCATAAAAAGCTCGAACGACCCCAAGCGTGTGGGCCACCCCAGAAACAGTCAATCCAGCCCCGGAATTAACCGCCACCAAAAAGCTAGGAGAAAAAAACGCAAGTACCTTTGAGCAAGGCAAACATCATCGGCGCGATCCCATCGGCCTCGAAGGGAACAAGGTGGCTCGTTCTGAACTCAAGCGCCGGCCACTAACAAAACCAATTAGAGGGACAAAAAAGCCGAGAAGACATTCGCTTTGAACAAGGAGCGCTCAAAAAAACCGTAAGAGAACCACGCCAGCTGGAGACACGTATCCGCCGGGCGAAAACAAGAACTCAAAGATAAGGGACCCCCGGCACAATTTCGCTGAGAAGAAAAGGTGCAAAGGAGGGATCAACGTAGAAGCGGCACCTAAAAAGAGGAACAGGAAAGAAGCAGCATGCGTGACTGAAAAAACTCTAATCAAATACACTAACAAGATCGCCATTCTTCTCACCCAAAACCGTAAAAGGGGAAAGGTAATGTAGCCGACACGAAAAAACATCACTGGTATCGCAGGAACGCGGAAGAGGAATCCTCAAGAAGGAAAGCAGGAAAGCCACAGTGGAAATGGGACGGACAAGAAGAAAAAAAAAAACTTCCCACGCCGGCACATATGTCCATCTAGCAAAGGCAACTAGAAAAACTAATGGAACTTTACCTTCGCAATGCTCGCGGAGAATATCCAGCCTGAGAAAAATCAAAGTCCCTACGGGGACGAAGGAAGGAAAGACAAGAGGGGAAGGAAGTAGCGAGGGAGGCGAACAGGCCCATACCACTGAGGGAGGTTAAAACAGGAAGGGCAAATACCATCATCCAAAAAGCCAAAAAGAAAGGGAAGAGAAGTTACTAGAGTTCCCCGCCAAACAGGCCAAACACCACACCTCGATAAGATGGAAATTGAGTAAAGTCCACCTTGACTAACAGAATCCCGTCCAAAGACCAGGGAAAACAGTATCAAAAGTTCCCACCACCGCCGAACCTTCAGCACACGCATAGGAGGAAAACAGCGCCGAACAGAGGAACAAAACAAAACGAAAACACAGGTAACAGAAACCATCAATGAGAGGAATCCGGGAATACTGCACATCGTCCTTCATCCTTCAGAAGAATCTTCACAAAACGCCGAAACCAGAATGAACAAAGCATCAATTCACAGCAGTATTCAAAAATCTAACCAGTGCTTTCTCAAGGAAAAGGGGGACCGACCTAGAATGACAGGCATAAAGACGTCCATTGCAAAAAGGGAATTTCCGCGCAGATCTGGTGTCTAAGGAAAGAAGGAAAGTGGGAGTCGCCGTCGAAAAAAAAAATCACACATCTCCACCTCCGTAAAAAGACAAAGTTCACGAACCCAAAACAGACCATTGGAGGAACTTCCCACTCAGACCAGTGAGAGGATGGAAGTGGAAAAAGCCACTCAAGTATGCCAAAAAACTAACTTTAAAAACTCACTGGTCATGAAATAATATTGATTCCGCACGAGTAAATGGAATGCTGCCCAGGAGGGACTATCTCGGATCGTTCAGGATCAAAAAAAAGGAAAAGAGGGGATAACTTCATGGAGAAATGACTGACCTAGCTAAAGTCATCCTGCTAACTCAAAAAAACTCCTCTAAAGAGGACAAAAAAATAGCGACTCGGAAGACGAAAACGGCAAGCTCAAGGATTGCACCATTAAGAGATCGAGGTGAGAAGAGGACTAGGCTAAAAACAGGGATTCATCCGCAGAGGGCAGAAAGAAAATTAAGGAAGACCCGCATTGAAAGAAAAGGACGACCGGAGAGATTGAAGCATTGGGTCTTGTCTACTGTACATACTAACTGCGTCCTCCTTCTCAAAATGTCGGCGTCCTGCAGCATGTGGGGGGATGAAAAAAATACGAAGCGACATCTGGTCGGGGGGGGAAATAGGGCTAGGAAAAAGGGAGAAAGATAATAAGAAAGTGGGAATTCGATGCGAAATAGAACACAGCAAGGGAAAAGCAAATCAACTCCAGGAAAAAAAGGTGGTGGCAGCTGCATTGACTTCACGGGCAAGCTAGAGGGAACAGCATCTGCAGAACCGCATCCGAGTGAAAAAATCAACTTCGTCGACGGTCAAAAAACATGACACCCTAGGGGGTCTCCAAAACCCACGTAAAGAAAAAAAAGGGAGCACAAAAGAGAGGTAAAAGACGCTGCTTAAAGTGCTTCAAACGACCAGAGAAACCGAAAAAAAAGCAGAGTTACAATTGAAAAAAAGAAGGGATACCAGTCAGAAAAAGAAAGCAAACATCCCCATCCAGACAAGAGGGCAAACTTCGCCGTTTGAAGGAAACCGACTTAACAAAACAGCCGAGATGAAAACCCTGTCGCTAACTCGACAGGACAAACGAGGCAAAAACAGAGGCAAAAAAGCAGGGGGGGCCGAACAAGAATCTGGAACAGCTTCCCTGGCGATTGGCAACGCCTCGAGAGCATAGTGCAAATCGAGGGAATGCCGCGCCTCCACGTTGCTGTGGAAATAGAAATAACTCCCAGTCCCCAGCAGAGAGGACGATAGAGGGGAGAAGGAAAGGGGACCGGAAGCGAATCAACCACTAACGATACAAGTGCTCGATAAGGGAAAGAAAAGATAGGGTGCCGATCTCGCTCGAAAAAAACAAACAAAAGGGGAGGAGAATGAGTCTAAAATAGCCTAGAAAAGAAGGAAAACGAGAGGCGTGTGAGCGAGGGCCGAGCCGGGGCAAGTCAGACAAACGTATATATCGCGCCGGGGCGTAGAAAGGGGCCACAGAAGAACACCAGGCAACAGTGACGGGTCATGTCAACTACGAAAGGATGTTCCAGGAAGGAACCAGGAAGTGGAGAGAGACTGGGAGGGCTCTGGGGGTAACGGTGGGTTGCCTCGTCTTGAATGATGAAGGTTAGGGAAACTGGAAAGGGACGGAATGTGCATGCGGGGGGTGTCGGCCCTCCGAACCTGCGGGCCGAAACAATAGTGGTAGCCGAGGGTGGATATCTTGGGGGGCTGAACGCTTGAGAATGCTGTGAGGCGAATGAAAATTTGGGAGGCGGTGAGGGGTCGGGACGCGAAGATAGAAGCGGTGGAAAGGAGTCGAACTGGGGAGGATCATCGTGTGTGGGGGGCGACAACCTCGGGGAGGAAAACGAGTACAGAAAGGACGAAGTCGCAATGCGAAAAAACGGGGCAAGTGGAAGGACTGGTATTCCGAGACTAGTGCAGAGAGCTTGGGGGGACGAGCGATGACGCCTGGACTGAACTAAAAGAGAATAACTTTATAGCTTACTAACGAAAAGAGTATCTATCCGAAGTCAAATGAAAAGTGGTCTGGATACGTGCTTCACTTTTCAACCTTAATGAGTACCGCAACAAAATGGGGTCGGGAGGGGGAGTGGGGGGGGGGAACCTGACAACCTACTGCTAGACAGTGCGGATCAGGAGGGGTCTGTACCAGTACCACCAGAACTCATGAGATTGGGAAAAGAATGGACCTCTGGTCAAAAAGAAGGGGGGACGGGAAGACGGCGTGGCTACGCTTAGAAAAGCTAAGAGCCGGAGCGCGAACTTTAAAGAAACGAAATTTGTTACGCTGCCTGGCAAGCAGGTGGGGAGAGGGTACAGAGGGAGGGAGGGGCGAACGCGCCGGTGTCGCGTGCTATTAGAGTGACCGGTTCAAGATGCAGGTATGACTGAAAAGATCAGATCGCTGCCAAGGACGGGAAGCCGATTAATATGGAAGAATAAAGGAAGCGATCAAAGAAGAAAAAGCGCAAGATAGGCGAAGATAAATTTGAAAAGCGGGGGAAAACGCACATGAGTGGGCCAAGGAAGGAGACAGATATCCTTATTGGTTAGAAAGGAACCGTTCAGAGCAGGGATAACGGGTACGCTTGTAACAAGTCCGAAAAAACTGGGTGGGGTTGGGGGGGGGGGTCTTGCAGTGCAGAAACCGGGTGAGATTGGGAGTGGGCGGAGATAAAGTTCATTGAGATTTCACAGACACGATCCTAAGGAAGTTGGTCGGAGAAGGGATGGGGATTAATGATTGGCTGCTAATTCTAAATCTCGTTAGGCTAGTGCTGGAAAAGCCCGGAAGAAAAATGGGAGCAAGACGGGGGAGGGGCGCGAGGTCTCTGTTGGGAGGGGAAACGAGGTGTGGGCATGTCTCCTTTTTCGCGAGACGAAAAAGATCGACCGAAGGGAGGGGAGACGAAAAGGGCCTCGGGGGCGGAGTGTTTTAAAAAAGCAGGGGCTGGAGGCTCGCGTGGAATCACAGGCCCAAATGCTAGACTGAAACCTGGCTCAGGCGCAAGGGTTGGGACGAATTGGGTCGGATGACGGGGTTCGCTCGTAAAATATGGCACTGGTCAAGGGGGGAAAGGATAAGCAACTTGGTGGGGGACCATCGGTTGTTGGTTGGCTCTGGGGAAAGATGGATACTTCACCAGCGGAAGGCAGGATAAGATGGCGAAAGGTTGGTGGGTTGCTGTGTAGGGGGGTGCAGTACTGTTTAACCGCTACACTCAATGGTCACTGATGTCAAAGCGGAAACGCACGACGAAACGAACTTACGGGGAAAATTCAAGAGTGACCAGTTAAAAACGACGGTGCCTAGAATTGGATGCGGGGGGCATACGGTCGGGAGAGAACTGAAAAATCCGGGCTTCAATAAGGGGCAATTTAGGTGGGGACGTTTTCGTGTAAGGTAGCGGAAAGAGGGGCCTTGGGGAAGGGATGGGGGAGGATGGGAAGTAGAACGTGTGCCATCCGTTGGGCAGGAGGCTGATTGAGCGGGAGGAGGGCAATTGGAACTTTCGAGAACATGCAATACACCATGGATTTTTTGAAAAGGAAGTGGAGAGAAAATTCCAGTCGGAGGGAGTTTGGGCGGAAGAAAGAAGGGCGAGAGTGTTAAAAAGTGGAGAAGTGAAATTTATGAGGTGGGGAAGTCGTCACTGCGTATCTGTTCATAAGCTAGGGTGGAGATCGGAAAGGTCTGAGGATCGGGGGAAAGAGAGAATAGGGACCGCGAAAAACTCGATGCACACCGCCTGGTCCATCTGGGCTCTAGTAGAAGGAAAGAAAGGGGGAGAAGAGGGCGGTCTCTTGTAGCCGTTAACTGGTCAGGAAAGAAAAGTGGCAATCACAATGCGGCGAAAGAGGGGTCTTGCCAAAGCTAGTGTGAGTGGGGGGGAGGCAAGTGGAGGCGGCAGAGAAGGAGGACATAAGAAAAGTATCTGCCGTCTATGCTCTTGCAACTGAGGGGAGGGCGCTGACTTCTGCAGCAGGAGGAGGAGTGGGGGCGATAGTTTAGGGGAGTGGACGGAAGGAGGAAGGGGGGAGGGGGGAAGTGGTTGCATGATGAATGCTTTAAACAGGGATCTAAGCGGGGGGAAGGGGAGGGTATCGAACCTTTCCGTCATGGGTATGAAAAAGTTCATTTGAAGGTTGGGGAAAGACAA
>Ga0179593_1478303_pt1 | contig 14130 bp, 18 predicted proteins | sample CZODoug2_1_08_16_FD_185931 | JGI IMG/M metagenome (GOLD analysis project Ga0179593, IMG submission 185931) | Vadose zone soil fungal communities from Angelo Coast Range Reserve, California, USA - CZODoug2_1_08_16fungal (PacBio error correction) | ecosystem: Environmental > Terrestrial > Soil >...
CAACCCGGAAAAAAGAGAGGTAAAAGTTCCGAAGAAGGGCTCAGGTATCCTCTTTGGGGTTGAGACCGGGTGATATGGGGAACGAATCAGGCATGAGAACGCGAAGGGGAAAAAGCTAAAAAAGTGAGACCATCTGCACGAGAGAGTTGAACAAAATGGAAAAACAGTATTGACTTGGGTGCGCAATTTTGGGAAGGGGGCCGTCTGGGGGGGGGGACCAAAGGACTAAAGGGAGGGTGAGGGGAGTGGAAAAGAACTTTAGGAAAAGGGAGCACGGTGGTTGGAGATGGGATTATTTCCTGGTGTAAAGAACCTGGTTGGGTCTAAAAAGGCGTCACTAACTGGTAGGGGAGGACAAGATCTTAGGGGTTCAGAGGGGGAAGGGGGGGGGGGGGGGGTAATAAGAAAGTGGGAAAGGGAACCTAGGTTCCGAAGGGTGGATTGGTGCTGGACCGGGAGACAGGGGGGCAATGAACTAGAAAACGTCACAAAAACAATGTGGTTTGGGAAACACGCAGGAAGCAAAAACTGAAAGGGGGGGACCGGAGGTAGGGAAGTAAAAGCACAGAAATGTTTCTCACAGGTGAGGTTTGCAGGGGTCAGAAAAAGGGGAGAAAAAGAAGGAATGGACCAACCACTGGCCAAGGAATAAGAATAAGCAGCCACAGCCGAAACGGGCCCGATTTTGTGGGAGGATTCCTAAAAGGAACTCGAAAAGAAGGGGGACCACGGAAAACAAAAAAAACTGTGGGCCGGGTGAAAAAGAAGGTCACAAAATCAGGGACGACCCGCAGAGAGAGCAACGTGGAAGAAAAAACTGCAACCGGTCGGCAGGGGTTCGGGGGAAAAAAAAGGAAATAGGTAAGGCTACTTTACAGTAATGGGAAGAAAAAAAGGGGGAGCACGGACGACCAGGCTACAAGGAGCCACTACTCCAGTTTAGGATGGGATGAGTAGGCGAAAAAAAAGTGTGGGAACGAGACCGCGGAAACAAACGTGCCGGGGGTAGGGGGTCGGGGGGGGGGTTGGTCGGACAGGCATGTCATATTACTGGCCAAACCGAACATCACGAAGTCATACTTATATGTGCATCCGGAGCTGGGGGGGGATGGGAGAAGGCTTCATAGCAACGAATGACAAAGGGAATTGGGGGGAACAGAAATGTGCAAGTGGAGGAAATCGCAAAAACATGAACGAGGACAGGAACGGGTTTGGGGGGTCTTTGAGGTGCAAAACCTTCGGGAAAAAGAAAAAAGAGGTGGGGGAAACTCATTCCCAAAAAAACCCAACACAGGGACTGAATTGGCCGGGGGGTGGTGCTTCGGCAACCAGGACTTACCTTGTGAAAAGAAAAAAGAGTCAGGTGATCTTTCCTGAAGAGAAGACCATTGTCCATCCAACTGAAAAAAAAAGGAAAGAGAAAGGGTCAACTCCCTGGTTGGTACAAAGACCTTCTTCAACAAAAGATGGGACAGTGTCTTAAGAAAAAAAAATCAAAAAAGAATACAGTGTGGCAAGGCGGACGGGCCCGTGACAGGACCCGTATGGGAAGACAAAGAATGAGACCATCGCCCAAGTTCCGGAAGGTGTGACAAAACCCAGTGAGGCAACTAATTAGGGAACCGGACGTACCAAAGGAATAGCATTGGCAGTGTTTGACCGGGGCCCTGGGTCCTAAACAATAAGCGCATTTTGGTTTTTCTTCACCTCGCTCAACGGGGGTGAAATTGACCTTGTACCGACATTCCCAAAAAAAAACAGAAAAAAGTAAAAGTCTAAAACTCGACCGGAAGGCTCAGGGATAGGGTTGAGGATCGAGGGGAAAAAATGTTCTTCCCACAAGACTGGGCGAAAGAAGAGAGAGAAAAATCATAATTCAAGGGGAACCTGGGTCAGTGGGAAGACAATGCGAGGATCATTCATAGGGATTTGAGATGTGAAAAGGGGGGAGTATCTTCCGGGAAAAAAAGCACCCAAAAAAGCAAGGGCGGGTCAAAAAAATCAGTCTTGGGGAAAAGCGAAAGGTAAGAATCTTGGGAAAAGGGGAAGCAGACACGCACTCAAGGACACGCGCGAACCCCTTTTGGGAGAAGAAAGAAACCCAGTTGTCAGGCTCTTAACCACTGAGAAAGAGATCGGAACGATGGAAAACAGGACCAAAAAGAGTCGGGGGGTGTCGGAAGTAAATTGGGAATTGTGTCCAGGACAATGGACGGAGGCACACAGCCGGACGAAAGGAAGGAGTGGTGAGGTGGCAAAAGAAAGGTGGTTAGGGCGATTTTTGCTTAAGTATAGTCCTTGGATGTGAACGCAGGGAGATTCTTTGGAAAGGGGTGTGAGCGTGGGTCATCAGAGGACAACTTTCAGAAGATGGGTCCCAAGGGAGTCTCTTAGGGGGGGAACACAACAAGGAGGGGTTTGCTGTGGGTTGCCTTGTCGGTGGGACGTCTGGGGGGGGAATGACGGAAACTTTGCACTCATACACAGGTGTGTCGTACCATAAAAACAAAAAGATGCGAGTGTTCAAGAAAAAAACACGAAATGAGAACGCACCTGGGGTAAACACAGGGCTTAAACAACAAAACTCTCGGGGGGGAACGTGCAAAAACCCAAAAACAAGGGAAAAAGGGGGAGGGGGGAACAGGCATAGATAAACCAAGCCCAACCAGGAGCCAAAGGTGTTCCCTCAAGGGAGGGAAGGTCCCCTGTACCAAGGCCGGGGATGGACCCAAAAACATGAGTTACGCGAAAACCGCAGAGTTGTGTGTCAAACCGGGAAGGTTACAGGGGGGGGAGGTGGACAGGCAGTCGCGGGGGGTACAAGTAGTCCTTAGAAAGGAGGTTGAAGGGGGTCCATGGGGGGGTTGTGTCGTGAAAGAAAGCCAGGGGGGGATAGGAAGAACCCTGTAAAAAAAAAAAAAAACAGAGAAAAACTAGAAAAACAAGCAGGTGTTCAAAAAGTCCCCCTTAAAAAACACATGGACGTGATAGATCAAGGAAACTGTCACGAAGGGGGGGGGGTAAAAAAAAAAAGGAAAAACAACAGCCTCGGGGGAAGGGATCTCAAACGGTGACAACAACCCAAAAAATCCGGTACAGGGGGGGGGGGAACCACACTAGTGCGTAAGAAAAAAGGGGTCTGGGAAAGGGTTTTGAAGGGCATTTTCAGTTGAAGAGCCGCTAAACGGGGGGGGACAAAGAAACAAAAACTCATTGGGGGTAAGGGGATTAGACCAGCTGGGGAAGTCAGAAACCCGCCCCGCTTACTGCATACTGGGGGGGAAGGGACACGAATGTGGAAAAAAAGAATAGGATAGAAGAGCAGGAAAAAAAAGAAAGCGGGGCCTGGAATGTTTTGGAGGGGGGGGAAAATGAGTAGTAGGAAAAAAACCACGAAGGCCTCTCAAACGAACACAGGAAAGACAAGAACACGATTGCACACTTTGTCGATACAGGAGGATGCGTGGAACGAACGTGAACGAGTCCGTTTTCTGGTAGAGTGGTGAACGAATTAGAAAAAGCGCTGGTGTGCAGCAAAAGTGGCCCTAAACGCTGACCTAACTGGGCAGTTTGAGACCAGAAGGGTTGAAAAAACTTGCCACCCTCAAAACTCGGGACCAGCTTATCTCGTGCCCTAAACAAGGAAAAAGAAAACGAGTAATTGATGAAAATAGAAGGGGAAATAAAGACGGGGAAAAAGAAGTCGTTGGACTGGTTTCACAAAAGCCTGCCGAGACCGGAGTTTCAGGCAATGTTTCGGTTGATGCACTTGACAATGTCCTAGACATGCAAGGCAGGGGGCGCTGTAAGGCAAACAAAAAATGAAAGCAAAAAAGGAAGCCCTCAAATGTGCCATCGTGAGTGTGGGGTCTGGTCGGTAGGGACAGGGCGCCGTCAGAGGTCTGAGAAAAGAAAGGGACGGCCAAAGCGGATTCGGCTAGCCGGAGGAGCCCAAAGTAATGGGGGGTGGGGGAAGACCGAGCACGCAGTGAGGTTCGGGGGGTGGGGAAAAAGCACAAAGAGGGGAGCAACGCCCGACTGTTCATGGAAAGTGCGCGATGCACTGTAAAGCCTGCAAAACGAAAACACCTGTGAAACCTCACAAAGACCTGAGGGAAAACTCGTGGGGGGTTAAACACATTTGACCGTAGGGATGTGTGGAACGAAGAGACATTCCCGAAAAAGGCGAGGGGGGCAACGGTGTAAACACGCTTCCGCCGGCCAAAGAGTAAGAATACGCCAATGGGGCAGGTACTTCAAAAAGGAAAAAGAGACTGGGGGGGGGGGGGGGGGGGGGGGGGGGGGGGCCAAGGACTCAAAACCAGGAACCCGAAGGGGGAAAAGAAACAAAGAACGTACCAAGACGAAGAAGAGAAAAAGAGATGAAAAACGCAAAAAATTATTACAGTTGTAAGGGCACAACCGGCAAGGGTCAATGGGCTCGAAAAACAGGGGAATGTTCCAGACAGAAAACGACAGGTTTATGGAACACAAGGGAGTAAGGACGGGGTTATGGGGTGTCGGTGCTGGGGAAAGAACATAGAAAGTCTACCGGTGGGTGTGGGGAAGGAAAACAGAAAATCGGTGTTTAAAAAAGGCAGGAAAAAGGGACATGGGAATGATGGTTGCTGGAAGGACCTCGACTGTCTATGGGGGGACTAAACGGGGGGAAAAAAAGAAAGGTGAAGCCCGAACAGGAACGCCCTAAATGACCAAAATCCACAGGACCAAAGTAAAGATAAAGCGTGCGGAGCCCGGGGTAGGGGACGAACCTAAAACAAGGCACTCAGCTCCAACAAACGCGACGATTCGTGTGTGGGGGGGCGGGAACGATTAGAAAGCCAAAAGGGTAAGGGGCACCGACCCGATAATGCCGGGTCGATCTCAGTAAAGTCGGACAGAGGCCGACAAAAAAGGGGAACTTCAGGAAATCCACGTGAATAAGGGGTCATATCGGGTGGGGGGGGACCAGGGGGAGGTGTCAAAACCTAAAAAAGGAAACACCGAAGGCCCCAAAGCACGGCTTGGTGACGAACAGCCCAAGGTGTGGAAAATTGAAAAGACCGAGTCGCCAAAGTAAACCACCTCCCATCTATGAAAGAGGGTATAGAACAAAAACCAACCTTGGCGAGAAAATGCAGAGCCCCGCCAACACAACCGAAAAAAAAAAATGTGTGCCGACTGAAAACCTTCAACAAAGCTGCATCGGGAGAGGTTTAATGGACGAGGGAACTGCGGGGGGAAAGCGGGTCCCAAAAACGCGGGGAACGAGTGCGCGGCGGGGGGGGGGATACCATTGCGTAAAAAAAGTCCGTTAAGGGGGACGAATTGAACCCAAGAAGTCTGGTGGGTCCACCCGACGACGGGGGAAAGAGCCTTGGAGAGAAAACTTGGTAGAGGGGTCTTCACCCGTGAGAAGGAAAAAATCCCACAAGGGGGTCGGCTTGAGAACAGTAGCCGCATCAGGTGACTAGTGGGGAAAAACGTGCCCGAGAAGCGCTAGCAATCGGACCATGTCCTCTTACAGTACGAGAGTCAGGGGAGAGGTGGGGATCACAAGACAGGTTGCCGAAGGCCCCAAACTTGTTGGACCTTAAAAAGGAACTGCGGGGGGTTGATCTACCACTAGGTTGGAAAGAGAGGTAAAAACGGTGCAAAAAAACCACGATCACCCCACAAACGGCCTGTCCGCGCCTGGGCAGAGTCATCAAAATGGACACAGGGGAAAAGTAAAAAGGCAAAAGTGGGCTCTTCCTCATCTGACAAAAGGCAAAGGTACCCAAAACCCGCCGCCCAGCCGTGAAAAGCGCGATGACACCGCCTAAAAAAGGGAGCACCCAGAACACAACTAGCACTTGTACCTCAAAACGAGGTTTGTGTCCCCCGCATGGGTGGGGAAAATCGTCGAACCAGCTAACAAAAAACGACGGAAAGTGCATCCAGCCTGTGGGGTCCGTCGCTGGGACACGTTATTGCCGTGACAAGCCACATCTACTGGTCAATAAGTAAAGTGACAGAAACCTGGGACGAACCTACATGTGCACCAAAAAAAGGAAAAAAGTGGAGGACACTATCTTCTGTGAGTTTACCACGGGGTGAATAAAGACGTTGTCCAACGTGAACACGCGTAACTGTGATGGACTAGTCTGGTTTGAATCAGGAGGAGGGGGGGTAACACCGGGGGGGCTATGGGCTGTGAAGGGCAAAGAAAAAAAGACCTGAAAAAATAAAAGTGCAGAACGGTGTGTTACCTAGCATAACGGGCAAGATAACCAAACCTGTGTCGCAAAATGGGCCACCCTAAAGGGGAAAGCCCTCTGGGTCTGGAGGGGGGTTGTTAGTGCAACCGACACATTAGGCAAACCCGGGGGAAAAAAAAACTCCGAATTTACGGAACAGTGCACGCCAATTGCATTGTGGGTTGGTTGAGGGGGAAAGCACCCGCGGAACGGGCACTGCAAAAAATTAGAACGCCGAAAAAAACGGCGGAAAAATCACGGCCACGAGAAGGGGGGACACACCCTTCAGGGATAACAACAGAGGAGGAACGAAGAAGGGGACACTACAGTGAAGAACAAGCTGTAAAAACAACAGTGAACCGGAAAAGATGCCTCTAACGTAAGGGACCTGGGGACACCATAAACTAACCGCAGCCACGCAAACTGGCACCCTCCGGACCAAAGAATGGGGCACCGGACGGCAAAGATAAAAAAGGACGCATCATCAAAGGGTCTCAAACTGGCCCCTCAACCGCCACACCGACAGGGGCAAAACCAAATCCGAGCGCCCTGGAACCAGTCGCGTAGGTTCACACGCCTATGAGGGAGGAACGATAAACGAGAACAACAAAAAACTGCTCCACCGCGGACTCAAATCCTGTGCATCAACTTTGCGGCAGATAGAACCATTCCCTCAAAAAAAAAAAACACAACGGATTCTATGAGGAAATAGAGAGACGTAAGACAACAGCCCAAACGACACAACCTGTAGGAAGCGCGCGCAGGCTCGGTTTGTTTCCTACCCAGGGATCCGTCCAAGAGCATCCGCTCGCATGGACCTGAATGGCGAAAAAGGGGGGGGGTCAAAAGGCGCAGCGCAGGAAGCTCTCTGGGGGGAAACCATCCATGAAAAACTCAAGTCCGCCGTTGCGGGAAGGAGACCACAACGTTGAGCGACCAATGAAAAATGCGGGACGCAGGTGCATTTGTGAACTGAGTTATTTCAAGCTCCCAGGGCCAGCACAAGAAAGAGTACGGGGGAAGAGCCGGGCGCGCCGGGAAGCGGGAGGCTGCCGGCAGAGGAGTTGCGCTGGGAGAAGGGGGGAAAACTGGCAAACGGGTTTGGTACAGAAAAACAGCGCAAAAACAGCACTGTAGGTGCCACGCTCGGGTAGGGGTGAGACGAGAGGTTGGCCAAGTAGAAGGGTTGGGAAAGGAAACATCCCCAAAGGGGGGGAGGGCAGGGTGGGGGACCGAGCAGGGGACCCGTCAAAAAAAAAATCAACGCAACCACAAAAAGAGCAGGTGGTATTACACTTCAGGGAAAGCTAAGCTGATAGGGGGGGTGGGCAACAGCGCAAATTCGTCCCTAAACGCCAGACGAGGGCTGAGGGGGGATAGGGGTGGGCAGAGGGGCGGCAAAGGGTGTAATTGAATCGAGGGAGCAAAAACTGAATAACCGGCCACGGAATCTTCACAAAAAAACCGCAAGAAACCGCGCAAAGGTCACCCCAGCGCCGTGGGGGCGTCCAAACCCTAGTGACAAAAAACCCACTGAAAAAACGGTAAATGGGACACTGTTTACACTATAAGCCCTCTTCACAGAAAAAAGGGGGAGAAGAGAACACCAACGGAAAAACTAGAAAAACACCCGTAAACATTGCCAGTACTGTCCATACTGCATTCCTACTGGGGTAACTTACTTCCACCTAGGAGGGGAAGACAAGGAAACACAATGCAGCTAGAAAGCGTTGGGGGAAATGGGAATCAAAACGCCGATCAACAAAAGTGGTGACATCAAGAGGATAAGGGTGCTAGTAGTCTCACTTTTGGGGGAGAAAAAATAGGGCCAAAGGCCCCCAATCGCGAATCAAGGCCTGGAGAGGAGGGCTGTGCAGAGCTGCGGGAAGAAGCGAACACCTTGCCCGTTAATTGTCCCGGAAAGTGGGAAAATGAAAACGTACGAAAAAGAAGGGAAACACTGCGCTCGTGGGTGGTTTATGGGGGTTTTTGCCAGGGTGGGGTATCTTGCGGGGCAACACAGGAAGAACACAGACGTGTGGTCGAAGGAAACAAAAGCCAGCACCTAATGGGAAACATTTTTAAAAATCGGCAACCTTCCCTCCGGGTTGAGCAGCGCGTTATCTTGAAAAAGGAAGAAAGAAAAGAAAAAACAGGGCACAGCTGAAATATAAACCCAATGCAAACAAAGAACCGTGTAGAAAACCGTCCACTTCAAAACAGAGGCAGGTAAAAAAAAGAAGAAAAATCATCATAAAAAGGGCTGGGAGAAGGGAAGACCGGTTAAGAACATCGACCAAACTGAGTAAAGAAGAACAGGCACCCATTCGTTCGGGTTGGGACCCCTAACTCATCCTGTTTACGGAAAAAGTCCGATAGAAAGGAAGTTGACCTCCAAGGGGGGGCTACCACACGCCGAAAAAGAAACACGGTGGTTTCCCAGAACGTGAAAAAAGAGCACATCAATCAAATTACAATTCCACAAGAAAACCGGGCGAGTCTGCATGGGGCACGTGAATAGGGAGAAAGACAGGCGGTGCCACAGGTGGGCACAGGGGGCGGAAGGGCGGAAGAAACGAGAAGCCATCTCGGGGTGAAAGACCTGGGAAGTTGGGGACTCAAGGGGAAAGGAATCATCAAAATGGCCGCCCCGGACGGGGAATCGGTTCCAGGGAAAAAAATAACCGCAAGAGTGCTTGGAATACACAAGCGAATGTGGGAAAAAACACGCCCGCCATGGGTGGTCACCTAAGAAGTCCTACTCTAAGGGGCAAAAAAGGAAAACCCGTGATTTTGAACATACCGCCCCAGGGGGGATGTCCTTACAACTCAGGAAAAACGAGAATCAAGAAGGGCTGGTCCCTAACCAACATATAGGGCTACATCCCGACATTAAACCACGAGCCCAAACACAACACCCCTGGACGGGCGTCTTTCCACAAAACCCAAGACAAAACACGCACTCCGTCCGCACAAAAGAGACCCGCCCTCATACCCCGATTACAACACCCCACACCAGCGCCACCACCCAACCCCCGCCCCCACACCCCCCCAACCCGCCACGACCTCCACCCAACTCCAAACGCCACAACCCGGGACCTCCTGTCTACCAACTCTCCACGCCACCCGCTACTGAATGCAGCCACACGCGCGGAGCCGGGAGGGAGATAGTTGGGGAACCGCATATAAAAGTAAAGTTACTCGAAAAGGATCGGGCAAAGACCGCGCGCGCCGCGGGGCAACAAACGGTTTGCAAAAACGAAACGTATTTTTGTTTCGAAGGTGGCGCAAGCAAAAAGGGCAGAGGGGAAGGGGAGTAATCTGAAGAAAAAAACACCAAAAAAGGCTGGCGCGCGTTGCGTGCCAGCGGCCGGGTTACTTCTTTCCGCTGGCAACACGAAATCGACGGTCGTAAAAATTCCGCACAGGTGGGGGTCAAAGGGGATGTCCAGAAAACTCAAAACAACAAAAAAGGGTCAAAGGAACTCAACACTCAGGGGTACAGGGGGGAAAAAAACAAACAACGGTGAAACCTGCAAGTGGAATATAAGCCCAAACTAGCGACCAAACTTTTAACAATAAAGGAGGGGAGGGGGGGAAACGGCCTTTGGACAAAAAGTGAATGGCCAATAACAAGTCCGCAGTGTTAAAAAAACGGGGTAAATAAAGGGTGGAGGGGGAGTCTGGAGGGGGGGTCAAGTGGGTCAGCGGCCGAAATGGGCAGGGGTTTGTTTTTGGGGTACGGTCCTAAAATAAGGGGAACTGTTGTTGGAAAAAGAGCCAGGGAGAAAAGCGGGGGTGTTCAGGAATCCAAGACAAAGCCCGGCTTCTCTATCAAGAAAACTATGCCGGTAAATAGGTGCAAAAAAAGAATTCGAAGTGACAAAGTGCCACAGCCCGTCTTGGAATGAATGGAGTCCCGGGGGGGAAAACAAACAACTCCCAAAATCACAGATGGTCAAATGGGTTGTGTTACCCCAGAAACGAGGGGTGGGACGGAAAGGACAAGGGGGGGAAAGTGGGGGTGGGACAAGGGGGGGAAAAAGTTAGTTAAACCCAGCGGAAATGAGTAAAAAGGAACCAGGAAGTGAATCACGACGCGGGGATTGACAACACCCCTAACACAACAGCCTTGCTAAACGAACAAAGAAACTTCCGTGGATCCCTCGCGGAGAACTAAAAAATCTGGGGGGGGGGCAAACCGGATTGTGTGGGACCCCAGAACCCCCACCCACCCAATAGTCCGGCTAAAGGGGAAACTCGAACCAAAGCCCATCAAACGCATCCCACCGAAATGCGCCAACAATTTTTCTTCTCCGGAATCTTCTGGGTGGGGGGAGTTCCCTCTGGAAAAAAAAATTAGGACTTGGCCTGGGTAGATGGACTCAATGAGGTTCACAGTAACTGACAAAAAACGCAACAAGGTCCTGTGGCGGAGCGTCAAGGTTGGGCAACACCAGTCGAAACAGACCAATCCATTAGGGAAATCCAGATAGAGAAAACACCACACACACTTATGAAGAGTTGAAAAAAGAAGGTAAAATATAAGAAAAACAAAACTTGGAAGGGGGTGGGTTCCGTGGGGGTTGACGTGTTGAAGGGTCTGAACCTTCTTTTCAGACAGGAATTTGGGAAAAGGAAGGTTCTTTAGGCGGGCAATGGAACGCCCAGCGGAAAAGACACGGTTGTCTACAAACAGGGTCAAAAAGCAGAAATTGGGGCAAATCTGCGTCGGAAAGGCGTGGAATAAAAGACCCCGGTCGGTTTAGCTGTTGAATGTAGAGGGCCAAAGTCACAGGAGAATTAATTGGGAGCAAAAAAAAATAAGGGGAAACCATTTGCGCCGGGAGCTATATAACCTTCCATGGGGTGTTAAACAGAAAGAGGCATCGGGGAGTGTGGGGTAAAAAGCAGAGGTCAAAGAAAGGTTAGGGACCTAGGAGGGCGGATGTCAGAGAAGAGTTAATCTCCAAAGAAAAGGGGGTAACCGCCCGAAACACCCAAGCAAACACCAGTCATTCTGCAAGAGTTTGGGGGTAAACTTGGGACCAGATTGGGGGTGATCATGCAAATTACAAGAGTCTGTTGGGGGAACCACACACCGGTTGGGGAAAAGACCGGAGACGGAAAGGGGTCTTTGAAGCATGTTGAAAAGTGACTCGAGGGAAAAAAAAAGGGGCGCCTGCGAAGCTCCAACACCGGAATTTCAAACAAAAAAAATAAAAAACGTTCCTTGAGGGGGAAAAAAAAGGGAAGAAAAAAAAAAGGACTAAAGCAAAGAATGGGATTCCGGTGGGTATGCGGCAAGGGCGGGGGGCGCGCCACAAGCATGTTTTAGAAAGAGAACAGGAAACTTTATTTAAAAACCGGTGGAGCAGTCGGGTTGGGGAGGAGGGCAGGACACCAGCCAGGGAACAACCGGGGTGGGGTTGGAAACGGCCCGAGCGGTTGAGCCGGAAGGTGCCTATTGGTCCATGGGACGTGGGTTACGCACCAGAGAACGGTTCGTGGACGACCTGCAGCAAAGTTGCCAGGCGGCAAAACAAATCCTAACCCTCAATGCCAGCACCTCCTGGGTGGGAAAGGAATACCGCCCGGATAAAACTCGGTCTTCAGGGAACCCAAACGGCACGGGGCATCAGGCAACGGCGTCAGAAGAGAAACAGTGAGATTGTGGAGCACGGCCAGGATGAAAAAAAGGAAAAACCAAGCAATGTCCGAGACCGATCCGGGGACAGGAGTAGGAAGACATGCAACGGAAGAGGACTAGCCCGAAAACTGTACCTGTCATACATAACGTGAAAGGAGGTTCCATAAAAGGGAGGGGGGGGGTACACGGAGAGTCCCGGGCCAAGGGAAGCCGTTCTGAAAAGCTTTTGGGGGGACAAGAAAAAGATTGTTTGTTGGAGAACTGACTCGTCCAGGGACACCACTCGACAAGGATAAGAAACATGAACTCATACCGAAGCCGCTTGACGTCCCATGGGACACTGGGGAACGCGGAGGATCTCAGAGCCCACAGGGTCCTAATTTGTGGGGGGGGTGGGGGTTTGGGGGGGGGGGTCGGCGGGGGAAAAAGAAACGGAAATCAAAGGCCCGCGCAAAGCTCACAAACGTGGGGGAAAAAGGTGTAAAAAACTTGGAAGGGGGGACCGTTCTTTGACCCCCAGGAGGGGAACCGGTGGAAGGAAAACATTGTACGGGGGGCGGGTGAGACCATGGGCGGGGGAAAACACAACGGACGGGATCTTAAGGAAAAGGAAACAAGAATGAGGTGATGGCCCCCACACAAACAAAACCGGGGGACAGAAATCAGATCATCATCTTGGGGAAAGGAAAAAGAATAAAAACAGCGGTAAAGCAGAAAAAAACAGGTAGGCCTGATGTCCTTATCCGAAAGGTGAACGACTGTTTGAAAAGAAAAAAAAAGAACGGAAGACGCTATCCAGGCTGGAAACGGGAAAAGAAGGAAGCCCAAAACGCAAAGCACGGCCTCACGAAAGGTGCCAAAAAACGAATACTGTACCCTGTGTAGGGCTTGCAGGGGGGGGGGCAGCGGAAAACTAGGGACTCAGGTGCAAACGAAGGAATCACACACAAAGGCCTGGGGAAAAACCGCTGGGGGGGGCGAGTCATGGACAACTTTCACTTGACCCATTAAAAGGGAATTTGCTCTTCCTAAAAGGAACATCCATGACCGGAGAACCCACAGCAAGTGATCAAAAAAACGCCAGACAGGCGGGCAACCGTCACTGACCACAAAAAAAAAGCACGACGAGCGAGGTCGCGACAGGTGTGTTAAAAAAACGGTTTGGTAAAAGGGGGGAACGCGCAGGGAAGAAGCAGAAAAAACGAGAGGGACTTAGGAACCTTGTACGTAGGGGGCGCGCCCACGGTGCAACCACGTCACAGACGGGAAGAGAAGGCACAGACCCTGAAAAAAGGGGTGAAAGGTTGTGGGGAAAATATTCTACTAGAGGGAGGAGGGGAAAGAGGATGGGTGCACATGGGCAAAAGGACTGGGAAAACTTGCAAGGCTACAGTGGGGGGGGGGCTAGGCGTGAAGCAAACGTCTTGTTCAGGGTTGGCCAAAAAAAAACAGCAGAAAGGGGGGCTTGGGCATATCCTAAACGGGGGGGACATTTTTGGATCATCAGCTGAGGGAACCCCCGGTGCGCCAAAAAGGGCACACCCTCAATACAGCACTCGTTCTGGGATTTATTTGAAAAAAAGAAACGTCACAGGAAAAAAAACGGACACAAGCGAGGGTCCTCAACGGGGGGGGGACCGGGGAAAACCGCGGTTGTGCAAAAAGTGAAGAGCAGGAACGTGCACTGGGACTAACACGCAAGACAAAAACGGAAGAAAAAATCCGGTCACGCTCTTGGGGGGGGCAAAAACCTCTGAGAAAAACCGAAGCGAACTAGAGCGAGAAAAAAAAAAGAAGTGCGGCAGCTGGGCCGGAAAAAAACACAGGAAGCAGGGACACCCTTACAGATCCTCCGCGAACGAAAAAGTCAGAAGGAACTCACTCACCGGGGCTTGAAAAAGTCGGACTAGCAGGAAAACGACGAAAAAAAGCATCCTGGCGAAACGTGCGCAAAGCAATCAATGGTGTCGCCAAGTTTGGTGCCCTCCTCCAAAGAGAAGAAACGAAAAATCATATGGTCAGTACTGAGACGGAGTGACACGATGGGACCAAATGGCGCAGTAAAATCCGTGACGCTCTCGGAGAAGAAGAAAAAGGAGAACACAGCACTGCCCGCTACGAGCGCGGTTGGGGGGCAAGAATCATTGGTGCGGCGGGACCACAACCTCCTAACGTCGCAAAAAAACCACGGAGGCTGGGGTAAAAAGAATAAGATAGTGAGCCGGGCATGAGACCACATGG
>Ga0179593_1400730_pt1 | contig 14129 bp, 10 predicted proteins | sample CZODoug2_1_08_16_FD_185931 | JGI IMG/M metagenome (GOLD analysis project Ga0179593, IMG submission 185931) | Vadose zone soil fungal communities from Angelo Coast Range Reserve, California, USA - CZODoug2_1_08_16fungal (PacBio error correction) | ecosystem: Environmental > Terrestrial > Soil >...
CTACAACAGGAGCGGGAAGGGAGGGAAGTGTACGGATTAAACATCTTTTCTCTTCTGAGGGGCCGTTCTTGGACTGAAGGATCCAAGTCGACAGGGGAGCGAGATACTTCGAGAGGAGAAATAAATTCTCGGGGCTTATGAGAGGGAGCCGGGAAGAGGAGGGGCTGGAATTTCCTTGTGTCTGGGGGAAGTTAAACCGGGGGACCGGTTAGGTCTCTTGTTTGGGGTGTCGTGTCAAAGGGGGACGTCGACAGAGAGGGAGGACGCAATGCAGGCAAGGTATAGGGGGAGGCAGTTCCACCACGGTCTAGCACAAGCGCACAGAAAAAAAAGGAAAGCGAGTGGCGTCCTTTTTTCTGCAGGAACGACAATTACAAAACCCCGAATAAACGAGCTGGCGCGACAGTAGGAGAAGCTTAAGAAGCGGGGGCAACTGTGGACCTGTAATCGGGAATGAAACACTCAGGAGAAACGAGTGAGGGGTGGGGTAGAGCGGGGACGGCAACCAGGGAGGGGAGCGCCTGAGGCTCCAAATTGATGCCTGCCTGATGTCCAACAAATGGGCAAAGGGAGGGACAGGAGGCAAAACCAGGAGAGTCACTGAAAGAGAGACGCAGGAGGGAAGTGGGATCGGACTGAACTACGCTTTGTGTAAATGAAACATCTTAACCTACGCGAAGAAATGAACGAGGGCGGGAAAAGGCAAACTCAGCGCTGCCTGCTGAAAAAGATTACTTTCTCGAAATGTGGGGAACGAGGGAGAAGCAAAGGGCGGAGAAGGGCCCGAAGAGGGAGAGGATCACCAATGAAAGGGGGGTTGAGAAATGGAACGGTGCTAGGCTACGTGGATCGGCCTCCACAGTGCAAGCCGCGCGGGCAACCAGCAGCATTCAAAAAAGAGCAAGAGCTCACTGGCCGCGTCAGAACACTGTGATCCTGGGCGATGAAGGGAGTGTAAATCTCCGCCTTTGTTCGGAGATTGATAAATGGGGACAAGGAGAGGAGTTCTGAAAAATGACAAAAAGTAGAGTGGATCCGGCAATGGTTCTCGTTTGCAGAAATGGAGGGGGGCTCGCATACTGTCGGTCGGTGCGGTGTTGCGAACCGAGGACCGTTCGAGGGGGTGGAACTTCGTCTGATGCCAATGAAGCGTGAGCAAAAAAGGGGGCGGCGAAGCCACCGACGAACTGGGGCACATTCCTAAGGGGCTGCTGGGTGCTAGCGTTGCGTGGGGCAGGGGTGCTAGGCTCGATGGGGGTTTGCGTCAGAAATTTAGCTGCAGGTGGAGGAGCGGGGGAGGACGAAGGAAATGTTCCGCATCAAACTAGGAATTTGACCAATGGCGATTTCAGAGACTTCCGAAAATAGAGAGGAAGCCAGAAGGGGCGAAGCATAATGTGTCAATTATTTCTTTATTGTTCACGTGTTGTGAAAGGGACTTGTATTGTCGAGAAGGGGGGTTGAGGCAGGAATGTTCAGGGGGGGGCTAAGAAAAACGCAAAAACAACAACTCTTCTAGTCCGCATTTCTGACCCGGACCACGGGACATAAAAGTGTCGATTTCGGTCGGCGACTCTGTCGATTCTCTCCAAACTCCGTATCGTGGGACGGGGGGGCCAGCCATCTGGGAAAAAAAGGACTATATCAAGAAATAAGGCATCCCATTATGAGACGACAAAGACTCGCAGCGTATCCCTCTTCAGCTACACAAACCGCCCATCCTCACTGACCACAGGACAAGGAAATCAAGGATGAACAGTGTCGGCGGGGTGCGCCGCTTGGGGGACCAGACGAGCTCATTCAGTGGCTGGGGGGGGGGTCCTTGGAAGACGAACGGACGAGTGTGGCGCGGTGGAAGTCACGCGCAGCCGAAAGCACCTGCCCGAAGGGAACGCGTGCCGAGGAGGATGTGCCAGAGAGACGAAGCGTGATCTCTGGGTGGCTTGCGGTGGTGAGAAGGGGATTCATAGAGATCGGGATCGTGTAGTGCATCGCAGAGCACCACCCAGGAAAGCCAGCAAACGGTCCCTTACGTTGCGCGCAAGAAAAGAGAGGGAAAACCAGTTTCCCGCAAAAAATAGTCGAAAACAAAAACGTAAGCCAGGGCACGACGCAGCCAAGCAATGTAGATAGCGCCCCAATCTGCTGGTGCAGCGCCACTAAACGCAAGACGAAGAGAAAAGAAATGAAAGAGGGGACTCTCAACGAGCAAGAGCATGTAAAGTGCCTGGGATCGCGCCGTCGCGGAACGACGAGGTTCATGCGCTGTACAAAAAATCGTCCGGTCCCCTAACTAAAAGCATCGAACAGATCCAAAGGAAGGAAAAAGAAAAAGGACGCCCGGAAATCAGGCAGTTATAAGCAGGCTAACGAGTTGTTGGAGCCCCCGAAGCCGAGTCGCCCGCCACCAAGCAAAAAAAAGCAATCGACTCAAGCCTCTCGTAAGAAGGAAAGGGGCAGTCAAAAATATCGGAGAAAAACGCCCGCTCGATAGGAGGTGAACTTAAAGGAACAAACGCCCGCGCGGGCTCTCCTGAAGGACCGGAGGCCGGCTCGAATAAGGTACGAGCCGGCGTCAGCGTACGATCCAGGGGACGTCCCGAGAAAAAAACCAGAGAAAAAAGGAACTCACCTGGCAGAAAAAAACCTAGACAGAAATAGAGAAAATCTGCAGGAGAAGATAATCCCAACAGGGGGAGCCCGGGTGCGTATTGCCGTACGGGAATCAACTAGATGCGGCACCCACCCTTCTCTCTCATCGCCGCAGAGATCACAGAGCCGCTCCCCACAACAGAGGGAAGGAAAGAGGGGAGAATAACATTCAGCAATAAAAAGGTATCTAGAGGCTGAACGCAAAGTGGCAAGGAGACAAGCCCGTAAGCCCGCCCCTAGGAGAAATTTCTGTGCTCAGCTGGAAAAAATCAATCCTCATCGAATCGCTAAAAAAAGAAAGGCAGACCAAGAAAGATTACAACGCAAAAGAGAAAGGAACAATTCCATTGGGTGGGGGTGGGGGATATCGCAAACCCATGAATCAGTATACAGGTTCAACCTCAGTACGAGGAGGGGGAAAAACGGGTTATCTGGCCTCAAATAAAGGACGAGGCCGAGAGGGCTCACCAACGAAAGAACCTTAATCGCCCACCTCTCCGACCTGGATAAGGGAAAAAAAGAAGGAGGAAGCGCCCTATCAAAAAATATTCCAATAGATGGCTCCTTCAACCTCTTCAAACTGATAAAAACAACCAATATGTTGGGGGATCAAACGAAAAGAAAAGGAAAAGCCAAAAAACCAAATACACACTTAACTTTCCAGGAGAAGAGAGGAAGCAACGAATAATAATGGAACCAGCCGGTCTGTGGGTATTATCTGAAAGAGAAAGCACGGGTAGGACTGTTATACGTCCCCGACTCGTAAACCAAGCTAACTGCTTCAACGACCGGAGGAGAGAACGGTGCAAAAGACCTTGAGGGAGAATAAACCGAGAACGCCATCGGGGAACTGCGGCTACAACCACCACCGGAAAGAAGCCAAAGAAGAACCGAATGCATACGGCCCTAAATTCCTCCCCAAGGAAAAAGGAGGAAAAAGAAAAGCCCAGAGAAAGCTACGAGACGAAAAATTCACCGTTCCAAGAGATGTAGCTGCAAAGGGGAGGCAACCTGCCGTTCGCCGAAAAAGGTCAAACACCATTACCGGGGAGGACGAGGGAAAAAAAGAAAGAAAACGGGAGCAGAAGGAAAGGTAGGGGAACGTCCCGGAGAGAAGAAACAATGCAGCGTCAACTGAGCGGGGCCGTCAAAAGAGGTTTTGAATAGCCAAGAGACAGCAAAAAAACGACCGAAAAAAAAAGAATTCAGGCCCGACCAAATGACTCTGAAGAGAAGAATTAAGAGAGGGAAGAAACGTAAATCACGAATAAAAGGGGAGGAAAAAAGGGCGGGCGAGCGGAACGCCCTTAAGGTTTCCAGAAGAGATAGAGAGATAGAGAAGAAAAAAAAAAGGAATATGAAAGAGAAGGAATCTCTCTCAGCTTCGCAGAAGGGGCAAAAAGGCGTCATCTAGAAGTTTATAGGGGGAGAGAGAAATGGTCCTGCGCATAGGAAAACGATAAACGAAAATACGGATAAGATTCCGGGAAGGAACGCTTCAGGCGTTAAGAGGAGTGCTGAGAGGAAAAGGGGGGGGGACAATTTTGGGGGAAGAGAAATTTTGACTGCATGGTTTCAAGTCGGTTCTCAATTAAAAGCACGAAAAAAAATGTCAGGGGAAGAAGGGGAAGGGGAGGGAGGGGCGGTTCTCTCCCCTTGGGTGAAAAAAAAGCCCCGAAGGGGCAGAAAGAAAAGAGCAACGAAAACTAAAGTTTGGGAGTGGACCCGGGGCCGTCTCGTAGAGGGGGAGAGGGTCCAAAATGGACGGAGGGGTTTTGTAGAGGGACGTGGCGTATGAGAAAGTAAAGGGAGGGGAGGGAGGGAGATAGAAGAAGGGGGGGGGGGTGTCTCTGATAAGGGAGGGGAACTGGGGGGGAGGAGTAAAAAGGGGAGGGGAGAGACGCAAGCCTGGCTTCGATGGGGAGAGCGGGTGGTAGATGGGTAGAGTCGTGGGATGAAAACAGCCCAAGCCGTGCATTTTAAGAAATTAAAATAGAAGAGCCAACAGGAAATAAAAGTGCCCTCCGTACCGAGGGTTCCACCATCGGTCTCCGAGGGAGAGCTTAGATAGGCGTCCGAGATTCCGAGAGGGAGCAAAAACACATTGTTGGCGGGAGGATGGTGCCTAGGGAAGACAAAGGCTGTAACAAAAGAGCGTCCGTTATTATGAGGGGAGAGAAAACGCGCGGAGAGGGATTACTTTAGTGAGAAAAAACCGCGAAAATTTTTCGCGTTTTGGGCGTGGAGAAAAAAGGGGTAGTTGTTTCATCAAAAAGAGGATTCCGCCGGAACGCGAGTCTTAAAAAAAAGGGTTAAGAAGAACTAGGTTTAAAGAAGGTAATCACACTGAGTACCTGGTAGCGTATAAGCCGGTGGAAAGGAGAGGGAAGGCTTTGTCGAAGAGGAAAGGAAAAGGGTGATTAAGTTGCGGTAAGGGCTGAGGGTATCAGGAGGGAGAGGTTCAAGAGGAGAGAGAAATGTAACGAGCTTGGGAACTTCAATTCTTCAAAAGAAAAGTACTGTTGGGGTATTATATCTAAAAGTTCAGATACTCAGAGACGTTCCGGAGGAAAATGAGAAGTGATTCTGGATCCGGATGTGCCGCGCAAGCTGTTGAGTCACTACGAACTGGGGGCTACTAAGGGCGGGACGATGCAGCCCGTCGAAGGTGACGGATCCTCGGTGAAGAGCAGGAAGCTTAACGGGGGTCCTTGAAAAAATAAACACCGGGCGAAAAAAAAAAAAACTGACGATTATGGGCGCCAAAAATCTTGGCCACGTGAAGGGGGAGGATTGGAGGCAAGGGGGGGGGATGTGCGTGTGGGGTTTACGAGACTGACGACCTTGAGGAGGGGATACCGCCTTACTCCGGGGAGAGAGTAAGTAGAGGCTTCAAACATGCGGGGGAAAAAAAGGGGGGCAGGACGGTGGTGAAAGACCTTCAAAAAGAAGAGAGACTGAGAGGAGGGGTGGGGTCGATACCTTTCATAAGCACTCGCACGGGTACCTAGAATCAGAGAAGGGGGGGAGAATCGACGGGGTCGTAGGAGTGCTGGTGGGGGGGGAATCGCAGGCGAGTAGGGTAACCTCAATCAAGAGATCCTTTTTCTTCTACAACAGAATGACGAATGAAACTGTCGAAAGGAGGTGTCGATTCTCTAGTAACCAGACGAAAAATCTTACACAAGCTGAGCGCTGCTGAGGTCTGGAGGAAAAGGGACAAGGGGTTTAGAACATGAACCGAGAACAACCACCCGGGAGCGATTACAGGAAAAGGAAGGAGGGGGTAAACGGCAACTGATCGGACGCGGTCTACAGGGGAGGGGAAACGGAGCGGGCTAGAATTTTAAACGTAAAGTGCCGGCTTTAATGCTGCCGGAACGAGGGGAGAAAAGAAAAAAATACCTGGGTTTAGGGAGAGAGGGCTTCAACGGGCTAGGAAGAGTGGAACTTTCGAACTGGACTACTACTTGTCAGAATGCAACGGTGGGGGGGGGGCAGGAAGAGGACAAGAGTCGCATAAAAATCGCACCCTTCGGCCCAAAGGACACAAGGGGAGGGGGATGAGCTACTGAGAGAGTCTCTCCAAAACTTTGGGGGAAAACGGGGACTGGCTAAGGAAAATCAGGACCGCGGGATTGAAGGCGAAGAGTTGGCAACGGGGCAAGCTTATGGTGGGGGGACCCAAAAGACAACCCAAATAAGAAGTGTGGGGGGGGGAGTTGCAGGAGGTAACGGGCAAATTTAAAGGAATGCCAGAAAGGAAACTGTGGGAGGGAAGCCGTGGTCAGCACCGCACACACTTAAAGAGGAAAAGTCCTTCGACAGGTGCTTCTTTTCAGTAGTATGGGCGGGGGTTCGTGGGAGCAAACTTAATCTTTGGAGAAAATAAGGTTCGGAGTAAAAAAGGGGGGGATTGCTGTCAAAGTTACAAAGAAGTGCGAGAAAAGCGCAAATAAGTGGCATTGTCAGATACCCACAAAATGGAGAGAACAAAAAGCGCGAGAGGTGCCACCTTATAAATGCGTGCACTGTATTTGGACTAATCAACAGCAAGGGGGTGGTAAAGAAACATAGAGAATTGACCCCTCCCCATTGACCACAGAAAGAAGAAAGGGAATGAAACATCGTCGAGAAAACTTACAGGAAACGGACAGGAGGTCGGCCAAAACTAAAAGATCAATGAGAGGGTCAACAGTTACCAAGAAGGCCAAGATGCAAAACTCAAAAATGTCACAACGACAAAAAAGGGAGCCCTATGAACCCAATCCCAAAAAACAGAAAAAAAGCACCGAGCATTTGGTACAAAGGGGGGGAAAAGTCGAGGGCACCCGTCAGCCCAAGACCTACAGGGCAGTACCAAAGCAAGAAAAAAACCACGCCAGCCAACAACGCGACTTAGAAAGAAAGACCGGAGAACCTCAAGTAGCGCGGGCTCGAGCAAAGGCACCTCTGAAAAAGAAACTACACCAGGGAACAAAACTCAGGAGGGGGAGCAGGGGAAGCCGCAGAGCTCAGCCTCATCGAACTCATCCTGTGAGGAATTGAGAGCTAAAGATTGGAAGAGTGGTTCCCCACCTTTAAAAAAAGAGTCCCTGCACAAGCGGAGAAAGGGTCAAGTAGCGTTTCATCACCCGCCGCCAGACAAAGAACATCAGCAGGGAATTTGAAAAGATCGCTCCAACCGGAGCAGGTACTTCATCTCGCGCCAAAAAAAAAAGAGAGAACAGGCTACCGTCGACCGTAAGTCAGTGGGCTGGATAACCGTCCTAAGAAGGGGAAAAAATAGCCCCACGTGCAGACCGCCGTTCGGGACTGTTCAAAGGGGACCGTACACCAGACGCGGTAAAAAGAACTAAAAAAACCAAGTAAAACGAAAGCGGGAAGCGGGGAAACGTTCGAAAAAAAACCGCCAAGTGAATCTAACCCCTACAGGGTATGGTGCGACAGTTTGTGTTGTGCAAAAGGCGAGCGCTTGGGAACCCGAAGAGGGGGACTCAAGAAAACCTAATGCACAGGCAGCGACAAAAAGCTCCTGAAGAGTTGAGAGACGAACGTGATAAAGGCGGACCTCGTAAACCCACCCAAGGAAGGACAATAGAGAGCGTTGTGAAGTCAAAAGTAAATAAAAAAAAAACGAGGAGGCTAAAAAATCGCTGCAACAAGGACCGTCGAGAAGCCTGAGACCCCGTCAGTGGAAGTGGTAGAAAGTCCGTGAAAAAAAAAACGGTCGGAAAAAAAGCGCCGAACGAAAAAAACGTCCAAAAATTCAGTAAAAATAACAACAAGGAAGCCGGCAAAAAAAAAATCCCAAGGTAAAGCAGGGCGAAAATTGCAAAAGGGAAAGGCGCCTCAGCACCTGAAAAAAACTGCGCACGGCTGGATCAGCAGAGTCCCTCGTAAAAGCAAAGAGCCGGAAACACCGAAACAGGAATCGGAAAAGTTATCAAAAGGTCAGAAAAAATCTAACCGAAGTAAGAGAATATGAAGGCGCAGCTCTACGACAAAGGACTTATACGGGTCCCGAAGAAAAAACGCCCCGAGTCGACGTTGTCGGGATCTGGAACCGCGCCTCAGAGAAAGACGCCTTCAAGGCGAGAAACCGCAAAGAAAAAAGGAAGAAAACGCCAAAAGCGTCACCAAAAAAAGCGACAAGGGGCAAGCCCTTGTATGCACGAAATCGCTAAAAAAGATAATGGAGACTATCCGGCGCCAACCTCGGTAGTGCTTCGGAAAAACGGGGTGCGAGGGACCTGCAAAGGACACGGGAAAAAGAAGGTGAAAAAAAAAACTACACTTTCAGCAAACGACCCAAACAATCCAACAAAAAAAGCCAGGCACCCGAGCCGAGACAGGCGACAACGCATCAGACCCGCTAACCGAAATAAGATACGCCGCGATCTAGAAAAAAACAAGAAAAAAAAACCAACAGATGTGGGAACAAACGACCATAAGGGGGAAGGCCGCCAAAGAACTTCTCCTAAAGAATGGCGGAGAGGTAGAACTGGAAAAACTCAATAAGAGGGCTCCTGAACCAAAGTCTGTGGGAAGGGGAGGAAGAGGTACTGCCTGTAAAAAGATCCAGAAGAAGTCCTGGTCAAAACCACAAAAAAAAACGACCAAAAAAACGCGAACCGGGAGAAAGGCTATCAATGCGAAATCCTGCTAACCTTCGACTACTACCACCGACAAAGACAGCTGGTAAAGCGAGACAAACCAACACCAAACTGACTATCAAAAAAAAAAAAAAACGAAAACAGGCCTCCTAGCCGAACGATAAAAGAGGACACTACAAATCTCACTCAAGAAAGAAAGGCAATAGAAAAAAAAGGATGCCTCCAAGGAAAGGGCTACAGGTCTTCCAAAAAGTCCTCAAAAGGGAAAAAACGGAAAGCTGCCCCAGCTATCCATCCTTCAGGTAGAAGAAAGTGAATGGATGAAAGTAATAACCTAAGTCGAAACGGCGAGAGAGAGGACCTGGAAAACAACCGAGTGTGCGATCCGACGGAAATCATCAAAAAAAAGGACCCACTCACAAAAAAACTGCTTGACGCAATGAGAGGGCCCGGTATGTAAAAGAGGACCGTCGTTACGAGAAGTCCCACAATGAAACAATACCACGAGACTCAAAAAGCCGTCGGTGGGACAAATGGAGCAGAGAGATAGTACGAAGCTCAGAAAAAGGTGAAATAGAAAAGGAAAGAGCTTGCAATTTTCAAAATCTAGACGCCACTTGTAAACTAGCGAAAACGGGGGAAGCTCATCGTAACTTTGTGCGAAGTATCAGACTGAGTAAGCGCACGTATGCAGAAAGACAGGGACGTGGCGTTGGTTCGGGGTGATAGAGAAATAGGAGACAAAGTGGGGGGAAGCAAATGGGACGCCTGCAAGGGTTTGAGACGTCGAGAAAAATCCATCGCACAAACAGTAGAAGAACAGGGATGGAGAGTCAGGGTGCAGAGGTTCGCCTAAATTAGGGAGTGTGGAAAAAAAATCGGAAGAAAACTGAAAACCGAGACGGCTCCATAACGGGTGTGATAGGGAAAAGTAAGGTTCTAGAGTCTAGGAAAGCTTCGGGGTTGTTGGGTGCAAGGACGTGGGACGGGATGAGAGGGGGCCATTCTTGGTGGTATGTGAGGCTTGTGGGAGGGTCAGGGGTGATGGTAATATCATTTAAATTCTTGAGGAGGGGGTTAGGAAAGGGGGAATTGAAAACGCCTTCTATAGCAGGAGCCGTAGCACTGTGGTGTAGGGGGGGGTCGGGACGTAACCAATCAACGTGATGGGGAAGGAACGAAGGGAAAGGGACGGACTACCAGTACATTAAGAAGGTAACCGACGCGCTGGATGGGGAAAAGGCCATATTGGATCAAGCCCGAGGTAGAGACGTCAGCTGTGCGGGAAAAATTAAAAGAGTCAGTTGTCTTAACCAATTGTGTTAAGTTGGCAACGAGGGAGACAAAAGGGAGGACAGATGCGGGGTACTCTCGCATTCTGCAAGATGGGGCGCAGGAGATGCAATTAAGCTCTTCGGCGATCACCGGAAAACGTCGTCTATTGTTAAACAAATAGCCGAGAAGGGGGAATATAGGAGGGGGCATCGGGATCCCAGGGGGGTGAAAGGTACCGGGGAGCCGGTGAAGAAGGGGAGGGTAAGACTAGTACCATTAAGGGTTACGTAAGAGGAGGCGACGAGGAGAAAAGGGGTGCGTATGGAGAGGGAGGGGTCGAAACAGGCGAGGGCATGCGGAAGTTAACATCTGAGACTACATGTAGAACACGGAAAAAACGCGTAAAAATCATGACCGTCACTTGGATGTAGCTAAAGTGTCAGATACTCGGACACGCGAAGTAAAAAGGATGGCAGAAAGTTCGGTACCGAGGTGCCGCAGCCTGGCTGGCTCTGCATATGTCTGAAAAGGGAGATCAGATCAAAACAGCGAGAAATCCGGGGCGCACAAGAGATTAGCTCGGAAGAATACACCGGGCGAAAAAGGGATCGGATGAGCTCTCCGATAAATGGCGTTAGCGGAAAGTTGGTACGGAAGGAGGGACCCTGGGGAGAGGCGCTGGACCGTGTCGGGGGAAGTAGACAGGGGGGGAGAAATCGATGACGTAGGAGTAAGGACGAGTCGGACTGGCATCCGGGGGCACTCAAGGGGGGAAAGAGCTGGAGTCATGACATGACGACAATCAAAAACGCCGAAAGCGAGGCTGGCCGGACGGCAGGGAGTGAGAAACACACGAAAACTGGACAAACTTGAATCAAGAGGAAAAGAACCTCGGAGCCGGGGGACGTGGTCGAGAGAAAGGGTTGCGGGCTGGAAGAGGCGAATAACCGCACAAAGAGGGGAAAGAAGGTCTCTACAACACGGGGGGAGTGAGGGTGAACCTGGGCGTGGGTGATTTCTTCACTAGGAGGAAAGGAACGAGAGGAGGGGCCTCTTACACATAGACCGATTACTGTGAGGAAGTCCGCCCGTGAACGAAAAAGGGTAGCTACAAGATCGAAAAAGGGGCGCTCCAGTCAAAGGACGTAATGTGTGGAAGGAAGGGTCACGGCTAGAGGGAGATTGATCCTAGGAAAAGTACAGGGGGATAACGAGCATGTGTCCTAGCCGGCGGAGAAGGAAAGCATATGGGTGGGAATCAACGTAACAAAAACTCTGGTCGTCGCGCTGGCAACGGAAATGGACCTCAAGGGAAAAAGAAAGCTTGACAAGAAAGGCAACGTGCTATTCAATCAGAAGGAAAGCGCTTTAAAAGGAGAGCGCTTGGCAAAAGAGCTTCTGCACCAAGAGAAAGGGAGATGGCAAAAAGGGGGAATGGGCGAAATTTACAAGGGAACATGCGTGATCGGATCCGCGTTCAGCGTGGAAGGAGATGGGGAGATCGAAACGTCGGATTCGGGTGGGAGGACATGGCACGGTTCTCTTAGAGGCGGCTGGAGCGCCCGTAAGGCCTGGGAGTGCAGGGCAGAACAAACAAGAAAAAAGGGAACAGGGCGAGCGTTTATGGAGGGGGGGCGGGGGGCGGGATAGCGAAGGGGGGCGCTCTGAATGAGGGGGGGGGGGAGTCACACTTAAGCCATCGTCTTGTCCACAATGTGGGAAAACGGTGGCCGCATCACGAGGGAGGGCCCAACGAAAGGGGAGCATTCAAATCGATAGGAGTGCCAGCAGTTCGTGCGCAGCAGAGGTGTTTTCCCCTTAAAATTCGTGGAGTGGAGGGGAGGGGGTGCTGTCGGCAAGCAAAAAAAGGGGGAAAAGAGCTGAGGTAATGCTGCCCAAAAGAAAGGAAAAAATAAAGAAGGGAAAAACATCGATCTCGAAAAATGGAGATTTCAATCTCCTTCGGATCGAAAAGAGGGAAAAGTGAGGCTTCTGCTCACCATTCTAGAGTCACAGTGACACAAAAAAAGAAGCAAAAGGATCGAAGCAGAAAAGAGGGGCTGACGCATCGGCAGAGGACAAAACACCCAAACCAAACCAACCATCCGCAAAACCTGCCACAGCAAGCCAGGTTTTCAGAGTGCACAGGGAGGCGGCCCCAGGACTCGCAGGGCACCAAAACAACGAAGCCCGCTGAAAGGGAAAAGAACACACAGCGACGTCTTAAACTCAAAGAAGAGAAAGAACATCCCACGGGGAAAAAGCGAGAACAGAAGAAGGTACCCTTAAAACATACCCTTCCAGATCTCCAAAGAGCGAGCGGGGAAGGATAGAGCTAAGTGAAGAACGCGAGAGAAAACGTCAAGGGGAGCGGTGGAGGGAGAAAGCATGGAAGCTGCAACACGTACCTGATGCACGTAGCGTAAAGGAGAAAAGCCAAGTGAAGACTAAGTGGCAAGCGCGACGGGAAAGGCAGCCCTTTTCCAGGGAAGAAAGAAAGAAAAAGGGTCGGAAAAAGGCTCAGAACATCATCATAGGGAACGAGAGAAGGAAAAAACAAGTCGTGTGAATCAAGTAAGCCGGAAAAGGGCCCTAAAACGGGGGGGGAGGATCCCAGGGCCTACGAGCCGTCGGGGGTAGGCTATGTTACATGGGGCGAGTTCATATGATAACCGGCCTAAAACGCACGCCATGCATCTAAGAACCATCTGGGAAGAGTTCCATAAAAATATTCCTTTTCCCGCTGACAAAACCTCGTGCCAGTGTTCAAGAAGAACTCAATGTGGTAGAGATCAAACTGAACTACAAAGCGGCGTCGGGCCCCAACCTCCTTCATCTAACTCGACAAGGCCCCCTGAGAAGGGGGGGGGAGGGAGGAATCTCTTGGAATGACTCAGCATTTGTCAGGGGGGGGGTCGGCCGAATTGTCGAATAAAAGACTCCTTTGCGAGTCGGGAAGGGGGGGGGAGGGGATTGAGAACGTAACTCTATTCATCAGAGGCGAGAAGGGAGGAAGTTCAGTAACAGCGACAACCAAGTGGATCCCGTCGAGGTCAACCCAGGGAAAAGGAAATGAAACAAAAAAAGAAAGAACAACGTGTAATCCGGTCCAACCTCGAAAACTGAACGAACCAGAACAGCACGTCGGACGCGACGCACAGCAAGAAAACACCGTGGACCTGAATACAGCTCGATACCAAAAAGGCGCCCGAGGGAGAGAAAGGGACAGAGAAAAAAGAGGCCCCACCCCGGGAGGACCCATCGTTATAACAGGAGAGGGAGAGACTGCATCGCGGGGGAGGCAAATTGTCTATCACGACGTTCATAATGCAATGACAAAGGAAACCCCCGTCAGAAAGGGACTCACGAAACGCCTCAATATCCCTGCCCTCGAATCGCTAAAAGCCCTCGAAGAAAAAAAAAAGAAACGCAGGGACTGCGAAAAAAAAAGACCAACCGGACAAAAAGACGCTTTCCCAGTCGAAGTTATCTAGACCTAGGCCGACGCGTAGAAAGATCCAACGGGGAGTCAGCCCGCAGCAGGTCCCTTGGCTGGTTGGCTCAAAAAAACGACACACGTGATCAGAAAAAACTCTCAAAAATTGGGAGCAAAAGAACTCACACTCCGCGCATTATAGCAAAGAAATAATCAATAGTATTACAATTGACAGACTTGACGAAAGACGAGCAAAAAAGGAAAGCACCAAAAAAAAGGGTCTCACTCGAAAGCGCCGCAGGCATCCTCCCGGGCTGAAAAAAAAACATGCTCCTGCGGAGCCTCAAAGACTGCCTGAACCAGCGATTGGTCATTTAAAAGGGAGGACGGAGGAAGAGGGGACCGCTACGAGGATCTTTGAAGTCACCTAATCGACAGCCTAACCGAGCCGTCTCCAAGAAAAAACCGCGGCTCCGCTACAGTCAAACAGCAACGCGACGGGCGAAGACTCACGAAAACCCAGGGAAAAAGAAGAAAAAACCTAAACAATTGTCCGAATACCTCCCTAGTCAAGCGCCAAAAAGGGAGAAAAAAAAGCGCCAAGGAAATAAAACCTTGTCCGGGTTAAAACTATCACAAACGTATCACCG
>Ga0179593_1562243_pt1 | contig 14129 bp, 21 predicted proteins | sample CZODoug2_1_08_16_FD_185931 | JGI IMG/M metagenome (GOLD analysis project Ga0179593, IMG submission 185931) | Vadose zone soil fungal communities from Angelo Coast Range Reserve, California, USA - CZODoug2_1_08_16fungal (PacBio error correction) | ecosystem: Environmental > Terrestrial > Soil >...
TGAATCGGGTGTCCTTTAACATAGAGAGTAGATAACTTGGTGTCCGCATCAAGGGGTGTCTAAAACTCTTAAGAGAAACAACGAAGAAGTCCCAAATAACACGGAAGGGAGTCAAAAGGAGGGTTACGCCGACACAAAAGAGGTCGGACGAATGGGGAAAAAAAAGGAAAAGAGAACCTCCTAAATACCACCCCTTAACGAGGGTTAGCGGTCAGAATAGGCTGCCGTGTACGGGCTTGAAAACAAATAGGGCAGGTAGAGAAAAAAAAGGAGGAAGAAGGTCTTATGGTGCCGAGAAGCTGTTGCCTGAATAGTACACCCTAGATGGAAAAAAGAAGAAATAGCGCCAGTGGGAGAATGGTCAAAAGTGGAAGAAAACAGAAGGTACACGAAAGAAGAATGGGTCCTTGTAGAATAAACGTGTTAGCAGCATCTGAAGAGAAAGAAAATAGAAAAAGGATCATGACGCAAGACTAAGGCAATGATTTGGTGTTGTTCTGAAAAACCGGCAACATCAAAAAAGGAAAGAGAAGAAAAGAAAATCCATGAAAAAAGCACTCTCGAGTAGAGCAGAAGGAAAAGCTAAGAGAAGTGCACATCAGGAACTGGTAGTAGGATCAAAAAAAATAAGGGATATGGACGACAATCATATATTGAGCAGTCGGTCAAGCGTTGAGCAAAGTAAGTACAGAGAGAAGGGTCAAAGGGAAATGAAGGAAAAACACAACCGGAAGGAGGAGGACCGATTGTCCGAACGGGGAGACTAGCCGGGCATGACTCAGCAAAGATCTGAAAGCACGAGAGAGCAAGGAAGGGGGTGTAAGGGGGAAAACAGTTCTCCACTGCTGGAATCAATCGGTCTCGGCGGAGAGGAAGAAAAAGAGTGGGGAGCCGCGGAAAGGGGGACACAGGGGAACGCACGGGGGGGGGGGATAAAAGGCGTCAACTAAGAAGGGAGCTGCAAACAGCTATCCGATAAGAGGGTGAGCGGAAGCGAGACTTCAGGGTGAACTTAAGTCGCTGGAAAGCAGAAATGCGCTACCGAAAGAATTGGGGGAAAACAAGGGGAGGAAAAGAAACAAAAGGGACTAGTCAGGGGTCCAGTGAAACACAATTTGTTTCCAATGTCGTGAAGAGCACCTAGGACGATAAGAGAAGTAAAAGGACTACAAAAGAGGTAGGATTACCACTTCCAAGGTATAACCAAGAAACTAACAGAAGAGGGGGGTACCCTATAACGGGAAAAGAATCTTTTTAAAAATAACGAAGAATGGGGATTGGGGAGTCCCCCGAATTGAGCGAACCCACGGAAACTTTAGAAGAAGGATAACGGCATATAACAAAGTGATTAAAGGGGGTGGCAGAGAAAGGATATCCTCAAGTTAAGTGCTGAGAGTGTCGAAGTGGAATATAAGCAGGCGGAGAGGGCAAAGGAAGACAGCCGCTCTAGAGCGGAACAGGCTCTTCCGTCAAGAACACAAGCGTGGGGGGGGAGCTGCGTAAAAAAAAGTGGGGGGGGGACCAATTTGTTTAAAACTGGGCGCCCCGGCGAAGAGGGGGGGCCTGAATGGTTGGGGTCTTCAAAGGGGCTAAAAGTCAGGAGACAAATGGCAACATTACCGAAATGCGGTTCTTCAAGCACATCAAAAAAAAAAAAAAAAAAAAAAAAGAAAATGGAGAAACTCGTACTTTCCATTGAAAAGTCCCCCGCCCGGAACCTGGTGGTTACGGCTCAGTAAAAGTCTTCGTGTAAAAGGGAGAAGCCTCCTGCTGGGCAGCACTGCACAATGATTGAAACAGTCCAGAAAAGAACTAAGTGGTCGAAGAGGGTGGAATTGACCGATACGAAGCAGGGGTAACCTGCATGGAAACATACCCTATTGGGAAAAAAAAGAAGGTGGATGGTGAAGAAAGAGCAAAATACATCACGGGGGACACAATTGGGAGCAAAACCAGCAACAAGGCCTACAGGATAAATACGTCGCAAAGGAGTTCGCCGTGGACCAAACTTGGAGGGGCAGAGAAGGGTGGCACAAAAGTTCGAAACGCGAGGCTAGGGGTACGTCGGCTTGTCCGAGGGGAGTGGGGAAACTACCGGCAAAGCTTGCCATGGACTAAGGGGGATGGCCTCAGGGAAGAGTTAAAGGAGGAGGATAAGGGCAACTAAATTACGCTGGGGGGGGGCTATTTGGTATTCTGGAGGCGGGAAAAGCAGAGGAGTGGTTCGGAAAGATAAAACTGTTGAGCGGGAAAGAAGGGGAAGGAACATCAAAAATAAAAAAAAGGACGTTGGGGCCGGGCGCACCGAATGATGAAATAACGCGTGAAAAAAGGAGAGGACAGGTTTGAATCACGGACCCAAAACACTTTAGGAACAAGGAGACTTCGAAGGAGAAGGAATGAAGAAACGCCCGGCCGACTTCTCATGAGGAGAATTCCGGGAGTGGTGCCGTGACCATCACCGTGAAAGAAATCTCATCTCACAAACCAAAATGAGTGGGGGAATATATGGGGCAGGCTGGGAAAAGGGATTAAAGAAAAAGGGGGGAAAAAACACGAATAGCTCAAGGATAAGGGAGGCAGGAAGTCGCAATTAGAAATAAGAGGCACTGTTCACACTGTTACAAAAAAGACTGTTCAAGATTGGAAAGACGAGGGTCACGGGCTTTCAGGGAAGCAGTCTTGGCCGCAGCCTCGCAAAGTGGGATAGGTTGGACCGTCCAGGACACGGAAAACTTATCAGGAAAAACTTTTTAGAGGGAATCCAAAACGGTGAAGCCGGAAAAAGAAGAAACTAAGAAAAAAAGGGCTCATCCGCAGGGAGGAAAGTGGGACTGGGGTCTCGTTGAAGTAAGGTGGAAATTCCAAAAAGCTCTGCCGGGTGGGAAGGGCGGGAAAAGTCCCATCGCAGAAGCATAATCATAAGGAAACTAGGAAGGGGAAATTCAAGAAAGAGGTAGGAGGCCTACACGTTGACACTAAACGCCTCGCGGGGATTGAAACGACGATTGGTCAGAGGGAAGGGTTCCGTGGTTGGGGGTCGGACCACCCTTTGGCGGGGGAGGGCGTGGGAGAAGCAAAAGAGAAAAAAGGGGAGGCTAAAGCAGAAAGGCTTAAAGGGTGGACTGGAAAGGAGTATCTGGACAGGCTGGGAGGCTCCGGGTAGCAATGCCTTTGCTTAAGCAAAGTGCATCAAGCCTGGTCAGGATTCAAAGAGTCGAAAAAGGGAAATTTAGAAAGGTTGTTGAACTTGAAGGCTCTCCGTGGGGGCACGAAAGGAGGGTGAGTGGCGGGGGGGGTGCGTTTGGAAGTTGGGCGCAACATTGAGGAGGCTCGGACCTGGAAAAGGGTTTCCTGCCTAGCAGACAAACAGACTAACAAAAAAGAGTATAAAAAATCAGGCCTTTAGCGAAAAGGGTCCCCCAAGGTAAAAAAGAGGGAAAATGGGATTGTCGAGAGAACACCCTGATGTGCTGAGGCGCCTGGGGACAGGCATCGAGAATTCGCCGACCGAAAATTCCGGAATGATTAACAAGAGACGCATCTCACGAAAGGGGTGCGAAAGGCGGGGCGAGGAGAAACACGGAAAGACAGGTGATCGCCCGTCTCCAGGCGGAAAGGTGACGGGACTGACTGTGGGGTTTCTCCTACGGAAGGGGGGAGTCAAAGAGGGGAACAACGGGGGAAAGTCGGCGCGTCAAATAAAAAAGATGCAACAGAAGGGGAAGTGAGTTAACCCGAGAAAGGGGACGGAGAGGTCAGACGAACTTTTGGGAGAAGGGGGACAAAAAGGACAACCAGAAGTGACGTGGAAATGAGCAAGCATACAGGAAAAGAATAAAAGGGGGACGAGGCGGGCGGGTGTGGAAAGAAGACATTTCAGCCGACTTATGAAAGCCGGGAGGTCTTCTCCTCCCTCGGCTCTGAATCAGTGCCCAGGATCAGCCAGAGTCAAAGGGAAGGGGAGAGGACCCTTCTCGCTGTCGGGTTTAAGGATCGAGGCGTAGCGTGTGGATCAAGTGGATCGGTGGAGGAAAAACGGGGGAAATTGAGCTCTCTGGTCGACTAAAAAAATGTTTCTCATCAGAAGAAGACGAACAGTAAAGGTCCGCCCGGCGTTGTCAAAAGAACTAGCAGGGATGGAAATTTCGAAGGAAGTAAGGCAAAGAGGTCGGAAAAAGGCTTCCTTGAACCCGGGGCCACGCGGGCCACCAAAGGCAGGAGTGTTGGAAAAAAAAGACCGAGAACGAAAAGGGGGAGATCTTTCCTGAAGTTGAAGCCGCGGCGCTCCATACACCGGCAAATTGGCAAGGGGTACGCACGGTTCGTGGCGTCGTCAATAAAGACCGGGTGTTGGGGGGAGGATCTCATGTGAAAGAAGACAGGCTTTGCAACACTTCAAAGAGGAAAAAGGGTGTCGAGGGGGGACTAGTTGAAAAAAAAAAACTACGCTGGAGTTTTCTAATTAGGGGGGGAAGCGATTTTGAGTTTAAAGATTTAGAAGAAAAACATCGAAAGGCATTGAGGGGGGGCGTCTTTCCTCTCGATAGGGGGGTTCAAAGAAAAGAGAAAAAAAGGAAACCCAAAGGCGGAATGTTCTGAAACAGAGCTGAAACTCGGAGGATGAAGGAGTGAAAAGTCGCGGGGAGGTCAACGTAACGGAAAGGAACCACGGGTCGGGACAAAAGGATAGAATTGTGATTTGCGTGGAGGGAAGGAGAGGGGAGGGGAACATGCACGGCCATATCGGGAACAGAAAGAATGGAGTGAAACGACAACTGGGGGATTTAGGAGTCCTCTGCTAAAAAAAAGCTGGCTTGAAACAAATCCGTGGGAAAAAAAAAACTGTAGGGGAAATCAAAGAAGGAGAAAGCGTTCCCGAGAAAGAATGGGTTGGGGGCATGGCCTTGGGGTTCTATAGTGGGTTTTGGAGAGGTGGGCTACTTGTGAGAAAATGTGGTGGAGGAGTAACGCTAATGAAGCAAAGTTTAGGCGGCCAGGGGGGGTTGGCGTCTGGGAGGAGACTTTTTTTGACGCAGGCATCTTAGTTGGGCCGAAAAAAAAAGGGGAAATATAAACCCAGGGTTCTCGAAACGGGGGTAAAAGGCAGGTTCATAGAGACCTGGAGGCGGCTGGGAAAAAAGGGAGAGGACTTTAGGGGGAGAAAGCCCTGGACGTTTTGACTCCCATCATGTAAGGGACTGGGTGTTTGAGGGACGGGGGAATGGGTTTTGGGGAGAAACTATTGTTTGGATCAAGGGGGGAAACCAGGGAACCAATCTGGGGGGAGCATCATTGGGTTTAAAAGATTGGGATGGAGCAAAAGACGCAACAGCGACTTGGTGTGGAAATATGGAACCCGAAAAAAGGGGGTCCGAAAGAAGCTAACGATCAGGGACTAAAGGTGCAAGCGGGGAAAAGTAAAACCGGAAAAACGGGGGAATCAGAGGAGGAGGGTCGAGGCGCGGAGAAACCAAAACCAAAGAAATAAGGTGTCTCAGCCTCATAGGGACAAAAGGGGTAAGATGATTTTATTCAATCTGGGGCTTGGGGAAAAGAGAGAAAAGACGTTGTCTCTAGAAAAAAAACAAAAGGGGGATGGAGGAAAAAAGATCGGGAAAGAGCAGTTTCAAATCAAATTTAAGCAGTCAGGACTTTAAGAGGGGGGGGGGCCCATCTCGGGACTCAAATACCGTGGAGGGTGGCGTTAAAGGGCAGACCATCGGGAAGGCGGGGACATAAAAAGGAAAGGAAAGAGATGGAGGGGGTCCTTCCAATGGATCCACTATGAAATCCGCTGGAATCGGAGAAGATTTAAACCGGGATTCCTAGATGGGTTGTGGGGGGGGGGGGGGGAAAAGGAGTGTTCCTAAAAACTGGAGGGTCAGAGAAGTGTTAGCCAGGGTGTACAAATATCCAAGGTTCCCAAAATACAGGGTAGGAAGGCACAAAAAAAAAAACCAAAAAAGTGTACAAAAGACTCAACAGTAAAAGACGTGGCCTTGGCAGGCGAAGACGGAAATTTGCAATAAGTATGAGAGGGGCAGGAATGCTCGCATGAAGGGGGCAATAGAACGGGGGTATGGAACCTTGGTTCTGCGTGGGGCCAAAGGATGAAGGAGTCCACGAAAAGAATAGAAACAACCAGGCACATAGACAGCGGCGGAAAGATTGGGTTACCCCAAAGATGCGCACAGAAGCCAAAGAGAGGTCAAAGCCGAGCGGAAAAAGAAGTGGAAAAAAAAGGGCAACGTCGTGGGAAAGGGAGCATCTTTTGGCCGAGTTAAGACACGTGAGGGCAACCAGTATTTGGTGTCAAAGATCGGGGAGATTTGCGTCCCGAGAGGGAGGGAAGGGATTGTCAGGAGGGACTTATCGAGAACCCTAGACTTCCAAGAAAAGGAAGACAAAGAAGAAGTACAAAAATTGGCATCAAGTTTGTTAAGGGTCCATACCACGGGAAGGCCGCAAGGGAAGGGTAGGGTAGAAAAGGTTGGGGAAAGGGGGACGGATGAAATCATATTTAATAATAGAAAAAGTCATGAGGTTGGGGAAGAGGGTGTTTTCCTTAAGCACGAAAAGAAAAATAAGACGCTGAGAAGAAGAGGAAAAGAAAGAAAGAGACAGGAAAAAGACGATTCAAGAACGTAAAGGAGAAGGCACTTGGGAAATAAGAAAAAAAAAGAAGAATGAGTGGGAAGGGCAATGAGACGAAAACTAAACTCTTTGATGTCATTGCCAAGAAGGATGTTGAGGGGGGTGGATAGCACGCCATTCGAACGCTCCAAATCGAAAGGCGAACGTTGCTGTCAGAAAAACAGCAGGGAAGGGCAGCCCAAGGGAGAACGCTTGCAAGGTGAATGAAAAGACTCAGAAGTGGAGGCTCTAAGTCGTCCGAAAAAAGGCTCTCAGTGTGGACGACAGGGTTGAAACGAAAAATCCTTGCAGCAATCCTTAGCTGCTGAGAGAACAAAGGGGGCGGGTTTCGGAAAAGAAGAACGAGCTAGGGCCAAACACGCGTTGAGCAGAAAGAGAAAACTGGCAGGCAAAGGGAGGACTGTCGAACCACAACAAATCCAAGGTCAATCTTCAACGAAGAGAGGCGAAAAGGAAATGTAAGAGGGAGGGCGAGAGCAGAGCCTCCTCAATAGACAAGAAGGGAGGAAACACGACAAAGAAGGGAGGGCCGTAACCTTCGCTTGGGTAAGGCGAAGAGAAAGGAGACATCGGGCCAGAGGGAAAAAAAGTGAGCAAAAAGATATCTTCAAGAGGCATTAAAAAAGCGAAATACCCCACAGAAACACGCAGGGAGGACAGCTAGGAGAATCAGATGAAGTACCAGGGGGGGGTCAGGTTAGAAGAAGGTGAAGGTAAAAAAAACAAAGTAAAGGGGACACATCGAGATAACGTAAAGATCACTAAAGGTCATGAAACTGTTAGCAGAAGTCACCAAAACTTGGGGGGAAGGGTGCTAAGGGGGGAGGTTAGAAAGCCTTAACCTAAAAGGGGGCGAGATCAGGGAAGGAAAAGGAGAGAACGAAAAATCAATTTGACGAAAACAAAAACAACCCGGGGGGGGAAAGTGAACTTCATACTTGTCCCGGGTTTTGGGGAAACCGGATTGCGACAATGACGAGTTATAGGGGGTGGATGAAGGGGAGGTCGGGGCATCAAGTAATGATCAACGCCATATCTATAACCGCAACAAGAAAAGCAGTAAGTTTGCAAGAAAGGGCGAAAAACGAGGCAAAAAAAAAAAAAGAGATGAATGCTTTAAAAGAAACAAAAGTTCCAGCCGTCAGGGGGAACGTGGGAGAACCAGGATTGAAAAAGAAGACCGGAGGTGATCCAGTAAAGAACCGGGAGCTCAAGCCAACGGGAATTTGTCAAAAGAAAGTCCGAGAGGTCGCAAAAAAAAAGCGTAATGAAGGAGGACTATGGCCCGTAGATATGAAAGTCAAGGCTTGGAAGCCCACCGAAAAAATCCCAAAGGATGAAACTGTTTGGGAGGAAAACAGCAGCGAAGGTGATAGAAAGAATGATTTACCGTCAGCGAGGTCCCTAAGGCGGTTAATAATCGGGGAAAGGAGGAAACGCGGGGGGGGGCAGCGGATTGGATTGATTTCTTCGGGTCAAAATGTAGAAGACGGACATACCCGGGGCCGAAGAGGTCTACTTTGGTTGCTTTCCGCGGACAAAAAGGGAAAAACTGCCGGAAAAATTAAAGTAATCGAACGCGGATTACTGGGGGGATCTGGGGGTATTCAGTCGCCAACGACAACAAGTCCTCACCGGGAAAAAGAGGAAAGAGCCGGGGAATCTACTTATCGGAAAAAGAACTTAGAGAGAAGGAAGAAGGGAGACGGTTTTTTGCCCCCCCCCCCCAAACAACCCCCCCCCAACCAACCCCCCACCCAAAACAAACCCCCAACAAAAAAAACCCACCCCAAACACCACCCCCCCCCCAACCCCCCCCCAAGACCCAAAACCCCCCCCCCCCACCCAAACCCCCCCCCCCCCCCCCAACCCCCCAAGGAACCCCGCCGCAGAATAAAAAACCACCAAAAAACAAAAAACGCAGAGCGCCAACCACCCGACACCACAAAACCCACCCCCCAAAACCAAAGGTGGTTCTGAACCTGGAAAAATGTAAAAGGTTACACCAAGCAACGTGGGGGGGAAAATGAATTTATGATAAAATAGGTCAACTTGTCTTTTCAGAGAATTTATAATTTTCGACTTTACTTAATCCCGAAAGGAAAGCGTTATCAGTATGGAAGGACTAAGTCCAGCCGATTCTTGGGTCAATTCAGAAAAAGAAAAAAAGAACAAGCTCTAAAAAAAAAAAATTCAGGAGTAAAACGAAGGGTTCACAAAGGAGGAAAGGAAACCACTGTCAAAGCAGGAGGGAAGTGAGCTAATGACAAAATAAACATCGCTGTATTCTATCTGGGAAAAGGGGTAAAAAATTCACAGGGGGGGAGTCAGCCAGTGAGAGGGCATCCAGAGGGAGCGCGCGGGGTTTATAACGGAGGGAGGTCATTCATTCAGGTTAAGGCTGAAAAGAAGAAGCGGAGGAGGGTTGAGGTTAGGAGGTCCAGGGGAACTTAGACTGAAAAGGACTGAACACTGGTTGAGAGGTCAGAAGGACCGTTTAGACCTGGTCGAGTAATCCAAAGTCAGCAAAAAGGGGGTATCGGAGGGAGGGGATACTTGCAGTGGATTTCGCGGAAGAAGTGGAGCGACAAAGCCGAGGAAGTTTCACAGCGGGCAGGCGTGCAAATAAAAGAATAGAGAGGAAGAATTTGGAAGGAGAGGGGAGGTACATTTTGACAAAGTGGCTTTAGGGAAAAAAGTTGACCGTACTATGGAATCCGAGGAACGGGATATTTGGCTCGGGCCTTTCTCCTTTTAAGGGGTTGAGGCAAAACCAGATTTTGATAGGCTTGAGGGAGGGGGGGGGCCTCCGGGGAAATGAAAAAAACGAAGGAAACTAGTCTCGGCCTTCAAGGGAAAAAGGGGAGTGAAAGAAAAGTGTTTCAGTGGCTTAGCTGACAGCGAAAGGGAAGACCGGACGAAAATCTTGAGAGCAATTCAGAAAAAAAAAAGAAAGGGAAAAATAAGGCTGCGAAAAAAATCCGCAGGGTAAGAAAAGGGACCAAGGACTGGCTGGTACGTTGGGAAATGTGTAGAGGATTGGGAGGGGGGGGTGGTCATGGTGGGTTTTACTTGCCGAAAAAGGTGGGGGAGGGACTATGGGCAGGGAAAAGGTTGAGCATTACGGTGGAACTACCGAAAAACTCAGCACAAAAGGGGAAAGTCACAGGAGGGAGAAGTGTCGACAGTCTGTACCAAAGGTGGGGAAAAGTCTTAAGGAAGAGAGGGTCTCTCCAAAAAAAGGGGGATGAAAATTAGAAAGGTCCGGAAGCGGATATCTACTCGACAAAAAACAAAAAAGATAAGTGAAAAAAAGATGAGTCACTAGAAGAGCAGAATACCTTCAAAGCTATGAGGAGGTGAGAAACAAGTGCTGGAGGGAAGAAGATCTCCGAGGTCGCAAGTGAGAACGACGTTGGTCTCACTAAAGGGAGGGGCGAGGGGGGGACTCTCGGAGGAGAACTTTGAGCTGGACAAAAAAGAAAAGGGGGAAGTGCGTGTGGCGAAGGTCAAAGCTGGCAGACTGTCAAAAAATGAGGGAAGGACTCGTGGAGGCAATCTTCAGGGATCTTTAAAGCCTCGAGTGGGAAAAAAAAAGGGACGGTAAGGGAAGGGGAGAAGGTTGAGAGGATCCAAGTATAGGAGGATGAGAGAGAAGAGAAGGGAACTCTTACGAGCGGAAGTGAAATAAGGAAGAGCCTGGGGAAAGGGTACGAGAACCAAGGCGCTCTTGTGACTGAAAAAAAGGAGACTCGGGGAGGAACTTTAGAGGAAAAAAAAAAAGCGTGGCCAGGATCTCTAACGCATAAGGACAAGGGGGGAGAAAGGAATACGACCCACTAAGGAAAAGGGTTGAATCCGAACGGGGGAGAAAAGTTTCAACACGTCAAAATGGAAAGGAGGGGCATAAGATCCTGGAGCCTGCACTTACGTAAATGAAGTAAAAAGAGGGCCACGCTGGAGATCCAAGACTGATTGCGGAGTTTAAAAAAACTAGCAGGGCTATTTTCGAGTCAAGGGCCTGGAATGACGAAGTAGGGGATGGCGGAGTGTCCCAGGAACCGTGGAGGGAGGGTTCAGGAGGTGAGGTGAGATCGAACTTTCAGAAGAGAAGGGGGGGGGTTATGAGCGGAAGAGTGCGGACCCGCGAGCTGATCCGGGGGTCGAATTTTTTCTGAGCGGGCTCCTAGGGAAAGGGGCTTCTCTTCGCAAGGAACGGTTGATGGGGTGCAAAAAGACGTTGAGCTCAAAAACAAAGGGACAAAAAAGAAAAAGGGAGGTGTGCAGGTCGGTCTCACCAGCTGTAAAGAACTAAACCTGACCCAAGGGGGAAACGTGGAAAACTCCTGGATAAAGAGGTCAGGAAACTTAGGCGCGGGGGGATGTAAATAAAAGTGAAGCAAAAAGGACGGTCGAGGGAGGGGGGGGAGTGGTAGGTAAAGAAGTTGGGAGATGGAAGCAAAAAGAAGTCTGCCATCTCTCACCTCCATAGTTGGAAGAGGGGGAAAAAAGGAGTCGTGCTTCCGGAAAAAAAGAATGTAAGCGGAGGAAAAACATAGGGGGGGCAAGCACGGAGTCAACAAGGTTAAGAAAAGGACAAAAAAAAAATGGCTTGCAATGAAAGTTTGGGGGGGACTTGCCTTGGTTAGAAGGAGGGGTTGACGAGAAGGGGGGTTCGGGCTAAGGATTGTGGAGGGGAGGAAACCTCATAAGATTGATGTATTCAAGGGGGGGGGGGGAGCTTGCTTCGAAAGGGTGAAGAGAGGAAAGCGGGCGCTTTTTGTGGGAAACACGTTTAAAAAGTGGACAGATAACCAGGCGGGATATTGTAAATGCACTTTCCACGAGTGGGGTCCGACTTCCTCGGCATGCGGGTCGGTAAGGAGAAAAACCTACCCTGATTGGGGTGCGCCACAGAAAAGAAGGGGGAGATGGGGGGCTGGGGGGGTTTAGCGTGAAACTGTTTAAAATCCCGTGGGGCTAGGGTCACCGGCCAGTCTGGAAAAAGAAGGGTTGGGGGAGTAGGGGGACTTGGGGGGGGGGGACAACAAACAACTCACTCGGTGGTGTTTGGAGAGATGGGAAAGAAAGAGGAATTACTCATAGGGGAAGCTGGGAGAGGCCATAGAGGGAGGTGGTTTAAAAGAAAATGGGTGGACGAGAGGGGTATACATAGAACAGTCATCATAATAGAGTCCGTCCGTTCGAGGACGCAGGGGGGGAGGAACCCACAAAAATTGTTAAGGGAACAGGCGCTGGCTGGGGGGAAAAAAAATTGCTGGGAGGGGAGGCAAGTTCGGGGCCATTCTGAAGGGGGGGGAGGTATCTCTCGAAACAAACAGGAGTATTATTAAAAAAGGGAGATATCAACCTAAAGGATGAAAAAAAGATTGAATCGTGGGTTTTCAATACATCCGAGAGGAAAAAGGAAGTGTCTTTGGGTGCGGTGTTCTCACAGACACATGAGCGAAAGAGGGGGGTTAAGGAGGAGTCCAAGATCGCACAATGGGAGTGAAGAGGCGAGGCTCGGCGAACAGCTCCGTGAGCAGATATGTAGCCAGAACAAAAAAGGCGGGTTAAGAAGGGATACAGAAAAGTCACCAATGACCAAACAGGGCAAAAGGGGGGGGGGGATGTCAAGAAAGACAAGTCGTGAAAAACAAAAACCACCTTCACCCAAAAAAAAAAGATAACGGGGGGGGGGGGGACTGGCGGCGAAAAAAAGCGATTGAAAAACAGAGCAGATAAAATGAGAAGGCCTTAAACTTCACTTTCCACTGGGTACGAAGAACAGGGGGTAGAGAACAACTTTTTTCACTATGTCCACACAGAAAGCAGACGGAACACCTGCACATCAGAAAAAAAAAGGCGAAACATCTGAGGAGGGGGTTACTCCTCAAAACAGGATAGGAACCCTAAGAACAGTCGTACACCGCCATAACACCAAAAAAAAAGGGTCAAGGGAAAGGAGTTGGAGAGTCGGGGGGGAGAAGTTGAATACGTGCGGAAAACAGGTGTGGAGCAGCAGGTGGGGAAAAAGAAAGCATGTTCCCACTTATTGAAAAAAATTCTGGGGGGGATTTTCAGAGAGCAAAAGCGCACTGAGAGGGGGAGAAAAGTACGTGAAAATCCAACATGGGCACAAATTCCAATCAGGTGGGGGGGAAGAACCGAAAGGTAAGACCAGGGGATAAAGAACCTCACGATTCCAAAACTACCGGGTTGGGGGGGGAGAAAGAGGATCTATAAAATAGAAAACAGAATGAATACAAAAAACTCAAGGAGGTGTTAAGAGGTGGGTGTCTCTGATAGGGACTATGGAAAGGCATAAAATACTCTTGAAGTAAACTAGTATCCCCGCGCCGAAACTTCAAAGAAGGCAGGGATCTAAGGAAAAGAAGATCACGATTACATCCTAAAAAAAAAGGGTGGAAAAGTGAGTGGGGAGCGAGAATAAAATTAGGGGTGGATTACTTTCAGAGTCGTAGAGACCAGAAGAAGGAGCAAGGGAAAGGAGGATCTAAAAGCAGAAAGGGTGCTCGGGGGGGCTAACAAAACCAATTTCCCTAGTGGGGGCGAAAAAAGCGGGGTGAAAGAGGTGAGACTTCAGTAAGCAATTCATGCTCATCAAATTCGGAAAAAAGCACGAAGTCGGTGGAGGGGGGTTGCAAAAAAAAGGGAAAATGTAGACGCCCGAAAGGGGGGCTCTTAGAGAGAAAAAGGCGGGGGTGAGGGGTAAGCGAAGAGATCGCAATGACGAAAAAGCCCGAGAGAAAAGGGGGAAAAACAGGAGTCGAAGGTCGATCCAAAAACTCAAAGGGCGAAGGGGTCGGAGAGGGTAAATTCTCTGGAGCCGTAACGAGATCAACAGACTAAGAGGAGGCATAGAAAAGACTTCTGCCACGAAAAGCCGTTCCATAAAGAAAAAGGCAGAGCGTTGTCAAAAAAGTGGAGGGGAAGACACACATGACGAGAAAAGGAAGACTAGGGGAAAGGGGGGGAGGGAGAGGGAATGCGTTCCGAATCGGCTTAAAGAACGACAAAAAGTTGACCAGGAGACACGCGAAGGAGCTCGTAAGGGAAACGAAGAAGGGATGGTTCTAAGCAAATTGGAACAGTCGGAGGGGGGAAAAGGCTATAGTATCTATAGAAATGTAGGAGGGTGCCTCGAGAGCAAAATTGGGTCGTGCTACGGATTCTATGAAGACTCTCTGGACCGAGGGGGAAAGAGAGAACAGAAAGGAACTACCCATAAATTCGGGGGGGCCGGAGAAGGAGGGAAGTTTCCTGAAGCGTGTGCCAACTTTTGGGAAACCTAGGAGGAAAAGGGAACAGGGGGGCGAATGAGGGGTATTGCGGGCTGAAGGGAGGTGTGGCTTGAAAAGAGGAACGATCCACCTGTGGCCGGAATAGCCCCGAGAAGGGGCAATAATGGAAAAAAAAAAAACCCATACCTCTGGTAAAGGGCCATG
>Ga0179593_1392066_pt1 | contig 14128 bp, 15 predicted proteins | sample CZODoug2_1_08_16_FD_185931 | JGI IMG/M metagenome (GOLD analysis project Ga0179593, IMG submission 185931) | Vadose zone soil fungal communities from Angelo Coast Range Reserve, California, USA - CZODoug2_1_08_16fungal (PacBio error correction) | ecosystem: Environmental > Terrestrial > Soil >...
AGAGTCTGAGAGGTAGTTGGATCCGGAAAAGAAGAAAAGGGAGGAAAGAGGCAAACAGGTGTACGTGAGGTAGGTGGTCGAGGAAAGAGCCGCAGGGGCTAAGAACACTGCCGCTGATGGCAGGCGCATGGCCCTTGGTGAACAAGGGAGAGTGCAGGGGGGAAAACCGGGTCCGTGCCTGTTTGATAAGGAACGGGAACCGGACTTGTAAGCAGAAATAACGGAAAGACGTGTTCGAATGATGGGGGACGTCCGGACAGGTAGAACCGTGTCCCGATGTGGTCGTCAACCGGTGTTGAACACACGGTGGTGCAAGTTCCGCAAACACGAAAAAAAAACGAAGAAAAGGGGGGGTTGCAAAGAATGTTCGAAGGAGGCGGCAGGCGGAAGGACCTCTTCCCTCGGCACGTCGGAGGGAGGAAGGCACAGGAGGCCGATGAGCAACCAAGGAAGGAGGAGCAGGTGAAAAAAATTCCCTCAGAAAGGCGATACTTAGGGAGAATGTGGAAGACAGGACCGAATGGCGGATGCAAGTGGGGACAGACCGACGTCGGCAGGCACAAAAAAAAGGGAAGATCGGCAATGGGCATTCAATCTTCGAAGCAGGAGGGGAAAGGAAGGAATAGCGCCCAGCGCAAAAAATGTTGCCGTTGTACAAAAACCTGGGCGCGGCACTGGAGATCTCAAAGGCGAACCGTAACCCGCAGCTTATTGACTAATAGCCCTTGACGGGTGGGGGTGGGCGAAGGGGAAAGGATCGCCCGATGAAAACCACGCACCCTCTAAATCAGAAAAGGGGTTCCCTCGGAAACAGGAGCGAGATAGGGCCTTTCAAGGAAAAACGGGAGTTTCTACCGGATAGGTGAAAGGGAAGGAACAGTAGGCGGCGCGTCACGAAAGAGTAGTATCAAGAGACGGTTGATAGGACGACGCTCTGAAAAAGCAAGAGGAACGGAAAAAATGCGGACGGAGGCCACCTGACGTGACAGCGCACGGGAGAACGGTTTGGCCCGGACAAGCAAAAAAATGGGCGCGCGAATCTCGGGTCGGAAAGGGGGAAGCGCGAGGGGTGACGGCCATTCCGAAGGAAAGGCGGAGGGTGGCGCGGAGATGTTCGGGCCACACCCCAACCACGACTCATTCTGAAGATCCCGCAAAGTTCCAAGTGACCACGACGGCTCCTGTACCAGCACCCTCTCCAGAAAGCAGCACGTCTTGATTGTATCACATCGACTAGGGAAGTTCTAGAAAAACCCTTTTTCGTTAGAGAACTACGTGGTATTACCTTACTGTGTCGGTAGGCGGGAGGAAAGGTCTGCTATCCCCTACGTGGTCTCGTATAAAACCGTAAAACGAAAGGTCAAGAAGTCTTATCGGAGTATTCCGTGGGGACGGGAAAATAAGGGGGCCTCGCTGTGACGGGAACCATATGGCAAACGAGGTTTTTTTTACCAGCCGGGGATTCCGGAGGACGGGCGGCTTGTCTTCCAAAAATGAGTCGCGATTGGAGGGTCGAACCTCATAGGGCGTGAACACCCGGAATCGATCAAATTTCACTATGGAGCACTGTAACAGACTAGGGTTGGACTTTTCTCAGGTACTGTGCAAAATGCCCATTTACCAGAGGGTGTGTGGAAAAAAAAAGCATTCTGGAAAAAACAGGTCAGCCCGGTTTAATTGGGAATTTCTTATTACGATTCAGGGAGACCTGAAAAGGTTAAAGGGGGCGCGCACGAATCGAGCTTCTACTGATCCTATAGAGAAGACCTGGTGGGGTCTTTCGACATCATCAAAATCACCTGCAAGAGCGCTAAGGTGTCCCCGTGGGGGAGGGGGAGGTCGGAGGTCGTAGAACGCCGTAACCTTTGGATCCAGAGTAAAGGGAAACTTGGGGAACTTCCGGTTCGTGGGTCGAGGGGGGAAGGGCGCTCTACGCCGTCGGCGAAACCCTTCTAAGGGGGGAGGAGAAAAGAGAAAGGACAGGAGTTGCCAACACGGGGAGGGGGCTTCTTGGTGGTCCTGGGGAAAAACTTTTAGGGCGGGAGGCTACATTCCGTTCGAAGTAAAGGGGGAGGTTGAAGAGGACGCGTACTGGTATGGGGCCCGGGGAAGTGGAAAGTGGGGGGGCTAGGTTTCCCTATACGACCAGGGGAGGAAGAAGAATGCCGTCGCCGTGTGTATTCCAAAGCGTATTTAAACCACACGCGAGAAAAACCTGTTCGAGAAAGAGGGGGACTGAAAATATCCAAGGGATGCACCTGTCAGTTCGGAAAAGAGAGAGGACGTTTTGAGGAGGCCGAAGAAAGACAGTCAGGAGTAAAAGAGCCAACAGTCGTTTTCTGGTGAATCGAAGCCCGAGTAAGGCCCCCGCCGTTTTAGGGACCGGGGAACGTTGGTGTTCGTATAATGGAGGCAAAACACGGAGATGGAGAAGAGTAGACCAACCACCCACGCACGACCAAAGGAAAAAAAGACACGGCTCAGGGGCCAGTAACACTTCAGTTCTAGCAAACAAGACACCGAAAAGAGCACACGAAGTGAGAAGTCTAGAGGGGTGACCCAAGCAAAAGTTAGCTCGCGGCCGGGCCGACGAAAAGTGGACGGATCCGAAGAAGACAACGAACGAGCACCCGAAACACCTAGGGGGAGAAGCTTTAAAAATAGGGGAAGAACGGCGACGAATCCTAAAGCCGAACCGGGATTACTCAAAAATAGAAACAAGCCCGCACAGCAACTAAAAACCTGAGGAAGGTAACCGACAGCGGCTACACGGCAGTACGGCCAAGATAGAACTGTAAACAACGGGCAAAACGAACCAATGCCGCCGGGGGGAGAACAAGGGTCACTGTGACTCCTTAGACTGGGAAAAGGAGCTACGCCTCTGTCAACCAAAATACTCGAACGGGTACCCGGACGTACTTAAAGAAGTATGACTTCAACAAGGTCCTGAGGGTTAGAAGAAAGAAACAGCAAACATCCCACGGTCAGGTCACAAGAGGATGCTTAACGGGCAGGTGACCGTTTTCGGTGTAAAGGAAAGGGAGGTTCCGAAGAACGGCGAAGCACTTATTGAGGGGCCCGGGAGGAAAAGGGCAAGAAAAGCCTCAGCTCCAAACTCGTTGACAAGAACACTCCGATCCCAAGAACGGGCAGAGGGGAAAAAAGCGGGCGAGACCCAAAGTTTAAAGGGGCGAAACGGAAAGAGCCAGAAAAAAACGAAAGCCAAAGCACCAGGACGCTTAGAACTCGTCGTCACGGGAAATGGGGAGGGGGAACTACCTGGGTTCGCCAAGGAAAACAAACTACTAAACGATGGGTTAGATCAAAGCCCTAAGCGTCCATCTCACGGAGGAACGCAACCCGAGTAATAAAGTTTGGAGGTGGGGGACTCTACTTCGAGAAAGGGAAGGGGGATCCCTATTGGCCACTCATCGCCCTCTACAACGGGTTGACCCTAGGCAACGGGGGCTCAGAGAAAGGACAGGACCCGAAGGAAACCGCTTACGCTAACCAGAAAAGTTACCGATCCCAGTCGTGTACTTGTCACCTACCGACGGGGGGAAAAGAAAAAGGCCGTAGGGCTGCGAGAAAAAGCGAATTTCTCTCGGAGAGGGGCGGTTAAATTCTCCTAGCGGCGGAAAAAAAAGGAAAGAAATTGGTGTTACTCGAACGGAGAACATCCGCAAGGGCCTCTTACTTCGGGATTACAGAAAAGCTCAAAAGGGAGAAAAAAAGGCAAAAACTGTCCCGCCTCGCAGACGGGCAAAAAAGTAAGATAGAGAGGTCAAGGTCGAGGTTGGCTGGTAAAACGGTAGGAGTAATCGAAGGCGTAATCGGAGGATAGGAAAGCTAGGAGATCGTGCCGGTTAGGGAAAGCGAAAGCAAGCATTTCGGTTTGTCTCAAAGGAGGGAAGGGTCTAACGAGTCGGCCGGCAAAGCTATCTCTCTAAGGTGCGGGGTTTGATTGAGAGACAGGGTTGGAAGGGGAGTTAAAAAAAAGGGCACGTCGGGCGAGACTTTGGAGGATGACAGAAAAGAAAACTTACCAGGAGAAGCCCCCCGAAGTTGAGTAGGGTTTCGGGTCAAATTAAGATAAGAATCCTTCCATATCAAGGTGTCAAAGCACGTATTAGCGACGCAGGAAAAAGCATGAAGAAAGGGAGGCCACCAGGCACGAAAAGTGTTTTCAAGGAAGGAGGGGTCAGGAAAAAAAAATTTTTGGGGAAGAGGAAAATTCGATCCCAAGAGGATCACATGGATTCAGATCTCAACTCCTATCTTAAAACGAGTAGTTCAAACTCATAGCTCCCGGGGACTAACATCGGCACCACAAGGAGGGGGGAAAAGAGTAAAAAGCAGTTAAGAGTCAGGGTACGAAGGGAAAAGAAGCTAGCGAATCAGCAGCGCGCAAACAGGGTTGAAAATTTAGAGGTGTTGAGACCCCACCGCGGTTGACAACACCGGGGGATGAGACACGAAAAGGGGTTCCCCCGGGCGAAAAGGAAGTAACCCAATAAAAGGAGGAAAACACTTACTTCTACGCATCGACGAGGGGGAAAAGAAGGCATGAAAAACAGGCATAAATGGGGACTTTCACTCAATGTGGGGGGAAGGGCAAGGGCTCACTGGCACCGAGCAGCGGCAGAGGGAAGTCCCAAGGAGAAAGGGGAGAAGACACTGACTCACCACGAGTCTGGGAATACCTTTCCCAACGAGCTAGGGGTAAGGATAAAGAAGGAAAGAGAGGCATGGAACTTCAACAAAAAGATAGGGAGAGAGAGGGGTATTGCTCGGATGGGCCGGAAAAGAAAAGAGGCACGAAAGATGGAGTAGGGTCAAGTCAAGAGAAGGTAGTGTCTACCATCTGCGGGAAGCGTGACAACGAAGTGCAGTAAACTGTGCGAGTGAAAGAAATTTCGCAAGTGGAATGGAGGCGGGAATGAAAGCACGCGGAGAAGTAAAAGTCAAGGGGGGGGCGGCGTTAGTGACATTAATTCAGGGCCGACAGCGGGACCGATGAGGTTGTCAAACCGGGGTGTTGGAAACCGGTGGAGTCCGGGCGAGTTACGCAAAACCCGAAAGAAACTAAAACGGGGGGCGCAAAAAAAGTGGGCAGGCGAAGGAAAAAGGGAAAAGGAAAAAAAAACTGACCGAACGGAGGGGGAAATCGAGCGGGAGGCCAGGAGGCCGAAATAGAACTAACCTATTACGGATCAGGTGAACCCTTCTCTCCTCATGCTCGATGCTTGACGAGAAAGACCGCGTGAATACTAGAAGTTGCGGAAGCCCTCGGAGAAGGACCCAAAGTGTTAGCACTCTAGACCATGGGGCAGAAAGGGACCATAATCCTGATCCCTAGTTGGGCGGGAGCGAAGAAGAGCTTTTCCAACCCTTGGCGATGCAGCTTTATCTGAGGGAAGCAGCGAACCCTAAAATTAACACCAGGCCGGGAAGAAAAAGCAAAAGGGGGGACGGGGGGGTGGGTGGAGGGGAGAGAAACATGAGCTGACCGCTTAAGCAAGAGGACCTGTCCGATTCCCTCCCGGTCCGGCAGGGATCGAGAGAAGCGCTTTGCCCAACTAGGCGCAGGGGGAGGGAGTTGAGAAGAAGAATCGGTCGTGATATGGAAGAGGAAGAGAAGAGAGAGGGTGCAGTATTACAAATTCGGGAAAGAGGAAAGCCTACTGAGTAACGCCCCAGGGGGAAAAGGGGGGACCTCTAAGAAGCTAGAGGACCAGGTGGAACGGAAGGGAATGCTAACAGAGATGGTCTCCGTTGGGCCGCGCACTTTACTTAACATTCAAGAAAGAAACCTTCTATTTCTGCGAGGGGCGAAGGAAACCCCCGCCGTGCGGGAAGTGAGAAGGAAAAAGAAGGGGAACGCAAGATCCTTAACAGCACCCTCGCCGACACCGCTTCGTTGAGGCAACGCGAAAAGGGGGGGGAAGTCGGACCGGACTGGAAAAAACTTCGTTTCGTGGGAACAGAGGAAACACCAAGATAGTTACCGGCTTTTCACCTTTGAGGGAGAAAGCTGTTCGGCGAGGTCAAAGCGTTTGGGTTCTCGGAAGACACGGTGGAAGGTCCCGTCGGGGAAAGGGGAGGTATTGAAGGTGAAGAGGATCCAGGCGAGAAAGGTGAGACGGGAAAAGAGAAAAAGAGCGAGTTTGTTACAGTGAGGAGGGGATATTACGTCTCGGGGTGTAAAGAAAAAACAGCGGAAGGAGAAGATGGAGGGGACTGAAGGAACGAGGCAGCGGTGGAAACAGAAAACCGGATCGGTTCGCGAGCCAGTAAGGAAGTAATCGTGGGACGAGGGTGTGTGTACCGGACCGGGAAATGAAGCTGAAAGGCAAATTGGGGAAAAATCTCCATAGGGACAATCCCGGGGGAGGGTTATGGAAGAGGATTTGAGGGGGGTAAAGAGTAGTGAGAAGAGAGGATATAATCGTGGAGAGGTCTTAGGCCAAGAAAAGCTCTACTGAGAAGGCAGGAGATAGTACGGGAGGAAAGAAACAATTTCAGCTTAGTTAAGCGAAGAAGGTGTAACGACAGTTTGAGGGGCATCAGATGGTTCTGAGAAGCGGCACCTTTGCAGGACACTAGGAATGGCGTGACGTGAATAAACGTTTGAGGTAGTTTGACGTGCAAGAGGGTCTAGTCTTCCACGAGAACGATGTGGACCAGCGAAGGGAGAGAGAAACAGGCTGGTGAAGGGGTCAGAACGGGGGGGGACGGGGGTGGGTAGGTGAATAGGGGACTTTCAAATAGACCTCCTTTGAGCAAGGAAGGGCTTATCGTACGCGGACGTGTAGGTGCTTTTATTGGAAAGGGGTCGAGGTCCCCTACGCCCAGGTGTCGGTCAGGAATCAATGAAGAAAGGGGAAAGGCTCACCCTCTTTTCACTAAGAAAAGAAATGTCGGAGACTACTCCTTCGAGGTGAGAGAAAGGAATCCCCTTGCTGCACCGGTTCTTCTAAAAGAAAAGAAAGCAAAGTTGGAAGGGTTCCATCAATAGCAACAGGCGGGCTCCGCTCTCAGGCGGTTCTTTTCAAGAGGCAGAAAATGGGGGGACTGACCCCGAGCAGTATTTTGCGACGGCACTGAGGTTTATTTTGGGCTGGTAAGAGAGCAACAACAACAAGAGGAGTAAAAAGAGAAGAAAGAGAAAGACCTCAACTCCTGGAAAAAGTAAAAACACGTCGCCTGGGAAATGAAAAAGGGAGGGATACGAGTCACCGACCAGCAGGGGGGATATCGTTCGAAAGAAGTTCAGACTGAAAAATTTTACAAAACCGAAATGTCCGCTCAGGGATAGGTCTAACAAATTGGTAACAAGTTCAAAAGGATCCGTTCACATCACCAAAAGGAACCCACCGCCACCGCGGCGATCGGGGGAAATACAGGGACCTCAAAGGCGCTGAACGCGGTCGGACGACAAAGGGGCTCAGCGGAACCAGAACCAAACGTTCCCTGGACCGTCCCAAAAAAGAAAAAGGGTAAATTACCCGAACTCGCGCCACGGAAGAATACCGCCACGGAAACGGGAAAAAAGAAACCACAAATCCACCGGTGGCGCAACTCGTGGAAAAAAAAAAAACGCAAGAAACGGGACTCCGTAATAAAAAAGGAAGATACGCAATCGAACAACGGACGAAGTCACGCAGTACGAGGGAAATAAAGGACCGGCTACCAGGAACAGCACACAGGGCCCAAAAAAGAATCAAAAAAAGGGCGCGAACGTGAGGACCGGGGGGATGCGCGTGACCGAAAAAACGGCGGGGGTCGACAAACGACGACTGGCCTAAAGGGAAGAAGGGCAACGGGAGCCGTCCCAAACGATATCAGCCTCGACATCGGGGGCCATCAAACGAGATCACCGGACACCGAACGGTCCCGAGTAAAAAAGGGATGGCTGGGTCACACAAGCGAGTGGTAACCGAAAAGCAACGGGCAGCTAAACCAGGGAAAAACAACGGGGGGGGAGCGCTTCCCAAAGCTTCCGGGAGAGCAAGAAAACAGGGCGGGGGGGAACTGGAAAAGAGCAAAAGTGAGGAAACTAAATAATACTCACAAAAATGTTGCGGAATCAACCAAAGAAGCCGTCAGAGGAAGCTAACTTCTCACCCAAACGAGGGAAGGTGCCAGGGTCACCCTCACCAGAGCATCGTATAACAAAAAGAATCGCCAAGACTACTAGGGCGGAAAAAGGTGGAAAAAACGTAGGACCGACGCTACGTCCATCTCGACCTACCCGAAAAGGTCCGATCCCCGGAAGGGGTGTGCGGCGTGAACAGAAACAGGGAGGTTTGCATAAAAAAAAGTCGAAAAGGGAGATGACGAGCAGAAAAAACGGGGCGGAGGTGCTGGTTAAAAAAGAACGCCGAGCGGGCGGGAGAAGGCTCTGAGGCGTCTGCGAAAGGTGGAGGAACGAAAAGCAGCAACGCGCGCAAAAATCGGTCGGGAGGGGAAAAAGAAAAAGTCGGCCACTTCTAAGAAAAAAAAAGGGGGAAGGAGCCCTGAGGCCAACCGTGGCCGCGACTGCGCGTCACCGAATTGGTGCCGCGGCCAGAATTTACGACTGGACTGCTAAGAAAGCAGGTCGTCAACGAACGGGGGGGGGAACGGATCGGCCTGGGGTGAAGCAACAAGAACTTCTGTGGTCGGGCTCAAAAAAAGAAACCGTAAAAGTCGGTCGCGGCAAGCACGCGCGAGAAAGGAAAAGGGAAAATCGGGCGACATTGCCGCGGAAGACAGCTGTCGATAGGAACGAGGGATGAAAGCCAACCCAACTACCAATTACTCAGAAGGGGGAAAGAAGGAGGGGGGTAAGGGGCGGGAAGGAGAAGATACTATCCTAAAGCAAAGGGTGTAAAAGCTCTCCGTGAGGTGGCGACGCAAAAAAACGGAACATGAGTTAGAAACTTAAAGCTAGAAGGGAAAGGGGCAGAACCGGTCTGTCGATGCATAATATTCGGATCCCAAAGAGCCTTCGAAAACGCCAGCGAGATGAGAGGGAAGGGGTTTCACAATAACGAAAAAGAGGGAGTGGTCTACATCGGCATCCTGGAATCAAAACCTGCCGACTCAGAGAAGGGACTGAAGTCGCAACCCAACAGAAAAACGGCGCACCAGGGTAAAATTGGTTTTGAGAAAGGAACAACCAGGAAACAGGTCCTGACGAACCAAAACAGGGCCCGCGGCAGACGACTGACGTAACAAGGAAGCTAACACCAAATGACGGCTACGCTATGGGAGACGATCCGGAGGAATCGAAACCCGAAAGATCACAGGCCCCAAGCTACAGCTTTCAGAGAAAGGCCCAAAAAGCACTAAAAAAGCAGCTGGGCAACGGCTCCTGGAGGAAACACTTACTCACTTACTAGCACCCTCCAAAAAACGCTGAAGGAGTCCAAGAATATCAGATACTGGCAGAGAGAGAAAACAACACACACAACATGGAGGAGAAGGATATGCCTATCTCTGATAGTGTTAACGCCAGGAAACGCAACGAGGGAGTTCCCGGACCGCCAAGAAATGGAGGAATTGTTCGACCAGAGCCAGTTTAGCTAACAGACTGCCGCAGAAAAAAGCAGAGCAACTTGCACTGTACACAGTTAAAAACCAAAAAGCGCGGAAAGACCAGGGGGTTCACAGAGGGGAAACGAGAGGGAAAAGATGGACGTAAGGGGGGGAGGAATGATGTGGTCCTGTCAGGGGAACCGAGGGGAAAATGAGAGTGGGTCGTCAGAAAAAAAAAACCTGGGGGGAAACAACGGTGGGAGTCCTGCGAGTCACAAACAAAGACACTGCCGGGTGTTTGCTGCGCGTCAAGGCCTGCCGATACTTCAGGAACGCCGGGGAACCGCTGACTAATGACGGGATCAGAAAAAGCAAAAAAAAAATATCAGCAAACCAAGAGGCTCGAGAAGGGTGAACAATCTGGTCACTACAGCTCGCTTGAGCTCTGGAGGGAAGACAGCGTGGGGATCCGAAGGATCACAAATGGCGTCAATAAAAGAAAGAACCAAAAACAAGGATCACCGAGCCAAAGGAAAAACAGGGGAGACCAACAACTGAGGAACAGGCTTTTGCAAGCCCTCAAGAGGCTTGGTCCCTGGGGGAAAAAGGGGCTCTGGAATACGCAAAAGGGAGCAGCCGAAAAAAAAACTAACGTTAAAAAAAGCGGGGCAAAAGCTTCGCCTGGAAATGGTGTGGTGGGGGCGGTCGCTTGACCGGGATCAAACAGGGCGTTACAAAGGCACGACAAACCACTGTCTACCTCAGCCCTAGAAAACGAGAGAAAGCGGGAAGTAGACGAGTCCCGCGGAGTGGTACCTCAACCTAAAAGTGCGGGAAGGGAGCAGAACCGACTCTAAAAAACGGGACGAGGACGACGAAGGCGGCACGAGACCAGAAAAGAAAGTGTGAGGGGAAAAGAACTCAAAGTCAGAAAGGAAGCCATCTCGCTAAACGGTTGGAAAAGTCATGCGACGCGAACAACCGATGTAAAACAACAAGTTCCACGAAGGGAAAATGCCATCTACCAGGGCTCTATGGAAGTACAAAAAGCCAAAACCAAACACGTGAAGTCCGCATCCATAGAGGGGGAAAAAAGGAAAGAGCCTAAGGAAAGCACTCGCCGACGTCCGGGAAAGTCTAGGTTTCTAGCACCGGGAAAAAGGAAAAAAAAAAAAATGTCGGTTACTCGAAAAAACCCAAAACGGGGGGGGGGGGAAGTGTCGGAAACGGGACGTTCGGTTAATCTTATCTAGACGGAACCCAGTTGGATCAGCCAAAAGCAAGTAAAGGGAAAACAAGGCGATCCGTGGTGACGAGGGAATAAAAAAGGCGACCGGGAAGTTAAAAGAGGGGGCCAAAAAAAGGTTTGGACGCATAGACTGGCCAAGGTACAAAAAATGGTGAATCGTCCAAACCAGAGGGGGGAAGATTATAGAGGCGGCGAACCCCAAAGGGGCGAGGGAAACCAAAAAAGCGTCGGGTTTCGTCGAGAGAATTTCTACGGACGGGGACGAACGGGGTGGTGGGGTCCGGGGCGAGTGAACGTGCACGCGAAAGGACCACAATCTACTTGGTGGAAAGGGACCGCAAAGGTCGTTTCAAAAAAAAGGCGAAGGAAAAAGTTCAGGGGGTCGCGTGTGGACACCGCGTTCGGGTATCAAGAAAAAGTGGCAAAGGGGACGGCGGAAGCAGACGCATCGAAAGGAAGTAGCGGGATATAAATCCCGTTGTAAAGTCCGCAAGCCCCAACGTCAAGGAAGGGCAGCGCAGTTTGACCACGTTTGCAATGAGGGTCAAGGTCGTAGACGAAGTTCACCAATGAATTCAAAAAGAGGAAGAATGACCTGCAAAAAAAGCGTCGAGGCAGTCGCAGCGAGCGAGTAGGCGTCACCGCAAAAAAAGGAAAGGGAGTGAAAGGACGGAAACCAAGGAAGGGTGAGTGCGGTGGGGACGGTGATAGCGACCGACTTCCAGGCTCCTCTCGGGTCCATGTCAAGCGAATGTATGGTGCCCTGGGAAAAATCGGGAGAGGCCGAGCCCCACGGCGTGTAAGCAGAAATGAAGTAAAGAAAGGGTAGTGAACCACTCGGAATTTCCCAGGCAAACCCGCCTGGGAGGTCGCTCAGCCGGGAGTATTAAAACGGATCCCAGGGAAAACAAGGTTACAAATCCGTCAAAAAAATTCTGAGGAACCGGGCACCGGGCGCACGACAAGGAAGTCGTCGGGTGCAGCTCTCAAAACGGCGTGGGACGGTAGAGGACCCCCGACGTTGGTACTGGAAAAGAAAGGGAGGGGGGAGGACATTGTTGAAAAAATGATGGTGCAAACTGGTATAGCTCTCAAACAACAAACGAGGAAAAGAAAGAAACCACCCAACCGACCACGTCTCAAAACCTACAAGGAGACTGGAAGACAACGTCGGAAAAAAAAAATCAAAGAAAGACAAACTCAAGGAAGTGCGGAAAGACACGGTTCAAACGGAATGAACCCAGCATCCCAAAAGTCACTCGGGAGAGGAGGCGTGACAGAACCCATGTGCAACGGTAACAAGCACGACGGCGAGGGAACCCCGACGACGCGGGGAAAGCGTAAAAAGGGGGGGACATAACGGCGATTGGAGAGGAAGGAAAAAACACCGTCGTCCTCAGGAAACCTATACCACGGTAAAAGGCCGGGACCTACACCTGCAGAGGAATCGGAAGCAGCGACAAAATTTAAACGAAACAGTATACCAAGTAAACTTACCACACAGGCCACCACCACAGGGAGAGGGGTCGTCCTCGAGTTGAAGGTCCCAGATAGTAAACATAAGAAAATAAAAGCGGAAGAAAAAGAACCTCAAACAAGGACGAAGTCACGCAGTGTGAAGGAAAAAGTGACTGGCGTCTACTACACGAACGCCAAGTCCCAAAAGGTCCAAAGGTCGGCGCGGGCTTTCAGGAATGGGGGGACGTGCGTACAAGCAAGGCTGGGTAAAAGACGCGACACAGGACGGCAAATAAGGCGTGGAGGGGAGGGAAGGCCCTGGGGGGGGTCAGTCGGGCAACAAAAGCGGGACCTCACGCCGAAAAATTCACAGACGGAAAGCTGGACCCGAATGCGGGGCGATCACAAAAATTACGGGCAGAGGGAAAAGCAGAGCACGCACCACACGGAACCGTCCCACGAGGAAACGTCAACGGAGGGGCGCGTAATGATCACGGGTGGGTAGGCACGAAAAAGCTCCTCGGACCAGAAGCTAAATGCAACACGCGTGGGCGGAGAAAAAAGAGCCAGGTCACAAGGGGGGGGGGAAAGCTCACTCTAAAACACAAAAACTCGATTGGAAAGAATATGGCACCTAAACGTCGCGCCTAAGGAAAGGACCAAACGGCCACGAAAACTGGGACCTCGACTCAAAATGCGACGGACCCATCCGGGGGAATAGCAGGGACCGGTTCAAGAAACTAAACGAAAACGAAGTCAGGGCAATGCTTGCGTCAAAGGGGGGAAAGGGGAAAGAAAACGGCCACCGGAAAGCTGCAAGATCACTAATCTCGGACGTCGGAAGGGAGTCATCGCCGGCTCGGGAGGCAGGCGAGGGGGTGGGGGAGGCGGCAAAATTGAAGGGAGAAAAGCGCTAAATAACCGCACGACTCGTAGAAAGGGCCCGTATAAAAGCGCACAAAAGGACCATCATCGGTCTCGCCGTCGCCATGCAGAAAACAACCGAGGCCTCAGCAGAGACGGTCGAGGTGACTCCGGGACTCCCGAAGTAACGGCTGGGATAATCGCCGAGAGAGTCAAGATGCGCAAACATCGTAGGACGCGAAAAACGATGTCGGTGCGGGCTAAACTAAAGAAAAAAACCTAAGTCGGCCGGCACCGCGTCAGAGCTAAGGTCGAGGGGGGTGGGGATCGACAAGTTGCCTCAAACGGAAGCCTTCAATCCTACAACCCAAACACAAGAAAGCGACGCCGTGATGGCCTCAGGAGGGGGTTAATTAGGGGTCAACTGAAAAAAACGAAAGCAAATAGCCCAGAGGCAAAGAACGGCGAACAAAAAAGAACGGACTCAGGATGAGGAAGAAAGCTGCCCCCAGGGCGCGTCACCAGGGGGGGAAACCAGCAAAGAACCGATTGCGGCGCAAGGGTCAGAAACATTCGATCCCAGAGGTATCAGACTAAAAAAAAACAAAAGGGCCACGAAATTACGATTTAATAAGCGAAGAGGTAGTGCTGATCTGCATACAACCGCGATCGCCCTCCGGACGGGAATCGCGGTCGAAGGAGCAGAAACCTCGGCCAGAAAAAAAAAAAAAAAACTTGAAGTGGAGGCGGGGTGTGAAGAACTACGGACAGACTAACCGCAGGACAAAAAGAACTACCAACTGCTGAAAAAGAAAAGGGAATACATCACGCCGACACCAAGAATACGCGATCGACCCGGCCAAGTCCGGCACAGTCAGATCAAAAAAAAGGGAAAGAAACGGTCATAGGCAAAGGGTTCCACCAAGGGGGCAAGTCGCCTGAAGAGGACGCAATGGTAGCACGAACAGCCCTGGACAGCAATGAAAACAAACTAAAGGCCCGCCAAGCGGGTCCGGAGGAATAAAGAAGCGCAAT
>Ga0179593_1511032_pt1 | contig 14128 bp, 16 predicted proteins | sample CZODoug2_1_08_16_FD_185931 | JGI IMG/M metagenome (GOLD analysis project Ga0179593, IMG submission 185931) | Vadose zone soil fungal communities from Angelo Coast Range Reserve, California, USA - CZODoug2_1_08_16fungal (PacBio error correction) | ecosystem: Environmental > Terrestrial > Soil >...
CCATCAAGGGAGAAAGTACAATGGAAACCCCTTCGCAGGGTCATGGGTACTTCTTGAATCGCTACATGGTCGAGGACGAGGAACGTGGTTTCGAAGCCGGGAGTATTGGAACGGATCCAAAGGAAGAAGTTGGGACGGATGTCGACGCAACGTTAATTAGATGATGTGTTGGGGGTACTCGACGTGTTCGCATGAGACACCAGCACCGGCACGTATCTGATTATTTCGCGCATGCGTCATTCTGGAAAAATTCGAGGGGGGGGGAAAGAAGAACTGAATGAATACCAGCATGGGATGTGGCCAGGGGTCTGTGAGCGAAGGAGGGGAGGCCAGTCAAGAGGCCAAGCACCATGCCGTTAGGATAGTCCAAAAACGGACCACAAGAAAGACTTCGGTGGTGTAGAAAAGACTAACTTGCTAGGCGTGAGTAGAAAGGACACCAGGGGTGGTCATAAAAGGGGCCGGACGGTCTTCTGCAACGATGAGGAAACATATCGGGGGCAACCTTCGGCTTGGGGGAGAATCGTGGAATAAATGCTTACAAGGAAACAATGTTTACTCTATTAGAAACGTGGCATAAGGGGGTCCGCACTAGGTGTCAAGAAGTCCTTTGTAGGTAATAGCTCAAGAAATGATTCTTAAAAGACTGCCCACCCATGTTAATATATTAGTTTTTAGGCTTCGGAAACCTCAAAAAGCGAAAGGGAAGAAAGGCCTTAAAAAATCCAGGAAAAGAACTCGTCCTTGAATAATATTGGAATGAACATTAAGTTTCGGAAGGGAGGACGTAAGAACAGCAGGCAAATGGATCCGCTAAGTCGGGGGCATATCGCGAAACCAAGGAACCGCGAACTGTGTAAATTCATTACAAAGGGGGGGGAACAACCCTCCGGAACGAGGCCAGGGTCTCCGAAAGGGGGAGGGCAGTTTGAAGTGAGGAGGAGATTTCATTGCCGAAAAAAAAATCAAGAGAAAAGGAACACCGAGTGTGCAAAAAGGAACCACGAAAAGGTGTCGGCAGACAAAGCGGGGAGGGGTAAAGTCTCAAAACGCGGACACAGACACCTGGGGGGAGAACCGCTGGAGGAAGTCTCTGACGTCACAGCTACCAGCACCTCGAGAGACGTGCCTTTTCGTGGAACCGGTCGCGGCCACAAGAAGGGAAGACTAAGTAGCTGGCAAAGGAGAGGAGCACATCAGTGAAGAAAGAATCGGCCTGGATACTGCGGACCCGGGGAGGAATCACACACTGGTGATTGACCGAAAGGCGCGCGGACGTAGTCGCTACGGCTTCATGGAGGAAGGGTTCTCGGAGGGGGGGACCGTTGGGAAGGCAAGGAAGAGATTCTATTCTTTGAAAAGCGCCGGATCGAGAAAAAAGAATAACAATGGAAAAGGGTTTCTACGTCTGGACCCTCCCAAAATCCAAATAGGGAAGAGGCCGGTCGCGTGAAAGCAACCCGCTAAGGAAGTAGGTGGGTAAGTCTTCGCGTCAAACCCCTGAGGGGTAGGGTAGGGGCTAAAGGAAATGTGAAGGATCTCTCTTTAGGGACCATGTGCAAAGACAAAAATCACCCATGAATACCCGTTAACCACAACAGATCAACAAAAGCCAAGTTCCAAAACCTGCAAGAAAGAACCACCTGACGAAAGAGGAAACATGACATCGTGTCGAGCACAACAGTAGTGAAAAACCCAACCGTCCTGCTTGGCTAAGTTGACAGCGAAGCGTGCGAGGTCAAAGGGGGAGGGGAACGCGGAAAAGCAAATTTTTCGATGACGAAAAACGAGAACTCAGCGCCAACACCACCCAAGAAGGCGCCGGGAGGTAGAGAAAAACTGCAAGGGAAAACACAAAAAAACAATTTAGCTGGGAAAGGCAGTGATAGCCAAACCGACCGCATTATGGGGAAGGAAAGAAAACGTGGTCCAGGCAGGTTTCTTACCCTCCAGACTCAGGCAAAAAATACCCACAGTCCACTGAGTGACGAGCAACTGAAACATAGAAGTGTGGGCGGGTTAAGAAAAAAAAAAATAGGGGGCAAAGGGAACCGGATACCAGCGGGAACGGGGAACCGCGCGCATAAGCCCGAAGGCCGCAGGGCGAGCAAAGGGAAAAAAAGGGAGAGAAAAAGCCACCGGGGGGTAGGGGAAGGGGCCAAGAAGAAAAAGGGGGCCATACCGGGTGAGGCGGCAGATCGATAGGGCAACCCAAGGAGGGATCAGAAGGGGGCAAGGGAGACAGGGGTTTTCACGCAAAGTCGAGCGAGATTAGAGGCTCTTAAAGAAGAAAGGACCACGCGTAGTGAAAAAACAGGGGAATAGCATCTGTTGGGAAGCGGGGGGTAAGATGGAAATGAGCGCTTAGGCGGCCAAAACAATATAAGATTCTCGGGTGCGACCCCCATGTAGGGTGGGGGATACTAATCAAGCAAAATCCAATCGGGCTAGAAGGGAACGTATCCTGGGTTACGAATCAAAGAGCAAGTAAAAGGGGTCCTGAACCGCGAAAAGAGCCGCCTGAAGACGGGGTTCATAGGTATACGGGGAAGGAAAGGGGACAATAAGGATAGGAAGAAAAGGAGAGGGGAAAAAGATAAGAGAGAGGTAAAAAAAAAAACTCCAATTTCCCAAAAGGTTGGGTGTGTTTGTTTATAACCTTTGCAGCTGAGGCTTGGGTCCTTGAAGGTACGAGGGGGGAGATCAGACTGTTAAAAGAAAACAGACGGCGGCGGAAAAATGGGAGGCGGTGCGGAAAGGAAAAAGCAAAACCGGTATGTTTTTGCAACCCCGATGAAGAGGGGTCGGATTGGGGTGGCCGCAACCGCGCGAAGGGCATTTAACGCAGAAATCAGAAAGGGAAAAGGACCCTTGGAGACGAGCTCTTTTGCACCGGGTCGTACGTGAAGTCTGCGGCTCTGGATGGACTGACGCTATCGAGGGGCCACTTGTCTCCAGGCCAATGATCAAAGAAGGGGGGGGGGGGGGGACAGGAAAAAAAAAATCGCTGCTTCGGGTAGGTACTAAGATGGCAACGTGATGTTGGGTGGCTCCTCACCGCAGAGGGGGGAGGGGGTTCGACAACCATCATGGGGGACAAGCGAAAATCCCTAGGGAGATTCACCTTTAAAAGTTGGTCGGGAGACCGAAGGAAGGGATAAAAAACAAGAAGTAGGGTAAAACAATTCCAAGAGAGATGCTGGGACGAAGAGGGCTTTCTTTTGAATGGGGACTTCACGCGTCCGGACGACTCAAAGAACAAAAAGGGGGGAGATAGCAAGAAAAAATGAAGGGGTGGAGTGGCCTTAGGGAAAAAGGCAGGGGCGGAAGGGTGGTGGGTTCATTTGCAGGTTGGAAGTATAGGAAAAAAAAAACGAGAAGGGGTTGGCGGTGAGAATGTTGGGAGCAAAGGTCCCGTCCGTGACAACTCTCTGCTAGTGTGACTAAGAAAGGGAGATTAAAAGTCGCGGAGGGGAAAGGAAGTAACTTGCGCAAGCAAGGCCGGGGTTGGTCCTCTGGGGTTGTTAGGGGGACGTGGCTGGAGTGGACGGCGTGGGAGAAGATAACGTTTCCTGAAGGAGTGGATAGAAGATAATTGATTTCTGGCCGAAGAGGTTGGGTTGGGTTGCAGCCGAAACCGGGATGACAAGGCCACGAGAAGCAAAACGACCTGGGGTCTTCGGGGGAGGGAAGGCAAAGCGGGAAAAACCACCATGCCTGGAGGGTCCCTCTGGTTATTAAAGTAACCAGGGCGGGCCCTATAACAGGGGGAAAACCGATGGAGGGCTGGGTCTCAAGCGAGTGTAGCCAAAGAAAAAACTCAAACTCAAAGGGGAGTGAACGCGTAACATGAGGGAAAATCCAGTAGAAGACAATAAAAAAAAGTTCCAATAACCCGGTGCTTATAGTCACATCCGGAGCCGAGGGAACTCTGGTAAAAGAAGGTTCCGCTCCGCCCCTTTTCAGCGATGGCAAAAGGCTACCGACCTGTTCACAAAGAAAAAAGAGCACATACGCCAGGGGTAGGGGGTAGTAAGTCAGAGAACCAGCGAATGCATTCCGAGAGTAGGCTGGGAAAAACCAAGTGCGAGATTGAGAAGAAGACTATCTGAGTGGCCGTGGCAACTAGGGGGAAGGGGCCGTCAGAAATCGAGCGGACAGGGGCGAAAGGCCTTGTAGGAGACCGAGAAAAAAAAAAAATAGGTTGGGAGGAATGAATGTACATCCGGGTCATGTTTACCGAGTATGATTAACACGTGAAACTGGCGACCCGGGGGGGCTAATTAAACTATAAGGTTCAGTAATATAAGGGAGGTGTTGGGAGGGAAGGTGGAGGCTAAATTTGGAGCGGCTTGGGAAAGGGGATTAAACACTCAACGGGATCAATGGGGGGGGGGTGGGGGGAACTTAGGTACCGAAGGGACGAGAAAGCCGTCCATAACAAGTGGGCTAGGAAAAACCCTGCTAGGAGAGGAGGTAAACTATGAGCAAAGAAATTCCCTCTAGGCACGAAAAAGGGGTGGTCCTGGAAAGTCATATTTTGCACCTGGGCCTATTTCGGGGGAACACGTGTCGGGGTTCAAACATGAATACAAGGAAAGGAATCTCAGGGACTAAAGCACGACTTGAAGAAGGGAGGACTATCAGCACGAGAAGGAAGGGAAACAGAATGAGCGTCATAAAAGTCAACATCCTATGCGTGACCTCCAGGAGGTATAGACTGGTAAAATAACGAGGAGCGAAGAAGAAAGGCCGGGCCGATTTTGACTACGCCGGGGGGAGGGGAATAAGCCGATTAAACGAGCAGGCCTATTCGTCAAATCACGTAGGCCTACAAAAGCGGCTCAGAACAAATCCTTCTGAAAGGAGGTGAAAATGGTAGCCGAAAAGAAGGTAGAAAAGGCATTCATCTATTTTGGAGATCACAGGGGTACTCACTAACCACGGGTTAGATCTCTCCAAACACAAAAAAGATGAGAGCTAAGAGTAGGCGTGAGGAGAACGGATCCCAACTCTCTTTGACGGCAGAGGGGAAGGTCTGAGCATGGCGACACGACTCTCCTGGGACGACGCCGGCCGAAGTCCAGGACTGGACGGATACCCCTTCTAGGAGGGTTGGGGGGGGGACTCGGCCTTTGTCGAATGAAGAACAAAGGGAAAAAGACTTCTTTTGGATGTCAGCGCAAAAAGGTCAAAAGGCGCAGGAATTTAAATTCCTATCACCTCCTCGGAAAAGAAAAATAGGCGTCGGCCAGATCCAGGAGGCATCCTCTCTGCTTACCTATACAGGTGAGTTCGGACCACTTCGAAGTGGGGGACGAGAAGTATGGAGGTCGGGTGCCATTTCCCCGTGCATGTGGGGAAAAAAAGTTGTTGCGCAAATATGAGGACTAGGTTGTCACCCGGAAGAGGAAATGAGGGAATTGCGTTAAGCCAAAGGGGACGCAGACGCCGGGATGCATATTTTTTTAAAACACAGAAAAAAGGAAAGTCGAGGGGGTAAAAGGGAATTCCAGAGGATCGGAGGGAAATTACCTTGTTTAATACTGACCCAAGGGACCCCGGTTTGTTTTGGGTCAAGGCGAAGCAGGGTCCGTCGAGAGGAAAGGTAGGGGCCGGGCTGGCCCTGCCGTAAAAAAGAAAACAATCACGTCCCGGGAAAGTATAGTGAAAACAGGGAGGGAACGACTTTCTTTTTCCGAATCGGTAAGGGGGAAGCACAGCAAGGGATCAGGGGTCTGTGAATCTGAGGGAAACAACGACAGAGGGAAAAAAATGAAAGTTCATGACGAATGAAAAAAACGAAACACATAGCGGAACTGAAAATCCCGGTCTCCGAGGGGCCTGGGTCAGAATGTTCGGTCTTTGAAGGCAGAGTCAGAGCACGTAAACAGGGGGCGAGGGGGGGGGGGAAAGGAACTAATATAGAAAGGCAGCTGACAATCTTGCGGAAATAAACTCACATGTGGGCGGAGAGCTCTTTGCGTAGTAGAGCACATAAAAGCACCAACCAAAGAGATCCGTTAGTCAGGTAAAAAAGGTCTAAAAATCTAAATACTGAGGAGGGGGGGGCGAACGGGGGCTATGGGGTAAAAAATGCCACCTCGAGTCAGAGTTTCTATCCACAAGGGGTGGGGACCTGCTACGGGAGGAGATAAGTCTGGCTCTGGGGAAGTGGCAATGGTCCATCACTTTTCAACGGGCAGGATTAGCGGCTAAGGGCGCACAGCGCCGTTATCTTATATGTGGGAAACCAAAAAAGGAGGTTGTAATCTAGACCGCCGGTTAGATAAAACCAATCGCGAGTGCAGAAAGCCGCAGTCGTACAAGGCAATCACCTCAGAAAGCATGGTGGGTTTTGGGAAAGAAGAGGAGAACGGCGATAGAAGGGTCGCCCAAAACAGTGAACCTAAGGTTAAAAACACCAAAAAATCTCTATCAAGCGCGGCCAAAACAAAAGGGGGGGCAGACCTGAAAGAAGAAACCTCAAGAGCAACCAAACCAAAACAAAAAGGTTTGTTCACGGTTAAATTCAGGTAGATCCTCTGGGGAGAAAAGCAAGAAATGGGAATCTTCCACCGAGAATCAAGAAGAAGCTCCTTCAAAAAACTAAAGAGGAGAGGTGATAGTAACACCTTGCAGGAAGACGATGAATCTTGGACGCGGCAGGTAAACGGAGGGAAGGGGTCACCTTTTACCTGCGTGAGGAAAAACCACTCGGAAAGGCAGCCCCGGGGGCGAGCACAGGTGTATGAGAACCAGCACCATTTTAGGTAAATGCGGTCATAAAGAGTCGGGAAAACCAACGCGGACAGAAGGGCAGAGGCGATAAAGGGGGGATCATAAAAAAGACAAAGATTTCTCAAAAGAAAACACGGGGGAAATAAGTTTCAGGATGCCGGACATACTGAACCAAATCAAGGGAGCGACAACTTCAGGGACGAATTCTCCTACAACGAAAAGGGGGACAGAGGACGCAGTAAAAAAAAACACGCAAGCATAATCTCTCCTTAACAACGCGGTATGAAAATCGAAAAGGGGGAAGGTAGGAGCAGGAAGAGGAGGATGAGTCCACAATAAATGCGAGGCAGTACATAGGGGGAAACACCCAGGGAGAAGGGGAGGACTCATAGGAGAAGGAATCAAGCGTCTGGAAGGTAAGAGCCTACAGACTTCACCTACATAGAAGCAGAACGACGGTGTATAGATCCAACGGAGGTTTCCAGGGAGGCACGGAGTTTGGTCGTCAAAAAAAAAAGAGTAAAATATAGATCATAAGCCATCATCCAGGAAAGGGGAGGGGACAAATTTTACGGAACACCATGTCAGCGGGATATTAATTTGTGAAGGAGGGTCTCTGGGGACTGGGTGGGAAAAGAAGCTTTGGAAAAAAGAGGGGAGGAGGGGGTTGTATTATTAGAAGCCGGGCCCCGAGAGGGGGGTAGCAGAAGTAGCGAAGGGGCATCGGATGGTGGGCGCTAAAGGGGCCACTACGAGGAGAAGAATGAACCAATGTGGGGGGAGACGAATCATGGGGGAAGGGGAGGACTTAGTTCTTCGTCCATCTGGATGATAAGAAAGCACCCCGGGGAAGAGAGCAAGCCGTTGGGGGTTGGGTTCCCAGGAGAAGGGAACGTATTCCTTGATGGGGGCCGGGGAAAACAAGATTGCACTACTAAAACGGGTGCGCGGTCCTCAAGGGCTTACGCGTGAGAGTGTCTGCGATGGAAGCTTAAGTGAGCAATAAAGGGGCGGTTTATAACAGGAACGAAAGGATTCGCGAGAACGAAAGGTGGACGGCTCTAAGCCAGGCGGCGGGGAGAAGGCAACGGGATTCGTTCACACGTAAAAAGGAAGGTGGGAGTCGGGAAGGGGAAGGGCACTTCATTTGAAATGAGGGACCTTGAATTAGGATCTAAGCCAAGTGGGGAGGGGGGGGGCTCGGGAGTAGGGGGAGATCTAATGAGACAAAGAGCGCTTAAACTCCGCGGGAAAGAACTACATAGAAGCTGGGGACTCAAAAGAAGGGTAGCTTTTTTGGTCTTGGGGGGTGCGTGGGCAGCTGAGGTGCGGGGAGTGGCGGGAAGAACGTGGGAGCAAAAGAGGGAATCATTGATGGGTGTAGGAAAAAGGGCACGCGTCGGGTTACACTGGACGAAAACCGGAGAGATTCGGCAAGGAGAAGCCGTACCATTAGGGGAGGGGAAGGCTCTCGCAACTAAGAAAAACTAAGAAAACAACACGGGGGGAAAAAAAAAACAGAGGTGATGCCGGACAACGATCGGGAAAGATTGGGAGGACTAACCAAGAGGCCAACCTCTTAATGGGAGGGGTTCCCGAGAAAAGGGGAAGCAGGGCTTCTCCGCGGAGTAAGAACTCGGAGAGAGGAAAGAGGGGGAGGACAAAAAAGGGTGAGACGCAAAAACGCTTCGGTCCCAACCCACTGAAATAGCCGAAAAAAAGGGGAGCGACTCCAGATGGGCAAAGTTAAAAATCGAATTTCAGTCAATAAATGTATGGCTGGCTAATACGTTAAAAGGGGAGCAAGGCGGGTCCTGAGGGAGGTGTATGATGAAAGAGACTAAAAGCGCAGCATCAAGTGGAGTTGTGAAAATGAAGACACCCTGCCGGTGCCTAATCTCTTCGGGTAAACTCGTTTGGAAGGGGAGGGAAGCCTGAATATCGCGCAGAAGAACTGCGAGAAGGGGTGATTAGGGACCTCCGGCAGGGTGTGGGTGTCCCATTAGATTAACTTCATTAGAGGGATCTATTAGATAACACGCAGAGTAAGGCTGTCGAGAAAGGGCCATGAAGGACTGAGGGTCATGCTTACTGTGGAGGAGTCTGGGGGGTGGGGGGCGGAGGTGTTGTGTTAGTAAAAGGAAAGGGATTTCGCATGGCGAGGACCGACATAAACCACAAGGAGGAGGGAAGTATGAAGGAAACTGGAAGGGGAGAGAAAGGATTTAAAACGATGGGTAGGGAATGAACATACCTCTGCGGCAGGTGGTTGAAGCGCAAATCGATAGCGGACGTTTTCCAACGACTGTATTGAGGGGAAATTGGGGGTCTCAGCGTCGGCCAAAAAAAGGTGAAGGTGAATCAGAAGCCAGCCGAGTGGGGAAGAGGGGTCGAAAACGACAGGGGACGAAATGGTCCGTAAATCCTGGAAACACTGTTGCTTGAGGATGGAAAAAAAGGGGACAAGGGACATATGGCAAGGAAAAAAGGAAGGTAAAAAAGAGATGTCTACTTGGCCAGAGGCCAGGAGCGATCGGAAAAAGAATCGTTTCCGGTGCCTGGCAAGGAAACGGTCGAAAAAAAATCAAGTATACCATGACGGGGGGGGTCGTCAAAAGCCGGACGAGTTGAAACCTCAAAATACGGCACGTCAAGAAAGGAAGATAGTTACATAACACTCAAATGAACCTAAAAACGCTGGAGGAGCAAACACCCCGAAGGGGGATTGACAAACAACAAGGGAGAGGAACAGAGAGATGAGAGAGAAAGGGGGGTGGAACATGTGATCTCCCACGTACGCCTGGGAGGAGGGAAGGAAGGGATAGGCTGGTCAAAAAGCGACGGAGGGAAGGACGTAGGGCACGGGAAAATCGGGTGGAGGGGAGCCCTGGGGCTCGGGGATGTTAGGAACGCATCTTCGACAAACACCGGGGGGAAAAGGGGGCGTGAAGGGAGGATCAATCGGAACTGGGGACGAGTTTCAGCAGGAAAAAAAGGGGAAACTGTCTTGCCTCCATCATGAACGCGTGGGGAGATGATTCGGCCTGGAGGTACTCCAGAAAAAGAAAACCGGTCCATTTGAATATTCCGACAAGGTTCGTGGTGTAAAGGAGACTTGGCGGATGGCGAGGACAACAAGTCCCAAAAAAAAAGGGTCGAAGAAGGGAAACGGTCAGGGACTACAAAATCGGTCGGGGGGAAGATCAAGGGGGGGCCCAGGAAGCGATGATGTAATGGCGGCCTTCCAAACTTGAAAAAAAGGGGAATAAGCGGGGGACCATAATTTTATGCGTCAAAAGGGGGGAGGCCAATTAGCTCTAAAAGGAGGTTATAAGAAAAAGAACCTTGGGAATCCTACGTGTGGTGGGTCGCTGAGGAAAAGGGAAAAGTGACCGAGGGACACACAAAATTCGCCCTGAAGGAAAAACAAAAGAACAAAAAAAGACTGAATTCAAAAAGAAAGAACTCAAGGGGTGGAGGAGGGGTCTCCTCTTCATCGGTAAGCATCATGCAGGAACTAGGTCAATCAGAGGGAAAAGAAAAAACGGGGGTTGAAATGGAAAGGGAGGGGGGAAACAAAACAAGATTAATAGGACGGAAAAGGGCAAAGAACAAGGAGGGGAGATCTGCCTGGCTCGGAACAAGAAGGAAAAAAGAGGGGACACGTCCCACGTAAATAAAAGGAAGAAATGCGTTCAGCACGGAGGGGGGGTACGCAGCTGTAAAAGATGACAAGGGGGCAACAGGGGTCGAAAGCATGTCACCATCAGACTAAGCAGGTCCGGGCGCTTTTCGTAAGGTAGGAGGAACAGAAAATCGGGGGGGGAATGTCCGTGCTGGAAAGTGAAGCTGGGCAGGATAGATCAGAGACCTTGGAAAGGTCAGAAAAAAGGGTGAGAATGGGGAAAGGGAAGGAACTGAGGGTCTCTACGCGCCATAAGGGGGACTTATTTCCCAAACCGTTTTCAAGCAATCTGCTGAGGGAGGCAAACAAGGAGCCTTATAATGGGAAAAAGAAGGGAGGGGGTGTTGATGGATCTACTCCAGAAAACGGTAGGGGAAAAGAACTAGTCTATTCTGCTAAAAAAACTGTCAGGTAAAATGTGGGGACAGGTAACGAAAAACAGAAGACTGACTCTAGGGAGGTTGGGCTTCGAAAGGAGGAGCTTGGGGAAATGAGCTTCCTGTTGTAGTGAAAACCACCAGGAAACGGAAAAAGGCGGGACATCCTTCCTATGGAAAATAGTTAGGAACTAAGTGATTCAACAAAACAGCAAGGGGGGACCGGGGTCCAGAGGTCGAACAAAGATGACGTTCTGATGGGGCGAACTCTTTCCTGAGGAAGGCTAACAAGGAGTTTACCAAGAGGTCGGGGGCGATAGACCGATCCAACACACTGAAAACCGAACACTAAAGAGACAACTAAAAAGCAAATTGCAGGATGGAACCAGGGATGACAAGCGGGGAGAATTCTTTGAGAAAGAGCCCAAAAACCGTGGCCTTTTACGTGGTAAGGACGATCGGGGGGGGGGGGGGGGGGACATGGGAGGATGGTAACCTGTAATCAAAACGGAAAAGAGGGGGATCAACGTCCTAGTGGAGTAAAGTTTACACCCTCACAAGGTTATGGGGGGATCAGGTCATAAGCGCACCCCACGCTTCAAATCAAAAAAATCCTGGGTATCACCTGACAATAGGTAAATAAAAAAATCACCTGGAGTGAAGACACATAGATAGGGAATGAGCACGCGAAATGATGAAAACAACCAACAGTAAGAAAGACTTACCCTTCGCCGGCGCGAAAGTATCCAGAAAAAAGACGACTGAAAAAAACAGTAAAATAGAATCGGAAGGGAAAAAACAGTTCACATGTGCGAGAGGGGGTGGAAGAGTTATCATCGCGAGGGGCGTAACAAGGAGGGCAGGGGGAAAGGGGGAAACACACGAACATAATAGAGAGGGGGCGGACTCATGGGGGGCCATAAAAGCAAATCTGGCTATACGGTTAGAGGAGGTGGAAAAAAGAATGCCTCCGAACCTTCACACAGGCGAGTCATCCAGAAAGAACGGGGGATATCGGAGAAACAGGAAAACAGGGGGACCCTGGCTGAGTTGCGGATGAAGCTCTCTCCCCGGAGGAAAGAAGATCATGATCAATACAAGCAAACGGTAGAGTGTGTAAGCTATCAAGGCCGGGTTAGGAGGGGCAGTTCGCGATGGGGGGGACCTTGCTGGTTCCAAGGGACGGATAGACCCGCTTTAAGTGGTGGGGCTGGTGAGAGCAGCAAAGTGACTGGGGGGTTGTCGAGAAGAAGAGCACATTTAATGTTGAGAGCAGCGCTCTGAGCTAAGAGGAAAAGCGGAAAGGCAAATGGACCTCGGGGTGAACGAGAGGGGGAAAAAGCTTAGCGCGAGTTCGTCGAATCTGAAGAAGACTGGACGAAGAGGAAAGGGGGGAGACAATGAAAGGCGATCACCGGTGGGGTTGGGAAATAAAGGAAGCGCAGTCACAGGCAAGTGGGGGGGGGCGAAAGGAACAAGGGTGGCTTGGAGGCGCAAAAGGAGTGGGGCAAGCATAGCAACGTCTGCGGATTAAAAATGCTCTTTTGAACTCCTGGCGGAGTATTGACCTCTTACAAAAGGCTAAAGAAGGGGTTGTTTAAGAAAAGGGTCAACTATAGTTGGCATCGAGGGGGGAATAAAGGCTGTGGGTCATTGAGATGATAGGACGGGACGCAAGATCAAGGGATTAAAGCACCCTCATGGCGGGGTCGAGGGGAACTACAAGGGCAGGAGCGTTCCGCTGGCGGTTGGGGGGTCGTGAGTTATCTCATTCGCAAAAAAAAGGGCAGGGAGTTTTGCTAGGGGGGGCTGCCTTGAAAGGTGAATAGGGGAAGTTCACTCCTGACTCTTATACGTATGGAGACGAAGGAGAGAAGAGAAGTTAAAAAAAAAGGAATCGTGTTGTCATCTTTTTTTTGTGCTGTGACTTCGACTGGGCGTTTGTTGCTCGATAACAAGGTGTCCAAAGAGGCATAGATTGGGTGACCAGGTATTATTGCACCGAGCAGAAAGTGGGGGGGTCAATGGGAAGAAAAAAGCGATCCAGGGGAGCGGGCCCGAAGCGAGAAACCTCACAGGCGGAGGTTAAAGGCACGTAAACAGAAACCTACCTAAGGAGGGAGGGGGGGTTGAAGGAAGAAGGAAATAAGCAGATTGGGGGGGGGGGAGATACTAACTTAGGGGAGGGCCGTAACACCGTAGTCCAACGCTGCTTGGACTAAAGAAGAGAGAAGGACGGCTGCTTATCCGGAATGTCAGGGAAGAGAACTGACCTAAAAGGAAACGGCTTTACCGGGAGGACACGGAAGGCCGCCGGGATACGAACCGGAGAGTTCCATGCAAGGGCTGTCTAAAGGTCCACATATCAGATTAGAGTACTTTGAGGATGGCGCGGCAGAGGGTGGTGAACAAAGGGGGAGGGGGATGTGACCAAAAACAAGCGCAGAGGGCAAATTAGTGCATGTAGCTTGAGAGGAATAAGGCAGAGGGAAAGCTCACGCGAGAAGGGTTTTAGGGCAGGTAGCAGTCGCGGGGGCTATCACTTAGGAAACAAAATGGACGGCTCTGGGGATCAGAATAAAAGAAACCGAGGAGACAAACTTTGAAGGCCTTGTCGGAGAACTTCTCCCTGGGGGGGGTAAAAACCATTTCCGGAATGGACGAGAACATCGGAGGGAGGTGTTGCAAGGGAAAAAAAATAGGGCCATTTGCCTGCGGCTGAGCACCGAAGGGAAATGAAGGGGAAAAAAAAGCATGTTCCTAGGAACGGTAAGGGAGGTTTGAGGTGTTGGTGGGGCCTTACGAAGAGAAATCATGCGAAAGGGAAGCAAATCAGAAAACAGCAACCCGATATCCATGGGAGGTGGGGGGGGGCACCAGTAAGAAAAAAGGGGAAGTAAAAAGGGAACAAGGACGGACTGGTCTCCTGAGAAACACAAAGGAAGCGCACATCTAGCCCTTTTGGGTGATTGGGGGGGAGGAAATATAAAGTCCCTCGATGCGCGATGGCGCAGGGCAAACTCAACCATTGCGAGAAAATCCAGAGTAATGTACCCACTAACATCGGGGTGGGAGCATGGCGGCAAAAGAAACGAACGAAAAGTTCTATCATCATGGATACACAAAACTGCAAGCTGGTCAGAGTGACTATCGACACGGGGGTAGTGAGAGAAAAAAGGGGCCAATGCAGTAAGCATTCCCTTCAAAAAAGAGGGGAGCGACTGGGTCCAGCAAGCATGAACGAGGCAGAGGAAGATCAGAAGGGGGAAAATGGTAGCCGCCTGGAAGAGACTCTGATTACAACACAGACAAGGAGGGGGCGTCG
>Ga0179593_1668499_pt1 | contig 14128 bp, 22 predicted proteins | sample CZODoug2_1_08_16_FD_185931 | JGI IMG/M metagenome (GOLD analysis project Ga0179593, IMG submission 185931) | Vadose zone soil fungal communities from Angelo Coast Range Reserve, California, USA - CZODoug2_1_08_16fungal (PacBio error correction) | ecosystem: Environmental > Terrestrial > Soil >...
TTATTTTATCCTTTTTCAGCAAGAAAAAAAAAAAGGGGAGTAGCAAAGAGGGGCGTGCAAGCCACCTCTATCCACTTCTTGGTGAAAAGGAAGAAGAAGAGGAAGGAAAACGCCCACGCGGGGGAAAAAAAGGGAAGAGGCGCGCTGCGCGATGCTTGTTGTTGATCGCCCCTGATACAAAAAAGAGGGGGAAGGGTGCAAGGGAGGCAAAACTCCTTTACGTGGAGGAAAAGGGGGGCAGGGGCACCCGCAAAGGGGACAAAAGCGGCGGAGTAAAACAAGGCCTTCCATGGTGTTGCGATCTATCGAGAGAAAAGAGAAAGGGATAAAAAAAGCAGATCTCCAACACCATGGAAGAAGGAAGGAAAAGTCACTAGGGGGGGAGGGGAGAATAGCAACCGTCCACGGCTTTTGCAGGAAAGAACCACAGGTGTGTTCAGGCAAGAAAAAAGAAAAACGAAGGGGCACCGCGGGTGAGGGAAAGCTGACAGACGCAAAAGCCAGCGGCTGCTCATCAGACGCTCTAAAAAGAGACAAAAAAAGGGGGGGGAGGAGGAAGACATCTCGTGCTCTAGCACCGGAAGAGAGAGCGAAAAAAGGATGGGGAACCTGCTGAAGAAGGAAGGAAAAAAAAACTGAAGAACATCTAATGTCTTCCGCCGGTGAGAAAATGGGGAGAGCAAAGGGGGGGCCTCCCTCCTCTTTGCCTGCGGAAAATAAAGGGGGGGGACGGTTGGACCAAGGAGGGAAAAAAAGGTAGCCCTTCCCTCGGACTCTGTGGGAAAAGAGGAAAAGAGTTCTCCCTAGAAAAAAGAGGAAAAGGGAGAAATAAAGGAGGGGAGGGTCCCCCCAGCTGTTCATCTCGACCGAAACAAGAAAGGAGGAAAGACTATTCTTCTATCGGGAAGACGGGAGAAGGTGTGAGTCGAGGAGAAGAGAGGCCAAGGCCGTATCGTTCCTGTTGGGCCTTGGGAAAGGGAAGGAGAAAAGGAGAGGGCACTTCATACTTCGGAAAAAAGAGAAAGATGGGGAAAAAAAAAAGAGAAGGGGGTGGAATGCCTGCGGAGTTCTAGGGGAAAGGGAGAGGATCGGCATCTCTACCAGTAACGTAAAAAAAAAAGGGGGAGGCAGCGCCATGACTTCTTTCAACTCAAGAAAAGGGGAAGAACCGATCCTCTTTTTCCTCTCCGGCGGAAAGAAAAAAGGTCCGAAAAAAAGAGTTGGCGTTTAGTACCAATGAGAAAAAAAGCCTCGTCTGCTGAACGGCGGGAAAAGGAAGAAGGACCCGCCACCCCAGGACGGCGCCGCCCGCGGAACAAAAAATGGGAAGTTCCTACTTATGAAGGGAAGAAGAAGAAGTAGACTCCGGAAGGCTAAGTCTCTACCACTGGAAGAAAAAAGGAGGAGGAGTTTTCCCGCACGGTAAGGAGAAGGGAAAAACCTAGAGGAAAGGGCTGCCCCGCTCGAGAAGGAAAAGAAAGACCGGCTTTTTTATCTCACGAGGGGAAAAAAAAAAGAGAACATCAAAGGAAAGAGGCGATCTTTCTTTTTGCAGGGGAAGAAAAGGACTTCTTCCAAAAGAAATGCAGAAATCCCGAAAAAAAGAGGGGCCGTTGTCCGACCAAAAGAGAAAAGTCCCTGAATCAAAAAGGTATCTTCAAGAGTGACGGAGCGCCCGACTACTGCGCGAAAAAAAGCAGGCAAAAGTCCGTGGGAGAAGGGGAAAAAGGGAAAAGAAAAGCACACCGGAGGAGGGACTTTTCCGCGAAGAGTCTCTTATTCCCCACTTCTTGGAAGAGGGGGGGAAGAATAAAAAGGGGAAAAAGTTCAGTCGATGAGCAAAAAGGACATCAGCCGACTGCAATATCTCCTTCTTTGCGGAGGAAAGGGGGAAAAAAAGGATCGAAGACTAACCGAACTGGGTTTGGAGTAAGCGATCTGGGAGCATAACCTGACACTAAGGGGAAGGAGGGAATAGAAAGAAAAAGGGGAAGACGTCTCTTCCGCGGGACGCCCTTCCCCTTTTCCTCGTAGGGGAAAGGGGGGAGGAGCACCGTGCTATTTTCGAAGAAAGGGAAGGAAGGAAACCCCGGGGAAGGGGGGGGGCTGAAGCACATGTGGGGGAGAGGAATCCCGGGAAGGAAAAAGGATGGGCCAAGCCCGGAGCTCTTTTTTCTTAAAGCTCCTCAAACTGGTGGGGATGGAGAAAGGGGGAAGGACGACGCCGCAAGGCATTGCGCGCAGAAGAAGAAGAGTGCTCTCCCCGCGAAAGAGGAAGACAGAGAGTATTAGGGGTTGTGGATTTTAGATTATGGGGGTTGGTTTCTTTTATATTAGGGGCGGGAGTCGAGTAAACAGGAAAAGAAAAAATAAGAGAAGCCAATAAGCCCGAACCCCGCTACGCCATCGTACGGCCGGAGAAGGAAACCACAATGCCAAATGGAGGACAGCCGACTGCCGACAAAAAAAGAAAAGGGAAAACCCCTGCTTTCTCCTCCACGAGAAAGAAGGGAAGAAAAAATGAGGGAAAAGAATCAGCCGGCCTCGCAACTCGTCGGAAAAAAGGAGGGGGGGGGCAGAGTCTTCTTGTCACGAGAAGGGGGGAAAAAAGAAAAACCCCCGAAGAAAGGGCCTTGAACAGCACAGCAGGGGAAGGGGAAAAAAAAAGAAAAGCTTCCTCCCGGGGGGGGGAGAAAAGGAGGACCAGGTTCTAAAAAAAGGAGCCCGATTCCACCTCCGGAAAAAAACGAGGCCGCAAAAAGGTGCGCCGTCCCTTTAGGAAACGGAGAGATGGAAAATAACAAAGAACGATTAACACCTCCAGAAGAAAAAAGAGGAAAGGCCTTCTCCTGAGGAAGGGAAAGGAAGGGAAAAAAAGTTCGATTTTCCCCCCCCCAAGAGGAAGAAAAGGAACTTTTTCATCCTCATTTTAGAAGGGGAAAAAAAGTACGGAGGAGGATCAACTCCTTTCAAGAAAAAAAAAACCCTATTCCCCTATGAGAAAAAAAAGGAAGAAGGAATAAGGAACATTTAGCTAGTTTAGAGAGAAAGAAGGAAGATTTTCTCTCTAAAGTAATCGATGAAAGAAAGGGGGGTAGAAAGAGTTGACGATCCCTAACAGCATCTCCATCAAATGCTACGGGGTCATACCCGAGAAAGGAAAAGGATAAAAAGAGAGCGCCGAAACGTGCAACCTTCTTCAAAAAAGGAGAAGGAGGGCGAGGGGGGAACAAGAGGGAAAAAGATTATCAAAAAAAAGGGGAAAAGAAGCACTTCCCAGCGGAGCAGGAAAGAAAAGAAGAGAGGGGTGGTGGAAAGCGAGGACACACCAGCACCCCATCTGCGAAAAAAGATTAAAAGGATGGGCAGAAGGGAATAAGGACGAGAGGAACAGCCTGAAAAGAGGGGGAAAACTCCTATATCTAAACGCGAAGGAAAGGTAAGTTATGAGTAAGAGGCCCCCGCCCGATATTTGTTTTCTGGAGAAAAAGAAAAGACTTCCCTCCTCTCCCACCCGAAAAGGATGAGACCATCAGTGAACCCTCCATGCCAGGAAAAGGGGGAAAAGGAAAAAGGCCCCTCCTCCAATCGGCCGGGGAAAGGAACTCGCATAAAAGGTCGAAGGCTAGGACGGGAATATTCCGACGCGAGGAGAAGGAAAAACAGAAAACAGAAAGGAAATAAATCCAGCGAGAAGAAAGCTGACTTTCCAGAAAAGGAGAAAAATATATAGGAGTCAGACTCAGGAAAATCGGAAAAGAACATGCTAAAAAGGAAAGATTCTCGACACTATCTTCCATAAGAGGGGGGGGAGGGAGTTAACTTTCCCACGGAGAAAGCGGACTCTAAAAAAACGTGTTCGGTGAAGGGGAAGAAATGTCTACTTCCTCTTCTCAGCAGGGGGATCCCGCGAAAAGGGAGAGGAGGGCCCGCGTCACCCTCACCTTGAAAAGAAAAAAAAAAGAAATCTATCTCTCGACAAAGAAGAGAGTCTCGAGAAGAGGTTCTTCAAGTGGAGTGAGAGAAATTCTCTGTTAGGGGGGAGAAAGCTCAGATCATTAGCCATCCCGAAAGAAAGCGGATTCTTTCAGAGGATGGGGGCTCAATCGGGAAGGACAAAGTAGCGTGCCTCTTCCATCCTCTCTTTCCTCTCTTTCGAGAGACAAATGAACCAAAAGGGCGCTCTCTTTCGTCGGAGGAGAAAGGGTAGTGGCAGAGTAGAATCTCATTAGTGGAAAGACGTTTGGCGGGAGATGGACCGGCGAAGTGGAGTTCTCCTTCCGCGGGGCATGGTGGATTGGGAGCGTTTCACGTCAAGCTTCCGAAAGAAGAGGGGAAAGACGAAAGAAGCGCCTCCGGCGAAGCAGGGGGAAGAACGGGATCTTATCGCATCATGGAAGGGGGGGAGCGGCCAGAAAGGGTAACTGCTGTACTTGTGTAAGGGAAAAAAAAAAAGAAATACCCAAAAGGAGCAAGGGAAAAAGGTGACCACTCCTCCCGAGAAAAAGGTCTCACTCGAAAGACCCAACCTAAAGAGGCTTATGAGAAAAGGCCCTTTCCTCTCTCGCAGAAGGGATAGCAATCGAAGTGAAGAGGGGGTTTGCTTTTGCGAGAAAAAAAAAAAAGAGAAGGACGCATTCTTTTCCCTCGGGAGGGAGAGGAGAAAGAAATTAAAGGGAGAATCGTTTACCGCGGGGAAAAAAAAAGAAAAGTTTACTCCTGGTGAAGGGAGATTTCTCTCTCGGAGAGGGCTCTGGGCCCTGGAGGGGGAACGGAAAACAGCGATTTGCTTTTTCTGGCGCGGAGGGGGGAGGCGACATCCCCTCCCTCCATGAATTAAATCAGAGAAAGGGGAAGAGGGAAGGTCGCGGGGGAAAAAGCGTACAATGGGTAAAAGCCTCTTATCGGAAAAGGGGTGAGAGGGGATTTTTTATCGTTGCCTCGGGGGGGAAGGGGGGTTCACCAGGAAGGAGCTAGTTCCCGAAGGAAGTTCTCTCGCCATGAGGGAAGGGAAAAAAAAAAACACGTCAAAAAGAGGGAACGTCAAGTCGTCGTCGTTCATCCGCGGGAAGGGAGGGTGGGATTGTTTGCTGTGGAAAAAGAAATGCTTAACAAGAACGGCCCTTTGATCGCAAAAAAAAGGAAGGCTACTTTCTCTATTTTCTTCGGGGGGGGGGAAAAAGTATCTTCGCCAGGGACAGAAATCAGAGGGACGCGCGTCCACACGGGGGCCGCGTGAGGAAAAAAGAAAAGGCTGTTGTGCTGTTTCACGGAAGAGAAGGTGGCACAAAAAAAGAGATGGGGGAGGGCTTCGCCATGATAGGAAGGGGCTCTCTCCCACAAAAAGAACTGTAAAAAAAGGGGGACGCCGGCCGTATGATTGCTTTCTAAGAAAAGGGATTGGGTCTGGCGACGGAGAGTAAAATCGGGAAAAGAAGGGACGCGCCCTTCTCCGGAAAAGAAGGGCTTCTCTGAAAAGAGCAGGAGGGAAGTGGGGGACGGGTGGCCTGCTCTCTGCCTTAAGGAGGAAGAAGGGGGAGAAGGGGGGACTAGTTTATCTCGTAAGGGGAAAAAAAAAAATAACTCCAAAAAAAGAGCATCTTCAGCTCCACCCGTATGGGAAAAAAGAAAAAAGAAAAAGAGCAGCGCAACAAAGAAGGAGGGCGAGTCGCTCAGTTACAGGGGAGAAAAAAAAAAGGAGTCTCTCCTTCGGAGAGAACAAAGAAGTCCCCATTCTCTTCTTGGGGGGGGGGGAAAAAAAAAAAAACCTTGCTCTTTCAGAAAGAAGAGAAAAAAAAAAAAATCCAAAAAAAACAAGGGGAAGCACCCGCTCCATATCTAAATATCAAGGGAGGAGAAAAAGGGGCTCGAACTATTCCCGGCGGGAAGGGGGAGACTATAGGGATCACAAGCCGCGATCCTTCGAACAAAGGGGGGGGAGGCACGCCGTCTATGTCTAATTTCGAGAAAAAGAAAAAAAAACAAACACCCTGGTGTAACGGTTAGTTAACCTTCACGAAAAAGAAAAAGAGGGGAGAGGGACTATTGTGCCTGATGGAGATAGGGGAAAAAAGAAAGGCGAAAGGAAGACCACTCGTCCTCCGTCCTTTTTTCTCCGAAAAAGAAGGAACAGTCCCCATCGCCTGGTTGTCGAGAAAAGAAAGGGAAAAGAAGACCAAAGAAGTCACAGGTGCGCGCATTATCGGTAGAAGGAGAAAGGAAGGCGGTGTAATCTCACGAAATGGGGGGGAAAAAAAAAATAGTGGTAACAAGGGAACAGCCGTTGCGGGTAGTCGAGAAAAAGGGGAGGAAAAAAAGAAACGATCATCAAAATGAAAAAAGGCAGAGGAGTCCTTTTATTTTGGAAAAAGAAAAAGGGGGGGACCATCGGGAAAGGAAAAAAAAGGGAAGTCTAAGGAAAAAAAAAGACCTCTGGGAAAAGGGGGGGGAAAGTTACCTATCCAACCGGGAGAAAAAGAAAATTTCTAGGGAAAGAAATTGTCGATTCATAAAAAATTCCGCCAGGGGAAATAAGGGAAATACTTGGAATAGTAACTTTACCACAAGGGAAAAAAAAAGGAGGAGGAGGGAAAAAAAAAGGCGATTGAAGGGAAGGGGGAGAAGCGCGAGTTTCGTTTCTCACCCCCAAAATAAAAGATAAAAAAAGAGACGCGCCTTCGTATTCCCAGAGGAGAGGGGAAAAAGTGAGGGTTCCAAATGACAACGGGCGCCGCCCGTAGTAGTGAAAAAAAAAAAAAAGAAAAGGGCCGTTTCGTCCACGACCTAGTTGAGCAATGACTCCGGATTCACCCCCAGGCTCCGACCGCGAGAGAAAAGAAAAAACGTGGCGAAGAAGGGGAGGAAAAAGGTAGGCTGGGGGGGAGAGAAAAAGGACACACAGGACGATCCTTCCTGGGAAAAAAAAAAAAAAAGAAGGGGGGAACCGTACTATCTCCAGAAGCGGGGCTCAAGGGATTTAGAAATGAACAAAGGGAAAAGGGCCGGAGAGTGCTCTCTATCCTCTCTAGGGGAAAAAAAAGAAGAAGGATGGTCCACCTCTTCCGACGAAGGGGAAGGAAAAAAAAAAAAAATTTTGTCGAAAAGGGAAGGGGGGAACGTCGGCCACTAGTCTGTCTTCTCGGAAAGAAAAAGGGGGAATGATGACCTGCTTCTCCATCTCAGGGCATGAAGTTAAAGAAGTTGGGGGAGTCAGGGGGGAAAAGAAAGAGGGGGAAAGAAGATGATAAGGTTGCTCGATCCTCGCAAGGTCTGGAAAAAAAGGAGGAAGCGGTCTTATTTATCCGCCGCTGATGGGAGGGGAGGGAAAAGAGAAAAAAGGCCGGGCTGCTGAGAAAGGGGAGGGAATGAACAAAATGGTCGTCGTTTGCAGGTCAAAGGGGAAGGAGGGGAAAGTTCCCTCCACCCGCAGGGGGGGGGGGGAGGGGGAAAAAAAAAACCTGGGAAAGGGGAGAGATCAAAAACAACAACGGATGAGATGACAGAGAAAAGAGGGGGGAGAAAAAAAAAGAGAAAAAGGAGGGTTGACCCGACCCCTTCGCTTGTGTCGGGAAAGGGAGAGAGGAAGGAATAAGAAAACTGCAAAAAAAAAATTTTTGGGAAAAGGAGGGAAGAAAAAAGGCATACAAGGAAAGAGGAAAAGCGTGGAGGTCCGCCCAGAGGAAAAAAAGAGGGGGAGAAACTCTCTTCGGTACACCAATGTCTTCGAATGAGAAAAAGGAGACCTGATCATCTCGTGCCGGGAAAGGAGGAGGGGCGGCTTCGAAAAAAGAAAGTGATTGGCGCCGCCTTCATCAAGATCACTAGGAAGAAAAGGAAAAAGCCGTCTCTCTATTCCGAAAGAAGAGGGGAGATGATAGGGAAAGGAGGGGAAAAAAAGTCGCGCTCCGGGGAAGGAGGGACTCGGTGTCCCATCGAGAAAGAGGAAAAGAAACTCAGAGGCCCTAGCTCTTTTTTAAAAAAAGAGACGGCATTGTCCCCCTATTTTTCAAAAGGAAGAAGCCGGCATGAAAAAAAGAAAAAAAGGACGAAGGGCGCGATCGTCCTTCTCACGAGAGGAAAAGAAAAAAAAAGGAAATCTTCCCCTGTTGGTCAAAAAGGGGGAATCCAAAAAGAAAAACCGACGGTTGCACTTCTATACGAGGAAAAAAGAAAGGGCGCATAATCTCTCGGAGAGGACGCAGGGGGGGGGTCGAGGGGGGAGGGGGAAGAGAAAACGGACCAGGCAGCCCGACAGTAACGTGGGAAGAGAAGCTCCAGTAAGGAGGGAAAGAAAAAAAGAAACCCTAGAAAAAAGGGAATCGTACTCTCTTCCGAGAAGGGGGAAGGGAAACCGTCAGTAGTTTTCGGTTGAGGAGAAAAGAAAGATGCCGGAAAAAGAAATGCAGGGATCTTCCCTCCCCAAGGAAAAAAAAAAGGTGGTCCCGTCGAAAGGAAGAAAGGGCCCAAAGGGGGAAGAAAAGAGAATTCCGCCTGTCTCTGGGAGAGAAAAAAAAAAAGACCGGTACTTTGCCCGCACGTAGGGAAAAAAATCCACAGAGGGGGGAGGTCGGGCTGCCTCTTCGGAAAGCCGTCGTGACACGATCCGGCTGGGGGGAAATAAACAAAATGACTTGTACCCAAAAAAAAAGGCCCTCATCTATCGATAGGGAGGGGGAGGAAGGCAAAGCTTTCTGGAAAGTGGTGAATCTACTACCTTCAACTTCTCTTTACGGTGGGGGAGAAAAAGAGATACTTAAAGGAAGGTCTGAAAAAATGGAAGAAAAAAAGGGGTAGGAAACGCTACTTCTGCGCCAAGGGGGAAAAAAGGGGGAAAAAGAACGGCGCTTCTTCTTCTCTGACACCGAAGGGAGACATAACCAAGTCCGGGAAAAAGAAGGAACGATGGTCCTTCCAATCGAGGAGAAAAGAAAAAGGGAAAAAGCCACGAAAAGGATGTCAGATCTCCTGGCTGGGCTGCTTTAAAGGGAAAAAAAAAAAAAGACTGGGTTTTGAGTAAAAAAGGTCAAAAGGAAAAGCGACGGCGAGAAAAAAGGGAGAAGGATCGCGGCTGAAGAGGAGGGAGGGAGAAGGGGGGAAGGCGAGCAAAAAGGAGAAAAGGGCGATTTCGATATTAGCGGGGGGAGGGGAGAAAAAAAAGGACTGAAGCACAGGAGGGTATGTAGGGAAGGGAGGAACCAAAAAAAAGCCTTTTTCTACTAGGAAGAAGTCGCGTGGAGAGAGAGAAAGGCATTGGCTCTTTCCTACTGCGGGGGGGGGGAAAAAAGAGAACGCGAACCCGCTACCATCCGGGTGGAGAAAGGGGGGGGGAAGAGTTAGGTGGGCTTCATGGTGGGGAGGGAAAAGAAAAAAAAAACATCCCCTCCCACCAGAACGAAGAAGGAAAAGATAAATCCGCAAAAAAAAAAAACGACAAACCGCGATGAGGCAGACCGAAAAAAAGGGGAAAGAACCGCGTTCTCCGCCACAGGCAAGGAAGGGAAAAAAACAAAAACGAGGGAAAAAGAAGACGCGCACTCTTCTGTAACTAGGGGAGAAAGGGGGGGGAAAAAAAAAAAAAAGGGGCGTTGTCACGATCCAAATGGGGAGAAAAAACAAAAGTCCAAGAGGGAGGAAGGGTGAACAGCACCACAGTGCGGCCGAAGAGGGAAAAAAAAAAGAGGTCCCCCTTGTGGAAAAGAGAGGGAAACGGCGCAAGAAACGGGAAAAAAAGTCCTCCATCAGCATAAAGGAAAAAAAAAAGGGAGGAGACGTCCCCGTGTCTATCAAAAAAATAAGCACGCATGAAAGAAACAACAGACACCCACAACCCGGGAAAGGAAGGAAGGAACTCCCTCACAGGAAGGAAGGGAGAATAGGTTTCAGACCGGGGAAAAAGGAGGAGGAAAAGGGCGACATAAGATCAAGCCGTTTCATAAAAAAACACAGTCCTACCAAAAAAAGAAACAAAAGAAGGAGGAAAAAAATTTGAAAAAAGGGGGGAGAGCGTAAATTATTTTGCTCAGAAAAAAGAAAGTGAATAAGGGAGGGGGGAAAAGTTACAAAGGGGAAAGAACCCTCCCCTTCTCTGTCTTTCACCCTCCCGGCCACACGGCCGAAAACGAAACGTCCTAAAGGGGGACCATGGGGGCCACGCGGTCCCACGATGACGCCCGCGTAAGAGGGAAAAAAGAAAAAAGAAAAAGGGGGGAGCGCGACGGCGGAGTTGGGGGGGGGGAAGGGGAACCGGGGGATGCAGAAAAAAGGAGCGAGAAGGAAAGGGGAAAAAAAGAAAAAAAGGGTAAATCTCTCCCTCTGCGAAAAGAGGAGGGGAGAATTGAAAATAGGGAAAAGTTTGGGTAGGTATCACAGAGAAGAAAAGAACAAAACCATCCCCGAGAGGGGAAGGAAAGGCAACTCGAGAAAGAAAAGAAAAAAAAAAATAAGGTCGCGAGTCTCTTCTCTCATAAGGGGGAGGGGGGGAAAAAAAAGAGGGAATATTCCTACCTGCTCGCTGCCGAAGAAGGAAAAGCGAAAATGGACAAGGAAAAGGCCCGAAAATGCGAAAAGAAAAAAAAAAGGCCTCGCGCCGACATCGAGCGCCAAGGGGGGAAAAAAAAGGCAAGATCGGAAAGGGGGGAAGAGGGCTAAATTTGAACTTGACCTCTTCTCCCCAAGAGGAAAAAAAAACCTATTTTCTGTCCTTTCGGGCATGGAGAAAGAAGGAAAAGTCTTAGGGAAGAGGAAGCGATTTCCAAGAGGGGGGAAAAAAAAAAAAAAGATGCAGTCAGAGAGAGAGGACGGGGGGGTGAGGGGGGGAGGGGGGGAGATTCTTCCCATCAGGTGCGTACAGGGAGGGGGAAGGGAGAAGTTAGTTTGAACGGAAAAGGAGAAAAAAGCAGAAAAAGAAGGCGGAAGCGGGCACCTTGGCGAAGAGGGGAAAGGAAGGAAAGGGCTGGAGCATCTTTTCGGGGGAGCAGAGAAAAAAAAAAAAAGGGTCTGGAAAGCAGGGGAATCGCCTGCAGCGCTGGAAAGGGGGAGAGGAAAAAAAAACAGGAGCGCCTGGAGGACATCGCCGGCACAGGGGGGAAATAGTTCCTCGGAGAAAGCAGAACGGATTCGAGGTAGCAAAAAAAAAAGGGATAGGAATTCCTTCTAGCTGATCTATCAGGCCTGGAAGGGGGGAGAATGAGGCTGGGAGGGGAAGGGGGAGACCCTACCCCAAATATCGGGCTGCGAAGAAAGGGAAAGAAAGAAGGAAGGTCGCCTCGGAGCGCTTTCAAAAAGGAAAGGAGGTAGAAAAGAACATCTCAAAAAGGGAGGGAAGAGGGAGCGCTGGTGTGCTGTGCTGAGGGAAAAAAAAGAGAAAAAAAGTCCGCTCTCCTTTGCTTGGTCTGCTGTGTCACGCGGGGAAGAGGGGAGAGCATCATAGGGGAAGAGGAAGGGCTCTCGCTCTTTTCTTCTCTCGTGGGGGAGAAAAAAAAAAAGGGGGCTGTTCTGTCTCTGCTGTGAGGGAAACGTTGAAAAAAAAAAGAAACGCAAAGGCCTTCATCGCTTAGTTGTCGATAGAGAGGAAAAAGAAGAAATGAAAAAAAAAGAAAATCGTCCATGTTCACACGGAAGAGAGGGAGGAAAAGTCGGGGGAATCGGGGACCTCGGGTGTCGGCCTGGTTTTTGGGAGGGAAAAGAAAAAAAAAAAATCGTCTGGCTCCTCTCCATTCGTCTGCACCGGGGGAAGGCGCGACCGAGGGAAGTAAAAAGGAGAGGTTTCATCGCGGCGACGCATCTGGTGGGGGGGAGGGGGGAAGGGGGGGGGGAAAAAGCGTTCTTGTTCCCTTTCGCCGGAAGAGATAAACTTCAGCAAAAAAGAAGGAAAAAATGCGGGGTGCCGGGTGGGGGGAAAAAAAAGAGGCGCCCTGTGCTCGCCCTCCGCCGGGCCACGGAGGATGGAGAAGCTTGAGGGCGCGCAGGCTTTCGGAGCAAGGGAAGAGGAAAACCGTAGGGTTTTTCTTTTTGCCCCTCATGGAGGATGGAGGGATACAAAAAACAGAGGAGAAAAGAGTTCCCCGACTATTTGCCGCGGAAGGGGGGGAAGGGAAAAAAAAAAGGGGGGAAAGGGGGCTTGTCGCCTCTTGAGAGAAGGAGGGAGAAAGGAGCGCGTCCCTTCGCCGTCGCCTTGGGGGAACGGAAAGAAAAAAAGAGTGTCTTTTTCCGGCGCTACGAAGGAGATGGGGTGGAAAGGGGAAAAAGGGGGGAGAGGTTGATCGCGTTCGGAACAAAGAAAAGACTCTAACCTCCCCTTACAAAAGCCTGATAAGGGAAACAAAGTTGAGCAAGGGAGAAAAAAGACGTCGGCGCGCTATGGGGGCAAAAAAAAAAGAAAACAGAACGAAGAAAAAAACACGCCGCTTCCGTCTATCAGGAGGGAAGAGGGAGGGAGGAAAGGCTTCTGCTCTGGTGCTGCGCGGACGACAGAAGCAAAACACCGGAGGAGGAAGGAAGCCCGCTCATATCTGAAATCGAAAAAAAAGGAGGGGCCTAATACCTTCTTCCTTCGTCTAGGGACGATAAAGAACAAAAAGGAATCCGTCAAAAAGTGGAGATATGGAAAAAAAAAAACTGTACTCACCACCCAGTCCGGGGGGGTACCAAAGGGGGATGGAGAAAAACAAACGCAAAAAAAAAAAAAAACCCCAAAAAAAAAAAAAAAAAAAAAAAAAAAAAAAAAAAAAAAAAACCTCCCCCAACACAAAAAAAAAACAAAAACAAAAAAAACGAGATGATTGGAGGCTTACTATTTTAAGGGGGGAGAGAACGATTTTCTCCTCTATGGAAGGCAAACAAAAGGTGATCCGCTAAAAAAAAGAAAGGAAAGAGAGCCGTGTCTATCATCATCCTCGTCCCGTAATTTCCCTCGAAAAAGGGAGTGAAAAGTAGATCCGCGTCGGGGGGGAAAGGGAATTTGTAGTCTGTATCTTCTCTTGGGAGAAAAAGAGGGAAGTCGATCACCACCTGTGTATGTTGGAAGAAAGGCAAACACAAAAGGAGAGTCGCTGAAGGCCGTTAGGGTACAGCAGGCAAAAAAGGGAAAACAGCCGGATCGTGTCCACGAAGTGCGAAGAAAAGAATCGCTGGGACAAGAAGGGGGAGACGACCGCCCCGAGAAAGACAAGCCCGGTGCGCGAGAGGAAGGGGGGGAAGGCGGAGTCGCGTTGGAAAGGGAGGGGACGGGGGGCATCTAACGGGACCAAAAGGGGGTGCCACCTTCTCTTAGGGAGAGGGGGAATCTAGTTGAAAGAGAAGAAGATCGTGGGTCCGCACCTCCAACGAAAGAAAGGGAGGAGGGAAAAGGGGCGGGGGGCCGCGCCTTCTATTCCTCATCTTTAGAGGGGGGGGATTAAAAAGGCAGAAAGTAGTAGAAACGAAGGCGCTCTTCCGGTCAAAGGGGAAAAGCGCCCTCCGGATTCACCCCAGGATAGGAAAAGATGCGCCCGTTCTTCGGGCGAAGAAGGAACTAAGTAGGGGAAAAGAGGAAAAGGGAGTGCGCTCCCCGGCCCACCATGACTATAAGGAAAGGGGGGGGGGGAAAAATCTGCGCTTACCCGCTCGGTGAGACGGGGAAAGAAAAAGAGGGGGGGTCCCGACGCGCTTAATGCCTTCGGTCGAAAAGAAAAAGAGGAAAGGGGCGCTCTATCTCTCTAAGGAGTCGGGAGAAAAAAAAGGTCAGAAGAAGAGGAGAAGGGCCACGAACTCGTTGTCCCTAGCACTTCCCATCGGTGTCCGAGGAAAAAGGAAAAGGAAAGAAAAAAATGCATACTGCCTAGTTATCTTGATGACCGACGCAGGAAGGCGAAGCTCGAGAAAAGGGGAAGAAAGAAAGCGTCGTCACGAATATGATCAGGGGAAAAAACGAGCATGTCGTCATCACCTCGATCCACTGCTGGGGGAGAGGAAGGGTCAAACACCCGCTTGGAAGAAAAAAATCCACGCGGTTCCTCTCGGAGAAAAGAGGGAAAAGCCCCTTTTTTTTTGAGAGTTTGAAAAAGGGGAGGGGCGGTTGCAGTCACAGGGAGGAAGAAGGGGGCGAAGGTTCCCGCCCACCAAAAAGCGTAGTCAAAAGGGGGGGGAGAAG
>Ga0179593_1501836_pt1 | contig 14127 bp, 22 predicted proteins | sample CZODoug2_1_08_16_FD_185931 | JGI IMG/M metagenome (GOLD analysis project Ga0179593, IMG submission 185931) | Vadose zone soil fungal communities from Angelo Coast Range Reserve, California, USA - CZODoug2_1_08_16fungal (PacBio error correction) | ecosystem: Environmental > Terrestrial > Soil >...
TTGGGATAAGAGCCCCAGAAAAAACGAATACGGGGATCTCTGTTACTCGTTCGGACTTCCCTGAAGCCCCTCCGTCAAAAGAGGGGACTTTATAAGTTAAAAAACCTCCCAAGTTCTTCCCCAAAAAAGCCTGAAAAAAAAAACTGGGGCACTTATAGGGAAAAAAAGACAGGACATACCCAGATCGTGGGGAGTTTCGATTCAGTTCGGTGGAAAAAAAAACCCTTTTTTTCGGTGGGAAAGGAAACACACCTGGGTTTTGCACCGGGATAGCCCTACGCCAGGGGGGGATATCGAAGTTCGACTAAAGACAAGTCAACAAAAAAGGCCGGGAAAAACTCAAAAAAGGGAATAGCCATCCGGGGCACGGGGGTTTGGGGTTTGTTGACTCCCCCCTTCTCACACTTCTCCTCTTCATACTGACAAGGCTACAAGAGGTAACATGGGGGGGGGGGTGGGGGGGGGGGTCAAAAAAGGATCGGAAATTGAAAAGGGGTGAAACGTGAGTAGATGTGTGTAGAGATTGTGTTATCAGTAACAGGGATGACAAAAGACCGGAAACCCTGGGGTTCCTTTGTTCCGGGAAAAAAAGGGGTTTTCGGCGGAGAGTTGGCAATCGATAACGGGGGGTCGCGTCTTTTGACGGGAATCGAACCATTGTTCTCAAAAACGCCGGCTGGAGCGGAAGGAACAAAAGAAAGTCCAATCGATATAAAAGCGCCGATGAGCAGGAATTGTTGATTGGGGGGAAAAGGCCGGATTAGTGTTTTTCCGGAAAGAACTAGTCGTTCAAACAAACCGGCAACGCGCGGACCCAAAAAAACAAAACGACTTTCAAACTAAAACAAAAACGGCCACTTTGGGCCCCAAAGGCGGAAAAACCGGAAAGACCGTTGGAATAGGGGAAAAAGTCCGACTAATCCCGGTAACCCGGAAATCCCAACCTGTGGGCACCGCAAACGTCGAAAACAAACTAACGGTAGAGGGGGGGAGATCTACGCAGCCCAGGAGTTTCTACGAGCATTGAGAGGGAGAAAAAGAAAGAATTCCCCTTTTTTCGGGGCGGGGCTGAGACCTCGGGGAAAAGCTTGAAAAAAGGAAAAACAGTAGTTTTGCCCGGTCTCACGGCAATGAACCTACCGGCCCGTCTCTCCCGCGGCGTGGCCAAAAAAAAAGAGCGGACATTCCTTCAAAACCCAGAAACGGAAATAGACGACCTCACTGCGTGGTCGAGGGAAAAAAACCTACCGCTCGAAGGGACAAGGGCAGCAATTTTAAAAAAAAAAAAAGAAACTCCTCAGAGGAAACAATGTTTCGGTAAGACAACCGAAGAAACGGCGAAGTCCTACAAGGGGCGGAAAAAAGCCACAGCCATTGCTAAGGAGGCCATCGTCAAGTCGGAGGAAAAAAGGAGACTCAAGAAATACATCGACGACCGCCAAGGGCGAACATCTGTAGAGACAAATTCGCGGATTTCCCCGCGGTCCGTAAAAAGGTCGAAGGAAGCCAACTGTACTATAGGAAAACATAACCAGTGGTGCGGAAAAAGGGAAAGATGCGGGGGGGGACATTGAGACCGCAGCCATCTGCACTTTCGAGGATTAACTCAAATGGCGGACGTTCAATCCTTATCACAGAGGGGGGTCTGAGCAGAGGCGCCTTCCGAGAAAGGGGAAAAAAAAAAAAAAAATGTGGCCAGAACAGCAAAAAGAGAGAGAAGCAAGCGCAGGAGCCTAATCTGGGCCGGTTGAAAAAATAAAAGCGTCAAAAAAAAAAAGGAAATCCACGGCTGATTTCCCCAGGGGGAGCCGAGGAACAGAGGGACCCGAACGGAAACGTTTCATGGACGGCGATTGTTCCGCTCAAAGGGTTCATGCCGAAGAAGTGGAGCACAAAACTTCCCGTCCCATTCCATAACAAAAGTCAAAGGAACAATCCTTTTGAAAGAGAAGAAAAACGCCAAGCACGGGCCCTCAACTGAGTTCCCAGGAAGAGACGCGTCTATCCATCGACCAAGGAAAACTTCCGTTCGAAGAGAAAAAAAAAAAAAGGGAAACGCGGGAACCCGGTGGGAAAAGCCCCTCGGCAAGCGCCAAAATTTTCGAGAAGCTTCGCCTGCCCAAGGGTAAAAAGGTTACGGCCCGGCAACAAAAAAAGCCACTCGCGAAGGAAGCCTACACGGGGACTCAGTATACCGAAATGCCGCCGCTGCAAACAAAACAAAACCGTTTGGAAGAAAGGGGAAGGGGGCAGAAATGGGCAAGTCGAAAAGGGGGGGGGACAAAGGATTGTTTCCAAGCCCATCCTTCAGGAACAAGGACAACTGGCTTAAGGACTGGGGGAAAGAAGGTTCCCGTTTGCCTTCCCAAGGAAAACGAAGAGTCACTGAGACCATCCGCCAACCGGGCGAAAGTGTAAAAAAGAAAAAAGTAATTGGGACGGGCCCCAAAAAACGTTTGGCAAAAAAAAACATTTTCAACGCCCGATTGAACGAAACGAGGCCGCAAGTAAAGAACCGAACAAACTGGGTGCATTCGAGAAAAGGAAGTACCAAAGGTTGACAAAGGCAGAAAAGATTTCAAACGAGCCCGGGGGGGTGGTTCCGGGGGGGTGCCTTGTAATAAAAAAGACCGTTCAAAAAGGGATCAATCGAAGACATTGCCAAAAATGGCTGAAATCGAAAAAAAAGAAGGGGGGCCCTTTTGCAAAAAACACATCTTTCATTGAACCAAAAAAATCAGTAAGACACTTGCGAACAACGAGAAACAAAACCTTTCCCCGTGGGGTGTTGGGGAGACCCGGGGGGTCAGTACGCTCAAAGCGCCCGAAGCGAAAAAAGGAGGTTAAGGAAAGACAATAGCAAGGGAACGCGGAATCAGAACTGGTCGAACTCGCCGATTCGAATATCCGCAAACAAATGAAAGGCGCCCACCCCCCGGAGGGTTGGACCATCCCAAATCGGGAAAAGCGACTCCGTCAAAAAACAGAAGAGAACATCGCCCACGGCGAAAAAGAGGATGTTGACAACTTAATAAAAAAAGAACGAGGGAATCTTTAAGATTGTTCGGGGAGGCTTTAAAAAATGAAATGGGGGGGGTCTTCACGAAGACACGCTTTTCAAAAAAGGTACAAAACCACAACATTGAAAAAGTGGAGGAAGGGGGTTTCCTCGGCCTGTCCGTTTCAAAGTGACCAAACAGGGAGGTGTGAACAAACTACGCCAAAACCGCCCCGTCCGTGATTTGGGTGGAAAAGGCTTGCCCACTTCAATCTGACTGGAGAAAAAGGGGGGCGCACGTAATCGCGGCTACAAGAAAAGAATCCCTCAAAACAAGGGGGGCACTAAAAGCGTGCCTCGGGGGGGTACTTAGCTTGCGTGGTGAAAGGTGGGGACCGTGGGGAGCCGGCGGTGTGAAGGTGGGTCAAAAATCCAAAATGTAAAAAGAATCCGAATCGGACACGGAGTAAAAAAGAAAAAGGTCCAACACTCGCAGTGCTTTTGCAACCGGTGGAGTGCAACAGCACAAATACAGTACTAACCTGCATACCGTCCCAAAGTCTTTCTAATGGAAAGCCCCCGGAAAGAAAAAATCTCAGGGATGAGGAAAAAGAGAAGACGTTACCTGCGGGGAAAAAGAACAGCCTTGGCGAGCGGTTTTTGAAACCAGGAGGGGGGTGTCTTGTCGTGCCGGACCGGCCACCCTGGGGAGGGGGGGCAGGTCCACCGAAAACGGCCATGATGTCAAGGTGGATGAGGATGGTTAGGCAACATTGGAGCGTCTCGATATAGAAAAGGACCGTGCCCATTGAAAAAAAAAAAAAGAAGTGAACCGCTGGGTTGAGGGATGGGAGCTTCGGCGGGGTAGCCGCGATTGGAGACCTGGACGAGAAAGGAAGAGGAAAGTGGGCAAGCCCTGGCGCAAACAATTCCACGGAAAAAAAAGGGAGGGAAAGGTGAAAAGCCGTTGGTCAGGTCGTGGAACAAAAGAGGAACTGCACGCATTGGGGTGCCCAGGGAAGATCAGCTTGAAGCGTGGGTAAGGTACTTGGACGAAAAAGCGCGAAATCGTGAACGGGAGATCGTGCGGAGTATCGGACAACAGCCAGGGCGGAAAGGCCGGCCTGCATATGTTGATGTCGAACAAAAAGGGGGAGTAGCCCGAGAAATTGCACCTCGAAAGAAACCGCCGGGCGGTGGAGGGAGGGGCAAATTGTCGTGAGGGGCGCGAACAGTTCGCAAGGACTTTTTCCGAGGTCCGGGGGAACATTTGTCGTTGGAGATCAATTCATAGGGAGGAGGCACGAAGAGTACTGAAGTACGCCACACGCTGGGAAGGGTTTCCCTTCCCGTTGGAAAAAAAAAAAAGCAATGGATAAGATAGGGCAAAATAAGGGGAATGTGCCATGGGCCCCTCACTGAAAAGAATTGGGGGTTGCAAAGCCAGGGGGTGGGGTTCGAGAAGAAGACGGTGACATGAAAATGATGGCGGGGGGTACGGGGCCCGGGTGCGCGGGCATCCAATCCGAAGTAGAAAAGGTCCCCGAAAAGGACCCCGCCGGTGGAAAAACACTACGCGTCGGTCAACAAGGACTGAAGGCGAAAGTCCAACATTTGGGGAACCGTGGACTTAAGACGTTCGTTCAGGGAGGGGGGTGAAACTTGTCAACAGGAAGCCGCCCAAGGGGGTGGAGGAAAGCCCGTCCAAAATTATCGACCCCTTGGGGGGGGGGAAGGGACGAGAAAAAATATCTTCGACGGTGGAGCAAAGGGGGGACGACCTTGCTGTTTACCAGGAAGCCTAAAAAATAGCCAGGGGGAAAAAAAAAAAACAATCAGCGGCAGTCCAGAAGCAAAGACCCACCTTTGATCGCGGACCTTGCCCGAACGGAAGATCAGAGAGGAGGGACAAATAAGGAAGGTTTGATGAAAAGAAAAAAGGGCCCATTTTGGGTAATAATAGTCTTACTAGTGGTGAAAGAGGGGGAAGCCAGCCCTATCTTTGGTTGGCGCGAGGTCTCCGGTCGCGAGTCCGGGGAAAAACCGGGCCGGAAGGTAGGCTTTTTGCAGTCAAAAAAGGAAAGCGGGGGGGGGGCGGCTCGGGGAAAAAACGACGGTTTCCTGTGTGAAGGTGATAGAACGCTCTTGAGGAGAAATAGGAGGGGGGAAAGTGTGTGACTGCGCGCCGCCAAGAAAAAAATTGTCAAGCTGAATGACGGGAAGCCCCTTTTGTACCGGCAGAACCGTTGAAGCGGGAATAGGAGCGGAGAAGGGGCCAAGTTCGGGAGGTCCCATCAAAAGAGAGAAAACTCAATCGCCCGTGTTGTGACTCCGAGGGACAAACCGCTAGATGAAAACCGCCCGAACCCGATGAGGGGGAAGAAAAAGCAATGGCCACCATGGGGTTGGTTCGCGGAAGGCTCCTGCCAAACAAGAGAGCCTACAAAAGCCGGCCGCCGGAGGGAAAAAAGGTTTTTCGAAGAAGAGAGGCTCCGCAAAAAGGAATGCTGGCGTCGAAATTGTTCAATCCCCTCATGTTCCGGAACCCTCCAACCAAAAGTCAAAGGGATTAAGAAAGAATGGCGTCGAGGTCGTAAAAAAGTACGGCCCATGAGTCGGGGAAGAAAAGAAAAAAAAAAGTTTCGGTGAGGAGGAACCAGATGTGGTCCCGGTTGCGGGGAAAAAGTCTATGTTTGAAACCAGCGAAAAGGGGGGGGAGTCGGGGGGCAAGAACGATTTCCCTCCAAGGGAGAAAGGGTGTTCTGGGTGGGCGGCCGCCTGGGGGAGTTTTTTATACGTCGACGCCGGGAAGCGGGGGGAAAGCCAACCAAGGGGTTTTGAACGAGAGAGGAAAAGAGTGGATTGTTTTCGAACTGCTTGATGTAAGCCGGGGGCGGTAAGACTCCGACACAAAGCAGCGAAGGGTACGAGAGAAATACATGGAGGCATCTTCTGGCAGGGGGGGAAGCCTTTTGATGCAAAAAAAACCGAAAAAAAATCCAATGCAGGACCTGCCGAAAACTAGGGAAACGAGTATGGAAGAGAGGGAGAAGCCACCTAAAAGGGGGAAGCGGTAGATTTCGGCGGGGGGATGCCATGCTGGATAACTTAAATGGTGGGGACTAAAAAAAAAAAAAAAAATATCGAAAACCAAAACTTGGGTGAAAGGAGGGTCACCATGTTGGAATTTGGTCTCCGAATTTTTTATTCTAAAAGGGGGAAGATGAACGTGAAATTGTTGCTTGGTATTTCCTAGTGGGGGGGGGGCTTCAATCATAACCAAAGGGGGGGAATTGGAGAGGGGGGACTGGTTGAGGGAGTCCTGGTCAACGCGCTTCCCTGGGGGGGCATTGAGGGGTTTTGGGCCGGCGTAAAGACCACTAGTGTCGAGAATCAATCCATGCTACGGCGAATATCCATGGAAAAGTGGGGGTTTCGAACATGTAGATCAAGGGAAAAAGGAAAAATCGGTCAAAAAAAAAGGAAAAAAAAAGAAAAAAGTACGCGACAGTCAAATTTTACTCGAGCCAAAAAAAGGGGAAAGAAAAAAGCCATTGGTCCGACAGAAACGGGAGGGGAAAAAGTAGCGAAGGAGCCGGGAAGGATAGACTCGTAGGAAAAGAGCCCAGCAATCGATAGCCGTGTTATCAGGGGGAAGAAAATTGAAAGGTGACAAAAAGGGAGATTTGGGTTGAGTCAAACAAGTCCCAACAAGAGTTTGGGGGGTTGGCACCGGGGGTTTGGGGAAAGTGGAAAGAAAAAAGGGTTGAGTCGAACTGTGTGGACGTTCAAGGGAGAAGAAATCCGAAAAAGGGGTCCAGAACCGGGGAAAAAAAAAAAAAAACCCAACCGATCCCCAGACGATCGAAACTTCAACGAAAGAAAGGGTGTTCTTAAAAGGCGGATAGAAAGAAAAATTAAGAAATTGGGGGTTGGGAAATACTGAGCGGGGATCCCCAAGCGACTGTGAGGGATTGCCGCAGCTAGGGAATCAACTGAAAGACCATCCTAAGCTATGGCAAAAAACAGGGGGAAAACTTGGGGGATCCAAAAAGGAAAAAAACAACAACTAACGGAATGAGAAAAAGAAAAGAAGATTTTGCTATCGCCGGTAGCGGTATACAATTCGAGGAAAAAGATACACCGCACCGGGGGGGATCAAAGCGAAGTAGTGCCACAAGGAAAATGAAGGCGCTGCAAAAAGAGAGGCGTTCCCGAAAGGGGTAACCCCTGTGTGTAGAGGGGGGTTGAAAGGGAGATTCAGTGGGAATCGGGAGAAAATGGGGCAAGGGGAGAAAAATGACCCCCTTTTCTATTAACTGAAAAAAGTTGAGAGGAAACGTGAAAACGAAACGGAACTTTCACAAAAAAAAAAGTCCCGGGGGAAAAAAAAACTCGTGAGACTGTGTTGACAAAACACAAGGCGTCCCCAATCATCGAGGGGAAAATTCTACCAATCCACAAGATTGCTGGGGAACAAACTACGATGTCTATTAAGGGTACCGGATCTCGAGCATGGGGAATGCAGTTTCTGGGGGGGAAAAAATGGGAGGTTCGGGGGGAGAGATAAAGATAAGGGGATGGAAGGTTTTGGGGGCCCAGCGGGGAAACCGATTGGAGAAGGAACTAAATAAAAAAGGGGACCCAATCAGGGAATATTAAAAAGAGCAGGATGTTGGAAGTGGGGGGGAAGTATGGTTCCGAATGAAGTCGTTAAAACCCAAGGCAGGGGGCACAGCTCTCCGACCGAAACCGACTTCAACAGGTCCAAGCAAAAGGTGGGTCGCTGGGCCCCCACTCGAAAAAAAAAAGTAATCGTAAACCTAAACAAGGTCACTGCGACAAAAAAACTGTTGCCGAAATCGGAAAAAAAAAAAAAAGGAGGACGCGCCTGGGAGACGCCAGCCAAACGAGCATGGAGGACCAAATGGGCGAGAGAAACCCGCTGCAAGCATTCCAGGGTCACGGGGCTTCGAAAACGGGCGAAGAGGGCAGGTATTTTGGGAGGAAAGAACGGCATGAACAAAACCGCGGCGGGACACCGGCGCGGACTGGAAAGGCACCTGAGCTGCACGGGATTTGGAAGGAAAGGGACGTAACCTCCATTCTGAGGGGGCGAGGAAAGAAAAGACCCGCATCTCAGAAAAGCAGGTCCGCGACAAGATACTAGAATGTTCTGAAGTTTCCATCAGCAAAGAGCCACCGGCGAATCTACACAGGGGCGGCGAAAAGACAGCCACAATCAATCACCATGAATTGAGAAAGGCCTCGGGAAAATCGCTAAAAAAACGATACTCAATACGAAACGGGACGAAACCCAACAAAACAAAAAGGGAACGTCCAGCGGAAGTCAACGCAAAAGGCCCAAGGTCCCCACTCAAAGCCTGGGAAGAACCGGAAAAGGCCATCTTGGGTCAAAGAAAAGTACGAACCAGTGGTGCAAGAAAAAAGTCCGAACGCGACGGAGGGGGAGAAAACCGAAAAAAAGACTGCCGTTGGAAAAGAAACTAGGAAGGGAAAAAAACAGGAGAAAGGGATCAAAGCTCCTGCCCTTTTGCCCAAATCTTGCATAAACGACAACTACTTTTAAAAAGGTGGGAACATCACCAGAAAAAAAAAAAGGCAAAGAAGGCGGGGGGGAGAACTCAACTCTGAAAAAAAAAAGGAACGGTTGTAAAAGAAACACGAGAAAAATCCCACGGGAAGTTGAGAAGTAGGGAGCAAAAAAGGAGGTTCTATCGAAAAAAAGGGGAGATTTTCCGCCCTCAGAACTCGGTTAATTCCTTGAAGGGGGGGAAACAAACCCTGGCCCGTTCATTTCAAAATTAAAGGACATCCTTTTGCGGAAGGGGAACTCGCAAAAAAAAAAAAAACCAACGCGGAAATCCTTCTTCCCTCAGAACAAAGCAAAGGTTTGAAGGAAAACCAATGAACTACCCTAGTTAGAAGAGACGCCCGAAAAAATTCCGTGTGACTGAAACGGGGTACCAAAAAAAAAAAAAAAAGCTTAATCGTCGCAAAGAGAGGACAGTGAACACAGGAGCCCAGTTCAAAAGGAAAAAAAAAAAACGGCCGAAACCAAAATTGTCCGGACACTGACCAGGGGCCTATACCCTACAAAAAGACTGAGAATCAACCGTGGCAAGGGGAAAAAGCTCCCCGGGAAAAAAAAAAAGGTCGATCAAGGTGGGGAGGGGGGGAACAGATTTGTGTCAAGGGCCTCTACGCTTCTTCTTCGTCGGCCCTGCATCGGGGGGGGGGGGGGAAAGGCTTCTTTCTTCCCAGGGGAAAGCAGGGTTTGAAAAAACACACGTGGAAAGGTTCTCACTGTCTCGTAGACACAACGCGGAGAAAGGGTTACGGGAAAAAAGCTCAAAAGGGGGGGGAAAGTCCTGGACCTTAAAAATCCTTGAAAGGGGGGGGAAAGAACTTCTGCAAAAAAGGACAAAAGAACAAAAAAATCGGCAAAGAAGGAGAGAGGTTGACGGGGGGCGACATAACAAGGGGACGCCCGGGAGGAAAGGGCCGAAACTTTTTAAAGTGGGAGCCCCCCCGCCCAAAGACCCTTCAAAAATACCAAATCGAAGGGGACAATTTCACCGCTGTCCTGAAGAAAAAAAACACAGAGTAGGGCAGGGGGGCAAAGCTGGTCAGTGAGAACGAAAAAGGGCAATCGAGATCCAGTAAGGGTACAAAAAGGAAACAACCTTCCCCGTGTTGCCCGGGAAACTTTCCAAGTACAGACGCGGAAACCCCGAAGTCAAAAAAAAAAAAAAAAAAAAAAAGGACAATAAGCGAAACAACCGAAAAGGAGGTAATCGGGAGGGGAATGATGCTACGACTAAAGAGCACCGAAACAATCAGGGGACCCTCCAAAAACGGTTTTTCGCTTGGGAAGCCAAAAAAATCGGGAAAGGGGCTATGTGGTAGGTCATACAGGGAAGTCGAGGGGGAGAAAAAGTCATCGGCAGCCCTACCTTTTCTGGCCGAAAAGGGATTTTTTTCCGAGAAAGAACGGGAGGGGATTTCGGGAAAAAAAAAAGGGGGGGAATCTGCAGGGGGAAGGAAGGGGGGGTTCCGGAAAAAGAATTACCAGTCAAGGAGGACCGCATTGGTCAAAAAGGGGGGGGGAAGGGGCAGTCCTCTTGGGTCACGCTGTCCCTTCAAAGAAACGGATGAGGTTTTCAAATAAAAAGAAAAAAAAAAGCACCGAAGAATTCAAAAAAGCAATCTGACTTTGGAACTGAAAGATTCAGTGAGCCGGCCTAAACGGGGGGAAAAAAAAGATCCCAAAAGCCAATGGAAACGGAATAACCCAGCGGGCGGGGGAAAACAATCGAATTTAAACCTTTTGTCGGGAAGGGACGCGACTCGCGACGGACGGAGAAAATGCCTCCACTTTAGAGGCCCCGACCGTCACTACTCCGAACAAACGATTACATCATGGGGAATAAAGAGAAAGCGAGGGAGCTTGGGAAAAGGGGAAAGTTCCAAGGCGAAAAGCACAAATAACCGTGAAACCCCTGCAACACCGCACCAAGCCCTTGCTAATTTGTCCCCAGCAAGAAAATGATCGAAAAAACACGAAGATAGAGAAAGTCTGCTTTTACAAATTAGCCAGCCCGGAAAGGCCGGTTTCAGTAACGGAGTTTTTTTGCTGAGGAAAAACAGGGAAAAACGGGGAAAAAAAGAGGGAAAAAAGGGGTCAGGAAAAAAAAAGGGGGGAAATCTTGATGATGGGCCCGTTCGCGTACTTTTGGAGGGAAGAAGATAGCGTCCGGAATGTGAATTCAGGAAGTTTTCAAAAGGGGGGGAAAACCAAGACCAAAATTGGATTGGAAAAAAAACGGGCCGAATCTTGGGTGGGTAAAAAGGGGAGAGCACTGTATCGAGAAAGAAAAAGAAGGTGGGAAGGGGGGAGAAAAACAAATTCAAAAGGGATGCTTTGAAAAAAAAATTAAGTAGTTTGAACGGACCAGCGAGAAATGCACGCCACTTGGGGGGACTGCGGTGGGACGTATCATTCCGGAAGCGTGGGTCAAAACAAAAAGAAAAGGGGGATAACGCGCGAGAAAAACAAACCAATCCTTAAAATCGGACTGGAGAAAAGAAAGTTTCGGAACAAACGAAGAGGGTCCCGAACAGTTCAGAAAAGAAGGTACCGATGGGGGACTTTCCGCCAGGAAAAAGGGGCTAGGTCCAAGAGATGGCTCTGACCGACAGCCGGGGGGCGATTGGTCATTGGCGGGGAGAAGGCTCATTCTCCCGAATGACTGGGGAAACGTTTCCGTCAAGGGGAAACCTATTTTCGGTGAAGAAGAGGGATCGGGGGGCGCTCCCGCGGGGGGAAAGGAGGAAGGAAAGGTCACGAAAGGGTTGGGGGGGGGGGAAAAAAGAGCAAGGGAGAAAAAGAAAGCAACATTTCGATTGCCATGGGAGGGATTTCCACTGAAAGAAATGGGTGACAAAAAGTGGGGTTTCGAATCAAGGGGGAAATGTCTGAACAAGCGGTCCTGAGGCGGGCTCCAGCAAAGAAAAAGGAAGGCACCAAATGCAACCTAAGGGGTGACATATATGCGCAAGGGGGAAAAAAAAAAAAAAAACGCCGGTTGAAATGCGAAGAGGGGGAAACCATTCACAGTTTGTTTAGAATGGGGACGGGCAGACTTGAGGTCCAAGGCGAGGGAAAATGGTCAGTCAAGAAAAAGGGGGAGAAAAAAGATGGAGGGAGGAACCCTGGGGGAAGAGGGGGGGAACAGGTGCGAAAAGATCAAAAAAGGCTACTTTTAGGGTCGCGGGACCTGCTTAAACAAAGGGGGGAACCAAGGAAAGAAAGTTGTAAGGAAGGAGATCCCAGACAAAGAGGAATACCCCCTTGACGACCTTTCCCATCGGCCCAGTCAAAAGGGGGACCGCAACTGTTTGATGAGAGAAAGGTTGTAGGTATATGCGAAGGATTCAGTAAAAAGGAATTGGTGGCGAAACCGTAAAAGAACGGGCCCGCGCAGCAGGGGAAAAAAAGGAAAGAAAAAAAAAATTGCCGACGGGAAAGATGTTCGAAAACACGGCCGGCGAAATTCTTGAGGAAGCCGGGTCGGGAGGGAAGTCGAAACGAGGGGGTCTTTTAATTGTTTGAAGATTGGATGGGAAACGGGCCTTCGTTCTGATGAAAGAAGAGGTTGTGACGGGGGGGGCGCAAAGGATTGTCCCTGAAAGGGGACCTGATTACTGCAGGTTTAGACCCTGCAAGGGGCCCATGAACCTAGGGGTGGAAGAAACAAGAGAGCGAGAGGAACCAAAAGTTCAGGGGGGAGAGGGACTCTTCGCAAAAGGAAAACCATCGATTGGAATTAAATTTTACGCAGGGGGGGGGTAAAAAAAGGGGGTTGAAGGGGGAGCCGCCAAGCCTGCTGGAGGAAAGACTGTTAATAAAAGTGGGGGAAAAAAAAATTGGAAGAAAATGGGCAAAGGAAAGATTGGAGAACACGAAAAACCGGCCGCCCAGCCGGTGGGGGGGGAAAAAAAAAGAAAGGGGCTAAAAGTCGTGGCAAGGGGGAAACCAAGAAAAAAAACGGAAAGAGGGGGGTCGAAAAAAAAATGTCAACGCCTCGCGGCCGTTGAGAACGAACCAAGGGAGGAAGACCTCGAACCAAGAGGGGGAGGGGGGAGGGACGTAAAGGGGAAGCCCGGGGGAGGCGCGAAATTGGGGGGAAGGACTCGCTGACTTACCAGAAAGGGGGGTCGACCGGGGGGGGGCCCAGGGCGTCGGGGGGGAGGAAATTTGGGTATATTGTCAAAAAGGCAGAAAAAGACGATGTCCTCCATCAGGAGCAAATGGCTGTGTTGCGGGGGGGGGGTAGACTTCGTGGGAGGGGCGCAAAAGGGAAAAAGAGTTAACTGCCGAAAACATGGAATATCCGAGGATGGGGGGGGAATTGCGGACCTGCCTTTCCATTTTAGCAGAGAGATGCGGGGGGGGAGACACCCTCGGAGGCCAAGGGAGAAAATCCGTGGAAAATAGTGCCCCTTAATGCAAAAGAAAACCCCGGTGTAGGGGAAAGGAAGTCAAAGGGGGGTTCATACCTTGTAAAGAAAAAAAAATCCCTGAACGAGAGGAAAAGAAGCGCGATTTCAACAACGGAAGGAACGAAAAAGGGAAATTTCTTGAGCGAGCGAAACAGAGGGGGGGGGGGAATGCTAGGAGAGAAGGGAAGGGGTGGCTGGCCGTCGATCACCAAAGAGAACCGCGTTGGAAAAAAAGAGGCAAACAGTTGGAGCAGGTAGAAAAGGGGAAATGAAGGGGAAGAGGGGGCAGGGGGATAAGAAAGTGCTTCAAAAGCAGAAAAAAGTGAAAGTGGGAGTGAAGTCGGTTGGAAAAGACTTGTCGAAAGAGCACTGTCCACTCAGGACGGGGAGGGGTGAACCCCCTATGGGGAGAGAAGATAGGAACCATAACGCCTAACAAAAAGGGTCAGAAAATCAGGATGGGGAGAAAAAAAATCTCCGATGGGGGGAGGAAATAGGACAGTTTGGGAAAAAAAGCACTTCGACCGAGAAAAAAGTACACCAATGCTGTTAAAACTTGGGGCCGAGGAATAGAAAACTGGCATTTCTGGCAAGCCAAAGAAGAAGCTCATTGGTCCCAAAAAAAAAAGAAAAAAAAGACGGACTAAAACTTGAGGGATCGAGCCCAAGTAAATAGGGGAAGGAATCGCAAAAAGTAGAAAAAAGAACAGCACTTAAGACGGTTCACAGGTTCGGGGGTGAGAAAGATGATTTGGAGATTTGGGGTCAAAAGTGTCCAAAGTCAACGAGTTGAATCAAAAGGGTCCTTACTGGAGTGGGGGGGGGAAAAGGGAAAGTTTCATTTGGATCGAACTGGGAGGAAAACAGGAAGAAGAAAAGGAGAAAAGGGTCAGGCCCAACCTTTTCCCAACCGGGGGGTGGGCCAGATTAAACAAAAGATGAGAGAAGAGATACACAAGGGGGTCTGACAGGGATCAGTGAAAGGGGGGATAATTGGCGGGGGGGGGGACTGAGCTTGATCCCAGTGCAAGTGGGAGGTTTAGTCGTCCCGAGGGAAAAAAATCACAGGAATAGACACTAAGAATATTAAGAACCCGATAGAA
>Ga0179593_1390717_pt1 | contig 14126 bp, 16 predicted proteins | sample CZODoug2_1_08_16_FD_185931 | JGI IMG/M metagenome (GOLD analysis project Ga0179593, IMG submission 185931) | Vadose zone soil fungal communities from Angelo Coast Range Reserve, California, USA - CZODoug2_1_08_16fungal (PacBio error correction) | ecosystem: Environmental > Terrestrial > Soil >...
AACTAAGTCTCTCAGTCAATCAGGAAAGAAGGGGGAGTCCGGTTTAGTATAGCTTGGATTGGACTATGGGGGAAAACCCGATTCCAATCTATGAAGAAGAGGTCAAGTGGTCAGAAATGAAACATTGTACGTGGGGGGTACTTCGAAAAAGGAGGGTTGGACTATTACTGGGAGGAAATGATTTAAAATTAAATGGGATTTTAGGAGAAACTAAAAGGTTGTAATGAAATACGAAAAAGAGTGGTACAAAACCTACGAGAAAGCAGGAAAATCAATTTTCGGGGCGGGGCACAAAAAAAAATTATGAAAAGGGAAAAACTAATGATGACGTTTACAGAAAAACAAAAGGTTTCCAGAGACAGTATAACATAAAGGGAATAGAGGACTGTGGAAAAAGAGAGGAGGGGGTCAGACAGGGTTTTTACTAGAAGGACATTTAGAATGGATGGAAAGGTAACTCCCCGGAAGTTAGATACTCTCGAAAAAAAGTGGGGGGAATTCAGGTGAGGAATAAGGGACCCATTGGACAGGTGGAAAAAAAAGGGATGTCGACGTGAAAAGACCGCGAAAAACACACTAAAAGGGGTCTCTCGATTGATCAGTGGAAGGTTTACCGGGGGAAGTGAGTAAGATTTGGTGCTGCCTATCTTGTAAAGAGAAAAAAGCTTCTCGTGGGACCATTGGTAGGACTAACGGAAAGAAGGTGAGTCACAAGTATCCGTGGGGGAAGAAAATGCGGCGATACTTTCAGGACACCTAAAAACTCACGCGGAAAAGCAGAAGAAAGAGGCACAAGAAGAACGAGGGGGAGTCGTTAGAACGAAATGAGGGGGAAAAGATCGGCGGGAAATCTTACAGGTGGAAGAGGGTCAAAAAGGGGGAACCGGAAAAAAAGACAGAACCCGGGAACACGCTTGGGGGAAGGGCTGTAGACGCGGAAAACAGCCTCAAAAAGCAAGAATGGAAAAGAAAGCACTAAAAGGGCAGGTGCAAGGTGTTCGTCAAAGGGGGCCACGGGGGACAAAGAAAGTCTAAATAAGAGAAGTACAAAACTCTACAGGGACTAAACCCATTAGCACAATAGGTGACTAAAACTCCCTAAGTGGGGGTCTTATTTTGTGGATCGACGAAAGCAAAGAAAAAAAAATGGCGGGGAAATAAAAAGGAGGGACAGGAGGCCAGGTATCAGGAAACATCAAAAAACTGAATTAATCTGATAGGCCGGACAGGGCACTATCAACAGGGGGTAGGTGGGGGAAAAAAGGAAAAACGAAATTGGAGGAAAAACATGAAAGCCGTCGCTCAACCGGTGGAGAAACTCGACGAGGAAGAGTACACACAAGTTGCGAAGAAACTAATTTTGTGGGGGGGGTGGGCCCATGAAAAATTTCGAAGGAACAAAGAAGAGCGACCAACATGAAGGCGCTCAGAGGGAAACGCGGTTGGAAGAAGGTTTGGGGGGGAAAGAAAGGGCCGCTAGAAGGAACTCGTTAGGTCAAGGGCTCTTTAGAGAGGGGAAATTTTCTTCTCCAGGAAAAGAAAGAAGGCCCAAGAAGGAGGACGGCTACTTTCTGACCCGGTAGGACCATCTTTGAGAAAAAAGAAAGACAAGAGAAGGAAACAAGAAGCTAAAAGAAGGCGTAATATAGGGAAGAGCGTTTTCCTGGACAAGTGGAAAAGAAAAAAACGCTTGTACGGTAGACCCCAGGGTGCAACTCGTAGCTAGTGGACTGAAAAAAAAAAAGTGGGCCGAAAAGAGATTCGTTGCCGGGCATTGTAAGCGGAGGGGAAGCTCCTTGAAGAGGCGGACTGGGTCCGCGAAAAGACCTTGGGGAAAGGTGGCGTTAAAAAAGAGAAAAAGGGGGATGCAGAAAGGGGAGATGCTGCGGGTATATTAGAGGTGCGGCGGGCCGAATTCATCTCTTGCAAAGCGCGGACGGAGTGAAGCCATACGCACAGGGTAAAAGGGAAGGGGGACTTGGAACGCGGAAAGGAGAACAAAACCCTTTCCGGACCCTTTCGGGATTGGGAGTGGGCGGAATGGGAACAAGAATGGAACTATTGGGCCAGGGAGGGTACGGCAAAGAATCGGAGAGTCGGGGGACTTGCGGAAACGTCAGGGGGCGTCACGTAAATTAACCTGAGGGATAAGGGGGGGGGAGGGGGGCGGAAAGGTGTCCGCCTCGGGATGACGGGGGGGGGCTTCGGAGGGTGGTTTAAAAACCGAAGGGAAGATCCTCGGAACGAACAAAACGGAAAAAGGGTGAAAATTTCTCATCCACAGGAACGGAGAGAAGCTTTCTGAAGACGGGAAGCCAAAACGTGGCAATGGGTTGCAAACTGAAGGTGGGGGAGGAAATCACTCTCACAAAACACAACGGGGGGGAATCTATAAAAGGAAACAAAAAGCTTCAAGCGCTAGGATGGGCCTTTAAGAAAAGCGCCTGATCAAGAAATCGGGCTATGGGGGATGAGAAATGGGCAAGGAATGCTGGAAAAATTTAAAGGACTAATGGGTGGACCAAACGAAAAAAGGACCACGATTAAAAAGGCCACGAAACTAAATCGGTTAAAAACCTCGAAATTGCTATCCGAAAAGCAAAGAAAAGCAAAAACGGCCGAGTTCAAAAGGTGAAAAATCGAAGAGATCGAGGCGGGAAGGAAGACATCGCCACAGAGTAAAACCAAGGGGATTAATCCACGAAAAAGACCCAGGTAACGAAATTGCTGGCAACGAAGGGCAAAACAGAGAACCCCGAGCAGGGCGAAATGGGAGGGTAGCAGTGAACTCTAGAAATGACACCGATAGTAAAAACCATCAAGAATCTTAACACCTCCTCAGGCGAAAGAAAGTCAAAAAAGACAAAGAGCACAAAGCCAGGAGAACAGGAAACAAAGGCGAGCGGGAACAGAAGGCCCATAGGAATGCCCGCAAAAACACTCCGAGATGGCGTAACGAGGGGTTGGACAACTAAGTCTGCAAAAAAGCCGGTACTCGCCCAAGGAAGCGGCGGGGGGGAGGTCGGGGCCTGCGCAGAAGAACGCTCAGAAGAGGATGTAGGAAAGTTAGGGGGGATCTTGCGGGAGGAAGCAAATTGAATCTTGGAAAAAAGGAAGGCAGATTCATCACCGCCAGGACGTAACACGGGGGGATGATTCTACTCACCCGTCAGGAAGCGAGCAAAGGCGCAAAAGGACCTAAGAGGAAAAGTCGGGGGGGGGGGGATAAGAAAAGATGACACCAGGTCAAAGAGGGGCACTCGATAGAGCCAGAGGGGGGTGGTGGTGGCACTCGGTGGGCGTTCGAAAGTCCGAAAAAGTAACCGCGAGACCATTAGAAAGGAGAAACCGAACGTACGAGAAAGAGTCCGATCGGGAGAAGAAAGGGCTTCCGACCGTCAAGGGCAATGTGAGGGGAAAAAAAAGCGTGACGTTCCAAACAAAAGGAAGAAGACCTCGAAGGAACACTAACAGAGCAAGGAAATTGATAAAGTCATTGCCTGGAAATAAGTTTTTTAGGGGGGGGGCATCATAAGCTGGGTGGCTGGCATATTCAAGCGAGAAAACAATCGAGCGGGAGGGAAAATAGGGCGTCAAAGGGGGGGAGTAGAGGGAAGGTAGAGTGAGGGCGATAGGGATGATGGAAGTCCAATGCCCGACGAAAAATGATCTCAAAAACCAAGGTTGTTGGGGGAGGTGAGGGGAGGCTACGAAAGAGGAGTAAAAGCAAGAAATTTGTGAAGTTGGAAGGAACCGGGTCGAGGGGTGAAAAGTTATGGTGGAAAGATCAGTCATCTCGCCGCTATATTGAAAAGGGAGGGACAAAGACACAGGGGAATAGTGAAAAGAAGAGAGACAGCGGGCAGAGGGGGGGGACTAAGGATAGTGCTGCGGTGTGAAAGAAAGCCGGGTGCCACTAGAGAAAGTAAAAAAGGGCAGAAACCAAACTATTAAAGAAAACGACTTGAATGAGAAAAAAAGAATAAAGAAAAGGTGAAACAAGGAAATTCAACGAAAAGGACAAGCCATAGTGGGTCTTTATTTTCTAAGGGGGGCTGTCCGAGAATAACATGGGGGAACTGAGTGAAAAATGGTGTCGAGAAGGAGAAAAGGTAAAAACAAATCGGGCCCAACAAGTAAACAAATCGACCTTGCATGTAGTGAACCGATAGGGGGCCTGAGAGGGCGCCAGATCGGGTGAAAGGGGGATTTAGTTCTCGTCATTTCGAGGAAAATGGGTAATGTAACTCATCATAGAGGTAAACGTTCTCGGCATGATAGTCCGAAAGAACGGAGCGAACTAGGTTGTCAAAAGGCGGAAAAAGATTTTGCAGGGCCTTCAACCACACCTCGGCATTGTCGGAATCAACTCACTATTGGGAATGTATGAATGAGTCGGGGCACCCTTCGACAAAAAAAGTGAAAAAGTGGGAATGAGACAATGGACAAATCGGAAAGGCAGTGCCAACAAGGCTTAAAAAAAAAAGAGCGCAACAAGAGAATCCAACAGCCGTCTCAAGTTGCGAAAAGGAAAAAAAGGGAAGATAAACACAACGGCTGAGGGGGAAGAGCAGTCAAGGAAAGGGCGCAGAGCAATGGAGAATGCAAAACTTTGGCTGAGAGAGGGACGCTCTTGGGTCTAAAACAGAACGTGGGAAGCGTAAAGGGGTCCATGGTAAGAAAATACCCTTCTCATTAGAAACAGGAGTTGAGCCGGAAGGCATAAGTCCCTGGCAGGGGAAATTACAAAGGTATTACAACCTGCAAAGAGGGGGGGGGGGGACTGGAAGACTACGAAAAGGGACCGACGGACCTCATGCCGCAAGGTTCACGTTCTTTGCGAGACACGAAAGAAAGGTTGGGGAGAAGGGACACTGGCGAACAGGGACTTAAAAACGGGTTGGACACAAATGTCAGACCTGCTGCATCAGGTCCGACTGTGTCCACATCCGGGAGATTCCTGTGTGGGAAGGGGGGGAACGACGATGCAAATTGGTGGGAGAGAGGAAGTCGAGAAAGGAAAGTTATACTCTCAAAACATGTGGTTGGAGGTGGCGCCATAAACATGTTGAAAAGTGTCAAGAGTCCGGAATCGACTGAACATAAGCTCCACAAACAACGATTGTCGACGAAGCCGTGTCGAGGGTTTTCACAGGGGACGCCGGGTAGGGGTGACGATTTCGCTTGGGAGAACGTGCATATTCTCGTTTTCAAACTGTTCTTTAGGGAACCCGGGAGCTTGAGTAAACAGAAGAAATGGGACTTAGCGAGAAGGTGACGGGGAACACTCAGCGCTACCGTGCATATAAAGAGTCGGACAACAAAACGGGGGACGATGAGGTAGATGAACAGAAGACTCGGGTCTAGCTGACTTGGGTTCTCAAAAGAACCGTGACAAAGGACTTACGACCATTCAGTATAATAAGCAAATTGGAACAGTGAGTGTATTCGCACAGGGGGAACTGAATCCTTTCCTGGGGGGGAAAAGAAGGCAAAAGAAAATTAGGCGTGAGATTGACAAGGGAGGGCTGCAAAGGGGGACAAGAATCATCGACGGCAAAAAGGGGGGAGAAAAAGACGAAGAACATCGAAAAAAACTCTGGGTTGACGAAAGGCGAGCCGTTGTTCTTAGGTGGGCTCATAGATGAGTGAAGAAAAACAAAGAAAATGATTCTGACTGTAAAACTAAAAAGGATTCAGCGACATGATCCATATCAAGAGGGAGAAGCGGACTTACAACTAGGGTTCAGGGGCTCATCTGTGTGGGAAAAAGGGAAGTTGAACATTTGCACCGGCAGCGGGAAGAAGCTCCAGTTACTAAATGACGATAGGATAGGAGGTACACACGTTTCGCCTCGGGGGCGGAAATGGTGGGGGCTTTCATTTAAGTCAAAAAAAAGAAGCCGCACCCTGAAAGCTCTCGAGTGAAGCGTGGCGGGTTCATATTTCGCTCTATCACGAGGAGAACTTCCAAGGGAAACGCGAGGGACAAAAGCGCGCTCGAGACAGAAGGCGTCGACGATAGTCCCAAGTAAAGTGACTTCCGCGATACGTTGCGGGGAGATGTCCTTTCCCGAGAGCCATAGGGGAAAAAGAAAGACTAGTCTGAAACTCAGGAAAAAAAAACTTCTGACACGAAATCATCCGACTAATGTTGGGGGCGGGACAGGGGCACACGGCATCAATCATACAAGGGCAAAGGAAAAAACAAGGAAGTTTGAAAAAAGAGTAGCTAGGGCCGGACACGCAACCTCGGGGGAGGGCGGTGTTACGGGAGGGGGAGATGTACGCAATGGACCAGAGGAGGACAGTTCCGTAGAACGACGGCAGTTTCAGGGAGTTTTGGGTGCGCATTAACTAGGGGATGTTAAAAAAAGAGGGAGACTCTGGATAGGCCGAAAAGCGCCAGGTCGATAAGAGGGTGAGGAAGCGTAATTAAGCAAATGAATTGAGCCAACGAACAGGGCCGGCTGCCACTTTCCACTCGGGGCCCGTGGAAAAAACAGAATCATCGGTTCATTGCGGGGTAATTGGTTGGACATGATGGAAAGGATTTCACGCAGTCACCTCGAGTCGAACGCTTTGACTTTTAGATCAAAAAAAGGGGCGTCGCTTAGCATGCCAGGCCCTAGGCTAGCATGTCCGATGGGGGACGGGCAAAGGTTAGAGTGAATGACGTGATCGTTGCTGTGGGAAGGGGTGAACGCCAAAGCAAGATCGGCTACAGGGCTCCAGCCCAGGAATGGTACTCACATCCACAAATAGAAACATATGCCTCCTGAGTGGAGGAAAAGAAAAAGGAAGCGTGGATCAATGTGGCCCAATAAGGATCCGGTGGGAATCGGATAGCACAACTTATGGGGAGAAAAAGAGGAGGCCACCGAGAAAAAATGGGGTCCAAAATGCGGAGAAGGAGGGTGGACGCGCCGCCGGGAGCAAACTCCAAATAAATATGTTGGATGAGAAAAAGGAAACAGGGGCATGGGAGAGTGCCGCTTCTTAGATGGGTTGATGGGCCAAAACGGCCCCCGAAGATACCAATACACGAGGGGAAGACTACATCTTCTCCTAAATCGACAGGGGGGGGGGAGGAAAAAAAGACATGCGACGGACCACAACGTGCCGATACTGAAAATTACTCGAAGAAGACGGGCTGGTGCTGCCAATAGACGAACGTAAAGAGACGGGACAGGTAATCCTCCACGGAAAAAAAAACCCCTGGTTAGCCGGAACGTGGCGGGCTAAACGAAGGCAATTTGCACGTGAACCTAGCCCCACAAGGTCTCATTCGCAATCAGGAGGGAGAAAAACAGGGAGATTCGCGCTCCTCAAAGTGTAAGAAGAAAGAACTCAACTCGAGACGTCGAAACCCTCAGGGAAAGGCATAGGTCAGAGAAAGAAAAAAAAAAAGCCAATGCCGTGTAGACGGACAAATAAGACAAGAATTGGCTTCACCCGAAGTACAACACCGCAAAACCAGAAGCGATCGCGAACTGATGGTGCAGAAAGAAAATTGCAACTCCGTTCAACATGCGCCATGAATCGGAGATTGTCGTGGCCGGCGAAAATTGCCCATTCAGCTCAAATAGGAGAGGGGGTGCCCCATTTGTGAGTGAGGTGCGTCAGGTCCATCTTGCGGATCGAACACTAGGCTATGAAGGGAAAAAGAAATTCTCTACACGCACGGGAAACCTGGAGGGTCCACGGCTGTAGTATCTGACGAACGCCAAGCCGAGGACTCGAGCAAGCGCCTCTAACCTAAAGTCCAAATTCGAATCGGCTCTCAAGATGAAGATAAAACGTGCAAGAATAAAGTGTTGGGGGGAAAAATGAGTTTGGTGGAGAGAGTCCGAAAGCCCACACCTCTCCCTGGCAGGAGGAGGGAAAAACGGGAGAAAAGTCGTAGATCGTCGACACAGGAATCGACTACCCGGGCCATGGGTCACTAGCAAAACAAGTTCGTCAAAGAGGTCAAATCCCACAAGAATGAAAACAAGAAAGGCGGCCACCGTCAGCTGATTCAGCAGCTTGAGGGGTTCATGGTGTAGGGCATGGAAATAAGGGGGAAGTGAAAAAAACCATCTATAGCTTGTGCTGATTGCAGCGACGAAGAAAAAGGGCGTGAGGAGGGGAAAATTTCTCAGGTGGGTGACGATGTCAGGGTCCTTGGACGAACGGGAAGATGCCGTGGGCCAGAAAAAAACGAAGAGAACTGCCCTTGTATTGTGCCTGGGTCTTTTCCAAAAGGAGGGGCGAAAGAAAACCTCACGAATAAAGTCAACTGTCAAGTGCGGGAGGGAAAACGGGGAGATGGGGACGGGTCTTTGGGACCATTGATACAAGGAAAGATCTGACACGGGGTGGAACCCTTAGGAATGGAGACACGATTCAACAGGAAGGAAGGCCAGCCTCTCTCTCGGATCTTTGGCACGGGGAGAGAGCATGAGGGGTACCAGAAAGATAGAAGAAGAAAGGAAGGGTACATCTTCAAACTGGCATCCCAGAAACAAGAAGGCAGCTGACCAAGAGTCGGATCATAACGCGCAAAGGGGGTGAAACAGGAACGAAACACTGCTTTAAGAGAGAGAAACAGGGTGGGGGGTGGTAGAATCGGATGCGAATCGACAAAAATTCCGACGGGACCATCATTTGAAAAAAGGAAGAACCTGAGTACCAAAACCTGTGTCGGGAAAAAATGGAAGGGGAGAGAAAAAAAGGGTCTCGCAATTGCATAGGTCGTTTCAAAATTAAAACCACACAAACCGAAGGGCGCCAAAGGGCAGGCGATAAATTATGTTGCTCGAGCAGGCGCAATCCCAGTAAGTAACGCAAGAAAGAGAGGGCACGAAAAGATCTGCATCAAAGTCTGGGGTGCTCCAGAGAAAGTGCAGAAGAAGGACTGTAGACGGCGGACCAAGCTGGGTACAAAAAAAAAACCACCCCTCGGCAGTTGCAAGCCATCAAAAATTGAATTAAAAACAGGGACGGCGTCAGCGAAACAAAAGAAGGGAAAAAAAAAAAAAAAGGTCCTTTGACCAGGGACAAGCTGCGGCAATTAATGACCACACGGGCCGGCTTCTTGAAAAAAAAGCACAACTGCCCTCTCTAAACCAACGGCGGTAAAAGCAAGCAACATCGGAGGGAGGGGAAATTGCGGAAGCTCTAGCAAAAAAAAAAAACGTCGGAGGCGAACATTAATAGAGAGCCCCGCAATGGGGGAAAGCAATAATAGCCGGCGAAGCCGTTGGGAGGAGAGAGGGAAGTGGTGAGAGTCTTGGGAAAGAACCGCGCCCGTGGGGCAAAGGCAAATTTCCTAGAGTCCATGGTAATCAAATAATTAGGGAAGCGAAAAGTAGTTGTGGGGCTCAAAAAGAATCCTCTCAAAATGAAAATGTACACCAGAGTGATGGGGATAAAACTAAATTTTGGGGACTGGACGGAAGAAAAAAAAAAAAAAAAAAAACAGCAGGCGCTGAAAGGGACGGCAAAACTAGAAATTGGTAGAAAAAACAGCTAAACATCGATGAGTAGGGGACTTGAAGAAAAAACAAAAGAAAGTCCATGATCGAGAAAAAAAGACAGCTCTGAGTCACTTACTGACGACATCGCGGTAGGATCAAATGGGGGGTTTGGACGACTAGGCAAACAAGTGGCGAGAAAAAACACGTGATGGCCTGGAGAAGCACAGCCAGGTGATACACAAAACAGGGTGGTACTAATGTTCACAAGCAATGTTCACAGGTATGGCAACCTGTCAAGGGAGAAAGGTAAGAAATCCCGCGCCACAAAAACATACCTGGTCTAACAGATGAACGCAGTGGGTGGGTGTCATCAACCAGGGCGTTTAGATTTCGAAAACTTTACGACTCGTGGTCCGATGGCTCATCCTCAGTTCTGGGCCGCCGTTGATATGTAGGAAAAAAACTAAAACAGCTGAAAGATGGGGGAGGTGAAACAAGAAGAAAGAAGAGCTAAAAGTGCAAAAAAAAGAGGCTGGCACCCGACGGGAAATAGGCTCTTATTGAACCCAAGAAAATGGAGAAAAAGAGTCTCAGGCTGATTGGTAATGGCAAAAGAACCGGGGGAAATGGATTCAAACCAGCAAAGAAAAAGTCAGTATCAAAAATATCCGAAAAAAGGGGCATTGCTGTATGCTAGCGGAAAGGTCGAAATCCTTGGAAAAAAAGAAAAACAATTAACAAAAGGGGGATGCAAAGTTTAGTGACGCCTGGGCCAATGGCAGAATAATCGACGTCAAAGACGGAAAAAAGACCTCGCAAATCCCCAGAAGAAAAGAAGTGAAAGAAAGAGAACAAAAATTGGTAATGAGGGGGGGACTCGGCCAAAGGGAACATCTAGAGGAGGCGGTCAGTGAGGTCCAGCGCCAGGATCCGAAAAATCCGCTGAATCAGCTGACGTGAGCAGGACGGGGAAGAAGAATTCCACTGGTGGTGAAATTTTGGGGTTGACGATGACGAAGGGCGGAAGCCCGGCCTGCCGCGAACTCAAACGGGGGGACTGACAAGAAAGAGTATGTATGAAAACCCTGTTCGCCTCCAATTGGGATAGGTGTGGTGCCATTTCTGAAGCGAAGTCAAAAAAAGGGGGAAGCGCCCACAAAACAATCCTGCTCTCAGCTATTTAAAGCGGGGGCGAATGGTGTAAAGAAGGAAGAACTCTATCAATAGGTAGACGGTTCGACTATTACAGTGGCGCAGATAGTGCCACGCGTCCTCGGCCGGTCTTCGGACGATAGATGAAAAGACCGAGGGGGGGACTTCCTGCGCGAATGGCGGGGGGGGGAAAATCCTGAACAATTGGAGCCATCCGGTAAAAGCCCAGAGAGGCGGGGACACACTAGGCAACTCAATGGCGGATAATCATCCGACTAATTTGAGAGTGGGAAATGGATTGGCGAATAAAAAAAACGAAAAAAAAAAAGCCGATTGTACTTGGAGCCAACCACCCAAGGGAAGCAAAGAAGCGAATTTGACCTGGACCATAAATCTAGGGAAGATTTAGGGTTTGGAAAATTGCAGGTAATCGATTGAAGCAGGTGGGGGATGTCATAGGAGAGGGGGGGGGGTCAGAAAAACGGGAATTGGTAGGCGTTTTTGGGTCGGGGAACAAGGACAGGTGATGTCAGCCAGGAGGGTTGGGGAAAAAGACGGGGATGATGGAGAACGTAATCAGATAGAAGGGGGGGAATAGGAACGCTCGACCATGGAGTGGCAATGCGACTGGTCAAAAGTGGAGGAAAGTGACCAAAAGGGGCCGTTTAGAAAAAACATTTTCCGGAAACAAAAAAGGGAGATTACGTGGAGGTACTTGGGGGTCAAGGAAAAGGGAAGGGTCTATTAAACCGCGGGACGGCAGGATAATCGTCGCTAATAGGGGAAATCGCAAAAGTGGCGGGGGTCCTAATATCTGGAATGACCGTCGGCGAAAGGGGGAAGAGGGCGGAGAACAATGTAGTTCCGGACAAAAAAAAAGGGTAATAGGAGGAGTCGTGGACGGTTGGCCCGTACACACATCAATCAACATCAAACAAACGGGCGAAAGAGTCTAAAGCACAGGGAATTGAAAATCAACCAAATAGAACGATGGAGTTCACTGCTCGATACTGTCCCACGAATAGCGAAGGGGAAAAAGAAGGTGGTTTCGGGATCGAGGAGAAAACATCAAAGGGTAGTAGGAAAAGAAGAGATTCACCCGATAAAAATCTTGCAACAGTGACAGAATCTTGGACTTTCGTAAAGAAAAAAAACGCAATCGTTCTCTGTGTGGATGTAAATCAAATGCGGGGGGGGGGAGAGCAGTTGAGGACCGATGCTGCTTGAGGACCAACCGCAAAGCCAAGCTTACACGAAAAGGCACTACAAAATCTGGGGTAAGAAGACATAGAAAAGGTTGGGGTTGGGTGGGGGGGGTTGGGTTTGCGAGCACTAGGGTGAAGACAGCATGCTACAGGAGAAACCGTGCTGGAAGAGTGGAAGCCCAATGTCCTAAACGAGATCAGGCTTCCGTACCTCGGAAAGAGAAGGAAGATCGGATGTACATGGACGCCAAGCAAAAACTCCCTTGGATCAAGGAAAGGGATTTAGGCCGCGTGGGGGCACATTCAAAGAAAGTCACTAACAGTTCGTGACATGGCATAAAGAGGGATAAAGTCTCAGAGAGATCCTCACCGATAAGAAGAAAGTCATCAATCCCGAAGCAGGGAGCACTTAAAGCCGTGTTCATCCTACAGAAAACGAAAGGAAAAAGTTTAGAACAACAAGTCCCGCCGATGACATCCTTTGACGGGCATGAGAGTACACTGAACCGGCAAAACACGAGGGACTTAAGCGAAATTCATGGGGCAGGGGGTACAGGAATCCGAGGTGCAAACGAAAGAAGGGTACGGGCCAGTGTAAAAATATGCGGGGTCATTGCATACTAAAAATGTTGCAAACACGTCACGCTCAAAGGAGCAGGGGAGGGTTGACCGTCTTTGAGGGGGAGGGAGGATGACGTAGCCCGAGGGGCAACTCTTTACACATGTCTAGAAAGGGCCGCCGAAGAAAACGACTTAGCGCCGGACGTCCCACTTGGGGTAATATATCGTCAAGGAAAAAGGACCGGGAAAGAGAGCAAGCGAACTAGGGGGGACCTCGATGACAATAGAAAGAGTAGCAGGTAAGTTAAAGGCGGCCACCGCTTGCCAGCGAGAGAGCCATGAAATGTTGGGTGGTCGCAAGGAAAATTTTTGACGGAAACATTGACCCGAAAATGCCCCCCAATCATCTCATCAGAGAGTCAAGACCGGGGGGAACTAGACTGTCTAGAGGAAGACACCGGAGGTCTCGACAACGGGCCATGGCGCGCCAATTTCTCATAGGGGTTCAAAAAACCACAAAGGGGAGGAAAGCTATCCAAAAGAAAAAAAAGTCAGCAGATTCAGAAGAGTGAGGTCGGGGGTAAGGGCGCGAGAAGGTTTAAGTAACTCCTCAGAGAACTTTGGCGTCTCTGAAACGGACGAAGACAAAAAAAAAAAGAAAACAAGGGCGGAGGGATGGAGGACACCTTGGGAAAGGGGGGGGGGAATGTCAGAGGGACGCTTTTAGTTATGATGGCAGGGGAAAAAGGCGACGAACACGGCAGAAAAAAGTTGTATGGTGGTTTATTGTGAGTTTCAATGGGGAAAACGGGGCCGAGAGAATACAGCAAAGGAAAATAAATGATAAGGAAATCGCATGAAAGAAATGGCATCGGAAAGATCCAAGTCAGGCTCAGTAAAGGAGGGGATATAGCCATGGTCATACCAAAGGAAAGAGGAAGGAGGGGGCAAGAAGAGAGACTTCTCTTTGGGGACACGGAAAGAGGTGGCTGAGGGTTTCCCCGAACGTATCCCGATAGAGGGGAATACAGCAACGTTCACTTCCCAAAGAAAAGAGCATCTTTACCAAAGCTTATAAAGTACAACAGGCGAAGTCGAATCAGGTAAATAAACGCAATGAAACATACATGGGGATGGGACTAGAGAGACAACGGTTAGGGGGGATGGGAGCGCTTGGAAAGACTACATTTCCGGGAGTTGCCCACCTTGAAAGGGGGATAGGCGAAACTGAGTACCAATCCCAACTTGGGGGGGTTGAGGAGACAAAGGGAAGGTGCGCAAGGGGAAAATCATGGTCTCGACAATTGAAAGCGTCGTTGCAAAAAGGAACACAACAGATCGCCGGGGGTCAAAAAAAGTCAAAAATTAAAATTGGTTGAAAGGGGAGAGAAGATGGTCGCTGGAAAAGGGTTAAAGGAACGCATCAAGTGGGGAGTACGAGGTGCAGTAGGGGGGGGGCTCCGCAACCTGGCATCTCCTTGCTTTCCTCTGAAAAAAAAGTGGAGTAGTGAAAGAAGACCAAAAAATGGACTTTCGGGGAAAAGAAGTAGGAATGGAGAATCAGGGCTTCGCATTCTGAGAAAGGAAGGTGACGAAGGGAAAAAAGGGGGGGAAACGAGGGGGAATGATTGATGAAAGACACTCTTCAATTAAAAAAGCCCCTGAAGCGGGCGGCAGGCAAAACCTGCGCCAGAGAAAACATCTAAGCAAACGGCGCGCCGCCGCCCAGATTGCGCGCCAGGCGTGA